>Ga0184633_10000207_pt1 | contig 19105 bp, 20 predicted proteins | sample PLM31_170_b1_FD_133156 | JGI IMG/M metagenome (GOLD analysis project Ga0184633, IMG submission 133156) | Groundwater sediment microbial communities from an aquifer in East River, Colorado, USA - PLM3-1_170_b1 | ecosystem: Environmental > Terrestrial > Soil > Riparian zone | place: USA: East...
AACCAGATCACCTGGCAGTGCGGCAGCCTCAAGGAGATCATGGACGCCCACACCTACTTTCAGAACCACGGGATCCCCATCCAGCGCGTGGGACGCGACATGCCCGGCAGCAACTGGCACGTCTACGTGTACGATCCCGACGGCCACACCATCGAGCTCTACTACGGCATCGAGCAGATCGGCTGGAATCAGCTGAGCAAGCCCACCGAGATGTACTACCGCGGCTTCCGCGAGAAGCCGTCGCTGCCGCAGGTTTCCGAGATCGCCGAGGTGGCCGAGGCGCTCGACAAGGGCATCGACGTCCTCTCCGGCAACCGTACTCGCGAGGCCCTACCCGAGACCTACGAGGTGGAAGGCGTGCTGCTACCGCGGCCGTTCAAGATCACCAAGATCGGTCCGGTGAGCCTCTTCGTGGCCGACGTGGCGCGTGCCGAGGCGTTCTATTGCGGTCACCTCGGCTTCGTGAAGAGCGAGGAAGCCACCTATCGCGGCTCGCGCTGCGTGTTCCTGCGCGCGGGCGCGGAACATCACAGCGTCGGGCTCTTCCCCAAAGAGCTCCGGCGCACGCTTGGCCTCTCTGAGCACACAAGCTGCATGTCGTTCGGCGTCGAGGTCGGGAGCTACACCCAGCTGCGCGAGGCCGTGGCCTTCTTGAAATCCCACGGCGTGACGTTCGTCGACTCGATACCGCCGGAGCTCCATCCCGGCATCGATTACGCGGCGTTCGCGCGGGACCCCGACGGCCACTGCATCCAGCTCTACTACTACATGGAGCAGGTCGGCTGGGATGGGAAGGTTCGGCCCGCCAGTCAGCGGCGCGCCGTGCAGTCGGTGTGGCCCGAGGCTCTGGAGCCTCTTTCGGATACCTACGTCGATCAGGTCTTCCAGGGGCCGCTGGGCTAGTCTTCCAGGACGAGGCTGGAGGGAGGCGTCCAATGAAGTTCGGATATTTTACGCTGACCGACAATCCGCCGGCCTACGGTCCGGGCCGGCGCGACCCCAACCGGTTTCTCCTGGACGTCGCTGAGGAATGCGTCGAGGCCGAAGCGATGGGCTACCACAGCGCCTGGGTCCCGGAACACCACTTCGGTCGCTTCGGCGTGCTGCCCTCGCCCACCATGATGCTGACCCACATCGCCGGACGAACCAAGACGCTCAAGCTCGGGCCCGCCACCGTCGTGCTCCCCATCAACCACCCGTTGCGGATGGTGGAAGAGTTCAACCTGCTGGATCTCCTGAGCGACGGGCGCGCCGTGTTCTCCGCGGGGCGCGGCTACGACCAGGGCGAGTACACGCCCTTCGGCGCATCGTTCGCGGACAGCCGCGCCGTGTTCGACGAGCAGATGGAATACATGATGGCGGCGTGGCGGCAGTCGCCCTTCGAGTTCCATGGCCGATACTACTCGACGCCCGAGCCCCTCACGATCGTCCCGCGGCCGGTGCAGCGGCCGCACCCCGAGGTGTACGTGGCGTGCTTCTCGAAGCCGTCGATCGAGCTGGCCGCCCGGCTGCGCGTCCACACCATCTTTGCCCCGTTCGCCGCTGCCATGCTGTTCGGCTCGGTCCAGGAGGCGGCGCGCGAAAGCAAGCGGATGGCCATGGAGGCCGGCCATCCGGACCCTAAAGTCATGTGCAGCTATTTCGTGTCCGTCGCTCACAGTCCATCCGAGGCCGATGGCGCGCGCGAGCGTCTGCTGCACTACCTTCACAGCATCCTGCCCGTGCTTCCGAGCGACCGGAGCACGGCCCCGCCCCACATCGCCTACTTCGTGGACATCGTCGAGCGGCTCAAAGCCATGAAGCCGAACCAGCTGGGCGACCGGAGCATCGTCACCGGTGACGTCGAGCACTGCATCGAGGTGCTGAAGCGATGCGAGGAAGGCGGCCTCTCCGAGGTCATCCTGTACTTCAACTTCGGCGAGCTGAGCCATCGCGACACGCTCGCGGCGATGGAACGCTTCGCCAAGGAAGTGATGCCGCATTTCGCCGAAAAGAACGAACCCGTCGTCGCAGGGAGGGCATCATGAATGCCGGTTCGAGCCGTCCCGTCGCCCAGGTGGGCAGCGATCCGAAGCTGGTCGCGTTCAGCGAGGCCGCGCACCGCCACGCGCTGATGCCGGGCTGGGAATTCCAGCGCGGTATGGCCAACGCGCCGGTCCCGGCCGAGCAGGCGTACCGCTGGAGCTGGAGCGAAGTCCTCCGTCCGATGATGGTGAAGGCGTACGACGTCGTGGACCCGGTCAAGGCCGAGCGTCGCAACCTGATCATGGCCAATCCCGGCCTCAAGCGTGCCGCCACGACCGAGACCCTGATCGCCGCGATCCAGGGCGTGCTCCCGGGCGAGATCGCTCCGGCGCACCGCCACACCGCCGGGGCACTCAGGTTCATGATCGAAGGGCGCGGCTCGGCCACGACCGTCGACGGCGAGCCCTGCGACATGGACCCTGCGAGCCTGATCCTCACGCCTCAGTGGTGCTGGCACGATCACGCCAACGAGACCGACCAACCCGTCATCTGGCTCGACGTCCTCGATGTGCCCTTCATCGTGGGGATCAACCAGTGGTTCTGGGAGCCGTTCCCCCACGAGATCCAGCCGCGGTCGCGTCCTCGGGGCGGAAATCTCAAACGGTTTGGCGCCGGCATCGTCCGGCCGGTCGGTCCGCGCGTCCACGACGGCCCCTCGCCGCTCCTGGTCTACCCGTGGGATCGCGCCGAGGCGGCGCTCGCCGAGCTGGCCGAGCTCGACACGAACGACGGCGGCGTGATCGTCGAGTACAACAACCCCGTGACGGGCGGCCCGGTGCTTCCGACCATCGCCTGCTACGCCCACATGCTCCGGCCGGGCGGTTTGACTCGCGCGCGCCGGACGAACGCGAGCGCCATCGTGCACGTCGTCCGGGGTCGCGGCCGCACGATCGTCGGCGATCAGAAGCTCGAGTGGGAGATCGGGGACTGCCTGGCCATTCCGCACTGGACCTGGGTGCAGCACGAGAACCGGTCGTCCACCGAGCCCGCGTTCCTCTTCAGCTCGACCGACACGCCGATCCTCGAGGCGTTCGGCATCTATCGCGAGGAGCGCGCCCCGGACCCCTCGTGATGAAGTTCGGCCTCAACTTCTTCCCGTCGTTCCGGGCGAGCGACTATTCGACGGCGGAGTACTTCGCCCAGTGCCTGCGCCTCGCGGAGCGCGCCGACCAGCTCGGATTCAACTCCGTCAAGACCGTCGAGCACTATTTCTTCGACTACGGCGGCCACTCGCCGAATCCGGTCGTGTTCCTGTCGGCCGTCGCAGCTCGCACCCAGCGAATCCGTCCGATCACCGGCGCCGTCATTCCGGCGTTCAACCACCCCGTCAAGCTCGCCGCGGAGCTGGCGGTGCTGGACAACATCAGCAACGGCCGCCTCGACGTGGGCTTCGGCCGTGCGTTCATCCCGAAGGAGTTCGAGGTGTTCGGGGTGAGCATGGAGGAGAGCCGCGCCCGCTTCGAGGAAGGCATCGACATCGTCACCAGGCTCTGGACCCAGGACCGCGTGTCCTACGACGGCAAGTTTCACCGGTTTCGCGACGTCCACCTGAAGCCGCGTCCGGTCCAGAAGCCTCACCCGCCCATCTGGGTCGCCTCGGTCGCCTCGGTGGAGTCGTTCATCTGGGCGGGCCAGCGCGGTTACCACGTGATGATCGTGCCCTACGCCGGGAGCATCCAGAAGGTGCGGGACATGGTCCGCGCCTACCGCCAGGCCTGGCGCGAGGCCGGGCACCCGCCGGGCACGGAGCAGGTCCAGAGCTCGCTTCACTGCTACGTGGCCGAGACCCACAAGGAGGCGGTCGAGGGCGCGCGGCCCCGCGTCGAGCGCTACATCGAGGTCTTCAGCGAAGCCGTGAGCTCGTGGGCAACCCACCAATCCAGCCAGTACGCGAACTACGGCAAGATGGTGGAGTCGATCGCCAAAACGACCATCGAGTCGATGCTGGAGGACCGTCAGGCGCTGATCGGGACGCCGGAGGAAGTCGTCGAGCAGCTCAAGTACCACCTCGACGTCTTCGGCGACTTCGAGCCCTCCATGCAGATCAACTTCGGCGGGATCGGCGACAAAGAGGCGCTGCGGACGCTCGAGCTCTTCGCCAGCCGCGTCATGCCCACGTTTCCCCCGAGATGAAGACACATCCCACTACCAGATCACGCGTGGGATACTCGAGGCGCCCGAGCGATACTGGCGTCAGCTCCTGATGGAGAACGCCGACGGCCAGGACTCCGCCTAGAGGAAGCGAGGGGGGCTACATGATCACCGCGACCGTCCGCTACGAGCTGCCGCCGCATATCGACTCTGCAGCCTGCCGAGAGCACTTTCACAAGATCGCTCCCGGATTCCAGCAGGTGACGGGCTTGATCAGCAAACACTTCATCTGGAGCGAGAGCGGCTGGGCAGGCGGCGTCTATCAGTGGGAAACCCTCGATGACGCGAAGGCGTTCTACAGCGGGCCGTGGCTCGCCGGGATCGTCGAGCGCTACGGCATGCATCCGCACATCGAGTTCTACGAAGTGTTCGCGCTGACCGACAACACGCGCGGCACGGTCGAACGGTTCCGGGAGCCGCGGCTGCCGGCGGCCAGATCTTTCACGGTGAGGATGGAATCGACGGGCATGGAGGGCTAAGCACCCATGGAAAGCTCCACGACCACGAAGCGAATCGCGTTTGTTCAGGCGTGCTGGCACCGGGAAGTCGTCGACGAGGGCCGCGACTCCTTCGTCGCCGAAATCGAGAGACATGGCGTGTCGGCCGATCAGATCGACCTCTACGAAGTGCCCGGGAGTCTCGAGATTCCACTGCAAGCAAAACTCCTGGCCAAGACGGGGACGTATTCAACCATTGTCGCCGCCGGGTTCGTCGTCAACGGTGGTATCTATCGGCATGAGTTCGTGGCCCAAACCGTCCTTGACGCCCTCATGAGAGTGCAGCTCGAGACCGAAGTGCCCATCATATCTCTCGTGCTCACCCCGCAGAGTTTCCATGAGCATGACGACGCGCACCAAAAGTTTTTCCACGAGCATTTCAAGGTCAAGGGCGCCGAGGCGGCCGTCGCCTGTGTGAAGACCCTGGACAACGTCAGGAAGGTGCTGGCCGCCTCCTGAAACGCAAGGCGGGCAGACGAGGTCGTCACGCCAACCGATCGCTCAGCGGCCTCCCGCTCCGGCCGCGGGCGGCGGCGCGAGGCCTGCGGTCGTATCGGCCAGCACCTCGCGGTGTCCGATACCCAGCGTCTTGATCCACCGCTGCTGTCCCAGCGTGAGCGCGATGAAAAAGCCGAGCTCGACCAGCTCGGCGTTCGAGAAGTGCTGGTGCAGCTTCGTCCACAACGCCTCGTCCGCGATCTCCGCGTTCCAGACGATGGCGCTCGTGTACGTGAGCGCCACCTTCTCGCGCTCGGTGAACCTGGGCGAATCGGCGAAATGCAGGAGGTCGTCGTACTTCTCTTCAGTCAGCCCCTTCCGTCCGGCCTGGACGGAGCGCTGGACCCCTCAGTACTCGCACTCGATGGACCTGGAGACGTAGACGCGGCAGAGCTCTTTGATGGCGTGATCGCAGACGCCTTGCCGGAACGTGAGCTCCCAGGCCTGCGAGAACGCGCGGATCACGCTCGGGTTATTGGCGCGGATCGCCTGGCTCTCCGGCCGCGGCGTGCCTTCTCGACGCGCGCGCTCCAGGTAGCCCAGGATCTCCGGGTCGGTGACCGCCGATGGGTCGACATAGGGAATATGGGGCATCGATCCCTCCTCTCGCAGCACCTCTACCACACGCTCTTGCCGCCGAAGCGACGCTCCCAGCGCGGGATTACCTCTTTGTTGTAGACGTTGTCGGGCACTTCGCCGCGCAGGGCGCGAAGAACCGACTCGGTCGCCCACTGGATGCCCGGGCCGAGCCCGCTTCCCACGTTGGACGAGACCATGTGGGGCGAGAGCAACACCTTGTCGCCGAGGTTGCGCAGCTGGCTGTCGAGCGCCAGCGGCTCCTCCTCGAACACGTCGAGCGCGGCGCCGCCGATCTGTCCCTTGAGCAGGGCCTCGATGAGCGCTGGCTCCTGCACGCAGGGGCCGCGCGAGGTGTTGATCAGGATCGCCTTGCGCTTCATCAGCGCGAGCTGCTCGACCCCGATCATGTGCCGGGTCTCCCGTGTCAGCACGACGTGCAGGCTCACCACGTCCGACTCGCGAAGCAGCGTCGGCAGATCCACGCGGGCCACGCCGTGCTCCGTGAACTTGCTCTCGGGCACGTACGGATCGGTGGCCAGGATCCTCATCTTCCACGGACGCATCAGGGTGGCGATGCGGCTGCCGATCCTGCCGAGACCGATCAGGCCGATGGTGATGCCCGCGTAGCCGTCGGCGCGGGAGCCGAAGTAGGTCCCCTGGAGCTGTTGATCCCGCCAGGTTCCGCCGTCCTTGAGCTGCCGGTCGCGCTCCCGGACTTTCTTCAGCATGGTGAGCATGGCGGTGATCGTGCCTTCGGCCACGCCGCCCCAGTTCGATTCGGTCGGGCCGTGGCAGACCAGGATCCCCATGTCCGTCGCCGCCTCGACGTCCACGTCGTCGACGCCGATCGTGTATTTGGCGACGATCCGGAGCTCGGGCGAGCTCTCCATGATCTTCCGGCTGATGGGGACGTTCCGGATGGACGTCCCCATGAGGGCGTGGGTCCCCTGCGCCATGCGGATCAGCTCGGGCTCGCTGTTGCCCTGCGGCGTGTCCCAGGAGGCTTTCCCCAGGCGCAGCTCACATCCCTCCGCCTCGAGTCTCTTGTGGCTGTCTCGCGCTTCGTCGACAGGGGCGAAAATGAACACCGTCGCGGCAGTCATCACACCGTTCCTCCTGGGTCAGCGCAGCTTGCCATTGCCCGTCACGTCGGCCAGAATCCGGGTGGTCCGGCCCTGGGGCACCGAAGGGCTGACCGCTTGATACCGAGCGCGGGACTGAGCTGTCAAGGGGAACCACACCCCGAGGGGAGGCCGCGATGGTCGAGTTCAGTGTGAACGATGCCGACGGCCACATCACCGAGACGACCGAGCAGCTCCGCCCGTATTTCGACGGACCGCAGGGTGAACGTGGTCATTGGGCCGGGCGACGCTCCTACTACCCGGAGGACGGCTGGGACCGCTCCCTCGGGGGGAAGCTGGGGAGCAGCGTGAACGACGCGAAATCCTGGCTCAAGCTCATGGACGAGGGCGGCATCGAGTCGACCGTCCTCTATCCGACGGGCGGGCTCGCCATCGGGTGGGTGCGCGAGCCCGACCTCGCGGTGGCGCTCTGTCGCGCCTACAATAACTTCCTCCACCAGGAGTTCCTGACCGTGAGCCCGCGGCTGAAGGGGGTGGCGCTGCTCCCGTTCCAGGACGTGCCCGAGGCGGTGAAGGAGCTGCGCCGGGCGGTCACCGAGCTCGGGATGTCGGGCGCGTTCGCGCCGGCGGTCGGGCTCCGATTGCCGCTCGGACACCCGGACTTTCACCCGATCTACGCGGAAGCGGAGCGGCTCGGATCGATGGTGGCCTGTCACGCCACCGTCCGCGGCCCGCACTTCTTCGGCGCCGACGGCTTCGACAAGTTCATCGAGGTGCACACGCTGTCTCATCCCGTGGCCCAGATGATCCAGCTCACCGGCATGATCTTCGAAGGCGTGCCGGAGAAGTATCCGAGTCTCCGGATCGGCTTCATGGAGGCGGGGTGCTCCTGGCTCCCGTTCTGGATGGACCGCATGGACGAGGAGTGGGCCAAGCGTGCTGTCGAAGCACCGCTCTGTCGGAAGAAGCCCAGCGACTATCTCCGCTCCGGACAGCTCTTCTTCGCCGCTGAGGGGGACGAGAAGTCCGTGCCCGAGGTCGTGCGCCGGCTGGGCAACGACATCATCTTCTATGCGAGCGACGTGCCCCACTGGGACCACGACTTTCCCGAGAACATCCACGAGCTCGCCACCCGCGAAGACCTGAGCGTGGAGTCGAAGCGCAAGATCCTCTACCTGAACACCCGACGGCTCTACGAGCTCGCGCCGGTCGGCCAGGTCAGGTCCGGGCGCTGAGCAGGTCGCCGCAGCCCGCCCGCACGGCCCAGTACTCCCACGCCCGCCACATGGCCGGGTCGTCGGGCTTCATGGACGCGTGCGCCTCGATCTCTCCGCGCGACAGCGCCGTGACCTCGCCGAGGCGCAACGCGTCCAGGAGCACTCGAGCGTTGACCGGCATGTAGACACCGATCCGGATGGCCTCGGGGAGCGAGCGCCCGGCCGCGACGAACCCGTGCCCCCGCATCAAGGCGACACGCTCGCCGCCGAGACCGCGCGCCAGGTCGCGTCCCTGTGCCATGTTCACCACCAGGAGATTGGTGTCGCCGAAATTGTCCCGGATGTCCCACACGGGGATGCGCGCTCCGATGAAGCTCGCCATGTGCACGACGGGCCGGAGCGGCGTCGCCGAGATGGTAAACGGCAGAACCGCCTCGGCGTGGGCGTGCACGACCGCCTGAACGTCGGGCCGCGCCTCGTAGATCGCGCCGTGGATGAACCGCTCGAGATATGGCGCGCGCGTGTCGCCGCCCACCGACTTTCCCTCGAGGTCGAACTCGACGATGTCGCCGCGCTCGACGAGCTCGGGGGCGCGCGAGCGCGACAGCAGGTAGCGCGTCGGGTCGAGTGGATGGCGCACGCTGACGTGGCCGTAGGCGTCGACCACGCCCTCGTGCGCGAGGATGCGGTTGGCGATCACCACGTCACGGAGGGCCTTCTCGAGCACGTTCGGTGTCAGGGCGGTCATGGCTGGCGCTCAGCGGAAATGGCGGCCCGACGTCTCGTCGGGCACGCGCAGCCCGAGACTCTCTATGAGCGGCGCCACCTCGGCCATGTACTCGGCTCGCGCGGTCTCGTTCGACCGGCGCTTCAGTCCCCAGTGGAGGTAGCGGCCCGCCCGCCGTGAGTTCGCGAGCCCGAACATGTCGAGCCCTCGCGGGTACCATCGGTCCACCGCCGCCTGGGCCAGGGCCTTCCCCTCCTCGGTCCGCACCATGTCGCGCAGCTTCACCAGGCCGTAGCCCACGTGCGTTTTTTCCTCCTGGATGATCCTCGGTAACGCACGGTCGAGCGGCGCGTAGGAGCAGCCCACGAACTCTTCGAGCTGGTACTGGCCGACGCGATCGATCAGGAACCCGAACGCGGCCACGTCCGCCCACGTCGGCATCGCCTGCCGGAACGCCTCGAGATCGCGTCGGGACTTCTCGATGTACATCAGCTCGGAGGCGTCCTCGCCCAGGTCGTTGAGGAGCCGGTTGATCTTGCGGAAGTGGTCGATCTCCTCGCCGGCGACCTTGGCGAGCATCCACTGGTCGTCCGCCGACGGCGCCGTCAGGAGCCACTGGTTCACGTAGAGATGCGGGCCGCCGATCTCGCAGTCGGCCTGGATGCGCAGCACGCGCTTGAGCAGTGCCTGATACTCGTCCGGCATCTTCGGCACGTCGGGCGCTTCGAGCTTGTCCGTGAACGGTCTGTCCGTGGTCATGACGGGGACCCCTTCGGGCAACGCTTGACACTGCGCAAGATCATCTCGACATAGCGGTCGGCGATCGATTCGGGGGCGAGCCGGCCGCGGTCCGAAAACCACGTCGCGACCCCGGTGCACATCGTGAGGATCGCCATGGCGGTCAGCCTCACGTCCGACACCTGGAAGACGCCCGCCCGGACGCCCGACGTGAGCAGACCGCGGAACACGCGTTCGTACTCGTCGCGCCGGGTGAGGGCGAGGCGCAGATTGCCCTGGGTCAGCGAGCGCAGCTCGCTGTGGCTCAAGAAGGCCTCGTGCTGGCTGTGCGCGTGGAAGAGCACGTGGAAGCGCACGGCCGCCCGCAATCGCGCCTCGGGGCCCTCCACCGCCGCCACGGCCCGTCCCACGCCGTGGAGCAAATCGTCGAGCGTGCGGTCGAGGATCGCGAAGAGGATTTCCTGCTTGGACCCGAAGTGATAGTAGAGGCTCGCCGCCTCCATGCGGAGCCCCCGCGCCAGCGTGCGCATGGAGCTGCCGTGATAGCCGCGCACGCGGAAGAGGGCGATCGCCGCGCGAAGAATCCGCTCGGCGGCGGCGGCGCGCTCGTGCGTGGCGACGATCGTGGCCATACCTACCTAACGTTCGTTAGTACCTCGCGCGCGTCTCCTTTGTCAAGCCGGCGCGTGGTAGCATCCCCGGCGAAAGGAGCCCCGCCGATCGACTTCCTGCACGCCAGCGTCACCGGACTCGTCCAGGTCTTCGCGTGGCCGACGTTCGGGCTGATGCTGATCGGCATGCTGCTCGGCTTCGTCGTCGGACTCCTGCCGGGGCTCGGCGGGCCGACGACGCTGGCGCTCATGCTGCCGTTCGTCTTCAAGATGACGCCGGTCGAGGCGTTCGCCTTCCTCCTGGGAATGCTGGCGGTCACCGCCACCACCGGCGACATCACGTCGATCCTGTTCGGGATCCCGGGCGAGCCGACCACGGCCGCCACGATCGTGGACGGCCACGCCATGGCGAAGAACGGCGAGGCCGGGCGAGCCCTCGGCGCGGCGATGATGAGCTCGCTCGTCGGCGCGGTGTTCGGCGCCCTCGTCCTCGGGCTGGCGATCCCCGTCGTGCGCCCACTCGTCCTCACCCTCGGCTCGCCCGAGTTCTTCACGCTGGCCCTGCTCGGCATCACCTTCGTCGCCGCGCTCAGCGGGGAGGCCGTCCTGAAGGGATTGCTGGCCGGCGGGCTCGGCCTCTGGCTCGCCACGATCGGTCTCAACCCGGTGACGGGCACCCAGCGCTACACCTTCGGTCAGCTCTTCCTCTGGGACGGGATCGGGCTCGTCCCGGTCACCATCGGCTTCTACGCCATTCCGGAGCTGATCGAGATGGCGATCGCTGGATCGAGCATTGCGAAGCTCGACGTGGGCCGTGTCGGCGGCGTGTGGGAGGGGGTGCGCGACACCTTCCGTCACTGGCGGCTCGTGATCCGCTGCAGCGCGCTCGGGACATTCATCTCGATCATTCCGGGGCTGGGCGCGGCGACGACCCAGTGGCTGGCCTACGCGCACGCCGTCCAGAGCTCGCCCGGCCGGGAACGGTTCGGCAAGGGCGCGGTGGAAGGCGTGCTCGGTCCCGGCGCGGCCAACAACTCGTCGCTCGGCGGCAGCCTGGTCACGACGGTGGCGTTCGGCGTCCCCGCCAGCGTGGCGACCGCCATTCTCATGGGCGCGTTCTTCATCCAGGGCCTGGTGCCGGGGCCCGCGATGCTGACGCCGGCGCCGAAGGGCCACTTGTCGGTGACGCTGGCGATGGTGTGGACCATCGTTGTCGCCAACGTCATCACGGTCGGCGTTTGCCTGACCTTCATGGGCCCGCTGGCCCGGATCACCCAGATCCGCGGCACGCTGCTGGTGCCGTTCATCATGATCCTGGTGTACGTCGGCGCATTCGCCGAGAAGAACGTCTTCGAAGATCTCGGCGTCGTCCTGGCGTTCGGCGCCCTCGGCTGGGTCATGTCGAAGCTCGACTGGCCGAGGCCGCCGCTGCTCCTCGGCCTCGTGCTCGGTCCGCTGGCCGAAAACCGGCTCTTTCTCTCCACCGACAACTACGGCGCCGGGTGGCTCCTCCGCCCGGGTGTGCTGATCATCCTCGGCGTCATCGCGGTCGGTCTCGTCGTTCCGATCGTGCGACAGCGGCGGCGCCGGCGGACGCCGCTCGGGGCAGCCGCGGCAGCCCCCGAAGCGCCGGCATCCGGTTGGCGGCTCGACGGCGCGACAACGTTCAACCTGTGCCTCGTGATCCTCTTCGCGGCAGCCCTGTGGGAGAGCCGCCGCTTCGACGCGCGCGCCGGGCTTTTCCCGTGGACGATCACCACGGCCGCCCTGCTCCTGGCGATCGTCCATTTCGCCGGCGAGCTCACCGCCCGCCGCCGTGGCGTGCGCGCGGACAGTCGCGAGGCCTCCGCAACGCCACCGCGAGACGCGGCGCGCCGAACCGCCGCGATCTGCGGGTGGATTCTCGGGATGTACGTCGTGATCTGGCTTCTCGGCTTTTCGCTCGCCACGCTGCTCACGACCGTTCTCTACCTGAGAACCGCCCGCGAGCGCTGGCCGATCAGCGTCGTCCTGAGCCTCGCCGGCTTCGCATTCGTGTACGGCCTCTTCGAGAAGGGCCTGGGCGTGCCGTTCCCGCCCGGTCGACTGCTCGTCTGGATGGGCTACGGAGGCTGAGGTCAGTCCTCGTCTGGTGGTACATGCCGATGGCCGGCTCGCGGAACGGGTCGGCCGTCTGGCCGGCCAGCGTCTGGTCTTTTTCGCGGGGCTGCCCGGCACGGGCAAGAGCCTCCTCGTTCACCAGCTCGTGCACCTCGCCGGTGGCGCCGGGCGGCGTATCCATCTCCTCCAGTGGGACGTCGCGCGGCCGGTGTTCGAGGCGAGCCCCGCCGGCCGGCGCTATCCCCTGGCTGCGGGCGTCACGCACCCGGTCATCCGGAAGGCGGCCGGGCTCTGGGTGCGCGAGGCACTCGTCGAGTGGAATGCCCGCTATCGGGAACCGGAGCATCTTCTGGTCGGCGAGACGCCCTTCGCCGGCAACCGGTTCATCGAGCTGGCGCGCCGCCTCGACGACGGCGCCGAAGCGCTGCTGACCGCCGCGTCGTGCCGGTTCGTGATCGCGGTGCCGTCGCGTGAAGTCCGGCTCTTCCTCGAGGCCGAGCGCGAGCGCCGGGCCGCGAGCCCGCTTCATCCGCGCGAGCGGGAGGACGCGCCGCCGCACGTGCTGCGTGACCTCTGGCGTGACCTCGCGGGCATTGCCCGCGCGCTCGAGTCGCCCGCGCCGCGGGCCGAACGGGCCGTCGGGAGCGAAGCGCCGGATCGCGGCGTCGACGCGAGATCGGTGCCGTACGATCCGGCCGTCTACGCGCGAGTCTACGAGAGGGTGCTGCGCCATCGGAACGCCGACACCCTGGTCCACGACGTGATCCTGCCGACCGAGAACCTTTCGGTCTACGATTTCGCAGTCGCGCCCCGCGACCTCGTGCCGACCGAGGCGGAGGCCGAGAGGTTCATCGGCGACGTCGAGCGCCGTTACGCAGATCCGACCGCCCTCGAGGCCGAGATCGCCCGCTGGTGGGAGACATGACTTGCCCGCCGGGGAAACGTAGGCTAGCTTGCTTCCCATTATGCGCACTCTACTGAGTCTCCTGGCGACCGTCGTCCTTGTCTCGAGCGCCACGCCGCACGCCGCCGCGCAGAGCTACCCGAGCGGCCCCATCACGCTGGTGATCCCCCTGGCGCCGGGGGACGCGACCGATGTCGCGGGCCGCACCATGGCCGAGGAACTGGCCAAGCTCCTCAAGGTGCCGGTCGTCCCGGTGAATCGACCCGGCGCCGGGATGGCGATCGGCACGGACAGCGTGGTCAAGGCCAAGAAGGACGGGTACACCATCCTGCTCACCCCGAACGCCGCGGTCGTCTCGGCCAGAATTCTGAATCCCGAGTCGGTGACGTACGATCCCTTGAAGGATCTGACGCCCCTCGGATTGACCACACGGACGCCGATCCTCGTCGCGGTTCGTGAGGACGCCCCCTACCGGAGCTTCCGGGAAATGATCGAGTTCGCGAAGAAGAATCCGGGGAAGGTCCGCGTGGGCACGGTCGGGACGGGATCCGTGGGGCATCTCAACGTCGAGATGATCAACGCGCTCACCGGAGCGGGCCTGACCATGGTGCCGTTCAAGGGAGGAGCGCCCGGGATCACCGCGCTCCTGGGAGGGCACGTGGAAGGCGGAGCGTTCTCGCTCGGAGCGCTGAGCAGTCATGTGAAAAGTGGAGCGGTGCGGGGGATGGTCGTCTCGAACTCGTTCCCGGGCTTCCCGGACATCCCCACGCTGCCCCAGCTCGGCTATCGCCAGAACCTGCTCGGCGTCTGGCTCGCCTTCTTTGCGCCCGCAGGCGTGCCGGCGGAGGTGACCAGGACCCTGCTCGCCTCCATCGAAAAGGTCGCGAAGGACCCGGCGGTCGCAGCGAAGCTCGTGAGCTTCGGAATCCTGCAAGACTACGCGCCTCCCGAGAAGCTCGTCGCCGAGATACGGGAGGAGCATCGCACCGTCGAGGAGCTCGCGAAGAAGGCCGGGCTGGTGAAGTAGGAGGCCATGCCGCGCGATCTGGTCAGCGGTCTGTTCTGGCTGGCCGTCGCGATCTTCGCCGCCGTTCAGGGACTCTCGCTCAAGCTCGGCAGCCTCAATCGCCCCGGGGCAGGATTCTTTCCGTTCTGGGGCGGAGTCGTGCTCGGACTGCTCTCGATTGTCCTCGTCGTCAGCTCACGCGGACGAGGTGCCGCAGGGAGCTCACGGTCCCGGCCCGAATCGTCGAAGCCTCTCGTCGTGGTCGGGGCGCTCCTCGGCTACCTCCTGCTGCTGGAGACGCTCGGGTTCGTGGCCGTCACGTTCCTCTTCCTTCTGCTCCTGTTTCGCCTGGAACGGCTGACCTGGGCGTTCAGCGCCGTCTCCGCGGGGGTCGGAGCCCTCGCGTCCTATGGGCTCTTCCAGCTCTGGCTGAAGACCCAGCTCCCGACGGGCCCGTTCGGGTTCTGAGCGTGGAGATCTTTCACGGCGTTCTCTACGGCTTCCAGGTCGCGCTCCAGCCGATCAATCTTCTGTACTGCTTCATCGGCGTCTTCATCGGAACCCTGGTCGGGGTCCTGCCCGGGTTGGGCCCCGCGGCGGCCATCGCGCTCCTGCTGCCCTCCACGTTTGCGGCCTCCCCGGTCTCCGCCATCATCATGCTGGCCGGGATCTACTACGGCGCGATGTACGGCGGCTCGACCACGTCCATCCTCGTCAATATTCCCGGCGAGGCGGCGGCCGTCGTCACGTGCCTCGACGGTCACGCCATGGCCCGTCAAGGACGAGCCGGCGCGGCGCTGGGCATTGCCGCGTTCGGGTCGTTCATCGCCGGGACGCTGAGTGTCGTCGCCCTGACGTTTCTCGCACCGTTCCTGGCCCGGGTGACGTTGAGATTCGGCCCGCCGGAATACTTCGCCCTCATGGTCCTGGGCCTGACGCTGCTCACCTACTTCGCGCGCGAGTCGACGGTGAAGGCGCTCATGATGGCGGCCGTGGGCCTACTCTGCGGGACCGTGGGTCAGGACACGATCAGCGGGCGGTTTCGGTTCACGTTCGGGATTCGGACGCTCGAAGACGGCCTCGGACTGGTCCCGGTCATCATGGGACTCTTCGGAATCTCCGAGGTGCTACTCAACCTCGAGCAGCGGCAACAGCAGAAGGAGATCTTCGCCCCACCGACGAAAGGTCTCCTTCCCACGCGCGAAGACTGGCGGTTGTCGACGACGCCCATCCTGCGCGGCTCGGTGCTGGGGTTCTTGCTCGGCATCCTGCCCGGCGCCGGCGCCATCATCGCCTCGTTCGCGTCCTATGCCGTGGAGAAGCGAGCGTCCAGGCACCCGGAGCGATTCGGCGCCGGGGCCATCGAAGGCGTGGCCGGTCCCGAGGCGGCGAACAACGCCGCGGCCGGCGGCGCGTTCATCCCGCTTCTCACACTGGGCATTCCGGCCAACGCGGTCATGGCGATTCTCCTGGGGGCGCTGATGATCCACGGGCTCCAGCCCGGCCCGCTCCTGGTCACGCAGGCTCCCGATGTCTTCTGGGGGATCATCACCAGCATGTACATCGGCAACGCCATGCTGCTCGTGTTGAATCTTCCGCTCATCCCGCTGTGGGCCCGGCTCCTGCGCGTGCCGTACGCCACCATGTATCCGCTCATTCTGCTGTTCTGTCTCATCGGCGCCTACAGCGTCGGCAACAACATCGGCGACGGGATCGTGATGTGGGTCTTCGGGATCGTCGGTTATCTGCTGAAGAAATTCGACTACGAGGGCGCCCCCTTGATCCTGGCGATGGTGATCGGCCCGATGATGGAGGAAGCCCTGCGTCAGTCGCTCATCCTGTCGACCGGCAGCTTCGGCATCTTCGTCTCACGCCCCATCTCGGGCGGCTTCCTTCTGATCTCCGCCCTGCTCTTGCTCCTTCCCATGCTCCGGAGGAGTCCAGGGAACGGTTGACGCGAGGCGCGCGCCCGTCTCCCGTACGACGTCGACCAGCGCCGCGACGTCCGCCTCCGTCGTCGCGTAGTGGAGGACGCACGCCCGCAGCGCGAAGCGGCCGCGGAGCGTGGTCTGGGTCAGGAAGGCCTCGCCCGAGGCCTGCACGTCCTGCATCAGGCGCTCGTTGAGGGCGTCGAGCGCGCCGGCGTCGCCGCGCAGGCGCGCGGGCGCGTAGCGAAAGCAGACGATCGAGAGCTCCACGGCGGCGAGTCGCTCGAGGTCGGGCGCCGCATCCACCAGCTCGGCGAGGTACCGGGCGAGCATCAGATGTCGCGCGATCAGGTCGCGAACCCCGTCGCGGCCCAGGTGCTGGAACGTCATCCAGAGCTTGAGAGCGCGGAAGCCCCGGGTCTGCTGGATACCAAATTCGGAGTACCACGGCAGCCCGCCGAAGCCGCGGTCGGTCTCCGTGCGCAGATAGTCGGGGACGAGGCTGAACGCCGACCTCAGGATGCCGCCGTCGCGGACGAGGACCGCGCCGCATTCCACCGGGACCGACAGCCACTTGTGGGGATCGAGCGCGATCGAGTCGGCGCGCTCGAGCCCAGCGTAGCGCGCGCGATGGGTTGGCAGCGCGGCGCCCACCGCTCCGTAGGCGCCGTCGACGTGAAGCCAGAGCCGCTCCGCGGTGCACAGGTCGGCGAGCTCAGCCAGCGGGTCGATGGCGCCCGTGCTCACGGTGCCCGCGCTCGCCGCGACGCAGAACGGACGCTTGCCCACGGCGCGATCGGCGGCGACGGCGGCGCGGAGCGAGCCGACGTCCATCCGGTAGTTCTCGTCGGTCGCAATCCTCTGAATCGCGTCGGTGCCCAGGCCCAGCAGCTCAGCGGCCTTCTGAATGCAGCTATGTCCCTCCTGCGAAGCATAGAGGACGAACGGCGAACGCGCCCGCTGCAGCCCGTCGCGTCGCACGTTCCAGCCGTCCTCGATCGCGGCCCGGTGGCGAGCGGCGGCGAGCGCGATGAGCGTCGCCGCCGAGCCGCCGCTCGCCAGGAGCCCCATGCTGCCCTCCGTCGGGAAGCCGATCAGCTCCATGAGCCAGCGCACCGCGGCGCGCTCGACGTAGATGGCCGCGTGGTCGCCGCCCGCGCAGCTCGGATTCAGCGCGGCGGCGAGGAAATCGGCGAGCACCCCGACCGGCGCAGGTGGCGAGTTCACCCAGCCGAAGAAGCGCGGGTGGCCATTGCCCATGGCGTGCGGGAGGACGGCTGCGCGGACTCGCTCCAGCAACACCTCGGGACCGATGCCGGCCGCGCCGAGGGGCTCCTGCATCAGCGTGGCCCGCTCGGCGGGCGTCATGGGCCGGAAGACCGGCCGCGTGCTGATACCGGCCAGATAGTCGGTTACGAGATCGACCGTGTCGTGTGCGAGACGGCGGAAGTGCTCGGGATCGAGGGCCGGAGGCGCGATCTTCTGGACTCGTGACGTCATCGCGTTCGTCTCCTGTCGCTAGGGCGCGGTCGAACGGGAGTACGATGCCGCCCGAGCTCCATCGCGAGGTAGTAGACGCACGGCCCTTCGCCGGGATTGGCGAAGGCGTGCCGGCAGTCCCCAGCGTAGTAGATGCTGTCGCCGGCGCGTAGCCGGTGCTCGATGCCGTCGATCGTGAGGCGCAGGAGACCGCGCTCCATCGCGAGGTACTCGCGCGAGCCCGGCGCGTGCGCGGCGAACTCCCCGGCGTCCACGCCGCCCGGGATGGTCGTGCGCATGAGCTCGAACTCCACCCCCGGCAGGACGGGCGAGAGGATGCGCCGTTCCCAGCCCGAGGGATCGTGCGCCGTGTCGTGCTCGCCGCGGCGCAGCACGACGACCCGCGTCGCGCGCTCCTCGCCGAGCAGGCGCGCGATGCTGGTGTCGAGCCCCGTCGCGATGCGATCGAGCACGAGAACCGTCGGCACCTTGCTCCCGCGCTCCACTTCGGAAAGCATGCTCCGGCTCACGCCGGTGCGCGCCTCCAGGTCGTGGAGCGAGAGCCGCCGGCGTAGACGCTCCATCCGAAGACGGGCACCGAGCCCGGCCATGTCGAGCCCGGACGACGGCCGCGGCGCCCGGCTGGCTTGGGTATCTACCATAGAGGACATTCTACTCTATGGTGGAAACCGGGCGGTGCACACGAAGAACCGGCTCGTGGCAGAAGAATCGGGAAAGAGCAGCGAGTGATCCTGGTGGGGCGAAGTCGGGGGGGGGCAGCGCGCCCCCCCCCCCGATGGCAACTAATCCAGCTATTCGAGCCCGGAGGTGCCGACCCAGCCGGTCTCCGAGACGTCGACCGTCACTCCGTCGGGGCCGCTGTACTTCACCTCGACGTTGGCATACCGATGGCCGCTGTGGCCGACGCCGAGGGCCTGGTTGATGTCGTCACGGGGCGAAGAACCGGCGGCCTTCAGCCTCTCGGTGATCGCTTCCAAGCTTTCCACCTGAAAGCCGATGTGATGGATGCCGCTCCAACCCGTGCCGCGCTCGACGCCAGCCACCGCGTCGTTCTTGAAGTTGAGGATCGCCAGATTGAGGTCGCCGTCGCTCAGATAGTAGCCCCGGGCGCCCGGACTGTCGATCTTTGCGATCTCCTTCATGCCGAACACCTCGATGTAGAACTTGGCCGTCTTGTCCACGTCCTGAGTCGAGAGGGCGATGTGCTTGATCTTCGGCATGGGCATCTCTCCTGTGACAGTAGGTCGGGGTCGGTCCGTTTGCCTGTCCAGGCAGGTTACGCCAGAGGCGGCCAGAACGCCAGGACAATCACGGCGGCTCTTCAGGGCGGCAGGAGGTCAGCCTGCTCGAATTCGTCGAGGAACCGCCTGATGTCGGCGAGAGGAGTGACGAGCGTCTGGCCCGGGACGGGCACGTCGATGTACCACGCCGGCGTCGGACCCTGGGCCATCAAGCGCGCGGTGCTGAAGCCCTCGACCAGACCGATCAGTCGCCCGGTGCGCGCGTCGAACACGCCCCCACCGCTCACGCCATAGCTCACGG
>Ga0184633_10000208_pt1 | contig 19087 bp, 15 predicted proteins | sample PLM31_170_b1_FD_133156 | JGI IMG/M metagenome (GOLD analysis project Ga0184633, IMG submission 133156) | Groundwater sediment microbial communities from an aquifer in East River, Colorado, USA - PLM3-1_170_b1 | ecosystem: Environmental > Terrestrial > Soil > Riparian zone | place: USA: East...
CCAAGCATCGTTCCGAGAGCGGACGGCCGAGCCTGACGGTCCACCCGATCGGAAATGCCGGAGCCGCGGAATTCGGAGGGCAACCCGGGACCCTCGTCCCGTCCGCGCCGCGCTGGATGACCGCCGCCCTCCGCCGACTCCGTCGGGAGGGCAAGGGGCTCGGATACGAGGTGACGTTCGAGGCGACCCACCACGGGCCCTACCTTACGGCGCCCACGTTCTACATCGAGCAAGGGAGCACGGGCCGGGAATGGGCTGACCGAGAGGCCTCCCGGGCGATCGCCCGGGTCCTCCTGGCCTTGAAGCCTCTCGACGCCCCGATCGCGATAGGCCTCGGCGGCGGCCACTATGTGCCGCGTCACACCGACGTCGCCCTGCGGAAGCAGATCGCGTTCGGGCACCTGATTCCGACGTACGCGCTCGAGACCTCGGCCCCCGATGTGATCGATCAAGCGGTCGAGCGCACGGCCGGCGGCACCCTCGCCTACCTGCACCGCAAGGCCCTCCCGAAACCGATTCTGCGCGCGGCGGAGGAACGCGTCGAATCCCTCGGCCTCCGGGTCGTCCGGGAAGCGGACCTCGATCCGGTCCCCGAGGACGAAACTTCATAAACCGTCGACTAATATCAACCGCCCCGGGAGGGGAACGATGCTGAAAGAATGTCGTTCTCACGGATACTTTCGTGACGAGTTTTGTCCGCACTGCGGCAGCGAGGGGAAGTTCCTACTGAACGATGAGGAAGTCGAGATCCTCGGACGGACGATGGCCGGTGTCTTGCGGCACTTCCCTCAACGATACGGCCTCGAGATGGACGCCCACGGATGGGTGGACCTCCGGGACTTCCTGACGGCGATCGAGATCCGGAATCGTCGCTTCCGATTCGTCCGACAGCACCACGTGGTCGGTCTCATCGAGACCGACCCGAAAGGCCGCTACCAGTTCCAGGACGGCAAGATCCGCGCGACGTACGGCCACTCGTTGGACATCGACCTGGACCTGCCGACGGAGGGAATCCCGGACCTCCTGTTCTATCCGACGACGGAGGAGGAGAGCCATCTCCTCATGGAGGCCGGCTTGAGACCCACGGATCGCAAGATGGTCCACTTGAGCGCGACGTTCGAAGCGGCCCTTGAGGCGGGCCACGTCCGGATCGCGCAGCCCGTGATCCTTGAAATCGATGCGAAGACCGCCCGTGCCTCCGGCGTCGTGATTCACAAAGCGGGGAAGACGGTGTACACGACGAAGGAAGTGCCGAACGAGTTCTTGCACCGCTCTTCCCGCGTGGAGGAAGAGCTTCCCGCGGAGTCGCCGGCCGATCCCCCCGAGTGAACTCTAAGGCGTCCGAAAAGCGTCCTCTAGGGAAGGCGAGGCGTCGATCCGTGCAACCTTCCGACCGAATACATCCCCGCTATTTTTATGGCAATATATTTATGAAGGCCTTTCGGATATCATCGCCTCCGGATGGGTGAGTCATGCCTTCGGCGTTTCAACTGATTGGTCGAAACCCTGCGTTGCAGGAGCACTGGATTCGTCGGTTGCTCGCGTTCATCATCGACGGCATCATCGTCATCCTCATCTTCCTCGTCTTCGCGATCCCCATGGCCTTCCTGGGCTGGGCCTGGTGGCTCTCCTTCTCGTTCGGGGGACTCCTGTGGTTCCTGTACTCAATCCTCCTCGAGGGCACGGTCGGGGGCACGATCGGCAAGAAGCTGTTCGCCCTTCGGGTCGTCGCGATCGACCGGAACCTCGATTTCGTCCATTCCTTGGTCCGGAACCTCTCGAAGATCATCCCCGGCGTCATCCTCGTCGATTTGGTCGTCGGGGGCCTCATGCAAGGCGATCCGCGCCAGCGTCTGTTTGACCGGCTCGCTCGGACGACGGTTACGCGGGTCGACCAGGGGGCGTACATGGAGGAGCAGTTCCGGATGATGCAGCACGCGATGCCCAACCCGATGACGATGCCCCCGGCGCCGACGCCACAAGCACCGCCATCGGCCCCCGGTTCGCAGGTCGCGGGAGCTCCGGGAAGTTGGCCGGGCCAGGCACCCACGCCGAGCGGATGGCCGCAGCACGAGTGGGATGACCAGGGACGCCTCCTGAAGGAGATGAAGTTCTGCACCGCCTGTGGGGGCCAGCTTGTCTCCCGCGGGGATGAAAAGCTCACGTGCGTCCGCTGCGGCGCGGTCTACTGATCACGGAAGGCCGCCGCGCATCCAGAGCACATTGAACGCGAGCATCGCGAAGTAACTGGACGTGAGCACGACCCCCGCGCGGGACGTGATCCGCCAGCCACCGAGCATCAAGGCGAGAAGCAGAAACGATGTGAACACCATCGCTCCGACGACCGGCACCAAGAGCTCGACGGAATGAGTCGCAGGGCTCACGATGCCGATCATGCCGAGCGTGAGGAGCGTCGTCACCACGCTCGCTCCGATCCCCACGCCAAGGACGAGATCCGTGTAACCCTGGCGAGTCGCGTGGTAGCCGGCCGCAATATCCGGCAGCGAGGTGCCGAGGGCCACGAGGGTAATCCCGACGAACCATGGGTTCATCCCCACGGCCGCGGAGAGGCCGATCGCGCCCCGGACGAGGAACTGGGCTCCCATCACGGACCAAAGGATGCCGAAGATCAGCCAGCTGAGGCCCGCTCGTACTTCGACCTTCCGTCCGAAGATCCAGCCCGTGAAGGCGAGACCGATCGTCATGTCTCCGACCCGTTCCTCGATCTCTTCCGCGGGTCCCGTCCGCTGGGAGATTACGAGGTTCAGGATGTATGGGATGAAGAGCGCAATCAGCGCAACGCCTTCGTACTGGGTCAGGTTGCCGTCCAGCAGGAGGGTCGCGGCAACGAGGGTGACGATCGCCAGGAAGACGGCGTCTCTCAACACAATCTCCCGCGAAGTCTTGATTGGCCGGACGATCGCACTCACGCCAATCACGAACGCGATCGTCACCACGGTGGAGGCGAGGGCGTTACCGAGCGCGATGTCCGGACTCCCTTCACCCGCGGCGATTCCGCTCACGAGCAGTTCCGGCAGCGCGGACAGCGTGGACACGAAGAGGGCGCCGACAACAAATCGGCTGCACCCGATCTTGCTGGAAATCCGGGTCGCGTTGTCCGTGATGAATTTCGCGCCCTGGTTCAGGAGCACGAAGCCGACGGCCATCGCGCCCACCCACAGGAGAAGGCTGTCCAGCATGCGGCATCGTCCCTTCTAACGCGCGGTCGATGAAGCGTCCGATGCATCAAGCTTCGTCGCCTTGACCGGGCTTGACAAAGGACTCGATGAACCGTCGTTGGCACTTCGAATGGAGCCGCTCGTGCCGCCGCTTTCGCACGATCACGTGACGAGTTCGCCGAGGCGACCTGTGTCCATGCTCCGGCGGATCTCCATCGCAATCCGGCGGCCGGTGCTCATTGGCCTGCGCCAGAGGGTGTTGCCATAGGGGTGGCCCGTGGACATGTGAACGTTCGTGCCCCCGCCGATCCGCGGCGCGACATCGTATACCCAGAACTTCAGGTCCTTGTCCACCGCGGTCTGCAACGTGAACGGACCGATGATCCCGGGCGGGAAATGCTTCTGCGTCGCCTCCACGTACCGCTCGGCCATGTCAAAGACATCCTTCAAACTCGATTCTCGGAGGGTCGCGCTGTTGTGGCCCACGACCACGTATTCGGGGATCCGCTCGGCCTCCGTCAGCGCGAGCTGCTGCTCCGCCGGAAGCCGGACGTGTCCATCGAGGGAGGTCTCGAAGCGCCAGTCGATTCCCAGGAGTTCGAGCTTCTCGGCCTCTTCCTCAATCGGCGAATAGAAGAAATCGAAGTTGAAAATCGGCCCGATGATGTATCGCTCGATCCGGGCCGCCGCGAGGTCTTCTTTCGAAATCACGTTTCGCTTCAGGAGGGCCTCCGACTTCTCCTTGAATTCCTTGTACGTCGCGGCGGTGAAGAACCCCCGCTCGAGATTCTTCACCTTGTGATGCAGCTTTACGATTGACAGGCCGTCGATCTCTCGCGGGTTTGCGATCTTCTCGGGCGCCGGAAGTTTCGCCTTCTTCAGGAGCCAATAGTAGCTCCGCTCCTCCTCGCGCTCTTCCGTCCGGAGGAGATTGCGGCTTCCGAAGAGCGGTACGAGGAACTTGTCCTCGATTTCGCCGATGTCGCAGTAAGAGGTGAAGGAACGGTTGGGGACGAAGACGGCATTTCGGTCCCGTAGCTGGGTCTGCATCTTCTCCGTGAGGACGTCACGGAACTTACCGAGGACGATCGTGTCGTCCACGATCCCGCGGATGGGGTGGCCTTCCCCATCCCGCATGCCGCGGTAGTATCGGGTGTACGGCGCCTCGCGCCCTCGTTCGCACACGACGAAGGTGCGGAACCCCTCTTCCACGGCGCCGTCGCACACATCCAAGGCGGAATGGGAACCGATCGTCGCGATCCGAATCGCCGAGGGATCGTAGCGTTCGAGGACCTCTACGATCGCCTCGCGGTCGATCATTCCCGCACCGGTGCGGGCCCCATGTTCGCGCCGTGTTTAATGCTTTGGGGGCCGCCGGGAGGCGCGAGGGAACGTCTTTATCGGGCGAGGGGGTTCGGCCCGCCGCATGGAGGCGCGGCCCATCAAGTGGTGGGGATGGGGGTGGGAGGACAAGAGGTCCCATCTGGAGTCGCGGCCCGCCCTTCTCCGTCTTTTCCAGGAACGGCTCCGCGTGGATCTCTCGGGCACACGCCCCGCCGTGTCGATCGAGCGGATCGCCTTGGCTCCGTCGGTCCTTTCGCCGGATGCGCTGGCGGAAATGCGCCAGATCGTCGGAGACGAGAATGTCGTCGTGCGGGACATGGATCGCATGAGTCATGCGGGAGGAAAGGGCTACAAAGACCTGATCCGGGCTCGGTCGGGCCATTTCGAACGCGTCCCCGACGCCGTCGTCTTCCCCCGCGACGAGGCGTCCGTCCGCCGGCTTCTCGGGTTCGCGATGCGTCAACGATATGCGATCGTCCCGTTCGGAGGAGGCACGAGTGTCGTCGGAGGCGTGACGCCGTCCGATGAATCGGACGTGACCATCACGCTCGACCTCGGCCAGATGGATCGGGTCCTGGACCTCGATGGGGACTCCGGCCGGGTCACCGCAGAGGCCGGAATCCGCGGGCCGGCTCTGGAGGCAGCGTTGCGGGAACGAGGCCTCACCCTGGGTCACTTCCCGCAGTCCTGGGAGTTCTCGACCCTCGGGGGTTGGATCGCGACGCGGGCCGCGGGTAGCCTCTCGAATCGCTACGGCCGGATCGACGATCTCGTCCTCGGTGTGCGTCTCGTGTCGCCGGTCCGGACCCTCGACGTGCGGCCCCTTCCGAACGAGTCCCACGGCCCGGACCTCCGCGAGCTCATCCTCGGATCTGAGGGCACCCTGGGGGTGATCACCCAGGCGACCCTCCGCGTCCATCCTCGGCCGCCCGTCCGTCGCTTTGCGTCCCGCCTTTTCCGTTCCTTCGCGGATGGCGTCGCCGCTCTCCGGAGGATGGCGAGGGAGCGCGCGCTCCCGGACATGGCATATCTCAGCGACGAGGAAGAGACGCAGTTCGCGGCGGCCGGCGCGGGCCGGAAGCTCGCGGACGCATCCCTCCTCTTGATGGAGTTCGAAGGGACCGCGGCCCACGTCGCCTACGGGCTCCGGGTCTCCGCAAAAGCCTGCGCGGGCATCTCACGCAACGCGGGGGCTCGGCCCGCGTCCCGCTGGTATGCGGAACGGTTCGAATTCCCATACCTGAGGGACTCCCTGCTCGATCACGGGATCCTCGTCGACACGGTCGAGACCGCCGTGGCCTGGTCGAACCTCGCCCGCGTCTATGAGGCGGGACGGAAGGCTCTCCTCGATGCGCTCCGTCGGGACGGTTCCGAGGGCCTCGTCCTCTGCCACATCTCCCATGCGTATCCGGACGGGGCGTCCCTCTACTACACCTTCTTCGCCCCGCAGCGGGTCGGCCGGGAAATCGAGCAATGGGAGGAGGTCAAAGCCGCGGTGACCCACGCGTTCCTCGACGCGGGCGGGGCCCTGAGCCACCATCACGGCATCGGCGCGGACCACGCTCCCTACCTGCGGCGGGTGATCGGCGAGGACGGAGTCGTCGTCCTCCGAGCCTTGAAACGGGAACTGGATCCCAACGGGATCATGAACCCCGGCAAGCTGATCACGGGGGCCCCGTGACCGACGAATTCTCCCACCGCACCCGGGCCGCGAATCTCGAACGGATGCAGGAAGGCACGCTCGACCTCCTCGTCGTCGGGGGAGGAATCGTCGGGGCGGGCGTCGCGCGGGATGCCGCGGGTCGCGGCTTTCGAACGGCCCTGGTGGAGCGCAGCGATTTCGCGAGCGGGACGAGCGGCAAGACGTCCCGCCTCATCCACGGCGGCCTGCGCTACCTCCAGAACTTCAAAGTTGGACTGGTCCGGCTCGCCGTGCGGGAGCGGGATCTCCTGGTGGAGCGGGCGCCCGCCCTCGTCCATCCGTTGCCGTTCCTGATCCCCGCGTACGGCGATCGGGGTCCGGGCCCCGCGATCCTCCGATTCGGTCTGTTCCTCTACGACCTCCTCTCGAGGAAGAAGCTCCCCCGGAGGGCGTGGTTTCACCCGGCGGGCACGAAAGACCGCGAACCCCGCCTCCGGTCTCAGGGGCTGAAGGGAGCGGGGCTGTACTACGATGCCTGGACCGACGACGGAAGACTCGTCCTCGCGGTGATCCAGGATGCGGCGCGGCTCGGCGCGGAAGTGGCGAACTACGTCGAGGTCGTGGAGCTGATCCGGACCGGGAATCGGATCCAAGGGGCTCGAGTTCGTGATCGGCTCGCGGGCACGGCATTCGAACTCCGCGCGCACGTCGTCGTCAACGCCACGGGCGTCTGGCTCGACGGCTTGCGGACCCCGAGGCCGAGTCCCACGATCCGGCCGACGAAAGGAATCCACATCTTCCTGCCGCGAGCGAAGGTGGGGAACCGTCACGCCCTCGCCCTGACGACGCGGAGGGACCACCGGGTCGTGTTTGTCCTCCCCTGGAACGACCTGACTCTCGTCGGGACGACGGACACGGACTTCCAAGGGGACCCCGACCGGGTCGTTCCGAATGCGGGGGACGTCGCGTATCTCCTGGACGCGGTGAACGACGCCTTCCCGGGAGCCAACGTTCGTCCGGAGGATGTCGTGAGCGCGTACGCGGGCCTCCGACCCCTCGTCCGCCGGGGTCGCACGCGCCGCGCCGAATCGGATATCTCGCGGGAGCACGCTCTTTTCCTGGATCCGGACGGTCTGATTTCGATCGCGGGCGGAAAACTGACGACCCACCGCGCGATGGCGGAGGCCGTGGTGACGAGGGCCGCCATGCAGCTCGGAGGGGGACGTCCCTCCCGGACGCGAGAAATGCCCCTCGGCCCTCCGGTCCGACCCCTCGAAGAATTCCTGGCCCTCGGGTTCGACGAAGCCACGTCCCTCCATCTCCAGGGTCGCCACACGCCGGAACAGCTCCGACGATACCTCGACACGCCTGCGGCCCTCCACCAAATCGTGGAAGGACGGCCCGATGTCTGGGCCGAGGTCGACCTCGCGGTCCGGGAGGAGATGGCGATGACGCTCACCGACGTCCTGGTCCGGCGGCTCGGGCTCTTCTATGAAGCGAAAGACCAGGCGTTCGACGCAGCCCCCGACGTCGCATCGCGGATGGGACACCTCCTCGGATGGGACGCAGGACGCACCGCACGAGAGGTCGAAGAATACCGTGCGGTCGTAATCGCGCATCGCGGATTCCGGGTGGACCTTGGTGGCTGACATCGTCTTCATCGTGAATCCCGCCTCGGCGAACGGCCGGACCCGCCGACGGTGGCCCGAGCTCGAGCGAACCTTCCGGACGAGCCTCGGGAGTCCTTTCGACGTCCGGCTGACGGAACGGCCCGGTCACGCGACGGAACTGACGCGGACCGCATTGGCGGGAGGGGCCACCACGATCGTGTCCGTCGGCGGGGATGGTACGTTGAACGAGGTCCTCAATGGATTCCTGGACGAATCGGGCCGACCATGGAGCCGCAATTCGTGCCTTTCGGTGCTTTCCGTCGGCACGGGCGCGGATTTCGTCAAGACCTTCCGAGGACCAACCACCCCCGAAGACCTCGCTCGGCTGTTGCAAGACCCCTCGATCCGGACGATCGATGCGGGTCGGTGTGAGTTCCTTCCTCCGGAGGGACGCAAGAGCCGCTACTTCCTCAACGTGGCGGAATTCGGATCGGGCGGCGCGATCGTCGACCGTGTGAACCGCACGACGAAGGTCCTCGGAGGAAAGCTCAGCTTCCTGATCGCGATCCTTCGCACCCTGCCGCGGTACCGCAACACGCGCGTGAGATACACGGTGGACGAGACCACGACGGGAGAGGCGATTGTGAACGACTTCGTCGTCGCGAACGGCCGCTACTTCGGCGCGGGACTCATGCCGGCCCCGCATGCCGACCTTGAGGACGGCCTCTTCGATGTCGTGATTTTCGGCGACATCAACTTCCGGACGGCCCGGCGAAACCTGCCGGCTTTGCGTCGAGGGGAACACCTGTCACTGAAGGAAGTCTCGACCTTCCGGTGCCGCACGCTCGCGATCGAATCGGAGGGCGAGATGATCGACTTGGACGGGGAATTCGTCGGCCGTCGTCCCGCCCGATTCGAGGTCCTTCCGAGGGCGGTGCCAATCCTCGCGGCGAAAGAAGGATAGCCCCGGGCAGATTCGAACTGCCGTCGCGAGGTCTCCCCTCGACCGATGTCCGGCCGATCCAGAGCCTCGTATCACTGGCCCGCGACCGCATTGCGGTCACGATTGGCCGCTAGACCACGGGGCTACAATCGCGTTTCAACGGAGAGGATGTATTTCGAGTTTTCTCACTTCCCGGCATCCTTCAAACGCCGCAGGACCCAGTCCTTCTCGAGGACGGCGAGGAAGGGCGCGGCTCGCGGACCGCGTTCCGATCCGAGCAGGACCAGATACAGATCCCGGAAGAAGCGGCTCGTGTCGACGGGGAGCGAGCCTTCCTTCGTCAGGGAGACCATTGACTCCTTGATCGATTCCTCAGTCCACGGAAGCGACACGGCGCGGGTGCCATACAGGCGAAGCGCCTCCCGATCCTTCGGATCGAGCTGCGAGAGGATCTCGGGCGTCAGCTCGTCCACGAGCCGCACGCGGTTCTCCGGCGCATGCTTCTCCACCCAGACACGGGACTGTGCGAGTCGCCGCGCGATGTGCGTCTTCTCCAGGTCCGTCGGAGCCCTATCGAGGATGCCGGTGTCCCGCAACCGTTTCACACACCACTCGAGCCTGCCGGATTCCGGGCTGATCTGCGAGAGGAACGCGGCGTGGCGGTACGAGAGCGCAAAGGGTTTCGTCTTCGGCGGGGCGGCGAGCTGCGCGAGTTCGTATGAGCGCGCATGCTCCTCTTCGTCTCCCTGCCGTTCTTTCGCATAGAACCGGTCCTCGGCCCGATCGTACAGATCGTGGTACGTGTCCACGCGGTACAGATCCAAGACGATCCGGCGGAAAATCGGGGTGGTGGCGTAGAGGTATCGCAGGATCTCCGGATCCGCGACCTCGACCCACTGCACCGGCGAGAAGCCGAGGAAGTCGGAGGAGCCCATGTCTCCCAGATCCTTCCCGCGGTCCGCAATGCCGACCCACTCGTACGGAATCCCCATCGGAGGCCGGAAGTGCATGATCGACTCCGCGATTGCTTTGCACGATTCGCGCGAGCCGCCCGGCGTCGCGTGGTCTTTCCCAAACGGCTCGATGTCGACGCGGTAGACCTTCCACAGGGCGGGCCACTCGAGCCGCCAGTTCAACTTGCCCTTCTCGATCGACGACGTGCCGACATGGCTGCACCGCTCGCATCGGTACGAGGCGGTCATGCCCTGGATCGCGGTCGTCTTCGCCCCAATCGTGTGGCATTGCTCGCAGAGGGCCTCGAACGGGAGCCAGCCCGGCGGGTAGGGATGGCGCGCGCGGTAGCGGTTCACAAACTCGCGGACCTCCTCCGCACGGCCCGCGAGATCGCGGACGAGGGCCTGCATCTCGGGGTTCCGGTAGGCCTCTGTCGTCGTCACGGTGCGGACCGCGGGCGCGAAGCGGTCGAGCACTCCGCCGAAGTCCTGCCAGTAATGCTCGACCCAGTTCGCGTGGCAACCGGACGGATCCGGAACGTCAATCAGGCGCCGGCCGACGTACTTCCGGCCTTCCTCGCCTTTGAACTGCGCGAGCTGGCCTTCCTTCCCTTTCCACTCGTCCTGCGTGTACAGGACCAGGCTCTGCACGGCCAAACGTCGCTCGTCGCGCAGGCTGCGGGTGAGCAGCTGGGCCAGCGTGATCTCCCCGCGGAGCCGGCCCACGTGTTGGAGGCCGCTCACGCTGAGGCCTGCGTTGACGACGATGTCCCGCTTTCCCCCGACGAAGGCTTTCGCCTGGGGCAGGAGCTCATCGAACCAGTGGGTCAGCCCGCCTCACCGGCGGCGCACATGGAGGCGAGGGCCTAAAGCTTTGCGAGGCTTCACATGGAGCGCGCCCGAATCAGCGCGCGGAGTGGTACGCCCGAGAGCTCGTCGTGAACGGTCTTGTTCACCAGCACCACGGCGAGGACCGCGGTCCCTCCGACGTCGTGGATGTCGGAAATCGCCGCCTTGATCGTGTCGCCCGACCCGACGACGTCGTCCACGATCATGATCTTCTTCCCTTGCGGGGACGCGTAGTTCGAGGAGAACGCGCCTCCCTTCCCATGGCGCTCTTGGCTCGGGCGGTAGATGATCAGTTCCTTCCCGAGTTCCTCGCTGATCAGGGCCGCGAGCGGGACCCCGTTGATCGCGATGCCGAGGATCGCGTCCGCGTCCATCTGCCGCTTCTCCATCTCCTCGAGGGCGATGTCCGACATCGCCGCGGCGACGAACCCGATCCGGTTCCCGTACACGCCGAGCGAGCGCCAACCGATCTTCACGTCCTTCGGCGGCTCTCCGCCCTTCACGCCGCGGGTCAGGAGCCAGGTGACCGTTTCCGCGGACAGGTGCAACTCGTCCGCGATCTCCCTTTCGGAGAGGCCCTTCTCCTTGTATTCGAGGGCCCGTTTCGCAATCGCATTCACATCTTTCATCCGTTCTCGCACTCCGATGCGTCCGATGCAGGATTCCTCATATCAAATTATCGTACTCAGCCGATACTCCGCTCCCGCAAGGGGTCGTTCAGAGACCCCCTTTCGCCAAGCTCCGAAGTTCGTTCACCTTGTGGTCGAAGATCTCCCGCACGTACTTCATCGGGAGCGACCCCGCATAGAGGATCGTGTCGTGGAAGAACTTGTCCGAGTACTTCCGACCGAGTCCCTTCCTCACGTCCTTCCGAAGTCCCACAATCAGGTGCTTGCCAAATAAGTAGGAGAGCTGGTACCCGGGCGAATACGTGTACCGCTTGACCTCGGCGATTGCGCCCGGACGCTCCATCCCCGACTCCCGGACGAGGAATTCGACCGCCTCATCGAACCCCATCTTCCCCGTGTGGAGGTCGATGTCGATCAGGATCCGGCAGGCGCGCCAGATCTGGTCCGTCATCTGGACGAACTTCGTCTTCGGATCCGCGCTGAACCCGGCCTCCTTCATCATGTCCTCGCAGTAATGGGCCCAGCCCTCGACCGTCTCCGTCGCCCCGCTGAGGATCCGTGCATAGGAGGGATTCAGGGTCGCGCACGTGAGCTGGAGGTGGTGGCCCGGATATCCCTCGTGGACGGCCGTGTTCCGCACTCCCGCGTACGAGTGCTCCCGCAGCATCTCCGGCTTGTCTTCGACCGGTGTGACCATGTACAGTCCCTGCTTGTGAGGCTCGAACCGAGCGGGCGAATTGTACGCGGCGAAGGGGATCACGTGCCGCAGGTAGGCGGGCGTCTCGACGACCGTGAGCTCTTCGTTCGGCGGGATCGTCGCGAGGTTGTGCTCGAGGATGAAGCGCTTCGCATCCTCCATCGCCTTCGCGGTATACTGCAGGGCGCCCTCGAAGCGGTCGGGGTGGTCCTCCTTGACGAACTCCTTCGCCTCCTCGACCGAAGCGCCCGGCCTGATTTCCCCCGCGAGCCTCGCGAGCTCCTTCCGGCTGTCCCGGAGATACTTCTTGCCGACCGCGTAGATCTCCTCGACGGTGGCGCCGAGTTCCCGCAGGCGGACGAGCTTCCGGAACTTCGCGGTGCCGATGCCGATCTGCGTCTTTGCCTTCGGCAGGACGTCCTCCGCAATCCATTTCGCGTGACGTTTCAGCGCATCGTTCGTCTTCGCAACGGCGTCTTCGAGCCGCGAGCGATCCGGACCGGCGAGCTGGTCTTTCGCCGTGGCCTCGATCAGCTGGAGGAACCCGGGCAGGCGCTCCGTGGTCTCGAGGGCGATCTGCGACCACAGTTTCACCGGAGTGCGGATCCGGCCCTGCGTCTCCTCGATGAACGTCGGGGACCGATCCAGCCGACCCGTGATGCTCTCAAGCCGTTTCGGGAGCGGGGCGAACCCGCGCATGAACAGCGGGAAGAGGCCATCACCGACCGTCTCGGAGGCCCGCGGCATCGACTTCCAGACCCCGATCGACTCGGATTCGAAGATCCACAGACGGAAGGTGTTCCCGAGGACGCCGTGGTCCACCCGCTTCGAGGGCGAGAGCCCCTTCCGGTCGATCTGGCCGAGCCGCCGCAGGTAATCCTTCACCTGGGCGACCTCCTCGATCTCCGCCTCGTACGTGCCGCTCGGCATCAGGTGATCGTAGTCATGGATCCCTAGATACGTGGCCGCGATCGGGTTCCGCCGAATGTACCAATCCACGACCTCCTTCGCGAGGCCGTCCACGTCTGCGTCGGTCATCTCGCGGGCATCGCGACCCTGCCTTAATCGTTGTCGCAGGGCGGGTCACACGGGGATTCGACGACCGCTCTTGTCCCGGCGGAAGTGGCCGAAGTCTTCGGACCCCTCGAGCTGGTCCCCGGTGAATATCGGGCCGTCCCAGCAGACGAGCTTGTCGTCGAGTACGCACGCGTCGCAGATCCCGATCCCGCATTTCATGTAGCGCTCCAGGCTCGCCTGGACCGGGATCCCGCGCTTCCGGGCGAGGTCCACGACCGCGTACATCATCCGCTCCGGGCCGCAGGTGATGATCTGCCCGACCGGATCGCGGTCCAACAGCTTGTCTGCGAGGGCGGGTGCGAACCCGTGGAAGCCGCGGGAGCCGTCGTCTGTCGCGATGTGCACCTGTCCGGCCCCGTTCGCCCGGTCGACGAATAAGAGCTCCTCCGCGGTCTTCGCGCCGACCGTCGTCACGACCCGCGCGCCCTGTTGCGCGAACGCCTCGATCGCGGCGATCATGGACGCCATCCCGCTCCCGCCCCCGACCGCGAGGACGCTCTGCCCATCGAGGCGGAACACGTTCCCGTACGGCCCGCGGACGCCGATCCGGTCCCCGGCGTTGAACACGGCGAGGGCGTGGGTCGCGTCTCCGTAGTCGCGGACCGTGATGCCCTTCACCGCGCCGAGGTACGACAGGGCCATCGGAAGCTCGTCGTACCGCGGGATCCACACCATGAGGAACTGGCCCGGTTGCCCTCCGAGGTCTGCGCGGAAGCGGTAGGTCATCGTCGTCGGCGTCTCCCGCACGATCTCCAGGAGCGGCACGACCTGGATCCTAGGCATGGGCGACCCCGATGGCCTCCGGGACGGAGCGGAATCCGGCCTCCTCGAGGAGGAACGCCATCTCCTTCGTGATCTCGTTGAATACGCCGAGCCCGCGGGAGATGATCGCGGTCCCGATCTGGACCGCGCTCGCACCCGCCATGATGTACTCGAGCGCATCCCGGCCGGATCCGACGCCGCCCACGCCGATCACCGGGATGTGGACCCGCTCGCAGATGTCGTACACGGCGCGCACGCCGATCGGGCGGAGCGCGGGACCGCTGAGTCCGCCGTACTTGTTCGCGAGGGACGGAATCTTGAGTTCCGGGGTGATCGCCATCGCCTTCAGCGTGTTGACGGCGACGATGCCGTCCGCCCCGCCTTCCTCTGCCGCGACCGCGAACGTCGCAATGTCCTGGACGTTCGGCGAGAGCTTCGGGAAGACGGGCACGTCGACGACGTCCTTCACGGCCCGCGTGAAGTCGCGGACCGCGCTCTCGTCCTGGGCGATCTCCGTCCCGAGGCCCTTCGCGTGGGGACAGGAGAGGTTCAGTTCGATCGCTTGGACGCCGTACCTGGACATCTTCGCCGCGACGGCCGCGTACTCTTCCGCGTCCTTCCCGTAGACGGAGCCGATGATCACCGCACCGGCCGCCTGCGCACGCTTCACCTCACGCTCATATTCGATGATCCCGGGATTCGGAAGTCCGACCGCGTTCAACAGGCCCGCATCAACCTCGACGATTGTCGGGTTCGGGTAGCCCTCCCGCGGTACCGGACCCACGCTCTTCGTCACGACAGCCCCGGCCCCCGCCTGGTACACGCGGGCCATGGACCCGCCGGTCTCATCGAGGAACCCGGACGCAAGCATCGTCGGGTTCCGCAGGGCCACGCCGGCGATCTCCGTCCGGAGGTCGACCATCCGGGGCACGGAACCGGCGGGTCGGCTAAAGGCTTTGGGTGGGCCTTTCGCAATCCGCATTCCGTTGCCCTTCCCCCGGCAACCTTTATTGGGACCGCCCCGCATCCAACGATGAATGCGCGTCGCAGACCTCGGAATCGACCCCCGGATCGTCGAGATTCTGAAGGACCAGGGTATCGAGGACTTGTACCCGCCACAGGCAGATGCCATCGGGCCCGCGCTGTTGGGAGAGAACCTCGTCCTCGCGATTCCGACCGCGAGCGGGAAGTCGCTCGTCGCCTACCTGGCCATCCTGGCCTCCGTACTTCGCGGGGGGAAGGCCCTTTACATCGTGCCGTTGCGGGCCCTCGCCGCAGAGAAGTACGACGACCTGAAGGAGTTCGAGCGACTCGGCATCAAGGTCGGCATCAGCGTCGGAGACTACGATTCGATCGATCCCTCCCTGGAGAAGTTCGATGTGATCGTGGCGACCTCGGAACGGGCGGATTCGCTCCTGCGGCATCGAACGAACTGGTTGCAAGAGCTGAGTGTTGTGGTCGCCGATGAAGTCCATCTGATCAACGATGCGGACCGCGGACCCACCCTCGAGATCACCCTGGCGAAACTCCGTCAGGTGAATCCGAAGGCCCAGGTGCTCGCCCTGAGTGCGACGATCAAGAATTCCGACCAGCTTGCAAAGTGGCTCGAAGCCGAGCACGTGAAGAGCGAGTGGCGGCCCGTTCCTCTGAGAGAGGGAGTGTACCACGATGGACTCGTGCACTTCGTCGACAAGTCGGTCGTCGAAATCAAGGGTGGAGAAGACGGCATCTCGGGGCTCGTGACCGACATCATGTCGTCGGGGGGGCAGGCCCTGATTTTCGTGAGTACGCGGCGTTCGACCGAAGCTCTCGCAAAGGCGCTCGGGTCGCAAGTGCGACACGATCTCGACGAAAAACGACGAGACCACCTGAAGAAAGTCGCAGAGAGCCTTTCGGCGGCGCAGGATGAACCCACGTCAATGGGTGCCCGACTGGCGAGGTGCATCGAGAATGGGGTTGCGTTCCACAATGCCGGGCTCACGAATCCCCAGCGGGCCGTGGTGGAGAAGGAATTCCGCAAAGGTCGAGTCGCGTGCATCGTCGCGACACCGACCCTGGCCTCCGGTATTAATCTCCCGGCGCGCCGGGTCATCGTCCGCGACCTGAATCGATTCGACGTGAATTTCGGCCTCTCTCCGATTCCGGTCCTCGAAGTCAAACAGATGTGTGGTCGCGCGGGCCGACCGAGGTACGACAAGTACGGCGAGGCCATCCTGTTCGCCAAGGATATCGACGAAGTTGACGAGCTCATCGAGGAGTACTTTCTCAGCGAGCCGGAAGCCATCGAATCGAAACTCGGCTCAGAACCTGCGCTCCGGATGCACGTGCTCGCGAGCATCGCGACGGGTCACGTCGGCACGGAAGAAGACCTGCTAGCGTTCTTCAATCGCACGTTCTTCGCATTCGCGGGCGACGTCTACACGATTCACGGCAAGATCCGCGAGGTCCTCGATTTCCTCGAGAAAGAGGACTTCATCAACCGGCGGGACGGTTTCCTCAAGGCCACCTTCTTCGGCAAGCGGACGAGCGACCTGTACATCGATCCGCTGAGCGCCGTCAAGCTACGCGACGCCCTCCGCAAACCGAGGGACGATCCGATTTTCCACCTCTGGACGATCTGCACGACTCCCGACATGCCCAAACTCTACCTCCGTCGCGGCGACTACGCATGGGTCGAGCAGAAGATCGAGGAAGCGGAGCTCACCTTCCCTGTGGAAGACTACGACTTCTTCCTGGCGGAGGTGAAAACGGCCGCCCTCCTCGACGACTGGATCGCCGAGCGGACGGAAGACGAGGTGACGAAGCGATTCGGGATCGGGCCGGGGGACATCCGGCGGATGACGGACCAAGCGGAGTGGCTCCTCTATGCGATGGCGGAGCTGGGGCGGATCTTCAACAAGAAGAAGGTCCGCGCCCTGACCCGCCTAACGATCCAAGTGCAATATGGCGTGAAGGAAGAACTTCTGGAGCTGATCTCGCTCCGAGGCGTCGGTCGGGTCCGAGGCCGGGCTCTCTACCAACGAGGATTCAAGACGCTGCGGGACCTTCAGAAGGCGAATCCCAACGACCTATCGCGCATCCCGACGATCGGCTCCAACCTGGCCATGAAGATCAAGGAGCAGGTGGGCGCTCCGGTTGACGTGCGTGAAGTCGAAGGGCAGGCGGCCCTCGGGGACTTCGGATGACGTACGAGATCGGAGGAGCTCGCGGGACGATCGTGGACCATGAAGCCATTCTGAAAAAGATCCATGCATGGGCCGAATCGGCCGACTGCGACGTTCTCCTCGCGGATGCACGCGTCGTGTTCGGCCGAGATCACCTCGAGACCGCGGTCCGCCACGCCGCGCGGGCTCAGGCGGCCGGAACCATGGTCGCACGATCCGTTTCCATGGAGGCCCTTCGCTATTTGTCCGGCCGACGACAAGTCGCGGACGCAATCCGCACCGCGGGTATTCGTCCCGGGACAAAAGGCGTCGCGATTGCGGTGTTTGGCGAGCCCCGACTGGATGATCTCGTCGCCGCGCTTGGATGGTCCCGGGATGACGCGGTGTTGGAACCGACGGGGAAATCCTTGCGGACCATCGGAATCTCGGAGGCCGAATCGGGGCCCCTGCCGACCAGCCAGCGGCCGGATCTCGCGCTCGAGAAGGTCGCTCTCCTCGACCTGGAGAAATGAGCTCGGGACAACCGCCGCCGGAACTCCCGGGATGCGGCGGCCAGGATTCGAACCTGGGAACCCCTTCGGGACGAGACCCTAAATCTCGCGCCGTTTCCGAGCTTGGCTACCGCCGCAGCGCTCGCAACCCGCGAGACGTAGAAAAGGCTTCCCGCGGAGAAAGGTACATGGCCCGCCCGGTGATGCGGACGCCGATGGCCTTCGCGCGGCTGCCCGTCGACCAGGAGACGTATATCGCGGACGTGCGGATGTTCGACCAAGAGGGCTTCGGGGCCATTTACCTAATCGACGACGATCGCAAGGCGATTATCGAAACGGGAACATCCTGGGACGCGGGCCGGATCCTCGAGGCGGTGCGGGGCTTTGGACTCAAGGGTCCCGACATCGATGCCCTCATTGTCTCCCACATCCATCTGGACCATGCGGGAGGCGCGGGGTTCCTTCTGCCTGAGATGCCGCGAGCGACGGTGTACGTGCATGAGCGGGGCTTCAAACACCTTGTCGATCCGACGAAACTCGTTGCAAGCGCCCGCGAAGCCATCGGTCCCGAGGAGGCTGAGAAATTCGGCACGATGCAGGCGATCCCTCCGGATCGGCTCGTGGCAGTGAAGGATCAAGATCGGCTCGAGCTCGGGAAGCACTCATTGGTCTTCCTCGATTCCCCCGGTCATGCGCCCCACGAGCTCACCATCCTCGACGAGCGGAATCGGTGCGTATACACGGGCGACGCCGCGGGCCTGTATTTCCCCGGCGATGAAATCCTGATGCCGGTCGCGCCCGCCCCCGCCTTTGACCTCGAGAGGAACCTGCAGACCTTGCGTCGCCTCATGGCCCTCGAGCCGAAGGCCCTCCTCTTCAGCCACTATGGCCCGCATCGCGATCCGAGGAAAGCAATCGAGGCGATGTTGGCCGCGTACCCGGCCTGGGCACGTATCGTGGGAGAGAAACTCGCGTCCGTGGGAGAGGACGGGGTCCTGCGGATGCTGTACGACATGAGCTGCCGCGCGGCGAAACGGTACCCGAGGGATTTCCTCGAACGGCGGATCCGCGTGAGCATCACGGGACTCGCGGTGTATCATGAGAGGTTGGAGCGTGTGGGGCCCGGTCGTTGACGAGGCGATCGAAGGGATTGCGGGAGACCGCACGAGCAGCGCGTCCCGCCTCGCCCGCGTGGGCCTCGAGACGATGGCCCTCGCGACCCTCGAGGGAGCCGGGCGAAAAGACCCCGCGGTGCTCCTGGAGATCGCCCGGCTCATCTCGGAGGCTCAGCCTGCGATGGCGATCATCTACAACGTGGTCCACCTGTTCGCGCGCCTCGTCGCGGAAGGACACGAACCCATGGACGTGTTACGGGAAATTCATACGGAGCTGGACACCGCCCGCGAGCGGATTGGGAAAACCTTCCTGAAGATCGCCCCCGAAAAGGCCACCGTCGTCACGCTGAGTTACAGTGAGAGCGTCCGCGCTTGTCTCCTCGCAGCCCATGCGAAACGGCGCATCGTCCAGGTGCTCGTGATGGAGGCGGGACCTGTTTTCGAAGGCCGCGCGATGGCGAAGGTCCTCGACGGAGACGGGGTGCCCGCCACGGTCATCCCGGACGATCAGGGACCCGCTCGGATCGGAGAGGCCACCTACGTCCTCGTTGGAGCGGACTCTGTCCTGCGCGATGGGTCCATCGTGAACAAGCGGGGGACCCTGCCCCTCGCCCAAGCCGCGACGAAACGCG
>Ga0184633_10000209_pt1 | contig 19083 bp, 21 predicted proteins | sample PLM31_170_b1_FD_133156 | JGI IMG/M metagenome (GOLD analysis project Ga0184633, IMG submission 133156) | Groundwater sediment microbial communities from an aquifer in East River, Colorado, USA - PLM3-1_170_b1 | ecosystem: Environmental > Terrestrial > Soil > Riparian zone | place: USA: East...
GACGCCGGCTGAACCCGAGGTCATCAAGAAGGGGAAGGTCGAGAAGCCGGAGAAGGAGGAGGAATAACCGTGCGGCGCCTGCGGCTGCTACCGAGCGCCTGGCGCGAGGCAGCCGCGAGTGGGGGTGGGGCCCCGCGAGCGCTGAGTAAAGCCCGTGAAGCTCATCGCCGGCCTTGGCAACCCGGGAACAAAGTACCGGGACACTCGACACAACGTCGGCTTTGAAGTGGTCGATGTTCTGGCGCGCAGACACGGGACAGCGTTCGAAAGCGCGCCGGGCGAAGCGTTGATGGCGCGTGTACGATCGGTCGGCGACGGGCTGTTGATCCTGAAACCGCTGACCTTCATGAACCTCAGCGGTCACGCCGTGGCGGAGCTGATTCGCTACTATCGCATTGCTCTTTCCGACGTGTTGGTCGTCGTCGACGATGTCAATCTACCGCTCGGCCGGCTGCGCATCCGAGCGCGCGGATCGCATGGCGGACACAACGGACTCAGGTCGGTTGCCGGACAGCTCGGCACCGATGAGTACGCACGGCTTCGACTCGGTGTTGGGCGCGGTGACGGGCGCCGCGACCTGGCCGATCACGTCCTCGCGCGGTTTGAGGCCGATGAACGGGAGACGATTCGTTCGGCGGTCGATCGAGCAGCCGATGCCGCCGAAATGTTCGTGACCGACAACATCGAGAAGGTCATGAATTCGTACAATCGGGCGGATGACACGGCAACGGCCGAGTAAGTTCGGGATTCCGGTGAACGCCCGCGAGCGTTCACTATAAAGGAGCTATCGTGAAGAGACAGTACGAGCTCGTGTACCTTGTGTCGTCTGACGCGACCGAAGAACAGATTCAGGGGCTGCACGCGCAGGTCGAGGAAACCACCACGCGCATGAGCGGACAGCTCGACAAGACCGAGAATTGGGGACGCCGCAAGCTGGCCTACGAGATTGGCCCTCACAAGGAAGCCACCTATGTCCTTGAGCTCATCAGCGGCTCGGGCGAGCTCATGAAAGAGCTCGATCGCCGTTTGCGCGTCAGCGATCAGGTCCTCCGCCATTTGATCGTGCGCATCGACCTGGAAAACCGGGTCGTCGACCGCACGCGCACGCGGCGGAAGACCGTTTCGGAGCGCCGGCGCGTGGCGCGAGGCCTGCCGCCGGAGCGGCAGCCTGGTGAAGGCCCGCGCGTCGAGGACACCGATGAGGCTGGTTTCGATGGAGCGGAGGTGTAATCGTGAGAGAAACAGGAAGGCGATCGGGCCCTGGGGGCGGACGGGGCGCCGCGCGCGGCGGGGACAAAAAGGATGCTCAACGCCGCACATTGTTTCGTCGTCGGAAGATCTGCAAGTTCTGCGCGGACAAGATTGATGACATTAATTACAAGGACGTAAAGCTGCTGGGCCCGTTCGTGCCCGAGCGCGGCAAGATCTTGCCGCGACGGATTTCGGGAACCTGCGCGATGCATCAGCGGAAACTTCAGACGGCCATCAAACGCGCACGACAGCTGGCACTTGTGCCGTACGTCACGGAGTAGAGTCGGCAACGAGCAATAAGGAACGAGCAACGCGTCGAACTCATGGCTCATTGCGCGTGGTTCATTGCTTCAGCTGAGGAGTTCGCATGGAAGTGATTTTGAGAGAACACGTGGACAACGTGGGCCGCCGGGGCGAGATTGTGAAGGTCGCCGACGGCTATGCGCGTAACTACCTCTTGCCTCGCAAGCTGGCGCTGCCCGTGACGCCAGGCAACCTGAAGCACATCGAGCGAGAGCGCGCCAGGTTCGATGCGGAGGACGCGGGAGAGCGCCAGGCCGCCGAGGCGGTCGCGTCCAGGCTCGCCGGTCTTGAAATTACGATCACGCGCAAGGTAGGGGAAACCGAAGCGTTGTACGGATCGGTGACGGCCGCGGATATCGCCGAGAGCCTGGCGGCGCTGAAGTTCGAACTCGACAAACGCAAAATTCAGCTCCACGAGCCGATCAGGCGTTTGGGCGAGTACGATGTCCCGATCAAGCTGCACCGTGACGTTGTGACGCCGATCAAGGTCAAGGTGGTCGCCGAAGGCGGGCCCGAGAAGGCACCGCAAGGGACCAAGGATTCACCCAACGACTAGCGCCCGCGGTCGTTGCTAAGAATGTTATGCCCGAAGCGGTTGCCACCGAGCGTCCACTTCCACATAACCTCGAAGCAGAGCGCTCCGTTCTGGGCGCCATCCTGATTCACAACGAAGCGTTCAATCACGCGGCCGAAGTGCTCGAGCCGCGTGATTTTTTCCGTGACGCGCACCGCCGTCTCTTCGCAAAGATGGTGCAGCTGAGCGAGCGCAACGAAGCCATCGATCTCGTCACGTTGAAGGAGGCGTTGACCAGGTCGCGTGAGCTTGATGAGGTCGGCGGCCCGGCGTACATCACCGCGCTCGTCGATGGGCTGCCGCGCGCGACCAATGTCGAATACTACGCCCGCATCGTCAAGGAGAAGTCGACGCTGCGGAACCTGATTTTCGCCTCGAACAAGATTCTTTCGTCTGCTTACGAGGCGGAAGACGATCCCAATCTCATCCTCGACGAGGCCGAGCAGGCGATCTTTTCCATCGCGGAAAATCGCGTGCGAGAAGGGTTCGTCCCGATGCGCGACCTCGCGCACCAGAGCTTCGAGGCGATCGAGCGCGCGCACGCCCGCAAAGAGCTGATTACCGGCGTGCCGTCGGGCTTTCGAGGTCTCGACGAGATGACCTCCGGCTTTCAACGCGGAGACCTCATCATCGTCGCCGCACGCCCGTCGGTCGGGAAGACCGCCCTCGTGCTGAACATCGCGCAGCACGTCGGGATCAGAGAATACGAGGGCCGCAAACGGACGGTAGGCATCTTCAGCCTGGAGATGTCGAAAGAGCAGCTGTTCTTGCGGATGCTCACGTCGGAAGCGAACATCGACAGCCATCGTCTGCGGACGGGCTTCCTGGTCGAGAAAGACTGGGGCCGCCTTTCACACGCGCTTGGGACCCTCAGCGAGACGAAGATCTACGTCGACGACACGCCTGGGATCGGCGTGCTCGAGATGCGGGCAAAGGCGCGGCGGCTGATGGCCGAGCATGGCCTCGATCTGCTCGTGGTGGACTACATCCAACTCATGCAGTCGCGCGGCCGCTTCGACAATCGAACGATCGAGCTCGGAGCGATTTCTCGCGCATTGAAGGGGCTGGCCAAGGAGCTGCGCGTTCCAGTGGTGGTGATTTCCCAGCTCAGCCGGGCTCCGGAAGCTCGATCCGATCACCGGCCGCTGCTGTCGGACCTTCGTGAATCGGGCGCCCTCGAACAGGATGCTGATGTGGTCATCTTACTGTTCCGGGCCGATCAGTACCCGGACGTGAAGCCTGAAGATCAGGGAATCGCGGAGCTGAACGTGGCCAAGCAGCGGAACGGGCCGACGGGCCTCGTCAAGCTGGCCTTCATTCGCGAGCAGACGCGCTTTGCCGACCTCGATCTGAGGTATCCGTGATCCGTTCCACGGTGGCGCAGGTCGATCTCGGTGCCCTCCAGTCCAACTTCCTCGCAATTACCGAATTTCTGAAGACGGCATCGATCGTCGACGGGACCAGGCCCCCTCACCCCAGCGCGGGTGCCACGCTGGGGACCCCGCCCTGCGCGCCCGGCATCATCGCGGTCGTCAAGGCCAACGCATACGGTCATGGCGCCCCACGAGTCGCGCTCGCGCTCCAAGAAGCGGGCGCGACGATGCTGGCGTGCGCCGACATCGAGGAAGCGATCGTGCTGCGCAACGCAGGCGTGACCGAGGAGATCCTCGTGTTTGGCGCCCTCGGTGTCAGCGACCTTGCCGGTGTGTTCGAGTACCACCTCACGCCGACGATCTCCACGCCATCTGCTGGACGCGCGCTCAACGCCGCCGCCGGATCCCGCAAGAAGCGTCTGCGGTACCACCTGAAAATCGATACGGGGATGAATCGACTCGGCCTTCGCTACGACAACCTGGCGCGCACGCTTCCAGAACTGCTCGACAGCCCGTACCTGGAGGTCGCCGGCGTCTACACGCACTTTGCAACGGCAAACGATCCGGAAGATGTGCTGTTCGCCGAGCAGCGCGAGCGCTTCGAGTATGTGCTCAACCAGCTGCTGCCGGCCGGATTCAACTTGCGTCCCAAACTGCGGCATGCGGCGAACAGCGCGGCCATGCTGCGTGATGCGCGGGTCTGGTTCGACCTCGTGCGGCCAGGGTTGCTGCTGTACGGGGTCATTCCGCCGCCGCTTCACACGACAATCCAGCTGCGGCCCGTCATGTCGCTGAAAAGCCGCGTCGTCTCTGTGAAAGGCGTGCGGCCTGGCGAGATCGTCGGATATGGCGGACATTGGAAGGCTGCTCGGCCGAGCCGAATCGCCACCGTGCCGGCCGGCTACGCGGATGGCCTCGACATGCGGCTGGCCGGCCCCGGCCACGTGCTGGTGCGTGGCCGCCGCGCACCGATCATCGGATCGGTCTGCATGGACATGATCATGGTCGACATCACCGGCTTGCAAGCCGATACTGGCGACGAGGTCGTGATCATCGGGGAACAGGATGGCGAGCGTATGGACGTGCGCGAAATAGCGGCCGTGATTGGAACCTCCCCGTACGAGGTTCTCTGCCGGATCGGGACCAGGATCGAGAGGATCTACGACTAAAACTCCGAAGTCCGTCTTCGTCTGCCAGGAATGCGGCGCGCAGGCGCAGAAATGGCTGGGCCGCTGCCCGGAATGCGGCGCGTGGAATTCGTACGTGGAGGAACGTGCGGCCTCACCGGAGGCGAGTGCGACAGATCGATATGCGCTCGCGGCGACCGGCGGCGGCGCAAAGTTATATGCCGATGTGCAGGTCTCTGCGTCGCACCGCATCCCGAGCGGGATCGGTGAATTCGATCGCGTCCTGGGCGGCGGCATCGTCCCCGGTTCGCTCGTGCTGCTCGGGGGCGAGCCTGGAATCGGCAAGTCTACGCTGCTGCTTCAGGTTGCCGCCAATGTCGCGCGTGATGTCGGTGTCGTGCTCTACAGCTCAGGCGAGGAGTCGGAACATCAGGTCAAGTTGCGGGGCGAACGTCTTCAGATTGGGAACGCCCCGCTCTATCTGCTTGCCGAAACATGTCTCGAGCGCATTCTTGAAGCCGTGACGCAGTTGCGTCCATCGCTCGTCATTGTCGATTCGATCCAAACCATCTTTTCCTTGAAGATGCAATCTGCCCCGGGCAGCATCGGCCAGGTTCGTGAGGCGGCAACGCAGCTGCTCTTTGCGGCGAAAGGTCAGAATGTTCCCATCGTGCTCGTGGGCCATGTGACGAAGGACGGCAGTCTTGCCGGGCCCAAGGCGCTCGAGCACGTGGTGGATACCGTCCTCTACTTCGAAGGCGAGCGGCATCACGCTCACCGTGTCGTGCGAGCCGTGAAGAACCGATTCGGCGCCGTCAGCGAGCTCGGCGTCTTCGAGATGACGGGTGGCGGTCTCCGGGAAGTCCCAAACCCATCCAGATTGTTTCTCGCTGAGCGTTCGTCCGATACACCCGGTTCTGCTGTGCTCTGCTGTCTCGAGGGCTCGCGCCCGATGCTCGTCGAGGTGCAGGCGCTGGTCAGCACGAGCAGCTACGGCAATGCCCGGCGCATGTCGAGCGGCATCGACCAGCAGCGTCTTGCGCTGTTGCTCGCCGTGCTCGAGAAGCGCGCCGGTCTCCACGTCGCGGGCGACGATGTGTACGTGAATATCGCCGGCGGGATGATCGTCGACGAGCCGGCGGCCGACCTGAGCGTGATCGCCGCTGTGGCTTCGAGCGTTCGGAACCGGGCCGTCGGTGACGGCACCGCCGTGTTCGGCGAAGTCGGCCTGGCCGGCGAAGTCCGTGGAATCACCCAACCGGCGCTGCGCATCCGAGAAGTGGCGCAGATGGGACTCCGCCGCTGTGTCCTGCCGCGGGCGAACGTAGACCCCGCCGCACAAAGCCTGGCCCAGGACTGCGCGCTGGTGGGGGTCAGGACGGTGGTCGAGGCCCTGGAGGCGTTGATCGCTTGATTTCCGGATAGTCCGCGACTAAGGTTGGCCGTCAGCTCTATGCCCTGGTTCACCCTCGCTCGCCTGTTCTTCGGCGCTGCGGTCATCTACTCGGCGGTCGAACTGCGGCCGCTCTCGACCGGTCTCGTCCCCAACATGCTGTTCGGCGCCGGATTGGCGGCGGTGATCGTCCTGTTCGAGAGCCGCCTCCGCCGAACCTCCCTGGCGCACTTAGTGGGCGCGCTCATCGGGGGGGCGATAGGGTTGGTGATCGCTCGAACGATTGGCGCCGGTCTGTTTTGGGCTGACACCGGCGATCGCCGCGTCGCGTTCCTGCACAGTTTGTTGCTGCTCGTCCTGCCCTACGTGGGTCTCGTGCTTGGCGGACTGAAAGGGGAATGGCTTGAGCCAGGGCGTCTCGTCAGCCTGTTTCGTGACTCAGGTGTGCAGCGTCGTTACAAGATCCTCGACACAAGCGTCATCATCGACGGCCGCATTGCCGACGTCTGCGAGACGGGATTCATCGATGGCACGCTGGTCGTTCCACAGTTCGTGCTCAGCGAGCTGCAGCTCGTCGCCGACTCGCAGGACTCGCTGAAGCGGAACCGCGGCCGCCGTGGCCTCGAGATTCTGCAGCGGATTCAGAAGACGTCTGGGATCGAGGTGATGATTTCTGACGTGGATTTTCCAGAGCTGCGCGAGGTCGACTTGAAGCTGATCGAGCTCGGGCGCACACTGCACGGCAAGATCGTCACGAACGACTTCAACCTGAACAAAATGGCGCAGCTGCGCGGCGTCGACGTGCTGAACATCAACGAGCTGGCCAACTCGCTCAAGCCGGTCGTCCTGCCGGGCGAGATCATGAAGGTGTTTATCCTCAAAGAAGGCAAAGAGTACAATCAGGGAGTGGCCTACCTGGACGATGGAACGATGGTCGTGGTGGACAACGCGCGGCTGATGATCGGCAAGACGATCGATGTCGTCGTGACGAGCGTGCTGCAGACCACCGCGGGCAAAATGATCTTCGGCCGCTTCATCGACCCGAGCGCTGCGTCCCAGCTCGCGCCCATCGAAAAGGACCGTGAGCTGAATGGAAAACGGGTCAGACAGGTCCCTCACGCGTAGGATGAAATTCCCCCGTTTCCATTGGTGGCGGACGGTCTTCTACCTGATTCCGCTTATCTCCGTTTACACGATCGTCCTCGGCACGCTTTCGATCGCCTCGAGCATGTTCGAGCGCGACGGCCACTTTGCTCATCGGTGCGCGCGCGCCTGGTCGAAGCTGATACTCATCACGACAGGCGTTCGCGTGCACATGACGGGCATCGATCGGCTGGAATGCGGCAAGACGTACGTGTTCGTCTCCAATCATCAGAGCATCTACGACATTCCGATCCTGTTCGCGTCACTGCCGTTTCAGGTGCGCATCATCGCCAAAGCATCGCTGGGCCGCTTTCCGTTTCTAGGTTGGCATCTCCGGCGCACAGGCCACTTGCTCGTCGACCGACGCGATCCCGCCCACCATGCGATCCTGGCGCGTTGGAAGGGGCTTGTCTCCCGCGGCCTCTCGCTCATCGTCTTTCCTGAGGGCACGCGGAGCGTCGACGACCGTGTCGGCCGCTTTCGCGCAGGCAGTTTTCTGCTGGCCCTCGAAGTCAGGCTCCCGATCGTCCCGATCAGCGTGAGCGGCAGCCGCCATGTGATGCGAAAGGGGCGGCTGATCACGTGCCCCGGGGAGGTCGCGCTCACCGTGCATCAGCCGATTCAGGCACCTGCGCTCGACTCGCCGTCGGTCAGAGATGCACGGGCGCTGGCCGCGCGTGCGCGGGAAATCATTCAGCCGCCTGTCGAGCAACACAGCCGTGCAGTTTCTGAACCTCTCGCTGTTGGTCGCTCGGTGTAGGGCGGACCTTCAGGTCCGCCGCTGGCGGCGGGTCTAAGAACCCGCCCGACAAGTCTTGCCATGCAGATTCGCGTCACGCCTGGGTTGTCAGGTATCCTCACGTTGGGCTGCGTGACGATGGATGAGGTTCGGGTTGTGAATCGGGAGCCGAAGCTCGACGCTCCTCTCGTTGAGGCCGAGCGGCGGGCACGGTCCACCTCTCCCGGCGATCCCACGGCGGTTCGATCGATGTACCGACGAGTCGGACTCGATCCCACCAAGACGCGGCCGTCGAGCGAAGCGCTGCTGCGGCGCGTGGCACGCGGCGACACGCTGCCGCGCATCAATTCACTGGTCGACATCTGCAACTGGTGTTCACTGGAGTTTCAGTTGCCGTACGGCTTGTACGACGTCGACCACATCTCCGGAGACGTCGAGCTGCGGCTCGGACGTGAGGGTGAGGAATACGCCGGCATTCGCAAGGACGTCGTGCATCTCGCCGGCCGGTTGACGCTCGTGGATGCGGAGGGGCCGTTTGGCAATCCGACGTCAGACTCGGCCCGGACGATGGTGACCGTCAATACGCATCGCGCGCTTTTCGTGGTGTTTGCGCCACAATCGCTCTCGCGTTCGCTTCCAACTGTGCTCGACCGCACCTCAGAACGTGTCGTCATGTTCTGCGGCGGCCGCGAAACGGCGCGCGCGATTCTCTAAAACCGCGTGACGACCTGGCCTCGGCTGTCATCTATTTTCCGTATTCGGTATCCTGTGTCCTGACATGTTTGTGTCAGCCATCATTGCGGCCGCCGGACGCGGCACACGTCTGGGCGCCGGCGAGCCGAAGCAGCTCCTCGAGATCGGCGGCATGCCGATGTTGCAACGCGCGGTCGAGACGTTCGTCCGCACGGCATGCGTGAACGAGATCGTGGTGGCGCTGCCTGCGGATCTTGCGCACGATCCGCCGCAGTACTTGCGTGATCGGTCCAAGCCGCTGCACGTGGTGGCCGGTGGGATCCGCCGGCAGGATTCGGTCGCGAATGCCTTCGAGCGAGTCTCCTCGGCCGCTGACGTCGTGGTGGTGCACGATGCGGCGCGGCCTTTTGCGAGCGCGCGACTCATCGAGCTCACCGTTGACGCGGCATTCGAATCGGGCGCCGCAGTCGCCGCGGTGCCCGCGAGCGATACGGTGAAAGAGGCCGCGCTCGGCGGTCAGGCTCGTCAGGACCTGATCGTCGAGCGGACGTTGCCGCGCGAGCGCATCTTTCTGGCGCAGACGCCGCAGGCGTTTCGGCGCGATGTCTTGCGCGAGGCTCTGGCGCTGGCGCGCCAGTCCGGAATCGACGTGACGGACGAGGCGGCGCTGGCCGAGCGTGCCGGACACACCGTGCGTCTCGTGGCGGGGGAGGCACGGAACGCGAAGATTACGACCGCCGACGATCTGCGCGTGGCTCGCGCGATGGCCGGTGGCGATGGCGATCGCGCGCCGATCCGAATCGGCACCGGCTACGACCTTCATCGACTTGTCGAGGGCCGGCCATTCGTCCTGGCCGGCGTGACGATTCCTTCGGCCAAAGGCCCACTCGGGCACTCAGACGCCGATGTGCTGTGCCACGCCATCGCCGACGCCGTGCTCGGAGCGGCAGCCGCCGGCGACATTGGCCGTCACTTTCCGGATACCGACGAGCGCTGGCGTGGCGCCGCCGGCCTCGATCTTCTCGCAAGAGCGGTCGATCTCGTGCGCTCGCGCGGCGCCCTGATCGTGAACGTCGATGCCGTCGTGATCGCGGAGCGGCCCAGACTCGCCCCTCACATTCCGGCGATCTGCTCGAATCTCGCGCGGACCCTCGGCGTAGACGCGGCCGCGGTCAGCGTGAAAGGGAAAACCAACGAAGGGCTAGGGGAGATAGGAGCAGGTGAAGCGATCGCGTGTCATGCGATCGCGCTCGTGATGAAGACACGATGAAAAAAGAATACAGAATACAGAATGGGAATACAGGAGAACCATCTGCAAGTGCGGTATTCAAGATTCTGAATTCTGTATTCTGAATTCTGTATTCGATCATGCGAGTGAGATTTGCTCCGAGCCCGACCGGCTTTTTACATGTCGGCAACGCCCGCACGGCCCTGTTCAACTGGCTGCTCGCCCGCCGCCGGGGCGGCACATTCATCCTGCGCATCGAGGATACCGACGTGCAGCGATCGACGGTGGAGTCGGAGGCGGGCATTCTCGAAGATCTGCGGTGGCTGGGACTCAGTTGGGATGAAGGGCCAGAGGTGGGAGGCTTACACGGTCCGTATCGTCAATCCGAGCGCCTCGAGTTGTACCGTTCGCACGCGCATGAGTTGCTGGAGCGACAGCACGCCTATCACTGCTTCTGCTCGCAGGCGCAACTCGAAGCCGAGCGCGAGGCGGCATTGGCGGCTGGAGAGCAGCCGCGCTACTCGGGACGCTGCCGTGCACGAGCGCCGGAAGAGACGCGCGCGCGCATCGCGAAGGGGGAGGCTGCGGCCATACGCTTCCGCATCCCAGAACATCGCGCCATCTCGTTCGATGATCTCGTTCGAGGGGAGGTCACGTTCGATACTGACGTGTTCGGCGATCCGATCATTCTGCGCGCTGACGGTTTTCCCGCGTACAACTTCGCCGCAGTGATAGACGATGCGCTGATGGAGGTGACGGATGTGGTGCGCGGGGAGGACCACATTTCGAACACGCCGCGACAGCTGCTCTTCTACGAGGCGCTTGGGTTCGTGCCGCCTCACTTCGGACATGTCGCGATGGTGCTCGGACCCGATCACAGTCCACTGTCGAAGCGTCATGGCGCCACGTCGGTCAGGGAATTCCGCGACAAGGGATATCTTCCCGAAGCGCTCGTGAACTACCTCGCCCTTCTGGGATGGTCGCCAGGCGGCGATGAGGAGATTCTGCCGTTGGATGAGCTCGCGCGGCGGTTTTCGATCGAGGGCGTCGGGCACAGCGCGGCGGTCTTTGACGAGGAAAAGCTGGCCTGGGTGAATCGCCATTATTTGAAGGCAGTGGGCGGGGCTCGACTTGTCGCACTCGCCGTGTCGTACCTGAAGAGAGCAGGATTCGTTCGCGCCGATCGTCTGCCCGAGCAGACGCGCGAGTACCTGGCCGGTGTGTTGCCGATTGCCAGCGGTTCTGTCGATCGGTTGGAGCAGGTGCCAGATCGACTGCGGCTTGTTTTTATCTACGAACCAGCGCCTGCCCTGGCGAGCGCTGAGATTCGTGCGGAGCTCACGGCGCCTCAGGCACGCCAGGTTGTCGAGGTACTCGCCGATGACCTGGCGGCCGCCCCACGCCTGATCGATCGGCAGACGTTCCGTGCGGCCGCCGATCGCGTCAAGCAGCGAACCGGGCAGAAGGGCAAGGCCTTGTTTCATCCCATACGGCTCGCGCTGACGGCGGCGAGCGACGGACCGGAACTGGACCTGCTCGTGCCGGCAATCGACCGCGGGGCTGACCTCGGTGCGGACGCTGGCCTGGCACCGATCGTTGGTTGCCGCGAGCGTGCGCGTGCATTCGCAGACTCCCTAACAAAGGCTGACAGGTCGTGGGGGTGGGGCCCCACGACAACGACATAATGCTCATCTACGGCATCAACCCTGTACTCGAGGCGCTGCGTGCAGGAGGTGTCACGAGTCTCCGCGTGAGCGATCGAGGGGGTAAGCGGCTCGACGGCATCCTGGAGGTCGCGGCCCAGCATCGCATCACGGTCCGACGAACGGATAGCGCCACGCTGAATCGCGACGCGCGCGGCGGTGCGCACCAGGGCGTTGTGGCGGAGGTGCGTGCGGCCAAGGCGTACTCGGTGGCAGACCTCGTGCACGACGCCGTCGGCCCGCCGCTCCTCATCGTTCTCGACGGCATTGAAGATCCCCACAATGTGGGCGCTATTCTCCGGACTGCTGATGCGGCTGGAGCTGACGGGGTCGTCCGGCAGTCGCGGCGCGCGGCCCGGCTGGAGGGTGCGGCAGCCAAGGCGTCGGCGGGTGCCGTGGCGCACGTGAAGATTGCAGAAGTCGTAAACATCGCGCGCGCCATCGAGGCGCTGAAAGAGCTGGGGGTCTGGTCCGTGGGGCTGGCGGCGGACGCCCCTCGGCGTTACGATCAGATGGATCTGACCGTCCCGACGGCGCTTGTTCTTGGTGCCGAGGGAACGGGACTTCGCCGGCTCGTTCGTGACCGGTGTGACTTGCTCGCATCAATGCCCATGCAAGGCCACGTTCAAAGCCTGAATGTGTCGGTGGCCGCCGGCATTGCACTGTACGAGGCAGTACGTCAACGACTGAACAGAACGTCGCGGTAACCGGCTGCAGACTTCAGGGTTCTGGCTTCAGGCTTGTAGCCAGAAGCCTGTAGGCTGGGGCCAGTCGGCCTTGTTTGCCTCATGGCATAAGTCGTGCTACACTTTGCTGTTTGTCTGGCTGGCGTAGCTCAGCCCGGTAGAGCAGCTGATTTGTAATCAGCGGGTCGGGGGTTCAAATCCCTCCGCCAGCTCCATGAATCCGGGTTCGACGCGCCGGCGCCTCGAGCGACACAAAACGCAGTCTGCAAGGTATCGAACAACACGCAAATCCACGAACAACGCACTTGGCCTTCCAGAGACTGTGATGGCTGAGTGCGGGTGGGCGTACGGGGGGAGGTTGCGGAGCGGTCAAACGCAGCAGACTGTAAATCTGCCGCCCCAGCGGCTTCGGAGGTTCGAATCCTCCCCTCCCCACCAGCCTTCGCTCGCTTCGCGAGCTTCGGCTGGCAAGCCGGCCGGAGTCGACGCGGGCTTCACGGGCAGGCCGGCGGCGGGCGATGAGATGATGGAGGCGGCTGCGCAAGGAGATGTGCGGCGCGGGCTTGCGCGCCGTAGCGCCGATGATGTCGAGAGGCGCGAAGGCGGGAGTAACTCAGTGGTAGAGTCACAGCCTTCCAAGCTGTTGGTCGCGGGTTCGATCCCCGTCTCCCGCTCCAAACGAACTGACGCATGTAGCAGGCGGCCGGCAGCAGGCGGCTGGCAGTGACATGCAGTTGAGTGTTGAGATTCTGCCGGCTGCGTGCTGCCAGCTGCAGAGATGCAGATGGGCCGATGTAGCTCAGTTGGCAGAGCGCGTCCTTGGTAAGGACGAGGTCACCGGTTCGATTCCGGTCATCGGCTCCAGCCTTCGTCGCGCCGAAGCTCGGTGAGATTCTCCGCGAGCGTCGGCGGACTTCGGCTGGCAAGCCAGATATTCAGGGCACTGAGACGTGAAGCAACGAGGAACGAGCAACGAGGAACGAGTCGAGACTCATTGCTTGGAACTCGTTGCTCATTGCTGACAGGATCGCAGATGCGCGACATCATTACTTTGGCCTGCACGGAATGTAAGCGCCGGAACTACAGCACCACGAAGAACAAGAAAAAGACATCCGAACGGCTCGAGATGAAGAAATTCTGCCCGTGGTGCCGGGCGCACAAGCCGCACCGGGAGGCGAAGTAGGCCAATAGCTCAATTGGTAGAGCACCGGTCTCCAAAACCGGGGGCTGGGGGTTCGAGTCCCTCTTGGCCTGCCAACATTGCAGCAGGCTGCTGGCAGTAGGCAGCAGGCAGTGGGAGCCGATGAGCGAGATACTGCCGGCCGCTGGCTTCGAGTAACAATGAAAGTAGCTATGTTCGAGAACGTGAAAGCCGAGACGATCACCGGGTGGTGGGGTCAGTTGCGGACCTTTCTCACGGAAGTGCGTAACGAGTTGAAGCGGGTCAGCTGGCCGTCGAGCAAGGAAGTGTACGCGACGACGTTCGTGGTGATCCTGACGTCGATATTCTTCGGTGTGTACCTCTTCGGCCTGGACCTGTTCTTCAACAGGGTGGTGCAGTGGATCTTCACTCGGTTCGGGGCGTAATGACCGACGTCAGCGGGAAGCAGTGGTACATCGTTCACACGTACTCTGGATTTGAGAAAAAGGTCGCCGAGTCGCTCGCCCAGCGCGTGCAGGCGTATGGGCTGCAGGACGAGATCGGCGAGATCCTGATTCCGACCGAGGACGTCGTGGAAATGCGCGCGGGCAAAAAAGTGGTGACGCCGAAGCGGTTCTTCCCCGGCTACATTCTGGTCGAGATGAACATGTCCGACCATGCGTGGCACGTCGTGAAGAACACGCCCAAGGTCACCGGATTCGTGGGCGCAGGCGTTCGGCCCACGCCGCTGAGCAAGGAGGAGGTCGAACAGATTCTGATGCAAGTGCGGACCGCCGCCGAGAAGCCGAAGCCCAAGTACATGTTCGAGCGGGGCGAGCAGGTGCGAATCAACGAAGGTCCGTTTACCAGCTTCCATGGCGTGGTCGACGACGTGAATCTCGACAAGAACACGCTCAAGGTGATGGTGACGATCTTCGGACGCTCGACTCCGGTGGAATTGGATTTTTTGCAGGTGGAGAAGATCTAGACTTTTTTTATGGCGAAAAAAGTTCAGGCGATGGTGAAACTCCAGATTGCCGCGGGCAAGGCAACGCCCGCGCCGCCGGTGGGGACCGCGCTCGGTCCGCACGGCGTCAACATCATGGACTTCTGCAAGAACTTCAACGCGAAGACCGCGGGCCAGGAAGGACTCATCATCCCCGTGGTCGTCACGGTGTACGCGGATCGCTCGTACAGCTTCATCACCAAGACGCCCCCCGCGTCGATTCTGTTGAAGCGCGCAGCGAACATTGCGAAGGGATCGGCTGAGCCGAACAAATCCAAAGTGGGCACGGTCACGCAGAAGCAGGTCGCGGAGATCGCCAAGACGAAGCTGCCGGACTTGAATTGCGACTCGCTCGAGGCGGCGATGAAGACGGTCGCGGGAACGGCGCGGTCGATGGGACTGGACGTTATTCAGTGACAGCGACATCCGACGCTGAGCGTGTAACCGATGTATAGATTCGGGATCAGGGATCCGGGATGGGGCGAGCCAAAAAGCCGGAGTGTTGACTGACCGGATCGTTACCTGAGATACCCGAGCGCGTCGCGGAAATGAAACCGCGCGAGGACAGCTCGGCGAGCGGGAGCGAGCCGAGACCACTAAGAAAAGAAACGGCTATGGGCAAGAAATTCGAAGCAGCGAAGAAGCAGATTCCGGAGAAACCACTGACCCTCGAAGAGGCGATTCCGCTCGTTCAGAAAGTCAAATACACCAAGTTCGACGAAACCGTCGAGATGGCGCTGCGGCTTGGCGTCGATCCAAAGCACGCCGATCAAATGGTGCGCGGCACCGTCGTGCTGCCGCACGGCCTCGGCAAGTCCAAGAAGGTGCTGGCCATCGCGGGCGGTGAGAAACAAAAGGAGGCGCAGGAGGCAGGCGCCGATCATGTGGGCGGTGAGGAGCTCGTCGAAAAGATCCAGGGCGGCTGGATGGATTTTGACGCGGTTGTCGCCACCCCTGACATGATGAAGGGGGTCGGTCGGCTCGGCAAGGTCCTCGGCCCGCGCGGCCTCATGCCGAACCCGAAGACCGGGACCGTCACGTTCGAGATCGGCAGAGCCGTTCGTGAAATCAAAGCCGGCAAGGTGGAGTTCCGAGTGGACAAGACTGGCATCATCCACGCGCCTGTCGGCAGAGTCTCGTTTCCCACGCAGAACCTCGTCGAGAACGCTCACGCGCTCGTCGAAAGCATCGTCAAAGCCAAGCCGGCGGCGGCAAAAGGCAAGTATCTGAAGAGTGTCACGCTGTCGTCCACGATGGGGCCGGGAATCCGGATCGACACGACGCATGTGGACATCGTAGCGAAGCATTAGGAACAGCTGGCAGCCGGCGGCACGCAGACGGCAGTGAGCCACCCAGGGTGCGATAGTGACACCCGACGCCGAGCGTGGAACGCGAGTGCGTCGGTCTTCAGCGCATGGGGGTGGGGCCCCATGCGCACTGAGAGATGCAATAGGTCGTGGGGGTGGGGCCCCACGACGCAGTAAGAAGAGATTCATGTCCGTTACACGAGCAGAAAAAGAGACCGAGCTGCAGCAGCTCGAGGACGTGTTCAAAGGGTCCGACAGCGCGATCCTTGTGGATTATCGTGGCTTGAATGTGCCGCAGGTCACCGAGCTGCGCCGTCAATTGCGGGCGGCGAAGGCGCGCTACCGGGTGGTCAAGAACACGCTCGCGAAGCGCGCGCTGAAAGGAACCTTGTTCGAACCGCTTGGCGCGCATTTTTCGGGCACCACGGCGGTGGCCTATACCGGCACGGATCCGGTCGCGCTGGCGAAGGCATTGACCGCGTTTGGGAAGACGGCGCCGACGCTGAAAATCAAGGCGGCGGTGGTCCAGGGCCGGGCGATTCGGCCGGCCGAGGTCACCGAGCTGGCCGCGCTGCCCGGCAAGAGGGAGCTTTACGCCAAGCTGCTGTACATGCTGCAGGCGCCGATGCAGCAGTTTGTCAGCGTGTTGAATGCTGCGCCACGTGACCTGATGAATGTGCTCGTCGCCGCGGAAAAGAAACGGGGAGAGCCACATCCGGTGCCGAGCGAGTAGCGCGAGCGCGCCGGTCTTCAGGCGCATGGGGGTGGGGCCCTATGCGCACCAAGATAATGTTGACCGTTCGCGTGGGGGGGGGGGCGGTCCCACAGGAGAATTGCCGCACTAAGCGGATGGTCGCGACGAAAATCGCCGAGCGACCTCAGGTCGCGAGGTACAGGTGGCGGGGGCAGCCTTGAGCCTAGGCGCATGGGGGTGGGGCCCCATGAGCACTGATTGAGGTTCCCCGGCACACATTAAGTAAAGAGGAAAACAATGCCCGAACTGACTCAGGCACAGGTGATCGAGTACATCAAGGGAATCAGCGTCCTCGAGCTGTCGCAGCTCGTGAAGGCGCTTGAATTAGAGCTCGGCGTCTCGGCGGCCGCCGCCATGCCGATGGGCATGCCTGGCATGATGGCCGGCGGCGCGGCCGCAGGCGGAGCGGCGCCCGTTGAGGAACAGACCGAGTTCACGGTGACGTTGGCAAGCTTTCCAGCGGACAGGAAGATCAACATCATCAAAGTCGTGCGCGAGGTGACCAACCTGGGCCTGAAGGAGGCCAAGGATCTGGTCGAGGCCGCACCGAAAGCTGTCAAAGAGGGCGTTTCCAAGGACGAGGCCGCAGCCATTCGCAAGAAATTCGAAGAAGCCGGCGCGAAGGTCGAGATCAAATAGCTCTCTGACGCCTGTCGGAGTTCAGCTTCAGGCTATGGGCTTATTCCACGGCAACAGCCAATTCATGTCCGGCCTGGCCGGACCGGGTCTTTCACGATGTACAGCCTTCCTAAGAACGTGTACCGCGAACGCATCGATTTTTCGAAGATCAAGACCACGGTTCCGATTCCGAATCTGATCGAAATCCAGAAGAAGTCTTACGAGCGCTTCCTGCAGATGAATCGTCTGCAGAGCGAGCGCGAGGACGGCGGCCTACAGTCGGTCTTCAAGTCGGTGTTTCCGATCAGCGACTTCCGCGAGAACTCGTCGCTCGAGTTTATCGAGTACTCGATCGGAAATTGGGAGTGCAAGTGCGGCAAGCTGCAGGGCCTGCAGCATCTGCGCAAGCCGTGCGCCGACTGCGGCACCCAGCTCATCGCCGATCCGTACGGCGACCACGAGATCATATGTCCGAAGTGTGGACGCCCCAACCAGGTGCGCGCCGACATCTGCGACATCTGCGGCAACACGGTGGAGCTCAAGCTCAAGTACGACGTCAATGAGTGCCAGGAGCGCGGGATGACCTACGCGGTCCCGCTGAAGGTCACCATCCGGCTCGTCGTCTGGAACAAGGATCCCGAGACCGGCGCCAAGACGATCCGCGACATCAAAGAGCAGGAGGTCTACTTCGGCGACATCCCGCTCATGACCGAGAACGGGACGTTCATCATTAACGGGACGGAGCGCGTCATCGTCTCGCAGCTCCATCGTTCGCCCGGCGCCTTCTTCCACTCGGAAGACAAGACGCTCTACATCGCGCAGATCATCCCGTATCGCGGCTCCTGGGTGGAATTTGAGTACGACGCGAAGAACCTGCTCTACGTTCGCATCGACCGCAAGCGGAAGTTCCTGGCCACCGTGTTCTTGCGTGCGCTCGGTCTGCGGGGGGCGGACGAGATCCTCCGCGCCTTCTATACCCTCGACAAGATCTACTTGAAGAACGGGTCGCTGTACTGGGCGGTGAACGACAGCCTTGTGGGGCTGCGGGCCGGTGAAGACATCACCATTCCGAAGTCGGACGTCGTCATTCACAAGGACAAGAAGATCACGAATGCGGCGATGGCCGCGCTGCGCAAGGCCAAGGTCGAAGCGATCAGGGTCGCTGAGGGCGAGCTCGAAGGCGCGTACGCGGCGGCCGACATCGTCGATCCGGCGACCGGCGAGGTGATTCTGGAGGCGAACGAAGAGGTGACGCCGCGGGTCGTCTCGATGGCGCAGGAGAAGAACATCGACAAGATCGAGATCTTCTTCCCCGAGCGCGACGACGTTGGCTCCATCATTTCGCAGACGCTCAAGAAGGATCCGATTCGGACGCACGAAGAGGCGCTCATCGAAATCTATCGCCGCCTCCGGCCTGGCGATCCGCCGACGCTCGACAGTTCCCGATCGCTGTTCGAGAACATGTTTTTCAACCCGCAGAAGTACGATTTCTCGCGGGTCGGCCGGCTCAAGCTGAACACGAAGCTTGGCCTCAATACGCCGCTCGACGAGAAGATCCTGCACCCGCAGGACTTCTATGAAGTCATCGAGTACCTGCTGAAGCTGCGGCGCAATCCGGCCAACGTCGATGACATCGACCATCTCGGCAACCGCCGCGTTCGCTCCGTGGGTGAGCTCCTCGAGAACCAGTTCCGCATCGGGCTGGTGCGGATGGAGCGCGCGATCAAGGAAAAGATGTCGGTGTATCAGGAGATGGCGACGGCGATGCCGCACGACCTGATCAACGCGAAGCCAGTCATGGCGGCCATTCGCGAGTTCTTCGGGTCGTCGCAGCTCTCGCAGTTCATGGATCAGACCAATCCACTGTCAGAAATCACGCATAAGCGTCGGCTTTCGGCGCTTGGTCCTGGCGGGTTGTCGCGGGAGCGAGCCGGATTCGAGGTGCGCGATGTGCATCCGACACACTACGGCCGCATCTGTCCGATTGAGACGCCGGAAGGGCCGAACATCGGGCTGATTTCGTCGCTGTCGTGCTACGCGCGCA
>Ga0184633_10000210_pt1 | contig 19049 bp, 21 predicted proteins | sample PLM31_170_b1_FD_133156 | JGI IMG/M metagenome (GOLD analysis project Ga0184633, IMG submission 133156) | Groundwater sediment microbial communities from an aquifer in East River, Colorado, USA - PLM3-1_170_b1 | ecosystem: Environmental > Terrestrial > Soil > Riparian zone | place: USA: East...
CGAGATCCTCGAGGAGTGTGGGTACGTTCGGCAGGGCAATGAGTGGCGGGCACCGAAGCTCCTCCTCTCTGAAACGGTGACTCAATCTGTTCATGCGTAGGATTCGCGTCCAGTGCCGAAGATCACCCCGACGCACTGGACCATCCTTGAAAATATTTCCCTTCGGGATGGCTGGCGATTTGACCGCCAGGAAGGAAGCCATCGTTCCTACGTGAAACCTGGTGTCGCCCGCCCCATCGTCATCCCCACGTACCGGGCTGGTTCCCGTCTCAATCATTCGCAACATCATGAGAACGGCCAGCATGACTCGTGAGCGACTTTGCGCTCCTTTCGCAAGTGTGACTAACAACATCTGCTAGCTTGGGCGATGCGCTGGCTGATCGTGCTGCCGTTTGAGCGCCCCGAGCACATGGGCATGGACTTCCGGGACGAGCTCCTCGCCCGGGGCCACGAGGTCAAGACCTTCGCCTACCGGCGCGACAACCCGCTCTACAAGAACGTCGGCACCAAGGAAGCCTACCAGCTCTGGATCCTGCGGCGCCTGGAGCGCGCCTGCCTGGATTGGCGCCCCGACGTGGTCCTCGTGATCAAAGGAGGACCCATCACGCCGGGCGTGATCCGCCGCATCAAGAAGCGGCTGGACGTGTTGATTCTCAATTTTTTCCCGGACAACCCTCTCTGGATGATCCCGTTCGAGTGCATCGAAGCGTACGACGTCTTCTTCACCAAGGAGCGGTACGCGCTCAGGAGCCTCCAGCAGGTCGGGCTCAACAACCTCTATTATCTGCCGATGTACTGTGTGCCGGCGATGCATCATCCCGTGACCCTGACCCCCGACGAACAGGAGCGCTACGGCAGCCCCATCTCCTTCGTCGGGAGCCACTACCCCTACCGCGAGCGGTTCGTCCGGGAACTCGTCGGCTATCCCGTCAGACTCTGGGGGTCGGGCTGGCGGGACGCGGCCGACCCAGCGGTCCGGCAGATGATCGCGGGCCCCGCTGTATGGGGACGGGCCAAGCTCGCGGTTTACTCCGGCTCCCTCCTCTCGCTGAACCATCACCATCCGATGAACGACATCGTCGGGGTCAACACGCGAACCTTCGAGCTTGCCGCCAGCGGGGCGTGCCAGGTCGTGGATCTGAAGGACGAGCTGCCCCAGCTCTTCAAGCCGGGGGAGGAGGTGGTGGCCTACCGCGACCTCGAGGAGCTGAAGCGCCAGCTCGATTTCTACCTCAGCCACCCTGATGAGGCGCGGGGCATCGGCCAGAACGCCCTCAAGCGCGCGCTCGGCGAGCACACGCTCGGCCATCGCGTCGAGGAGATGCTGGCTGTCCTCGCCGACCGCTTCGGCGTCCGCCCATGAGCCGCTCACCCTGCCCTCTCCCCTCGGGGGAGAGGATGAAGGTGAGGGAATTATGAGTGGGGTGAGGGGAAGAGGATGAAGGCGAGGGGGTGTGCGACGACGGCGGAGTCGCTGGCGAATGGGCTCCGGTGCATCGATTGCGCAGCCGAGTATCCTCTCGCCTACCGGCTCGAATGCGAGAAGTGCCACGGGCTCCTCGAGCTGATCTACGACTTGGACACCCTCGGCCGCCGTGGCCGGGAGGTGTTCCGGAACCCTGGCCTCTGGCGGTACGCCCCGGTCCTACCCATCACCCGCCCTGAGCACCGAGTGACCCTGGGCGAAGGGCAGACGCCGCTCCTCGACTGCCCTCGCCTGGCGAAGTTCCTCGGGGTCAAGCGCCTGCTGCTCAAGTTTGACGGGACCAACCCCACCGGCACTGTGAAGGACCGCTCCTCGGCCACCGCGATCGCCGCGGCGCTCCAGTTCGGGTTCCAGGCGACGTCGGTGGTGTCAACCGGAAACGCCGCCTCATCCATCGCCGCCTACTCGGCCCGGGCAGGCCTCCGCTCTCTGATCTTCGTCTACGAGCGCGCCTCCGCGCCCAAGATGCTCCACATCGGCGCCACGGCGACCGACCTGATCATCTACCAGGGCGTGTACGATGACCTGATCGGCCACTGGGACCGGCTCACCGAAGAGCAGCTCTTCTTCGACTGCGGGGCCTCGCGCAACGCCTACAAGCAGGAGGGGAAAAAAACTCTGGCCTACGAGATCTGGGAGCAGAACGGGTTTCGCGCCCCCGACGTCGTCGTGGCCCCCGTCGCGGTGGGTGAGATTTTCATCTCCATGTTCCGGGGCTTTCGCGAGCTGGCACGGGTCGGATGGATCGAAAAGGTCCCCCTGATGGTCGCGGCGCAGGCGACCCGGTCGAACCCCGTCTCCCAGGCCTTTCGTGACGGCGGGCCGCTGGTGCCCATCAAGATCGGCTACACCGTGGCCGAGGGGTTGGCGACGGGGGATCCGGGAAAGAAGGGCGAGTGGGTGCTCCGAACCCTGAGAGAAGAGCGCGGGCTGGCGGCGGACGCCGAAGATGAGGAGATCGTCGAGGCTCAGAAAGTCCTGACCCGAACCGAGGGGATCTGGGCGGGTCCCACCGGGGTCGCGACGCTCGCCGTGCTCGGCCGGCTCCTCGCTACAAAAAAAGTGGATCCCGCCCAGACCATCTGCGTGATCGTGAGCGAGACGGGCCTCAAGACCGAGGCGGAGGTGCCGGCGCGCCAAGGCACCGCTTTCGACTACGCCTCGCTCCGCGCTCTCGTCCTCTCCCGCCTGACCCCCTGATGATGCCCCTCACCTCTTCTCCTCTCCCCTCAGGGGAGAGGTAGGGTGAGGGGATCGTTCAGAGCGGATAGGGGCGGAACTCCTCGGCGATCTCCACAACACCCTGGAAGTGGCCGCGCGCCTCGGCGGCGAGCGCGTCGAGTTCCCCGTGATAGTCGGCCTCGATGTGGCAGAGGATCAACCGTCGCACCCCCGCCTTGGCGGCGATCTGGCCGGCCTCGCCGGCCGTGGAGTGAGCGCCGAATCGGCCGCGATCCCTCTCGGGGAAGGTCGCCTCGTGAATGAGCGTGTCGGCGCCCGTGGCCAGCCTCACCACCGCGTCGCAGGGCTCGGTGTCCGACGAGTAGACCACCGCGATGTGCCGCTCGGGAACCTCGAAGCGCAGCGCCAGGTTGGGCATACTGCCGTGGGCGTTGGGAGAGGCCGACACGACGAACGACTCGGTCCTCAGTACCTCGACTCCTTCCCGCGGTTCCACGCCGTTGATGGGAACCGGAAAGCTCCCCTTCCGGGTCCGCAGGTCAAAGAGATCCAGCAGGTCCGTGAGGACGTCCACGTGCTCGATGCGGCAGAAGACAGGGAGCGGCGCGGTTCGCCCGAGGAGGATCAGGTTCTGGATGAGCGCGGGCAAGCCGTAGGCGTGGTCCGGATGGGTGTGGGTAATCAGGATGTGGCTCAGGCGCCGTGGGTCAATGGCCGCCGCGCGCAGCTTCGCGACGGGACTGCCGCCCACGTCCACCAGGAGGATTTCAGACCGCCCGACGAAGGCGAGAGACGTCGTGTCCCGCGTGGCGCTGGGGATCGCGCCGGAGGTGCCCAGGAAGACAAAATGCACGGCGCTAGGTGGGGCGGGAGCGCTTGAGGAGAACCGGCACCATGATGATCGCCAGGACGATCCCGACTCCGCTCGCCAGCTGGGCCACCCGGATGGACCCGAGCATGAGGCTGTCGGTCCTGAGCCCCTCGACGACGAGCCGGCCCGCGGAGTATAGCCCGACGTAGATCCAGAACAGGCACGATGGCGCGCGTTCGACCCGGTCCCGGAAGACCCAGACGAGGAGGACGAAGAGCAACAGGTCCCAGAGCGACTCGTAGAGGAACGTCGGGTGGAAAAACTCGTTCTGCGCGTAGAGCAGCGGGCGATGCGGCGGGGAGATGTAGAGCTTCCACGGCAGCGACGTCGGGGTACCGAACGCCTCCTCGTTGAAGAAGTTGCCCCAGCGGCCAATCGCCTGTCCCAGGGCCAGGCTGGGAGCGACGATGTCGAGATACCGGGCCAGCGGCAGGCTGCGCCACCAGGCGTAGCCGCCCCCGACGAGCACGCCCCCCAGGATCCCACCGTGGATGGCGAGGCCGCCCTCCCACACCGCGAAGATCTTGAGCGGGAAGCGGCTGTAGTACTCCCAGGTGAACGCCACGTAGTAGAGGCGCGCCCCCACGAGCGCGCCCAGCAGGGCGAGTTCCGATGCCTTGAGGAGTTCCTCGGGGTCCACGCCTCGGCGGCGAGCCTCGCGATAGGCCAGCCAGAGCCCCACGGCCATGGCGGTAGCCATCAGGACGCCGTACCAGCGGATGGTCAGCGGGCCGATCTGGAGCGCGATGGGGCCGGGGGATTGGAACACTAGCGCGACGCTCCCTTGAGCAGCGCGTCAGCATCGAAGAGAGAATCCGGCAAGCCGACGTTCACCTCCACTGTCCGCACCCGGGTGACGGAGAGGAGCTTCCCGTCAAGGAAGATCTCCTGCCGGAAGGGATAAAAGAACCCCCCCGCCACTTTCCGGTGCTCCGAAAAGGCCAGATCCAGGACCTTGACGCGGCCCCCGCTGTCTTCACGGATGATGAATCGGACCACTCCGTACTCCCGGTCCAGCCAGACCGCCGGGCTCGTCCGATCCCCTTCGAGAGCGCCGATCACCGTCAGCGCGCGTCCTCCTGCCCTCACGACTTGGGCCACGTCAGTCCGGACGCCGAGGCTCTGCCATTCCAGGAGGAGGTCGGCGGCCGTGCGGCGGAAGGGAACGAGGGTGTGCGCCCGCTGCCGGACCCGCTCGGTGGGGGGGGCCTCGAAGATCTTCCCGCCGCGCTGCATCACCAGCCGGTCGCCGCTCAAGAGCTGCACCTCGCGCTCGCCGGCGAGGTCGGTCTCGAGACGCTGGCGGGCAGGCAGCTTGATCGACAGCCGCTGTTCCCCCGTCACTTGCTGACGGAAGTCCCGAGGGTCATAGAGGGTCAGGGTCTGGATGACCACCATGTCGGACACGCTGACCCCTCCGAGCCGGGACACGAACTGCTCCACCGCCGTGCGCGCGGCCGATTCATTGGACGGGTTTCCCGGCGCCGCGGCGGCCCCTCCGAATAGGACGATGCCCAGAAGCGTCAGACCCGCGGTGTGTCGTCGCACGATCTCCTTATACGGCCCGGCACCTCGCTCTGTCAACGAAAACCGCGATTTTCAGGGCAAAATTGGTTGACACGGTTCGCGCCCATTCGGTATAGTTGAAAAAGATTTCCCCATCCCTCCCCACGAAAAGGAGTCGTTTGTGCCGACCAACGGCGGAATGACCATCGGCGTTGTGGATCTGGTCCTCAACGCCGGTCCCATGGCCAAGTTCGTCCTCATCGTGCTCGCGATTTTCTCCATTCTCTGCTGGGCCCTGATCATCGAGAAATGGTGGCAGTTCCGGCGGATCCGCCTGGAGAGCGGCCGGTTCCTCCGGGCGTTCCGCGAAGGGCGGCGTTTCTCCCTCGTGTACGGGGCGGCCAGAAAACACCGCGAGAGCCCGCTGGCCACGCTCTACGCCTCCGCCTACCAGGAGATCGGGGGCGCGAACCCGCTGCCGGAGATGGTGGACCAGCTCCTCGACGATCCGGAGGAGGGGCTTCCGCCCGAGCGGCTCGAGGCGGCAGACCGCGCCATGCGGCGCGCCGCATCGGCGGAGATCTCCCGGATGGAGCGCTACCTGCCATTCCTCGCCACGACCGCCAGCGCCTCGCCGTTCATCGGGTTGTTCGGGACGGTCTGGGGTATCATGGAGTCCTTTCGCGGGATCGGCCAGCATGGCTCGGCGAGTCTCGCGGTGGTGGCGCCGGGAATTTCCGAGGCCCTCATCGCCACGGCCGCCGGCCTCGCGGCCGCGATCCCCGCAGTCATGGCGTACAATTTCTTCGTGAACCGGGTGAAGTACTGGGCCGCCGAAATGGAGGGGTTCGCCCTCGACCTTCTGAACGTTTTTTCCCGACCCGCGCCGAAGACCTCGAGACAAGCGAAAGATGGCCTTTAGTCTGGAGCCCTCCGGCGAGGGGAGAAGCCGTCGGATCGGCGCCTCGATGTCGGAGATTAACATCATCCCACTGGTGGACGTGACCCTCGTCCTCCTCCTGATCTTCATGCTCACCGCCCCCATGATGTACCGGGGCATCGACGTGAACCTTCCCAAAACCAGCTCCCGGCCCACCGCGGTCGAGGAGCGGATGGTCATCACGCTCACCAAGGATCAGGTGGTGTACCTCAACGACCGGGCGGTGCCACTGGCCGGCCTCGACGCGCAGCTCCGCGACATCTTCAAGAACCGCACCGACAAAACCCTCTACCTCAAGGCCGACCAGACGCTGGCCTACGGTTTCGTCGTTGAGACGATGGATCGCGTCCGGCGGGCCGGCGTGGAGAAACTGGGGATGGTGACCGAACCCTCCCCGCGGGGACGCTGAACATCAGCAGCGCAGTCTTGGATCACCCGATGAATCCCTGGCGGCGCCGACTGGGCCCGGGACTCCATGGCGGGACCTTCCCTCTGTTCGGAGTAACCGTGTCCGCCGTCGGCCACGTCACGATCGTCGCCCTCCTCCTGTTCCTGGCGGAAGTCTGGAGCCAGTGGAATGCCTCCAAGGTCTATGTCGTCAACCTTGTTCCGGCCATCTCCCAACTGGGTTCACCGGCCGGTCGAAGCGCCGCGCCGAGCCTGCCGCCCCGACCGAACATCACGGAGCCTCAGCCCCGCACTCCCGAGTCCCGCGCCAAGGAGGCTCCCGCGATGCCCAAACCGGAGCCTTCTCTGCCCGAATCCCGCGCGAGCCGGCCAGCCACCCTGCCTCGCCCGGGGGAAAAGGAACTTCCTCCCCTGGCCTCCGCTTCAGCCAGGACGGAGAGTGCCCGGCCGGCCGCGGAGGCGCAGGCGGCAGTCGCCCCCGTTCCCCTGGGACGCCCCGGCGGCTCCCCGGCCGGCGTCGGGTCGCTGTCGCTCGATGTGTCCGACTTCCCGTTTACGTACTACCTGAAGCAACTCCAGCAGAAGGTGAGTGAGAAGTGGGTCCACCCGGCCCGGACTGCGGAGCGCGGTCTCCACGTGGTGGTCCTCTTCGAAATCTCCCGCGATGGCCAGGTCATCACCCCCACGGTGGAGAAGACCTCCGGGAACGTCTGGTACGACCAGTCGGCGCTTCGGGCGGTGATGGACGCGGCGCCGTTCCCGCCGCTGCCGCAGGAATTTCAGGCGCCGTCACTGCGGGTTCACTTCGGCTTCGACTTCGAGCGGGATCGGAGCTGATCTCGGTGGCGCCTCCCCGCCCGCTCGTGCTCACGCTGGTCCTGGTGTGGGCCCTCGCCCTTGGCGGGCTCCTGGTCATGCCCGCTCCGATCCATTCCCAGGGAGTGGACGTCTTCCTGAACGTGATGGCGGGCGGCAGCAAGAAGCTCAACATCGTGATCCCCGAGTTCACGCTCGTGGCCGGCAAGGATGCTCAGGGACTCGCAAAGAAAATCCCGGAGGTCGCGGGGGCTGACCTTCGGTTTTCGGCGCTCTTCAGCGTGGTGTCGGGCACTCCGCCCTTTCCTGCCGCCGACTCCGAAACCACCAAGGGCATGCTGAAGGAGTTCGCCGCGTCCGGTGCCCACGCCGCCCTCCAGGGGCTTCTCACCCTGAGGGGGGACCGAGCCGAGACTGAGATGCGGCTGTACGACCTGACCAATCCCGACCAGCGGCTCATCACCTCGAAGCGTTTCGAGCTCCGCGGCGCCGATGGCCGCCGGCTGGCTCACAAGATCGCCGACGAGGTCGTCTATCAATTCACGGGGGAGCTGGGAATCGCCGACACCAAGATTGCCTACGCGGGCAGCGCATCCGGGACGAAGGAGCTGTACGACATGGACTACGACGGGGCGGCACCCCTGCGCCTCACCCACAACGAGTCGATCAACCTCTCACCGGCCTGGAGCCCCGACGGCCGCTCGCTGGCCTTCACCTCGTACATGCGGGGATATCCATACCTCTACCGCCTCTTCCCGTTCGAGCGCCGGCCGATCCAGCTGCTCGCCGGCTTTCTCGGCATCAACACGTCGCCGGCCTGGAGCCCCGACGGCCGGTTTGTCGCCCTGACGCTCTCGAAAGACGGGAACCCGGAGATCTACCTGCTCAACATGGCGACCGGCGCGACACGCCGCCTGACCAGTCACCCGGGAATCGACACCGAGCCGACCTGGTCCCCCACCGGACGGGAGATCACCTTCATCTCCGACCGCACCGGAGCCGCCCACCTTTTCGTCATGGATGCCGAAGGGGCCAACGTCCGTCAGCTGACCTTCGCGGGCTTCAACACGCAGCCCCGCTGGTCTCCCAAAGGCGACGCGATCGCGTACACCTCGCGCCAGGGAGGCAACGACATCTGGGTGGTGAGCCCTGACGGCTCGAACGCACGACGGTTGACGGCGGGGCCGGGGTCGAACGAGAGCGCCTCCTGGGCTCCAAACGGTCGTCACCTCGTTTTCCAGTCCAGCCGGCTCGGCAGCTGGCAGCTCTTCACCATGCTGGTCGACGGCTCTGAGCAACAGCCCCTCACGCGGGGTGCCGGGGAGTTCACAAGTCCTGCTTGGTCCCCGCGTCTTCCGTGATAGCATGTGGCAAGATATTCTATGAGTCACCTAGTTCCCGATTGGAAAGGAGGAGCAGATATCATGGGGCACCAGAGGTTGCAAGTCCTGCCAATTTTCTCCGTGTTGGTCCTAGCACTTTTCCTTGTTGGGTGCCCGAAGCGACCAGCCACAACGACGGCTGCCGCCCCCGCGCCCGGAGCCCCGGGGGCGTATGGCGGCGCGCCTGGCGCGCCGGGCGCAGCGGCGACACGGCCGGGGGTACAGCCGTCCCCGAGGGAGTTCGTCGCTGTTGAGGCGCTGAAGGACATCCACTTCGACTTTGACAGGTACGACATTCGCCCGGGGGACGCCAAGATCCTGGACGAGAACGCCAAGTGGATGAAGTCGAACCCGCGCAGCCTGATTCTGATCGAGGGGCACTGCGACGAGCGCGGGACCAACGAGTACAACCTGGCTCTCGGCGAGCGCCGGGCCAAGGCCACGATGAATTACCTGGTCTCCCGGGGCGTCCAGGCCAGCCGTATCAGCCTGATCAGCTACGGCAAGGAGCGACCGGTCTGCGCCGAGAAGAACGAGGAGTGCTGGGCCAAGAACCGTCGGGCCCGCTCCGTGGTGAAAGCCGGCTGATCGCCTGACAGCCTCCGGTGCCCTCTTTGCTGAGACACCAGAGGGCGGGAAGGAGCTCAGGGCTCCTCCCCGCCCTCTCGCTTCTGGTCCTCACGGGATGCGCGGGGCTCGCGGGCAGTGCGGGCGAGGAGGACCTCGCTCAGCTGCGCCAGGATCTCAACGCCCTGTCCCTCGCCGTTCATCGCTCGCGGGGGGACATGGAAACCGTCCTCGGGCAACTGGAGCGGCAGACCCGGGACCAGACCGCCGAGGTTCAAAAGCAGCTCGCCGCCCTTCAGTCCCGTACGGAGACGCTCAGCGGGGACCTCGCCCGCGTTGGAGCGCGCGTGGACGAGCTTTCCCAGCAGCTGGAGAACCTGAGCCGCCAGGCCCGAGCGGCCCCGCCGCCCGCGGCCGCCCCCCGACCAGCCCCGCCCCCGCCGCGGGATGCCTCAGGGCCGCAGCCGACCGACGTGTACCAGACCGCCTACATCGATTTCAGTAAGGGGAATTACCCCCTCGCGATACAAGGGTTTAGAGAGTTCCTGAGGCGGTTTCCGGAGGCGGATCTGGCTGGGAACGCCCAGTACTGGATCGGAGAGGCCTATTTCAGCCTGGCCCGCGGCTATGCCACCCAGGGGCAAGCCGACAAGGCGAGCGGCACCTTGGAACAGGCCGTTCAGGAATTTCGGAAGGTAATCGTGAACTATCCTCGGGGCGAGAAGGTGCCGACCGCGCTCTATAAGGAGGCGCTAGCTCTCCTGGAGCTCAAACAGCCGAGCCTGGCCGAAGCCCGACTCCAGTATCTTCTCGACCACTTCCCCCAGTCCGAAGAAGCCCCGCTGGCGCGCGATCGGCTCGCTGCCCTCAAGAAACAATAGGCCCCTCACGGGTCCCAGGACCCGCCGACCCAAATCGGCTGATAGTAGCCCGTCTGCACGAGGCGAGGCTCGTAGTGGCCCTCTACCCAGAACCCGTTCGGGTCATAGTGGCCGGGAACCCAGAGGTAGGACGTGTACATTTGCGGGACCCACTGATAGGTCCAATAGCCCGACACCCAGCGGCCGTAGGACGGCACCAGATAGGTCGGGACATAAACCGTTTTGGGCACGACGATGATCTTCGTGTGCGAAAACTTATGATGGGGGAATACGCCACCGCCGATGATGATCTTCGTGCCGCCGGCGTCCGCGCGCGAGGCCGCCACGCCAAGGAGGCCCACGATCACGAGCAGGGCCACCCCCGCCTTCATGCCCACCCTCGCCCGCTTCATGATCGCCCCTCCCCGCTGAGGCCGACGGGACGAATCCGGGACTGATCCGCCGGCTGATCCAACCCGAAGACCCAGATCACCGTCATCTCGTCCTCGGGGCTCGAGAAGACCGCCAGGTTCCCCTCCGGGTGAGCGGTCTCCACGGCGGTGACCACGACGGTCGGAGGGAGCATGGGCGTCTCCTGGGGTCCGCGCGGCCAGAGCGCCGCGGCCATCAGCAGCAAACCGGCCAGCGCTCCACCCAGCGCTAGGCGGGGGCGCCAGCTGATCTGCCCCCAGACCCCGCCCCACCAGGCCTCACGCCACGGCCTGGGGCTCTCGGTGAGAATCCGGCGACGCACACCGCCCCAGAACCCTGACCAATCGGGATCGGGGCCCGCCGCGAGCGTCGCATGGACGAGTTTTCTCAGCCGCTCGAGCCGAGACGCCTCCTGCCCACACCCGGCGCAACCCTTGAGGTGGGCGGCCACCACCCGCGCCTGCTGCTCGGACACGGCTCCGCCAAGGTAGGCGGCGAGCCGCCGTCTCATCCAGAAGCATCTGAAGAACGCCATTGGCTGGTACTCCCTTACGTAGATTCGACGAAAAGACGCGCCGTGGTATTCGGGTCGGAGCCTTGACTTCCCCCCCGGGACTCCCTAACGTCAGGGGGCATGGAAGAGCCCATCGCGCTGGCGGTGGGGGCCATTGCCCTTGAGGGCCGCCACCCCCTGGGCGAGGCCGTGGCGGCCTGGACCCGGCGCTTCTCAGCCGTCCATCCGGCGAATGCGGGAGGGGGCGGCAGCCCCCGCTGAGAGGATGACCCGGAGCCCCTCCTCGACGGTCAGCCCGGTGGGAATCACCTCGTCCTTGGGCACGAGAATCACATCCCCCAGGTAAAGATTGTTGGTGGGAACGAAAACGGTCACCAGCTCGCGCTTGCCCTCGGGCCCTTCGAGCAGCACTTCCCCGGTACGGAAGCCGAAGACGAACTCGCCCTTCCGGGGGTGCTCGGCCAGGACCACCTCCCTGAATGAGCCGCGCTTGTCGGGAGAAAACGCCTCGAGGAGTTGCTTGACCGAGGGGTAGATACTCCGGAATATCGGGATCCGAAGCAGGAGCCGGTCAACCCAGGCGAGGATGCGCCGACCGACGACATTGGTGGCGACGATCCCCATGAGCAAAATGAGCGCGACCGCGGTAAGAAAGCCGAGGCCGGGAATCCGCCGGCCGAACAGCCGTTCGTATCCCGGAGAGAAGAGGTCGTCGATCTTGTCCCAGAAGACGTAAAGGAGCCACGAGGTCGCGATAGCGGGAACAGTGACGACGAAACCGGTTAGGAAGCGGACCTTGAACCAATTGCGGACGGTTCCGGACATGGCGAACCGATGAAACCACAGCGCACGAAACGTGTCAAGCAATCGGCCGGCGGTGGGCCCCTCCGGGGCCGAGTGGCGCTGGTCACGGGGGGCGCGATTCGCGTCGGCAGGGCCATCAGCCTCGCGCTGGCCCGGGAAGGATGCCACGTGGCGGTGAACTATTTCACCTCGAGGGGCGCCGTAACAACAACCGTCAGGGAGATTCGCTCACTCGGGGTGGATGCGGCGCCGATCCGCGCGGATCTGGCGAAGCCGTCGGAAGCGAAGCGATTGATCTCAGACACGGTCAGCCGGTTCGGCCGCCTGGACCTGCTGGTCAACAACGCCGGGATCTTCTTCCGGACGCCGCTCACTGAGACCACCCCGGTCCAGTGGGACCGACTCCTGGACGTCAACCTGCGGGGCCCCTTTCTTTGCAGCCAAGCTGCGGCCGAGGTCATGCTGGGAGCCCGCGGCGGTCGGATCATCAACATCGCAGACGTCGCAGCCGTCCGCGCCTGGCCTCAGTACATCCCCTACTGCGTCTCCAAGGCCGGCCTTCTCATGCTCACAAAGGCGCTGGCCCTTTCCCTGGCTCCACACATCCAGGTCAACTGCGTGGCGCCGGGCACGGTGCTGTTCCCGGAGGACTTCCCGCCCCGGCTCAGGCGCCGCCTCAAACGCGAAATCCCGATGGGCCGCGAGGGCGATCCTGACGACGTCGCAGCCGCTGTCCTCTTCTTCGCCACCGCGCCCGCCTACATCACCGGCCAGGTCTTATTCGTCGATGGGGGAGTGACCGCGCGCTAGGACCCCCCTCACCCTGCCCTCTCCCCCTCGGGGGGAGAGGATGAAGGCGAGGGGATTATGAGTGGGCTGAGGGGGGGAGAGGACAAAGGTGAGGGGGTGCTAGGGCAGGACGATGCGGCCGCCGCCCATCACGCGCAGGAACTCCCCCAGCGAGGCGAAGCGCATGAACGCGTTGCCACGCTTCTCGTCCCCGATGGTGGAGGACGTCCCGCCGTAGTTGTGGCCGGGGAACAGCACGGTCTCGTCGGGGAGCTTCGAGAGCCGCTGAGTGAGCGAGTAGTACATCTCCGTGGGATCGCTACCAGGAAGGTCGGTGCGGCCGCAGGAGCCGATGAACAGCGTGTCGCCGGAGATCAGCCGGTCATCCACCAGGAAGCACTGGGAGCCCGGCGTGTGCCCCGGGGTGTGGAGGAACGTGAGGGCGAGCCGTCCGACCTGAAGCGTGTCGTTGCCGTCCACCTTGACGAGGTCGGAGCCGAACCCCTTGAGGAACTCGCGTTCCGCCTTGTGCACGTACACCTTGGCCTTGACCTTTTCGAGGAGGTCTTCGACACCTGGGATGTCCATCCCGAACAGGTGGCCCCCCACGTGATCCTGGTGGGTGTGGGTGACCAGCGCCGCCACGATCGTCATGTCGTCGGCCGCGGCGGTCTGGACGATGGTCTCGATCTCCCACGCCGGGTCCACTACCACGCACTGCTTCGCCACGGGGTCCCCCACCAGATAGACGAAGTTCTGCATGGGGCCCAGTTCCATCTGCTTCAGGTAGATCGTCTCGCCCATCCCCCTCATCCTACCATCCTAGCCCTGGAGGTCGTCGGGGATCTTCGGTAGGTCGCCGAGCTGCTTCGGGTCGAGCGAGAAAATCGCCGGCGACGCCCCCGTCCTGACGTACACCTTGTCCGCGTCCTTCCGCCCGACCGCCAGACTGACGAGCTCTTTGCCGTCAGCCTTGAAGAGCGTCACCTCGAGGACGGGCGCATCGAGCCCATACCGGGCGGCATCGTCGCCTTTTGGCGAAACCAGGTCTTTCCACCGGAGTGAGCGGAGATTGTAAAGGAGGTCCGTGACCTTGTCCTCTTTAGCCTTGCCGGCCTTTGGTTCCGTCACGCGCCAATCGACCTCGCCTTTTCGCTCGACCGACATCACCTGCCCCCCGCTCTTCACGCGCAGCCGCTTCACGTCCTTGGGATCGAAGAACGCGAAGAGGGCTCGGTCCCTGACATCGGTCGCTGACTTGGAAAGATCCTGGAGGAATTTCGCGTCCACGAGCATGACAGGTCCTTGGCCCGCGACGGCCGCGTAGGCCATCGCCCTGCCGCTTCGCTTGTCGGGCGAGGGACCCAGGAGCAGGATCTTCGCTCCTGTGGCGCCCTGCTCGCGGAGGGAGATCTTCACCTCGGGCTTGCCCAGGTAGCGATCGATGGCCCCCGGGCCCTCGCCGAGGAAGCCCGTCGCGCGCATCTCCCGGAGCTTGAACAGCAGGCCGCCGACCTCGCCGTCGTCGGCCTTGAGCGGTTCCGGGGCTGTGATCCGCCACTTCTCCCCCTCCTTGGCCAGGGTCACCTTTCCCTTCGGGCTCTCCAACTCGAGCCCGGCCACCTTGCCCCGGTCGTAGTCGAGGACCGTCTTGTCCCTCAGCGCGCCCACGTTCTTCGGCAGCGCCGCCCAGAGATCGTCGCCGACTAGAAGGACGCTCGTTTCTCCGGGTCGCATCGCATACACGCCTTTCTTGGCGGAATCCGGCTTGCCGAAGAGGAGCGCCTGCGAGGTCCGGTCCTTCTCCCTTCGGAGAGAGATGGTCACCCGCGTGGGGCGGTCGAGCCCGTACGGGGCCAGCGACCTGGGCGCCTCGGCCACAAACTGCTTGACCTTCGTGAAGCGAAGCTTGTCCAGAAAATCCGAGATCGCCTCCCAGTCCGCCCGGAGGGAGACCGGCTTGGTGACTTTCCACTTCATCTCCGCCTCGGGCTCGGCGACCAGGAGGTCTCCATCAATCTTAATCTCCAGCCCCGCGACGTCTTTCCGATCAAAGGCCAGGATCGTCTTGTCCCGGAAGTCAGCCACCGGCTTGGTGAGATCGCGCAGAACGAAGTCGGAGAGGAGGAAGACCGCCGGCTTGTCTTTCGTTTTGCCGTACACCCACACGCCGGTCGGGTTCTTCCCGCCGAGAACCAGGGTGAGGAGATCGCTCTTCCCTTTGACCTTCACGGTAATGTCCGCCACGGGGGAGTCCAGGCCGAAGTCGGCCAGCTTCGCCGGGCTGGGATCGATCTCCCGGTCCATTTTGGCCATGACCAGGTTCGTGATCATGTCCCGCACCACACTTCGGTCCGCCTTCGCCTTCACGGGGTCAAGCAGAACCCACTCGTCTCCCTCGTGCTTCAAGCGGACGGTGTCGGCCTTGCGTTTGAAGACCACCTCTTCCACGTCCTTGGCCTCGACGCTCCAGAGGCGGCCCTTCGCCTCTGCCACTCTCTCACGCTCGGGCGACCAGCGGACTTCGTAGAAGTAGTAGAACGTCACCAGCGCGAGAAAGATCAATCCGAGGCCGAGCGTGGTCTTCCAGCGCATGATCCGTGGACGCTAGGCTGACTTGCGGCGGCGGCGCAGGATCACGGCAATCCCGCAGGCCACCACGGCGCCCGGCAGTACCACCACCGGGAGCCAGAAGATGACCTGTCCCTGGGTCGCCGTGAGGATCACCGGGCTCTGCTTGGTATCCTTGGGGCGGATCGCGATGAGATTCTCCTCCTCGGCAAGCCAGCTGACCGCGTTGAGGAAGAAATCCCGGTTGCCGGCGGCGTTCAAGAACTGGTTGGAGGCGAGGGTCGAGGTTCCGACCACCACGAGCCGCGCCTTGTCGATCGTCGCGACGACGGCGACGGAAAGGGGTCCCTTTTTATCCTCGGGATCCTGCTTGGCTTCCCCGCGCTGGAGGGCGGCCCGATCGGTCTCCGCCCAACTCTGGGCGCTGGTCTGGGCCAGCGGCTGGAGGGTGACCCCCTTCGGCGGAGTCTTGGCTGGAGTGACCGATCGCGTCAACGGGAACAGCGTCATCACGCCGCTCATCTCCCGCGTGATCGGATGAGAATCGTACTGGCTGACCACCGGCACCTCTGGTCCGATCCCGAACAGCCTCCCGAGAGGATTGAGCTCCACCACGAGATCGTCTCCCAGCGTGATCCCGTACTTCGTCAGATATTTCTTCAGGCCCTCCGCCTGGAAGGGATTCACCATCAACAGCACCTTTCCCCCCTGGGCGAGATATTTGTCGAGCGCCTCCAGCTCCTGGGGGAACAGGTCGTTCTTCGGGCCCGGCACGATGACGAGCGCCGCGGCGTCCGGAACCTTGGGATCCCGCGCCAGCAGGAGCTCCTTCACCTCGTAGTTGGCCCGCGCCATGGCGGCTTTCGCCTCGCTGAAGCCGGGCCGCTCGGTGTTGGTCAGTTCGTGCTCTCCGTGGCCCTTGATCACATAGACGATCCGGCTTCCTTCTCGAGTCACCTTGACCAGCCCGTTGGTGAGCTTCTCTTCCTCGGCATCCGGCACCTTTTCCGACTTGTTCTTGGTCTCGAGCACGACCGTCCCGTACGTTTCCACCCCGTAGCGGCGCGCGAGGCCCGGCTCCCGGTCGGGATCCACGGTCTTGCCCTTGAACTTTCCCACCGAGTAGGACTCGTACTGCCTGAACAGATCCTCCGCAAACCGCTTGCCCGGCTGGTCCGTCCGGAAAAAGGCGGTGGCCGTCACATCGGTCTTGAGGGATTGGAGAATTTTGATGGTCTGCGACGAGAGGCTGTGGCGGCGGTTCTCGGTCAAGTCCCACCGGTAGCTGTGACGGTTGGCGATGGCGGACACGACCACGACGATCCCCACGGCGAACCCGACCACGACCACCGCGTTGAACCAGTACGGCGCTGTCCGGTGCCCGAGCGATTCCTTGATCTCGCTGAATTTCAGGTACACACCGAGCGCCGCCACTCCCAGGCCGAGCAGGAAGGGGACCGCCCAGAGTTGCCGGAGGACCGGCGGCCCGGTAAACGGCTGGACATCGAACAGCCACATCGCGAACGCCGCCAGCAGGAGAACGGCCCCAATCCAGATGCACACGTTGGCAAGGACGCGGCGACCCATCTCACCCTCGCCAGCGCTTTGATTCGAGCGACCGCATGGTCAGGAAGAGAGCGAGAACGATCACGCTCAGGTAGTACACGACATCGCGGGTGTCAATCACGCCCTTCCCGAAGTTGTCGAGGTGCTCGAGGATGGACAGGTACTGGAACAGTGTCCGCCAGCCTCCTCCGACCAGGTCTGCGCTCCACCCGATGACCCAGAATCCCAGTAAGACGCCGAAGGTCGCGAAGCCCGCCACGATTTGATTCTCCGTGAGGGACGAAATCAGCACCCCCACCGCTAGAAAGGCACCGCCGAGCAGGACCAGCCCCAGGTACCCGGAGAGCAACGGCCCCCATTCCGCCCGCGCGAAATACCCGACGATGCCCGGGTAGAGAGCCGTGAAGCCGAGGAGCATCAGGAACAGGCCCATCGCGGCGGCGAACTTGCCCAGGAGCACCTCGCTGTCCCTCACGGGGAACGTCAGCAGGAGCTCAATCGTCCCGCTCCGCTTCTCCTCGGCAAACAGGCGCATCGTCAGCATCGGCATGAAGAACAGCAGGATGATACCGGTGTTGGAGAAGAGCGGCCGCATGACGGCGTCGATGATATTCAGGTCGCGCGCGAAGGCCGGATTCATCGCGGCCTGCATCGACGTGAGGTTGTAGAAGGCAAAGATCGAGTAGAAAAAGTAGCCCAGGATCAGCAGGAAGAACGTAAAGACGACGTAGGCCACCGGCGAGGTGAAGTACAGGAGCATTTCCTTCTTGAAGATGGTCCAGATGCGCATCAGGCCTCTCCCCTCAGCTCCGACGCGTCGGCGGCGTATTCTTCGCCGGCCACGACCCGGAGGAAGACTTCTTCCAGGCTCATCCCCTCCTGGTGAAGCTCCAGGAGCTCCCACCGCCGCTCCACGACGAGCTGCGCGATGTGCGCGCGGACGTCCCGGCCCCGTGTCGACTCCACCAGATACAGCCACACCCCGTCGCCCATCGCCTCCTGCTCGATCCGGAGGATCCCGGGAATCTGCCGGAGCGCCGCCCCGACGGCGTCGCCGGGACCGACAATCTGCAGCTGGATCCTCGACGTGGGGAAGAATTCTTCCGCCAGACGGTCCAGGCTCCCCCGGGCGACGATTCGGCCCCGGTTGATGATGATCACGCCCTGGCAGACCATGGACACTTCGGGGAGGATATGGGTGGAGAGGATCACCGTGTGCTGGCCGGCGAGCGATTTGATCAGGGCCCGAATCTCGGCGATCTGCACCGGGTCCAGACCGATGGTGGGCTCGTCCAGGATCAGCACGTCCGGGTCGTTGACCAGCGCCTGGGCGAGGCCGACCCGCTGACGATAGCCCTTGGAGAGCTTGCCGATGAGCCGCTGTTGGACGTCCGCAATGTCGCAGCGGTCCATCACCTCCGCCACGCGCCGCTTCCTCTCGGAGCGGCCGACCCCCTTGATCTCCGCCACGAATTCGAGATAGGCGGCAACGGACATCTCCAGATACAGGGGAACGTTTTCGGGAAGGTAGCCGATACGCTTCCGCACTTCCAGGGACTGAGAGAAAACGTCGTAGCCCGCCACCCGCGCCGTCCCGCCGGTGGCCGGCATGAAGCACGAGAGGATCCGCATCGCCGTGGTCTTCCCCGCCCCGTTGGGACCGAGAAAGCCCACGATTTCCCCCTTCTCGACCCTGAAGGAGACGTCGCGGATGGCCGTGACCGGGCCGTACTGCTTGGTGAGCCGATCGACCTGAATCATCGCATGAAGGAGATGCTTTGCCGGAAGCCCAACGCATTATACCTCAAACTCGCCCGACCCCAAACCAGTCACCGTGCATCGTGAACTCCCGCCAAAGCGGAAGGAGGGAAAGGACTGGCTCTCGGGTTCCCGAGGCAGTAGCCGGGGCCGAGGGTGACGACTATCGGGCGCCCGCTTTCACTTCCATGAGCGCCCCCAACCAGTCGGGCAGGGCAACCGTCCTGCCGGTGGCGGGGTCGCAGCAGGCATGACGGGTCTCGCCGGTTGCCACAACCTCGCCTGACTCGTTCCTGATCTCATAACTGAACGTGAAGCTGGCCCGCCGCTTCTCGCTGATCCAGCAGCGCACCTCCAGCAAGTCGTCCAGCCTGGCCGGTTTCAGATACTTCACCGTGGCTTCCACCACCGGCAGGTGAATCCTGGTGTTGACGTCGGACATGGGGTGGCCGTGCTGCCTCAGAAACTCCACGCGCCCGACCTCCATGTACACCAAGTAGTTCGCGTAGTAGACGATCCCCATGGTGTCGGTCTCGGCGTAGCGGACGCGGACGTGGGTGATCGCAACCACGGCTACGTTTTCGAAAAAGCGACGAA
>Ga0184633_10000212_pt1 | contig 18962 bp, 17 predicted proteins | sample PLM31_170_b1_FD_133156 | JGI IMG/M metagenome (GOLD analysis project Ga0184633, IMG submission 133156) | Groundwater sediment microbial communities from an aquifer in East River, Colorado, USA - PLM3-1_170_b1 | ecosystem: Environmental > Terrestrial > Soil > Riparian zone | place: USA: East...
AGGATCCCATCCGACAGTGACGCGCTGCCCCGCCTCCCACTGCCGGCCCGCCGATGGGGCCAGCGTCTTGGCCGCGAACTCGTCGCCGCTCTCTACCACCATGCGGTACTTGACCATATCGCCCACGTACAGGACTTCCAGGATCTCCGCCTGGTACCGATTCGCCGCCCCCTCGGCGGCGGCCCCCAGCCGGACGTACTCCGGCCGCACGACCATGTGCACGCCTCCCGAGTGATCCGCCCGCTCCCCGGCAGCCACGCGCACGGCGAGCCCCTTGGCGGTCGTGAACACCTGCCCGTCCGCGCCCGCGGCCGACACGGTCCCGGAGAGAAGGTTCGATTCCCCGAGGAAGTCCGCCACGAACTGGTTGGCCGGGCGCCGGTACACCTCGAGCGGCGGACCGATCTGCTGGAGGATCCCACGGTCGAGGACCGCGATCAGGTCGGACATCACGAGCGCCTCGACCTGATCGTGGGTGACCGAGACCGTCGTGATCCCCAGCTGCTTCTGCAGGTGGTGGATCTCGACCTGCATGGCCTCCCGGAGCCGCTTGTCGAGCGCGCCCAGGGGCTCGTCCATCAGCAGCACGGGCGGTTCGAACACGACGGCGCGGGCCAGCGCGACCCGCTGCTGCTGGCCGCCGGAGAGCTGCTTCGGATACCGTGACTCGAAGCCCTGCAGGCGGACCAGGCTCAGCGCCGCGTCGACGCGCGCCCGGATCTCGACCCTGGAGCGCCTCCGCATCTCGAGCGGGTACGCGACGTTCTTGAAGACGGTCAGGTGCGGAAACAACGCGTACTGCTGGAACACTACGCCGATATTGCGCTTGTGGGCGGGCGTGTCGGTGACCACGTTCCCGCCGACCCGGATCTCGCCCTCCGTGGGCTCCTCGAACCCCGCGATCATGCGCAGCGTCGTGGTCTTGCCGGAGCCGCTGGGCCCGAGCAGGGTCAGGAACATCCCGCTGTCGATCTTGAAGGACACGTCGTCGACGACGCGCGTCTCCCCGAACGCCTTCACGAGCTGGCGTACCTCGAGCGGGGCGCCCCGGATCCGGAAGCCCCTGTCCCGTCCCGCGACCGCCGCCTCGCGCTCCGTCATCGCCGCAGCAAACCCTGTGGATCGACCCGCCGCCGCAGGATGTCGAGCTCCTCCGGTGTCGGCGCCTCCGTCACCGGCACGCGCTCCGGCACGATCAGCGCGAACCCCGTGTTGGCCACCACCTGCTCCACCGCGATCCCGGGGTGCACCGACCGCAGCCGCAACCGCTTGGACTGCTCCTCGAAGTCAAGAATGGCAAGCGGCGTCACGCAGTACCGCGGGCCGCCGCCGGGCAAGCCGAGGGCACGGCGCGCCCCGGCCCCGCCCCGCCCCCACCCGACCGTGCTCACGAAGTCACACCGCTCGACGAACACCCGCGGGGAATGCTCGTTGACGTAGAGGTAGAAGCGGCGCACGTGGCTCGCGTTGGTCGTCGTGGCGATGGCGCCCGGACCCCGCATCCGGAATCGCGCGCCCTCGCCGGCCAGCCCGATGAGGTTGGAGTTGCCGTGGGGATCGATCTGCAGCGCCCCGACGAAGAACACCGAGTCCCGCCGGCTCTTCTGGTAGAGCACGATCTCGTTGTCGTTGAAGTAGGCCTCGGCCCAGCGACCCGCCCGCCAGTCCGTCAGCAGCTCGAAGTGCTCCATCACCGGCGTGTGGAACAGGTTCGTCCGCGTGTGCGCCACCATCACGCGCATGTTCGGGCCGTGATGGAGGTGCGCCAGGAGCGCTCCCGCCCGAATCACCGGGAGATTGGTGCCGACAAAGATCTCCTCGCCGTCGAGCATGTCGCGCGAGAGGAACGTCGCCATCAGCTCCTTGATGGAGGCGGTGGCCGCGGGCACAGTGGATGAGTTGCTCAGACCCGGCATCTCAATACTCGTGGAGCGAGAGAAGCCGGCGGAGTCCCACGGTTTCGAGGTAGTCGATGTGGGTCTCGGGTCGGTGGATGTACCGGTCGAGGTAGACCTCGAAGGGCCCGCGGTCCCCGATTTTCGAAAACACCCAACCCGCCTCGACGAGCTCGCGGATGTGCTCCCGATCCTCGAGGTAGAAGCCGGGGCTCGAGAACGGGTGCGCGCCAAACGGGGCCCGCATGACGCCGTGGGCCAGCAACGCGGTGCGCTCCGGAGACCGCCTGATCTCCTCGTTCGGCACGATGCGCTCGACCTGCACCAGGGTCCGCGTGGCCGCACGCCACAGCAGGCGATCCGCGTACCCGGTCCCGACGAACTGCACGTTGCCGTACGCGTCCGCATGCGCGGCGTGGAGTAGCGCCACGTCCGGCTCCAGCGCCGGCACCGCGAGCAGGGTCTGCCGGTGCACCGGATCGGTGAACAGCTTGAGGTCCGGATTGAGCTCGGGGTACGAGGTGCCCACGCCGCCGCGACAGGGCATGAACGGCAACATCTGCGCGGCAGCCTGGAGCCCGGCGTAGTACTGCCCCTCGTCGCACTCCCAGACCTCGATCTCGCCCCGCTCCGCCGCGGCCCGGAAGAACGGGCCGATCGGCGCGAGCGCCTCAGCGCCCACGTACGGGCTGATCACCTTGCGCACGCAGCCCGCCCCGATCAGCAGGTCCACGTCGAGGCCGCCCACGGCCGAGCCGATCACGGTGAGGTCGCGCAGGCCCCGGCGGATCATGTGGCGGATCGCCACCATGGCGTGGCAGGAGGTAGCGAGTCCGCCCAGGGCGACACACATGCCGCTCCGGAGCCACTCTGCGAGCGCCCCCTCCTCCACCAGCACGGGTCGGCGCTCGACCGTCTCGGGGGCGGATCCTGCAGGCAGGTGGCTGTCCATCATTGGGACTCGGCCATCAGAAGGTCGGCGGAATGATGGCCCAGATGCATCTCAGCTCCGTCTCCCCCCGGTTCACGATCCGGTGGGGAATCGCGCAATCGAAGCGAATGCTGTCGCCGGCTTCCAGCCGATGCACCCGGTCGCCCAGATGCACCTCAGCCACGCCCTCGAGGACGAGCCCGCACTGCTCGGCCGGGTAGGCGAAGGGCTCTTCTCCCGTCGAGGCGCCGGCGTCGTAGACACTCAGGATGAACTCGATCTGGCCGGCCAGGTCCGGTGTCAGGAGATGGTAGGTAATACCCTGCCGCGGGGACAGGCGCTTCCGCTCGGCCGGCCGGACGACGACGCGGTCGGGCGCCGTCGCGGGTGTGAAGAGGCTCCCGATCGTGATATCCAATGCGGTCGCGAGCGCCTTCAGCGTGCCGAGGGTCGGGTTAAACTGATCCCGCTCGAGCTGGCTCAGCGCGCTCGTGGTAATGCCGGCCTTGGCGGCGACCTCGCGCAAGGTCAGGCCCCGGCGAAGTCGGGCTTCCCGTACGCGCCTGCCAACACTGATATCCCCGGCCATGGGTGAAGTGCGTAGACTCTATTCAGTGGCACTTAACATGTCAAGCGTGTCTTCACTCAAGTGCTCGGCGGGTGCTGGCGACGCTCGGATGCAGCTCTCGCGGATAGTCCCCGGTTAAATACCCGCGCCCTGACCGCGCGTCCGAGGGATCGAGACTGAGGGCCGCCCCGTCCTTCGCGAAACTCTTCAGTCCCGAGCGAGACCGGAGGCCTAGCGCTCGTCAGCGTGAGCAACGGCGGAAAGTCAGGTCAATCTCGTATCTACACTCGACCGAGTCTGGCTGTTGTTGAGGCTAGTCATGACAGCTTCTGCGGCTGAAGCATCTGGCCAAACTGAGCGCACGGTCTTGACACGTGCGTTCGCGACCTGATCAGGATCAACGGCTCAGGCACCGATTCGGCAGACGAGGGCGTAAGAAACGCCCGTTCTCGGTCGCGGCGCAGCGCTTGGGGGCCATCCTCACAGCTTAGCCCGTCCCGGGTGTGCGCGGTTTGATCCCGGCCGAGAGTCTCAACCAACGGGCCCTAGGTTCGAGCCCGTGACGACGCATCAAATGGACCGGGCACTTCCGCGGCCGCGGGAGGGCCCAATGCCCTCTCAGGGGGTGAGGTTGATGCACCCGAGGGTCCAGACGCGCTCTACCCCCACGGTCCACTCGTTTCAGTCCATGGCGCCCGGCCTCGGCGCGAAGGCCTCGCTCGGACAGAAACCGGCCTTCGGCAGGGGCCGAAGACGGCGCCGTCCCTACACTCGGTGGAGCGTTGAAGCGGGCGGGCCGTCAACGAAGGAATTCTCCGACAGATCATGAGGATTGCAGGCACGGGCCGGCGTTGGACAACATTCCCCCTTGACTCGTGCTGGGCGATAGCGCTAGCTTCCCCCAATGCTGTCGACAGAATTGGTGACAAGACGGTTGACCGGAAAGAAGACAGCGTGCCTGCCCACGTCATCGCGTGCGTACGAGATCGCGGCACGGCTGGAGGCCGAGATCATCGCCGGGAACCGGAAACCTCGTGAGCGGCTCATCGAGCTAGAGCTGGCCAAGGCCTTCGGGGTCAGCCGGGCTCCGGTCCGCGAGGCCCTCCGCATGCTGGAGCGCGAGGGCGCTTGGTGTCCAACGGCCCGCGGGGCGTGCAGGTGGCGGCTATCACCTGCCAGGAGGTCACTGACACGTTCGAGATCCTCGCCCACCTGGAGGAGCTCTACACGAGCCGAGCCGCCCCACACATCAAGCCCGCCGGCGTCGAGCGCATGCGCCGGATCCTCGGGGACATGAGCCGCGCGGTTGAGGTGAACGATGTGCACCGGTACTACGCCCTCAACCTCCAATTCCACCAGGTCATCCGCGATGCCTGCCCGAACCGGCGGCTGATCCAGCTCCTGGAGAGCCTCGGCAAGCAGACGCTCCGGTACCGGCACCTCGCCATGTCGCTGCCGGGCCGGCTTCCCGTCTCGCTGGAGGAGCACCGGGGCATTCTGGACGCGCTCGTCCAGGGGGATGCCGCCGCCGGCCGCCAGGCGCGACTGAGCGCGGAGCGCGCCTACCGGGCGCTGGCCGATCTTCTCAGACAGAACCCCCAGCTCGCCTGAGCCGGGAGCACAAGGAGGCACGATGACGACCAAGCCCACGGACACGACGACGACGACAGCGGCGGGCCCCCAGGGAGAGCCGCGCACGGAAGCGCAGTGGCTCGAGATCGCGCGCGAGTACAGCTTCCGCGGCCGCATGGACAAGGGGAGCTTCAGCGGGCCCATCCTCGTGGAAGGCCGGGGCTCGGTCGTTCGCGATGTCAACGGCAAGGAGTACCTCGACTACAACTCGGGGCAGATGTGCTCCGCCCTCGGCCACAGCAACCCCACGGTCGTGGAGGCCATCAAGGAAAGCTGCGACACCCTCATCCACGCCAGCAGCAGCTACTTCAACGTGAAGGAGATCGAGCTCGCCCGCCGGCTCGGCGAGATCGCCCCGCCGCCGCTGAAGAAATCCATGTTCCTCGGCTCGGGGAGCGATTCCAACGAGGCGGCCGTCGCCATCGCCAAGAAGTACACAGGGGGCTTCGAGGTGGCGAGCCCGCACGTGAGCTTCCACGGGATGTCGGAGGCAAGCCGATCGCTCACCTTCGCGGGCTGGCACCAGGGCTACGGACCCATGACCCCCGGCAGCTACGCCATCATGGCTCCCTACTGCTATCGCTGTCCGATCGGCCTCACCTTCCCCAAGTGCGAGCTGGCCTGCCTCAAGGGGAGCATGGAGGTGCTGGACGCCCAGTCCAGCGGCAGCCTGGCCGCCGTCATCACCGAGCCCCTGTTCAGCGCGGGGGGTGTCATCGAGCCCCCCTCCGGCTGGCTGGGAGGGCTCAAGCGGGCATGCCGGGAGCGGGACATGCTCCTGATCTTTGACGAGTCGCAGACCGGGCTCGGCAAGCTCGGCAGCATGTTCGCCTGCGAGCAGGAGGGCGTGATCCCGGACCTGCTCACCATCGCCAAGCACTTCGGTGGAGGCATCGAGATCAGCGCGGTGATCACCACGGCCGAGATCGAGGAGGTCGTCGCGGAGCGCGGGCTCGTGATCGGGCACTCGCACACCAACGACCCGCTGCCCTGCAACGCCGCCATCGCGAGCCTCGACGTGATCGTCGGCGACAACCTCCCCGAGCGGGCCCGGGAGGTGGGGAAGTACTGGCGGAGTCACCTGGAGATGCTGGCGGCCAAGCACGAGGTGATCGGCGATGTCCGCGGCCGGGGACTGATCCAGGGCATCGAGCTGGTGCGGGACCGCCACTCGCAGGCGCCGTACTTCGAGGCTGGCAAGGCCATCGCCCGCCACTGCCTGTCCGGCGGCCTCCTGTTCAGCGTGCGCCGGAACGGGAGCGTCATCCGCTTCGTGCCCCCATTCTACTCGACCCATGCCGAGCTGGACCGGGCTGCCGACATTCTCGACCGCGGGATCACCGTGGCCGTCGAGGAGCTGAGCCGCGCCCGATGATCGAGTTCCGCCGGGTGAGCAAGTGGTACGGCGCCTACCAGGTGCTGTGCGATATCGACCTCAAGGTCGCCGCGGGCGAGGTGCTCGTCATCTGCGGGCCCTCCGGCTCCGGCAAGAGCACCCTGCTCCGCTGCATCAACGGCCTCGGGCCGGTCCAGCAGGGCGAGGTCATCGTCGACGGCCGGGTGCTGGGCGCCCCCGGCACCGACCTGCGCCGGCTTCGGGCCGAGATCGGCGTGGTGTTCCAGGCGTTGAACCTCTACCCGCACATGACGGCACTCCAGAACATCTCCCTGGCGCCGGTCATCGTGCGGGGCCAGCCCCGCGCCGAGGCGGAGCGCGCGGCCCGGGCCCTTCTCGCCCGGGTGGGCATGCCAGAGAAGGCCGACGCCTTCCCGAGCCAGCTCTCGGGGGGGCAGCAGCAGCGCGTCGCCATCGCCCGGGCGCTCGCCATGCAGCCCCGAATCATGCTGTTCGACGAGCCGACCTCCGCCCTGGATCCGGAGATGATCAACGAGGTCCTGGATGTCATGGTCGCCCTGGCGCGGGACGGGATGACCATGGTGGTGGTCACGCACGAGATGGGTTTCGCGCGGAACGTCGCCGACCGCATCGTGTTCATGGACGACGGCCGCATCGTCGAGGAAGGGCCTCCGGAGACCTTCTTCGCTCGGCCGGCCAACCCCCGCACGCAGATGTTCCTCGGCAAGATCCTGGTCCATTGACGACGCGCAGTCCTGGAAGCGAACACGAGGAGGAGGGACGATGATGCGAGTGACACGGGTGCTCACAGCGGTGCTGGTGCTGGTCCTGACGATGGCCTGGGCGGGCCCGGCGGCGGCTCAGGAGTCCACGCTCGATGTCGTGAAGAAGCGAGGGACGCTGGTCGCGGGCGTCAAGGCTGACTATCCCCCGTTCGGCTACACGGACAAGGACGGCCAGCTCGTCGGCTTCGACATCGAGATCATGAACTACCTGGCGAAGAAGCTGGGGGTCAAGCTCGATCTGCGTCCGGTGACGTCAGCGAACCGCATCCCGATGCTGGCGAACGGCACCGTCGACGTGCTGGCGGCGAGCTTCACGATCACCTTGGAACGCGAGAAGGTGGTGGACTTCACGATCCCGTATTTCCTGAGCGGTGGCAGCTTCCTCGTCAAGAAGGGCAGCGGGATCAAGGGCTACGCGAGCCTGGCGGGGAAGACCGTGACCTTCACCCAGGGCACTCCGTGGGAGAAGAAGGTCTTGCAGGAGCAGCCGCGGGCCAAGACGCTCGTCTTCCAGGACAAACCGCAGGCGGTGCTGGCGGTGAAGCAGGGCAAGGCCGATGCTTACGTGGACGACGACGTCCCCCTCTACCTCTTCGCGAAGGACCATCCCGAGCTGGAAGTGGTGAGCGGGGCGACGGCGAAGCACCCGATGGGGATCGCCGTCCGCGAGAACGACTCCAAGTGGAGGGACTTCATTAACTTCACGCTCATCGAGATGTGGGAGGACGGGACGTACAAGGCCGTCCACCGGAAGCTCTTCGGCATCGATCCCGATTCCGAGCTGCGGATCTTCCCGTGGAAGCTGTAGTGCGGTAGCCGGCTCGGTAGGACCGACGGGACATCACCTCGCGATGCGTGGACCGGCGCGCTCCTAGGCGCTCGCTGAGGCCGAGTTATGGCCTATACGTTCGACTGGAGCGTGCTCCTCGTCTACCGCCACCTGCTCTGGCGGGGGCTGCTCCTGACCGTGGAGATCTCGGCCCTGAGCCTGGTGCTGAGCCTTGTCCTGGGTGGGGTGATCGGGATCGGCCGTCGGGCGGAGGCGGCGTCCCTCCGCTGGCTCTGCGGCGCGTACATCGAGTTCTTCCGGAACATCCCGCTGATCGTCCAGCTTTTCTTCTGGTACTTCGCGGTCGGGCTCGAGTCGTTTCCGGCCGCCGTGATCGGGCTCACCGTCTACACGAGCGCGTACATCGCCGAGGTGATGCGCTCGGGCCTCCAGTCGATTCCCCGCACCCAGATCGAGGCGGCCCGCTCCTTCGGAATGACGCGGTACCAGACGATCCGCTACGTGGTTCTGCCCCAGGCCCTGATGCGGGTCATCCCGCCCCTCGGCGTCGAGTTCATCAACGTCATCAAGAATTCGTCCATCGCCATGACCATCAGCGTGACGGAGCTCACGTTTCAGACCCAGCAGATCGAGTCCCTGACCTTCCGGGGCTTCGAGGCAGCGACGGCGATCACGATCCTCTATGTCCTCCTCGCCCTCTCCATCGTGCTGCTCCTGGCCGCAATTGAGCGCGCAGTGCGGCTCGACGTCCGGGTGGGCTGACGAGCGTGGATCTCCGGGTCATCGTCGAGAACCTGCCCTACATGCTTACCGGCCTTCGGTGGACGGTCATCCTCGCGGCGATCAGCATGGCTGGCAGCTTCGTGGGCGGCGCCGTGTTCGCGATGCTGCGGCTTTCCCCGTGGTGGTGGTTGCGGTGGCCCGCCATCCTCTACATCGACGTGGTCCGCACGGTGCCGCTGATCATGGTGATCTTCTGGGTGTTCTTTCTCATGCCCGTGCTCACCGGCCGGGCCACGACGCCGGTCAAGGCGGCCCTCTTTGCCCTCATCCTGTTCAACACCAGCTACATGGCGGAGGTGATCCGGGCGGGGATCCAGTCGATCCCGAAGGGGCAGGTGGAGGCGGCCCGGGCCATCGGGCTCACCCACCTCCAAGCCATGCGCCATGTGGTGCTGCCCCAGGCGTTCCGGCACATGAGCCCGGCCCTCGTCAGCCGGTTCATCGCCCTGTTCATGGGAACCTCGCTGGCCTACATCATCGGTGTGACGGAGTTCTTCCGGGCGGCCAATAACGTCAACAACCGGGTATACCGCTCGTACGAGATCTACGGGTTCGTGGCCATCGTCTACTTCGTGTGCTGCTACGCGCTCTCGCTCCTGAGCGCCGAGCTGCAGCGGCGCTTCGCCGTGCCGGACGGCGCTGGCCTGGAGGCGCGAGGGGGTGCCATCACACTGCGGGGCGGCAATGGGGCGCTCGGGCAGTCACGACCGCGCTCGGCCGAGTGACAGGGTCCGGCTTCCGGCGCCCGGAGTGAGCAATCGTGCACCAGCGCCTGAGAAGGGAGTCGACGGAGGTAGTGTTTGTCCGGACCCCTGGTATGACTCCCGGTTGGCTTCCTCCCGGTCGGCGTCCTCACCGCTCGCGGCTGTTGAGGATCCCACCCAAGTGTCAGGACCCCGACACGGTAGGAGGCCTGCCACCCCGCCGGGTTGCGTCGGCGAACGCCCTGGCGAGCCCCATCAGCAGTTCGTGCTGCACGGCCGGTGTCCCGCCAAAGCCCATCCGAACCCGTCCTTCCCCGTGGAACACGGATCCCGGCACGCACGGAATTCCGTAGGTGTCGAGAAGCATGGCCGCGACCTCCGACGACGGGCGGCCGAAGGCGGTGACGTCGGGGAACACGAAGCCGGTGCCCTGCGGTGTCACGAACGGGACGTCGGGGAGCAGCAGCCGCATGCCGCTCACCAGCCGATCGCGCGCCCCCTGCCACATGGCGAGCATCTCGTCGATCCACACCGAGGGCCCCGTCAGCGCGGCGAGCGCCGCGTGCTGAGGCACGGGGCCCAGATAGATGTCGATCCACTCCAGCACCCGGCGGCAGGCGGCGATCACGGGTGCCTGCGCTGCGATGTACCCGAGGCGGTAGGCGAAAAGCGAGTAGCTCTTCGAGAAGCTCTGGACGGTGATGGTGCGCGCGCGAAGGTCCGGATACGCCGCAGGACTGTAACGCGGACGGCCGTCGTAGACGTACTTCTCGTACGATTCGTCCACCAGAAGCCAGAGGTCGTGGCGCTCTGCGAAGGCGCCGATGGCTTCCACCTCTTCGCGCGTCGGGACGTGGCCGGTGGGATTGACCGGGTTGCAGAGCACGAGGACGCGCGTGCGGGGCGACACGGCGCGCGCGGCGTCGTCCAGGCGCAGCGCGAAACCGTCGACCGGGGACGTCGGCAGGTGCACGGCCACGCCGCCGTGCAGCCGGATGGCGCCGTCGAAGACGTAGTTCGGCACGTGGTACAGGACCTCGTCGCCGGGTTCCACGATGGCGCCCATGGCGAGGTAGAGGCCTTCCTTGGCGCCGGTCGTCACCAGGATCTCCTCGCGAGGATCGGCGGTGATCCCATTGTCCTTGGCCAGCTTGGCGGCGATGGCCTCGCGCAACTCGGGCAGCCCGTTCGACGATCCGGCGCCCGGATCGCGGGCGGCACGTGCCACCGCCTCGCGAACGTGGTCGGGCGGCAGGCCGCTCGCCGTGCCGAAGCTGCGGATGTCCAGCACAGGCCGGCCGACGGCGCGGGCCTGGCGGGCGGCCTCGGCGGCGGCCGTCGTGCCCGGGCCCTGGAGAGCCGTCATCCGCGAGGCGAGCCGGGTCATTGATACCCCCGCTCGGCCAGCGCGCGGATCTGGGCCATCGACATCGTCTCCAGCCGGATGGCGTTCAGGATCTCGTTCTGGCTGCGGAAGTCGCGGCCGAAGATGGCCGACGTCGTGGTGATGCAGGCGTCCGTGACCGGCATGGACACGCCGGCCACGCGGCCGAGGGCCAGGAAGAAGACCAGCCCGTAGGGGACGTCCTCGAGAATGAAGCGGTGCTCAAATGTCTGCGGGCCCACCGGGCCCTTCAGCTTCCTTTCGACGTCGCCGAACATGTCGACGAGATTCCGCCTGGGGACGCCGAAGGCGATGTGGAAGTAGTCCTCGACGGTTCGGCCCTTGAGCCCGTACGCCTCCATCACGGCCATGCGCTCGCGGTCGAGCGCCGTGATGAAGGCCGCGACACCGCTCGTGATGTTCGGCCAGATGATCCAGTGCTCGGCCCTCTCGACGCGGCTGAGGTTACAGACGAACGGCGGCACGTGATAGACGGGGTTGTGGTTGTCCATCGAGATCGTGAGCACGTTGTCCTGCAGCGCAAACCGGTCGCCGTAGAGCTCCTGGCAGAGCGCGAGCCCGGCCGGCCCCTCGGCAGCCGGCAGCGCCGCCACGTCGATCAGGTCCTTGAGCGAGAGGATCTGGACGGTGGCGGTGTCCTTGCGGCGTGCCGTCATGAGGCTGGTCGAGAGATCCACGATGGTCGTGCGCACACCGTGATCGCGCAGCCGGCGCGAGAGGAACATCGAGCTGCCGCCGGTCACGGGATGAATCACGACGGGCTGGCCCGAGCGCAGGTGCGGGGCGCACGCCGCCATGATGGGCGGATGGGCGAAGGCCGGCGCAGCGATCACCACGACGTCGACGCCTTTCACCGCGCGCCCCAGGTCCGCCTCGGCCTCGACGGGCGCCACGCCGGCAACGACGCCTTCGCCCGTCACGACGCCGGCCGCCGCCAGCCCCTGCACTTCCGCGCCCAGCGCGGACCACACCGTCACCCGATGGCCGCGGTGGGTCAGCAGCACCGCGTTCGCCAGCGCCACGTTCCCACCGCCGAGGATCGCGACCTTCATGGCTCTCAGCCTCCCGTGTAGAGATGGCACGCCACCAGCGTGCCGCCGACGTTGACCACGTTCGGTTCCTCGCGCGCGCACCGCGGCTCGGCCACGGGGCAGCGCGGGTGAAACCGGCAGCCGCTCGGCGGGCTCGACGGCGACGGGATCTCGCCCTTGATGACACCGCGCGGCCGCGCCCGCGCCTCCGTGGGGCGCGGGATCGGGTTCGCCTCGAGCAGCAGCTTCGTGTACGGGTGCCGCGGCCGGGCATACAGCTCCTCCACCCCGGTCACCTCCACGAGCTTGCCGAGGTACATCACGCCGATGCGGTCGCAGATCGAGCGCACCACGCCGAGGTCGTGCGTGATGTAGAGATACGTGAGATTGTACGTCTTCTTCAGCTCGGCGAGCGTCTTGAGGATCTGCGCGCGGATCGACATGTCGAGCGCGGAGACGGGCTCGTCGGCCACGAGCAGCCGCGGGCGCAGCGCGATGGCGCGCGCGATGACGACGCGCTGGCGCTGGCCGCCGCTCAGTTCGTGCGGATAGCGATCGAGGTAGCGCGAGCCGGGGGTCAGCGAGACCGCCTCCAGTAGCCGCACCACGCGCTCCGTCGTCTGCCCGTTTTTCGCCGCGCCGTGCAGCCGCAGCGGCAGCGAGACGATGTCGCGCACGCGCTTGCGCGGGTTGAGCGCCGAGTACGGGTCTTGGAAAATCGCGCCGATCTCGCCGCCCAGCGCGCGCGATCCCTGGTGCTCGGCGCCGAAGAGATCCTGGCCCATGAAACGGATGGCGCCGGACGTGGGCGGCAGTAGTCCCAGGCACATCCGCGCGAGGGTCGTCTTGCCCGAGCCGCTCTCGCCCACCAGGCCGAACGTCACGCCGGCGGCGATGTTGAACGTCACGCCGTCCACGGCCAGCACGGGGCGCGCGCGCCGGCCGAAGAAGGTCGCCGGCCGGGCAAAGTCCTTACGAACGTCGTCGACCTCGAGGAGATCGGCCACTACGGCGCCGCCTTCAGCCAGCACATCACCTCGTGCCCGGCGCCCACGTCCACCACCGGCGGCACGCGCTCCGCGCAGACCGCGGTGGCGTGCGGACACCGCGGGTGGAAGCGGCAGCCGGCGGGCGGATCAGTGAGGTCCGGCGGCGTGCCGTCGAGCGTGACCACCGAGGCCCGGAACTCGTCGATCGAGAGCACGGAGGCCAGCAGTCCCTGCGTATACGGATGCCCGGGGCGCTCGAGCACGTCGTAGACCGACCCGCGCTCGACGATCTGGCCGGCGTACATCACGCAGACGTCGTCGCACAGCTCCGCGGCGACGCCGAGGTCGTGCGTGATCAGCAGGAACGCGGTCTTCCGCGAGCGCTGCAGCGCCCGGAACAGCTCGAGGATCTGGGCCTGGGTGGTAACGTCCAGCGCCGAGGTCGGCTCGTCGGCGATGATCAGGCTCGGCCCGCAGGCGAGCGCGATGGCGATGAGCACGCGCTGACGCATGCCGCCGCTCAGCTCGTGCGGATAGCCTTCCTCGACGCCGACCGGTAGCCCGACCTCGCGCAGCAGCGTCGCGATCGCCGCGCCCACGTTCTCGCGCGGCTCGGTGTCGTGCGCCCAGATCTTCTCGGCGATCTGGGTGCCGATGCGCAGCGTGGGGTTCAGGTAGGTCAGCGGGTCCTGGAAGATCATGGCGATCTCCCGGCCCCGCACCCGGCGCAGCTCCTCCGGCGCCAGACGCGCGAGGTCGCGGCCGCCGAAGAGGATCGAGCCGTTCACGAGCTCCGCGCGATGGGGAAGAAGCCGGATGATGGAATGCGCCATCGTGCTCTTGCCGCAGCCGGACTCGCCGACGACGCCCACCACCCTGCCGGGCTTGATCACGAGATCCACGCCGTCCACCGCGCGGACGCGGCCGTGTCGCAGGTTGAATACCGTCCGCAGCCCGCGCAGCTCGAGCAACGGCGCAGTCACGAGCGTGGCGCCGTCGCCGCGGCGACGGAGTCGCGGCGGGGATTGAGCACGTCGTTCAGCCCGTCGCCGATGAGGTTGAAGCCGAGCACGACCAGCACGATGGCGAACCCGGGGAAGGCCGAGAGCCACCACGCCTGGCGCATGAGCGGCTGGGCGTAGCTGAGCATGAATCCCCAGCTCGGGTCGTCGGCATCGCCCAGCCCCAGAAAGCTCAGGCTCGCCTCCGTGAGGATAGCCCGGCCGACCTCCAGGCTCGCGTTGACGATGACCGGCGCCAGAGCGTTTGGCAGGATCTCGACGAAGGCGATGTACCAGACGGGCGCGCGCAGCAGGCGGAGCGACTGCACGAAGTCGCGCTCACGCAGCGAGAGCACCTCCGCCCGGATCAGTCGCGCGGTGAGCGGCCAGCTCAGCACCGCGATGACGAGGATCACGTTCCACACGCTGGTGCCGATGATCGCCACCAGGATGAGCGCGACGAAGAAGCGCGGCAGCACCTGGAAGAACTCGACGATCCGCATGAAGACCTCGTCCACGAAGCCGCCGAGGTAGCCAGCCAGCAGCCCCACACCCACCCCGATGAGGGTGGAGACCGCCACCGACACCGCGCCCACCAGCAGCGAGACGCGGCCGCCGTAGAGCACACCGGCGAGGACGTTGCGGCCGAGGTCGTCGGTGCCCATGACGAACGTGGCGCTCGGCGGCGCCAGCAGCGGCGCCACGCCGACGCGGACGTAGTGCGTGGACACGAGGAGCGGCGCCAGCAGCGCGGCCAGCGTGAAGGCCCCGACGACGACGAGGCCGGCGACGGCCGCGCGGTTCTGCCGGTATCGCGACCACAGGTAGCCGAGGCCGGGCGTCGGCGCCGTCGCGAGCGCCACAGTCGTCGCGCTCATTGCATGCGGATCCGGGGATCGATCTTGCCGTAGACCAGGTCCGTCACGAGGTTAGCGAGGATGACGGTGACGGAGACGACGATGAGGACGCCGAGCATCAGCGGGAAGTCGCGCGCGATCAGCGCCTGGTACAGGAGCCGCCCCATGCCCGGGTAGGCGAAGACGGTTTCCACGAGGACCGAGCCGGCGAGCAGGAAGCCCACGGTATAGCCGGCCGTGGTCACGACCGGCAGCAGCGCGTTGCGGAGGGCGTGGCGACGGTAGACGTCGCGCTCCGGCAGCCCCTTGGCGCGCGCGGCCGTGATGAAGTCGAGATGGAGCACTTCGAGCATGCTTCCGCGCGTGAGCCGGGTGATGAGCGCCAGGTGGAAGCCGCTCAGCGCGATCACCGGCAGCACGAGATGCCGCGCGCGGTCCAGGACCATGCCCCAGCCGCTCGCCGGCGTGCGAACGTCCATCATGCCGCCGACCGGCAGCCAGCCGAGGTGCACCGAGAACACCAGGATCAGCAGCATCCCGAGCCAGAAGGACGGGATCGAGTACCCGAGGAGGCCGACGACGGACGCGAGGTTGTCGGTGGCCGAGTACGGGCGTCGTGCCGCCCGCGCGCCCAGGAAGACGCCGGCGACGATCGCCACGGCGTAGCCGAGCACCAGCAGGATGGCCGTCTGCGGCAGTCGCGAGAGGATGACGCCGAGGACGGGCTGCTGGTCGAAGTAGAACGACACGCCCAGATCGCCCCGGGCCGCGCGCGCCACGTAGGACAGGTACTGCTCGTGGAGCGGCCGGTCCAGCCCGAAGCGCGCGCGCACCTCCTGCACGAACCGGTCGTCGTACTGAGCGGCCTCGCCGATGATCATGTAGATCGGATCACCGGGCGCCAGGCGGATCAGCGCAAAGTTCACCGTCACGATGGCAAGCAGCAGCGGCACCGCCGTCACCAGCCGCCGCAGCACGAACCCGCCGTAGCTCAACGCTCGACCTTAGTAGGTGTCCTCGAAGTTCTCGCGGCCGTCGGCCGAATGCGTCGTGACGTTGCCGAACTCCGAACGGTAGGCCGACACGCCCACCCACTGCTGCAGCGGCAGCGCCGGCAGGTCGCGCAGGAAGATCTCCTGCAGCCGGCCGACCAGCTCTTTCTTCCGGCGCGGGTTCGCCTCGCCCAGCGCCTTCTCGGTCAGCTCGTCGACCTCCTTGTTGAGGTAGCCGCCGGAGTTGCCGATGGGCTTGCCGATATTGTCCGAGACGAAGAACCGCTGGACGCCGGTGGCCGCGTCGGGGCCGGCCGTCCAGTTCGAGTGGATGTAGAGCTGGAACTTGCCGTCCTTCGCCATGTCGAAGGCCAGGGCGCGCTCCACGCGCTTGACGGTGACGTCGATGCCCACCTCGCGGAGCTGGTCGCGGATGACCTCGACCGTCTTGTCGAGGTCGCCGACGCCGGTGTGCGTCAGCAGCTCGAGCTTCGCCCGCACGCCGCCGGCGCCGGCCTTTAGCCCCGCGGCGTCGAGCAGCTCGCGCGCCTTGGCCAGGTCGCGCTTGAAGCGCGCCGTGGTGCTGTACTTCGCGTCGTACTCAGGGAACTGCTTCCAGAGGAAGCTCTCGGCCACCTCGAACTGGCCGCCGGTGGCGATGCGCGTCACCGCCGCCGTGTCGATGCTGTGGGCGATCGCCTGGCGCACCCGGAGGTCCTTCACGAGCGGATCGCGCACGTTGAAGGTCATCCACCGGCTCTGGGCCAGCGCGACGCCTCCCACCGCGCTCACCTCGATGCCGGGCCGGCTCTTGAGCCGGGCCACGTCACCCAGCGGCACCCAGCGGGGCACGTAGTCGATTTCGCCCTTCTCGAGCGCCGCGATGGCGGCGCCGACGTCGGGGACGAACTTGAACACCACCCGGTCGAGGTACGGCCGCCCGGGCTTGAAGTATTCGTCGAACCGCACCAGCTCGATGTGGCTGCCCTTCACCCACTCCTTGAACTTGAACGGGCCGGTGCCGATCGGCCGGAGGTTCGCTGGATTCTTCGCGACGTCCGTGCCCTCGTAGACGTGCTTCGGCAAGATGCCCGCGTTGAAGATGTCGAAGTAGAACAGTACGAACGGCTGCGTGCGCTCCATGATGACCGTGTACGGATCCGGCGTCTCGATCTTCGTGATCATCTCGAAGATCGTCCGGTTGGGGTTCAGCTTCGGCAGCACCTGCTCGAACGTGAACTTCACGTCGGCAGCCGTGAAGGGCTTGCCGTCGTGCCACTTCGCGTTGCGCACCAGGTTGAACGTGAGGCGCTTGCCGTCCGGCGACACGCTCCACTTCTCGGCGAGGTCCCCCTGCGGTGTCGGGAAGCCCTTCTCGGGGAATCGCAGCAGCGAGCTGAAGATCTTGGCGCCCACGACGTGATCGGCCCAGCTCGTGGTGATGGCCGCGTTGAGCTGGCGCGGCTCGAACGTCGTGCCGGCGACGAGCGTGCCTCCGCGCTTCGGCTGCTGAGCGACGACCTCGTGCGCCAGCCCGGTGAGGACCACGAAGGCCAGCGCGGCGGCCCATAACGTCTTCGTCATCGTCTGCCTCCCCTCGGGCACGGCCCCTCAGCGCGCACCGGCCGACGCCCCCACGCTCATGGTCGCCCGCATCCGCCCGTGCAGCACCCCGGCGAACGCGTCCTCGAGGATGGCGAGCGCCCGGTCGATCTCGGCGTCCGTGGTCGTCATCGGCGGCACGAACCGGAACACGTTCTTGCGCCCGGGGCCGGTGCCGCGGAGCTGGATGATGAGGCCCGACTCCAGGCACCGTCGGTCGATGGCGGCGGCTTCCTTGTTGGCGGGCGTCTTCTTCTCGCGATCGCTCACCAGCTCGAGGCCGAGGAGCACGCCCCGGCCGCGGATGTCGCCGATGATCTCGTAGCGCTTGGCCATGTCGGCGAACGCCGTCTTCATGCGGGTCTCGATCCTTGCCGCACGGCCCGGCAGGTCCTCCTCCACGATCGCGTCGATGCTCGCCACGCCGGCCGCGCACGGCATGGGGTCGGTCGCGTGCGAGCGGGTCGCGAAGAAGCCGTCGCCGACCGCGCGCCGGGCGATGTCGTCCGTCGTGCAGACGGCGCTCACCGGCACGCCACCCCCGAAGTGCTTCGAGAGCGCCATGATATCCGGCACCACGCCGTCGTGCTGGAAGCCGAACATCTTGCCCGTCTTGCCGAGCCCGGTCTGGGCCTCGTCGAAGATCAGCAGCATGCCGCGCTCCTGGCACGCTTCTCGGACGGCCGCGAAGTAACCCGGGGGCGGCACGATGACGCCGCCGGCGCTCAGGATGGGCTCGGCGATCACGGCCGCCGGGCGACTCGTGAAGTTGGCGTCGGCCAGCTCCATGCTGGCCTTGAGGCAGAGGAACTCGCACTTCGGGAACGTCGAGGCCACCGGGCACTGGTAACAGTGTGGCGTGAACATGGCCGACGTCCCCGGGGCGACTGAGGCGTGCTTCTGGCGCTTCCACGCGAAGCTCAGTGAGCGCGAGATGTACGAGGTGGAACCGTGCAGGCCGTCGTGCAGGCCGAGGATGTCGAGTCCCCCGGTGGCCTTGCGCGCGAGGTCGACGGAGGCCTCGATCGTATCGCTGCCGGTGACGAGGAAGAGCGTCCTCTGCAGCGGCGGCTGCAGGATCTTCCCGAGCCGCTCGTGCAGCTCGAGTCGCGGCACGTTCAGCATGATGTTGGACGCGTGCACGAACGTCTCGGTGGACTTCCGGATGCTCGCCATCACCTTCGGATGCCGGTGGCCGATCGCCGCGCCCATCTGCCCGGACTGAAAGTCGAGATACTCCTTGCCCTCGATGTCGACCACGGTGCTGCCATTGCCGGAGGCCAGGATTGGGCGCTCCTCAATCCCGCCCATGTAGGTCCCTTCCTCGGTCGGCATCACCCAGCGATCGACGATCTCGCGCGCTCTGGCCTGGTCCATGCCTTCACTCTCCCTCGATACGATGTTCACTCCGTGCTTCGTCGTGTCCGCCGGGCGTCGCGCCACGAGAATCGCACCACCTGCTGATAGCGGTCGCAACGATACGCGAGCGCCTGAGTAACATAGACCTGTTCTCGGCCCCGGCGGCCCTGGGTGCCCGTGTCACCCCGCGGAGGAGCCGTACCATCGCGCGGTGATCCTGTCAGAGCGCGCGGGACAAGTCAAACCGGAGCCCGAAGAAGAAGACAGGAGCCGGTCAGTAA
>Ga0184633_10000213_pt1 | contig 18906 bp, 15 predicted proteins | sample PLM31_170_b1_FD_133156 | JGI IMG/M metagenome (GOLD analysis project Ga0184633, IMG submission 133156) | Groundwater sediment microbial communities from an aquifer in East River, Colorado, USA - PLM3-1_170_b1 | ecosystem: Environmental > Terrestrial > Soil > Riparian zone | place: USA: East...
GACTTCTGCCTTGAAGTGGGTTGCGAACCGCCTGTTCGGATCAAACGCCAGTGAAAAAAAGTAAGCGAGTGAGCGAGTGCAAACAAGTCAACGCAACGTTGCGTCTGGGTGCCTTCTCCCTCCAGGGCTTACCCCTCGGTCACCGTTGTGTTGGCGTTTTACCTGGATGCATGAATAATCCAGGCTAGCGACCTGCGGCTCGCCGGTGCCGGTGCCGGCGGCCGCGCCCAAGCCCGTCGGGCTCGTTCACCGGGGGTACCCCGACCCAGTCTCCGTTAAACAAGTCGATTAAATCAATGGAGCGCGTCGAAAACCCTTCTCGCCATTGCGGCGATGTTTGATTTTTAACCTGGGCTGCTATACTTGTCTTCTGTGAAACGAGTCGATCGCAATTCCGGGTTCACCCTCATCGAGATCCTTATCGTCGTCGCCATCATCGGTCTTCTGGTGTCGATCGTCGCGCCGAACCTCCTTGGACGGTTCGAAAGTTCCAAAGGAGAAATTGCCAAGGCACAGGTCGAAACTCTCGCCTCCAGCGTTCAGTCCTTTTACCTCGATGTGGGTAGGTGTCCGACGAGTTTAAATGAGCTCGTGTCGTCCTCCGACAAGAAGTGGAAGGGGCCGTATCTGTCAAAGAAAACGGTCCCTTTGGATCAGTGGGGCAGGGAATATCAGTACAAGTGTCCTGGCGAGCACGGCGTTTTTGACCTCTACTCGTTAGGACCCAACGGCAAGCTGGACGAGCAAGCCATCACGAACTGGTAGAGTGTTAATCGGTCAAATTTTAAAAGACCGTTTTGGCATCAGAGAGGACGATGTCGAAAACGCCTTGCGGATCCAAAAAGAGCTGGGCGGGTATATCGGCCAGATCCTGATCCAGACGGGAGTCATCAACGACGCCCAGCTGGTCGAAGCGCTCTCCATTCAGCTCGATCTCCCCCTATTTACCCAAGAAGAAAGCTCCATCGACGTAGAAGCGATTCACTCGTTGCTTCACGACAAGGCCGATCTCAAATACCTCGTCAAGGAAAGTTTCATCCCCATCGCCATGGACGCCGAGAAGAATATTTTGTTCGTGGCGACCAGCGATCCGCTGAATTCCTGCGCTTTGGATTATCTCACCAAAGCCACCCGGTGCCGAATTCAATTCTCTCTGGCGACCGAGAACCGCGTCAAAGAACTCGCCAAGTTGTTTCTACTCGATGAGGCACGGTTCGTCTCGCTGGCGGGGAGCGATGATCCCGAAAGACTCAAGGAGATGGCCTTCGAAGCGCCGGTCATCAGGTTTTTGAACCACCTGCTCAACAACGCAGTGGAATTGAGATCTTCCGATATACACCTGGAATCGACCGACAAGGGCTACCGGGTCCGGTTCAGGATCGACGGCATTCTCCATGACATGGAGCCGCTGGAGGCGGTGTTCGGCCTTGCGGTCATCTCGAGGATCAAGCTCTTATCCGGACTCGATATCGCGGAGAAAAGACTTCCTCAAGACGGCAAGTTTACGACGCGGATCGCATCCAAGCTCCTCGATATTCGGGTTTCCACAATTCCCATGGTCCGGGGCGAAGGGGCGATGTTGCGGCTGCTCTATCGAGAGCGGCTTTCTTTCGACATCGCCTCGTTAGGTCTGGAGACGGACCACGTCAAAATGGTCTTAGAGCTTATCGCCAAGCCCAACGGGATCGTGCTGGTCACCGGGCCTACGGGCGCGGGAAAAACGTCGACGCTCTATTCCTGTCTTACCTGCCTCAATAAAGACGAGCGCAAAATCATCACCATCGAGGACCCAGTTGAATATCAACTCGAAGGGATCAACCAGATTCACGTGAGAAGCGACATTGGATTGACTTTTGCCCATGCCCTGCGGTCCATTCTCAGACATGACCCCGATGTCATCATGGTCGGTGAGATCCGCGACCGAGAGACGGCCGAAATTGCCATACAATCGGCGCTGACGGGGCACTTGGTGCTGTCCACCTTGCACACCAACGACGCCGCCGGCGGGCTTTTTCGCTTGATAGACATGGGTATCGAAGGCTACCTGATCAATGCCGCCGTCATCGGCATCGCCGCGCAGCGGATCATCCGCAGGAATTGCCCGTCCTGTACGCGCGAGGACCATCTGTCGCAAGAGGTGTTGACCGTTTATGAAATGGGCCGGGTTTACGATCGGTTCAAGGACCTGTTGAACGGAGGGCGGCAATTCAAGAAGGGCCAAGGGTGTCCCAAGTGCGCCGGCACCGGCTATCGAGATCGCATGGCGATTTTTGAGATTTTCAATTACACCGATGAGCTCAAGGAAGCCTTCATCCGGGGAAAATCCCTCGAGCAACTGCGCCATCAATTGCAGCAACAGGCTTCCTATAGAACCCTGCGCGAAGACGGCTTCATTAAAGTTCTCAAGGGCGCCACGACCATGGAAGAGGTTTTGAGGATCAGTTGAACGATTTTGCTTACAGGTGCGTTGACGTTGGCGGGAAAAACGTTCGCGGCGTGATTGCCGCCGTGGATCCGACCGAGGCCAAGCTCAAGCTCAAGGAGCGCGGCCTTCTGGTCCTGGATCTGGCGCAAAAGCGGCAGGCCGGAAAGAGGTTCCGGCTCGGCGGCAAAAAGATCAGCGACGACGATCTTTACAATCTCTCGCGGGAATTCTGCATCCTCCTCGGCTCCGGCATGAAGGTCGATTTTGCTTTTAGAACCATTATCGAGTCGACGTCCAACCCGGGATTGCGCGACGTTCTTATCAAGATTCTTCAGGATGTGAGCTCGGGCAAAAGCGTGACCCAGGCCTTTGTCGACACCGGCAAGTTCAGTCCTTTGATGACGGCGACGATTCACGTCGGCGAAAGCGTGGGGGATCTAAGAACCGCGTTCGATAATTTTGCCGCTTACATGAGGTTTCAAATCAATTTTAAAAACGAGATTCGTAACGCCATGACCTATCCGGCGTTTCTCTTGTTTGCCAGTTTCGTCACTCTGATCGCGATCTTCAAGCTGATCATTCCGAGATTTTTCAGCATCTTCGGCGAAGGCTCCCTCGGGTCGCTTCCCCTTCCGGCAAAAATTCTTTACTCGATGAGCAACGCCCTGAATTGGTTTAGCCTTTACCTGGTCGTGGGGGTTGCGGCGTTATTGTGGCTACTTAAGAAAGCGGGATACACGGCGGCCTTGTATACCCGCCTGCGCAACTCCATCGTCTTTGTGCCGCTGCTGGGGCGGTTGGTCTTGTATTTGGAATTGTCGCGGTTTTCGTATTCGATGTATTCCATGCTTAAAAGCGGCATTGAGTTCCTCAAGGCGTTGAGCTTATCGGTCGGGCTCATTCAGAATCAAAGTCTGCGTGAAGCGATCGAACCCGCGGTGGGGCAGATTCGCGAAGGCAAGAAGATCGCGGAAGTATTTTCGCACATCGCCTTGTTGCCGAAGCTCGTACCCAATATGATCGCGGTGGGCGAGGAGGGCGGCAACCTGCGGGAAATTTTCTTCGAGATTCACCAGATGTTCGACGAACGATTCAAAAACACCGTCAAACGGCTGCTCATCCTCATTGAGCCGACGATCATTACGGTGATGGGTCTGGTGGTTGGGTTTATCGTGATCTCGTTGATCCTCACGGTCATGAGCGCCAGTAATATCAAGCTCTAGCTCGGTTGCGCACGCCGGCGCCTCCAGCCGCATTGCCCTGCTGACACGTGTCGATGACGCACCGCAAATTCATCCGGAGCCGGGGCTTCACGCTGATTGAGATTCTCCTGGTGATCTCGATTATCGGACTGATCCTCGGGGTCAGCGTACCGGCGTCTTACAACATGTATCTTAACTATAAAAATTCTCTGCGCGCCGAGGAGGTCTTGACTTTCGTTGCCAACGTCCGCAGGGAGTCCTTTCTTTACGGCGAAGAGTCCGTCCTATCGTCGACGCAGGGTCGCATTCAATACGGCGAGGGTCGGCTCGCAAGTTTTGCCGATACCTTCGTCCAGATCGATGCGCCGATTAAATTCTACAAAAACGGCACGACCTCCGGAGGGTTATTGAAGATCCGGGCAGGGGATTCCCTCTACTGGTTGAAGGTCACGGCACCGTTCGGCAACCTGTTAATGGAGCCGCAAACTTGAAAAACACAAAGGGCTTTCTGGTGCTAGAAATGTTGGTGGCGGGGCTGATCCTCACCGCCAGCATCGCGGCTGCCATGTACCTGTTCAGGATCGGCGCGCAAAACCTGGAACGGGTCGAGAATTCAAATATCATTTCCGCCAAGCTGCCTCAGGTAATGAGTTTGCTCCGGGAGCTCGATTTGACCAAGCCCGGAGGCGTTGAAGCGCTGGGGGATGGGGTTTTGTTGAAATGGGAATCAAAGCTGATGGACAATATTGTGCCGGGACAACCGGAGGCCAAGGGCGCGCGGCTGGCGCAAGAGATCGGTCTATACCAAGTCGATTTTAGCGTGGAATATGAAAACCGGCTTAAGCGGGAGTATTCGATTCATGTATTTCGCTCCAAGGGCTCGGGGTCGCCGTCCGAGGCGCTGTCGCTCTTCTAACGGTTATACCCTGATCGAAGTCTTGATCGCCGCGGCGATCTTTAGCTCCATGGTGAGCCTGGCGGCCATGGCCCTCAACCAGGGGCTAAAGCAGTATCAGGGCTTGATGGAAAAGGGCTTGAACTTTTGGCACTACGCTCGTTATGTCTGGATTCAACGGAGTTTTAACTCGGCCACGGATTACTATATCTACACGAACCTGGACGGTTGGACGCCCTATTTTATCGGCAATCAGGACCTGGTCTCCTATGTTTCATTGTCGCCGTTGGCTGGGGAACGGCCGGTGGTGGTTTGGCTCAGAAAGGAGCAAGAAAGCGACGGGAAACGCTCCCTCGTTTATTACGAGTTGCCCGTCGATACCAAGACCGTCGAGGCGATCGAGAGGGACGCCATTTTTGCCGATTACAAAAAGGGCAGCTCGGTGAAACTCCTGGAAGGTCTGGACGCTTTGGAGGTAAGCTATTACGGCTACGATGTCGGTCAGCATAGGTACGTCTGGTCGCGTGATTTCGATGCCAGGAAAAAAAAATTATTACCGACGCTGGTGAAGGTCGGCTATGGCAACGGTGAAGCCAAAAATTTTCTAATTTTCGGCATCAACGTGAACTCGACGATGAAGATGAGCTACAACGAAACGTTGCCGGGTTTATGAACCAGCAGGGTTCTGCTACCATTCTGACGCTCCTGGTGTCGGCGGTGATTCTCACCGTAGCGATCGGTTTTAACTGGATCGTGAAGGAGCACCTCAAGGCCGCTGAGGGGCTCAAAGTCAAAGCGGAAGCGATGATGGAAGCCCGCTCCACCTATGATAGCTTGATGTATTACATCCTGACCGGTCAGTTGACTCAAAAAGAAATCCTTTTCTCCCGCGAGCAGAATGTGCTGGGTGTCCAGCGGATTCCTTTGGGGAGGACCGGGATCAAGCTTGGTAACGGGGTTTTCGTGAGAGTCCAGGACAGCAGCAGCCTGGTTTCCCTCGTGGGTTCCGATGTCGAAGTTCTCAAGCGGCTGGCGGCCGTGCTCGGCGCGAAACCGGAGACCGTGAGCACGCTCGCAGACAGTTTTTCGGACTGGATCGACCCGGATGATCTCTCACGGTTAAACGGCGCCGAGTCCTCCTACTACCGCTTCGAAGGAAAAGCCTATGGTCCGAGAAATTTTCCGCTTCAGTATAAAGACGAGTTGGCCCTTATTAGAGGGATGGACGCCGAACTGTACGCGAAAATGGCGCCCTACTTGACGGTGTTACCTTCCCTGGGCTTCAATCCCAACGCGGCGGACGACGCGACCTTGATGGCTTATCTGGATATCGACCAGGAGGCTCTTGATAAGCTCAAAGGCTACATCACCCAGCAGCCCGTCGGCACAGACGCGGAAATGCTTACGCTCACCGGGAAGTTAATGAAAAGACAAGACTTGGGCGTCAATTTCTTTCCCTCGCCTTTTTTTGAGATCGCCATCGAGGTCGGCAGTCCGAGAGTCCTCTACCGGCTCAATGCCGGCGTGGACGTCCGGCCGAAAGCTATTTCCCCCTACGGCGTCGTTTACTGGACGGAAGGCTAAGCAAAGATGATAGCGGGTGTCGCGTCGCGCCTCGGACGTAAAGGGACAGTCCCTCTAAAGAAGGCTTTTCCGGGTTTCCTGTGGGTAAAATGCTGAAAAGAGTCTCCACCACGAAGGCACGAAGAACACGAAGTTTAAAATCATGGTTACCCGAACCCTTCGTGCCCTTCGTGACCTTCGTGGTTTGAAAGGGTTTCGTCGTTGAAACAATGGAGGGCGGGTTTTCTAACCCGCCATTAAATGCGGACAGGAATGTCCGCGCTCCAATGGCCATGTTACCCACATGAGAGTCTGAAGAGCCCTAAAGAAAAGGGACTGTCCCCTTCAGAGGGATGAAAGGTAGAAGATGTACGCGGCCTACTGGGAAAAGAACTGCTTAGATATCTATAGGCTTGCCGCGGCCGGCGTGGCGAAAGTCGGTGGCGGCGCCGTCGCTGACTTAAAGCCGATCAAGGGCTTCGGGAAAAAGCTCCTGATCGTCGGCAGCGCGAACTCTTTGCACTTGCGAAAACGCTATCCGGCCATCTCCGACAAGGATATCGTCAAGGCCGTCGGCAATGAAATCGCCGAGTTATTTCCGATCCCAAATCCCTCCTTCCATATCAAGATCCAAGAAAGAGAAAAGATGTACTCGCTCGTAGATATCTGGGCGTGGGATAGCGCCGAGGCCGAGCGCATCAAAGCGGTGTTCGCTTTCACCCATGTTCTCCCCGAAGATCTGGTGTACGCCGCGCAGCGGCCCGAGATTATCTTATACGGGACCCCTGAGGTTGCCCAGGTCGCGGCTTATGGGGACGGCAAGTTCTTGGGTTCCAGCTCGTTTGTGAATTCTCTAACCCTCGACGATCTGGCCCTGTTCAAAAAAAGCCTGGGGCGGCAAGCAACCGAGGTCAAGACGTTGAGGATCTTTGGCGCTCACGGGATAGATCTCAACCCGCCAGACCTGGAGGTGATTCGAGAGCGGCCCGGAGACGAATATCCCTTTTGCCTCGATCATATCAGTCGGATCGATCTCGGGGAATTTAGACTCCAACGGGCATACATCTCACCGGCGCTCGACGTCTCGCTAAAAGTCGCGATCGGCATTTCCCTGGCCTATGCCTTCTCGCTTTATCTCTCGCTGAGAAACTATGACGCGTTACTGAGTCGACTGGACCAACAGCTGGCAGCCCTATCCAAGCAATCGGCGGCCTCCGCCAAGACCGTGCGCCAAGAAAACTTTTCAGAGACCCTGTTGGAACTGGAAAAGAAACTGAAATCGGGAGTTCGCCCGCTCGACGTGATGGAGCTGTTCGCCGAAAAGCTGCCCGCCGGAAGTTTTTTGTCACGGCTGACCGTAAACGAGAAAAACGTCGAGGCTTATATCTCTTCCAAAGAACCGCTCGATGTTCTTAAGGCTCTGGGCGGGGCAAAAGGAGTCAAATCGGCCAAGCTCAAAAGAGCCCTTGTCCGGGATGCCAAAACCGGCGCCTATAACTTTCAGGTTGAATCGGTCTATGAATAGCCAGCTGCTCAACATAAAGGCGCTCGGCCCCTACGTCGTTGCTTTGCTCGTCATCATCAGGTTTGTGATCGTACCTTTGCACAACAGCCTGGCGGAAAAAAGGCTCCTGGCGGCGCAGCGCCAGGAGCTGTTGAGAGCCAAGCGAGCCGTCGTGCAAAAGCAGATGGAAGAAAAAGCCGCCCAAAAGCCGGTCGCGGATCGGGTTACCCTGGAGCAGCATTTCTATCCGAAGAATTTGCCGGACACGGCGATCCAGGCGGATCTGGTGAAAGCCCTGATCGAGACCGCAGAGAAAAAAAAGCTTACGGTGTTGAATTTTGAACTACCCGAAGTCGCGCGTGAAAAGGAGATGAGCGAACTGGGAGCCCTGCTCCGGCTTAGGGGATCGCCGTTGGGCTTGGTGGAGCTGCTGCGGGCGATTGACGATTGGCCTAAATCGTTGCGGGTGAAGTCGTTGGAGGCGAGCAGCAGTGGCGCCGATTTTTCCATGACTCTCACGGTGGCCGGATACAGGATTGAAAGATGAACCGATATCTTATAGTTTCTCTGGCGGTTGCTCTTTCGATCATATTACTGTTTTGGTCGGTGGAAAAACCTAGGCCAGAGAATGAGCCGGTCCCGGCCGGAGCGGTCAAGAGCGCTGGGCAGTCATCGGCTCAACGGTCCTCCCCCGAGGCGTTGAAAAAAAAGGCTGAGGAGAGGTCTTATTCGAAGCTCGAGGCGAGAAACATTTTTGCCGCCGATGGAGCTTACGCGCTTTCATCCGAGCAAAAGACCTTGGGGGGAGCTTCGATCACGCTCTTGGGCGTGATCGGCGGGAAAGCCAAGACCGCCATCTTCAGGGACTCCACCGGCGCCATCGTATCCGTCGCTGAAGGAGAGCCGCTTGCCAATGGAGCGATCGTTACGGCCATCGACAGGTCATCCGTCATCGCACAGCGGGGAGCGGAGAAGCGGGAATTCGTAATTTTTGATATGAAGGGCCGCCTACCCCGGAGTGGTGGAGGATAGATTAAGGTTTGGACCAACGGCGCATCCTGGGACCTGGACTCCCGCTTGCGCGGGAGTGACGGCTTAGACAAAGCGATTGAAAATCGAATGAAAAGTCGGGTTCCGGTCCTCCGTCATTCCCGCGCATCCGCCAAAGGACGGATCAGCCTCAGGCTGAAACGGGAATCCAGTGTTTCAGACGCTGTCCCATCACCTCCGATTCACCGCTGAAAGACGAAGATAACTTTGGCGCAAATCGATATCGGCGAAAACTTGGCGGTCAAACGCGGTTCGGCGCTTTCCGCGCTTGCGCTGGTGTGTCTCTCAGTCGCGGGCTGCGCCGCGGTGCAAAAGGTGCAGCAGGTCCTTTCCGCCGTCCCGCGCGCGGAGGCGACTCAGAAAGCCAAACCCGAAGAGCCGAAGCCCTCGCCCGAGGCCGCCGAAGCGAAAAGGCAGGCGACCGTCGAAAAACTTGAGCTGCCGAAATTCGAATTAGCGGTACCTTCCAAGCCGCTGCCTCCGGCCGCTCCCCTGGACGCCAAAAAGCTCGTCCACGTGGACGAGCCGGTGTCGATCAACGTCGAGAGCATGCCGCTCTCGGACCTCGTCGTTCACGCCCTGGGCGGCATGCTCAAGGTCAATTTATATATCGACGAGCAAGTCAAAAACATGAAGGACCCCGTCACGATCAGAACGGGGGAGCCGCTTCCCGCCTACCGGGCGTTGGAAGTGATTCTCGGCGTGCTCGAGAGCAAGAATCTATACTTCGAAGAGCGAGCGGGCACGCTGTTTGTCTACCGGACCAGACCCGGCACACCGCGGCCGGCGGAGATCAGGCTCGGTCAGGAGGTCCCCGATAGCCCGACGAATATCCTTCAGGTCGTCGTGCTCAAGTACGCCAGACCGGTGGAGATCGATCCGCTTCTTCGCGAGTTTTATAAGACCGGCGTTGCGATCAAAATTCACCCCAGGGAGAATGCGTTAATCTTGTCGGGCCAGGCCTCGGCGATCAAAGCGATGATGGAGTTCATTCAGATCTTCGATGTTCCCTATGTGGTAGGGAAGAAGGCCTTCATCATCAAGCTGCTGTACTGGCAACCGGATGAGTTCATGAAGCAGATGACTCAGATCCTCGACGGCACCGGCTTCAACATCGCCAGAACTTCACGGGACCCGGGGATCCTGTTCATTCCGATAAAGTTCGTAAATAGCCTGCTGGTTATCGCCCCGGACGACGCCTCGGCGAAGTATGTTCTGGAGTGGAAAGAGCGGCTCGACACCGCGGAATCGGCCGGCACCGAGGAAAGGGCTTTCACCTACGTGCCTGAGTACGCGAAGGCGACGGAAATCGTCGAGTCGATAAGAAAACTCTACGGCGTGCTGCCGCCTGAAGCGCCGCTGCAGCCGGGCGCGCCGCCTCAAGCCCAGCCGTCGCTGCAAGCTCCGGGCGCGAGACCGCCCACGCAGCAGCCGCCGCGAACTGCGCCTGGCCAAGCGGCAGCGCCGGTGACCGGTCCGGGGCTCAAAATAGCCGCCGACGAGAGAAGGAATGTCGTTCTCGCCGTGACCACGCCATCCAACTATAAAAGTATCCTTGTCCTTCTCAAAGAGTTGGACACCCCGGTCAAACAGGTGCTGATCGAGACAACCATTGCCGAGATCAGTCTCACTGATGATTTAAGGTTGGGGTTTGAGTTCTTTATCAAGGAGAAGGTTAAAAGCGGCACGATCTCCCTCGGGACCCTTGGGCAGCTCGGCCTGCGCGGCGGGCTCCAGTACGCCTATATCGCCGCGGGCGAGAACTTGCAGGCGTTGATGGAATTGCTGCAAACGGACAACCGTGCCAACATCCTTTCCCGTCCGCGCCTGATGGTCCTGGACAATCAGGAAGCCACCATCCAGGTAGGCGACGAGGTTCCTACCGTTACCAGCGAGGTCTCGGCCACGGATATCGGCGCGCCAAGCGTGCAGAGAAACATCCAGTACAGACGCACGGGCTTGATCCTGACGATCAAGCCGACGATCAACGCCAAGGGTCTGCTGACCCTTGACATTTCCCAGGAGGTGAGCGACGCAACACCCACTACGAGCTCCAGTATCGACTCTCCGACGATAAAGACCCGCAGGATCCGCACCTCGGTGGTGGCGGGGGATGGCCAGACCGTTGCGCTCGGCGGCCTTATGAGGGAGAGCATCAGCCGCAGCCAAACTAAGGTTCCGTGGCTCGGAGACCTGCCCGTGATTGGCTATCTGTTTAAGTCGGAGTCGTCAACCAAGGAAAAAACTGAGCTGATCGTTCTGATATTACCGCGCATCTTGAGCAGCGTGGACGATACCACGCGGGTGACCGAAGAGCTCAAGCAGGAACTGCGATGGCTGAAATAATCGATTTTTTTGCTTGACAAATAACTCCGGTTATTGCTAACTAGACGCACGCAACAATAAAATGGGGTGGTTTTTAGGCTCTCATCGTAGCCGGACGGAACTTATAAACTCGCGGGAGAAGCTTTTTTAGGGCGACGTTTTGAGCAGAGACAATTAACGCGCGGCAGAGTCCGGGGTGGACGGAAGGCCGACCGCGAGATTGTACCGGGAGCATTTTTTTCCTTGACAGTAGTAAGCACTTATATTACAAACACCCGAAAGCCCTTTGGTGCGGCGGGGGTTGGACGATGATTACCCGAGGGGGTGATGCGGATAGAAATGAGACGGACGCACTATAAGCGATAGAGTCAAGCTGGCGGTTGGAAAACGAAGATGGGAGCTTTTTTGAGAAATTCAATCAACGACTTTAAGAAATTTATAGGAGGATGAAATGGGTAAGCAAATGAGGATTTGGGGCTTAACTATGTTAATGATTGGACTAGTGGCGTTGCCCGCCTTTGCGGTCGCGCCCACGGTTCCTAACCCGCTGACGGTTTCCTCGGAAGCGATGGGAATAGCGAGGACGCTCACCGTTGTCGGAACCCCTGGGGATGCCGTCCAAGTAACTTTCACTCAGAATCTATCAGTCTCGAATTTGATTCAGGTGACCTTTTTGAACTCGGCGTTCGCTGCCGGGACTTATAATGTTTGCGACGATGTTGCTGGGACTACGATCGCCACATTTGTTCCGGGAGCAGGAACCCTTCAGGCTAATTTCAACGTGAACGTCGATACGGCGGCTCTCACCGTGTTGAATTTGACGACGGACGCCTGCGCTGCTCTCGCCGATCAGCCGATGCTCTTCCAGCTAAACGCGGTGGCCTCTGCGGCTTCTTCCGCCACGGCGACGATAAAGTTTGCGCTATTCACGTCCGCTCTTGTTCCTCTCGATCCGGCCCCGGGAATCACAGCGCCGACGGCCAACTTAGCGGTCATCTCGCCCGAGTACTCGGAGACGGTGGCCAATTCTAACCATGTTATTGACGTAGTTACGGCTGGCGCCAACGGTTTTCAGTTTACCGCGGCGACGGGCAGCAGCGCCGCCGGCGTTAACGGGGCCGCGCCGATCGTCTTGGCGGACAGCGGCGACCTGGGCGCCCTTATCACCATAAACACCGCCGCAAAGACAAACGACGACGCTTCGTTTGGTTTGGTGACTTCAGCCAACGTAATCGTGACTGGTGCCGACTTCACGGGTATCAGCAGGATATTCCTGGCGGCAGGGGGAACGGAATGTAATTCCACGGCCCCGGGTACCCTAGCGAATCTTGTTCAGAGCGGGCTAAATCCCACCAGTCCAACAACTTTGCTTATACCAACGGACGATGCGATCGCCGCTAACACTGGTTTCGACCAGACAACTACTCCTGGGGCGCGAACGTTCCGCCTCTGTGTACTGGTCAACGGCGCCACGTTCTTGAATCCGAGGATTATCCTGGCGAGCGTGGATGTCAACGTGACGGGTGCCGGCGCCCTCAATCCTGCCGCGACGACAGCCGCCGCCGCGCAGACGTGGAACATCAACGGCGCGGACTTCCGGCTCACTGGCGTTAAGGGCGATTCTAGCGGAAACAACACCACGATCAGCATCAACAATCACGGCGTAAATAACGCGACGATAAGAAGGCTGGAAGTTCGCAGGTTGGATCAACTTGCCGGTCCCGGCCTAGCGGCTCCGTCATGTGTCCGCACCGATGTTTCAGGTGCCGTCAAGACAATCTTCTCGCAATCGGGCGGCACCGTTAACGCAGCGGTAGAAATCACCAATCTCTGTTTGGGTGATGCTCCCTTTATCGCAACCGAGGCCTACGGTCTCAGACTGGTGCTAGATATGGCGCCGTCTGATGTCAGCGTACAAGCTACGCGGGTTTTCGCGGATGGAAGGCTGCTGTCGATTCCCGTGTTGAAGAATCCTCCGGTAATCCCAGGTGTCGCAACTGGCACGCAATTCCCGCAGGAATAATGAACTAAGGCCTGCCTAGGCTGACCGTAGCGAGGCAGATTGGATGACAAAAGGGAGGGCTTAACGCCCTCCCTTTTTTTTGCCCAATGGTTGCAGCAAGCACGGGCGTCTTGATAAACAAGAGAAGGCTGTAAGCTCTCACGCCGCAAGCCCCTTACCAGCGGGGGTACTCGCAGGGCATTTGTTGAGCCTGGGTTCTAAGATTACTGCCTCTCTCGCTTGGCAATCGACTACGAATGGATAAAAAAATCCTCTTCTATCTCCAGCCTCAGACGATCAGGAACGATCCGAAGGCTTTTGAGTGGATCTTTTTGAAATATCGGGACCTCGCTGTCGGATTGTCCAGGAAAAGCGTGCACTCAAAATTCTTGCTCGACGACGCGCTGAAATTGGAATATCAGAAGGATAATACCCACCTCCTTTCACCCGCCGATTTCGGCATAAGCTTCGACAGAACGGATTGGCCGGTGTTCTGGGCGGATATTCTTTCGGATCCGCATAGTGTGGAAAAAGAGCAGCTCCTAGAGGCCGTATGGGATAAGTTTAACTTCGAGGTCGTCTTTTGCTGGAATTATGACGCAACGCTGGACCGCTTTTGCAAGGACAGGGCGATTACGACCGTCTACCAAGAGCTGGGCATGATAAGGAACCCGCTGCTCTATCAATTGGACTTCGAAGGGCTCCTTTGGAAGAGCAGCCTTCAGAGGCTTTATGAGAAATTTAAAGCCAGCGTGGCGGTAGATAATGCGCGCCTGGAAACTTTTTTTAGCGTCTTCCGGGCGGGCGTGAGCCATTCGAGGGAAGAAATTGTCGCCGGTCTAAATCTCGATCCGAAAAAGCCCATCGTGCTCATCCCGTTGCAGGTGGAGGATGATTCCAACATCGTCGTCGGCTCCCCATTCAAAAGGATGGCGGCCTTCGTAGATTTCTGCCTGAATCAATTAAAGGACATCGATACATTCAATGTCCTGATCAAGAGGCACCACCACCAGCCCGATCTCGTTATACCCAGTGTCGACAATATAACTTCTCTTTATTCGGAGTTCGGCAATCTGAGCCTGATCAATGCCGCCGACTATATTATCACGGTCAACTCCTCCATGGGGTTCGAAGGGTTATGCCTCGGCAAAAACGTTCTGACGTTGGGAAAATCGCCCTACTGCGGCTTGAACTTCACCGCGGATTTGAATTCGGACGGGCAATATCGCATCGCCGATTTTCAGGATTTTTTTGCGCAGCTTCACGCCAGGCCGGCGGACTTAAGGCGATTCCTTTATTTCGCGTTGTTTCATTATCAATTACCCGAGAGGATGATGTTCAATGCGCATTTTTACGGAAAGCTCTTTCGTCTGCTCGATAAAACATCGGACTCAGATCAGGTCTATTTGGCCGATATCAGATGGAACCGCATGGAAGAACTGGGGTCGAGGGGCGATCGCTATGTCCCATGGTTGGAAGACGCGGCCGTTGGCTATGAGCATGTTCACCGTTACGCGTTTGCGTCCCAGTTTGTCAAAGAAAAGCGAGTATTGGACTTGGCCTGCGGGGAGGGCTACGGCAGTTGTCTTCTGGCCGGCACGGCCCGAGCCGTAGTTGGCATCGATATCGATAGCAATTCGATTAGGCACGCAAATCATAAGTACGTCAAAAGCAATCTCCAATTCAAAACAGGATCCATGCTGGAGGTTCCGATCCCAGGTCATCGACTCTTCGATGTGATTGTCTGCTTCGGGGCGCTAGAGTACGTCGAAGACACCGACAAGTTCTTCGGCGAAGTGAAGCGGCTCCTGGCGCCCCGTGGTCTATTCATCGTCTCCGGCCCCAACAACCAATCCTTTACCGACGGCTCCCGCCCTGAGACTCCCGCGCATTTGCGAGAGCTTAAGTTTGCCGAGTTCAAGGCCCTTGTCGAAGGCCATTTTACTCAAGTCAGGGTTTTTGGCCAGGGTATTTACTCCAACTCCAATATCTGGCCCGTCGGTGGGTCGGAGAATCTGAGTGTCATTGAGCACGTGGTGGACAGGGAACCGCAAGGATTTGTTTTCGTGGGCGATGAGGAAAAAGTACCGCCGGGTCTCATCGCTGTCGCCTCTGATTCGGACGCAGGCATTGCGGAATACGGCAGCACCTTAGTCGATGTCTCCAATGAACTGATTCAGCAAAAGGAAACCAAGATCACGGAACTGGGGCGGGAGAGAGAGCGGTTGCTAAGCGACAAAGAGAATCTATCCCGTGATAAAGAGAACCTGCTCGGTGAGAGAGAGACCCTACTAAAATACGCGGCAGAGCTCCGGGCCGCTCTAGAGTCCTATCAGCAGGCCGCCTTACAGCATGGCCGGGAGCTGGCAGAGAAGGACGAGCAATTACGCGCCGCCGTCGAGTCCCGGGAAGTTGAACTGAATCTGATATATACAAGCTTTGCGTGGAAGCTGATCCAGGGCTATCGGGGCGCGAAAGAAAAACTGTTAACGCCGGGAACGAGAAGGAGAAGGCTCTATGAATGGGCGTTAGCAATTCTCAAGGGTGTGCCGATTCGGCAGCGAGGAAAAGTTACCGAAGCAAGTTCTGACGACGGAAGCGATGGCCGCTCCCCGAGAGCCAAAATGAGGGCGGCCGCTGGGGTTATCCGCTCTTTGCCGGCTCTTTTCACAGTTCGGAATCTTGGCAGGCTCATTAGGCACTTAAAGAGATACGGGCTCGCGGCGACCTATCGGAGAATTAGATTACAGTTGGGGCTTAGGCGGGACGCCGGACTGACTCATGCCCAGCCGTTGGTCAACACGGCAGATCTGCTGGCGGACGAAGCGGTCCCGAAAGAGGACGCGGCGATCTCAGTCGTGATTCCGACAAAAAACGGCGGCGAAGACTTTCGGCGGGTTCTGGCGGCGATTGCCAACCAGCAAGGGTTTCGAGCCTTAGAAATCGTTGTCGTCGACTCCGGCAGCACGGACCATACACTCTTACTGGCGGAGCAAGCGGGCGCCAAAATCATAAAAATCTTGCCTGAAGAGTTCTCACATTCCTACGCAAGAAATCTTGGGGCCAAGCATGCATCGGGTGACTACCTGCTCTTTACCGTTCAGGACGCCCTGCCGCCCTCCCCGTCATGGCTTCATGAGCTCTTCAGCGTGCTCAAGAATAACGAGGTCGTCGCGGTTTCGTGCGCCGAGTTTCCCTGGGAGAACGCCGATCTTTTCTATCGCGCCATTTCATGGAATCACTATCGGTTTTTGGAGGTCGATGGGCAGGACCGGATCATGTGCCAAACGGGGGCGGACGACCATGTGTCGCTCAGGAAGAATGGCCAGCTTTCGGATCTTGCCTGTCTCATCTCGAAAGACCTTTTTGCCGAATACGAATACAAGACCGATTATGGCGAAGATTTGGATCTCGGTTTGCGGCTCATCAAAGATAGCCACCGCATCGGGTTTCTCGGCTCGACGCGGATCATCCATTCGCATCATCGGCCGGCTTACTACTATCTGAAACGGGGCTACGTCGAGAATCGGTTCATCCCGCGAATCTTCCCCGACTATCCGATATCTGGCAGCGCTCTAGAGCCGCTTCTCACCGACATAGGATTGACCTATCAGGCCGTTAGCTCGATCGTCGACGGCACCGCCGAGGGCCTCGAATTTCCCTGTGCCGCCGGCGAATTCGCCCAACGGGTGGTCGATAAATTCCAGGCGGCGCTGAAAGCGACGTATCCCACCAGCTCCGAGGTCATCGATAGCCGTTTCCTCGACCGCGAGTTTCAGGACTTCCTCAGCCGTATGATTAAGGAAAAACACCCCGGCGGCAGTCGACTACGTTTATCGGACGGAAATCTTGGCTACGCCGTGCTGGACTTTACCCGGATGGTGCTGCGCTATATGGAAGAGACCTATGAGCTTGTGGATGAGTGCGTTATGGAGGAATTCAGATCGACCCTTTACAAGACCTTTGCCTATCAATGCGGCGCGCAGTTGGCGCAGTGCTCCTTGCGCGGCGGCGAGGCGGAGCGAGCCAAGTTGGAGCGGATTCATGCCGAGTTGACTAGAGGCGTGTAAGGATGAAAATCGTTTATCTCATCCATCAGTTTTACCCTGAGTTTTACACCGGCACGGAGAAGTTCATCTTAAATTTGTCAACCATGATACAAAAGGCCGGCAATAGGGTGAAGATAATCAGCTACAGTTCTTACCCTGATTCCTTTTACGACCACAGCCGGGGTGAATTCTTGTGCAAAGATTATACGTATCAAGGTATTCCCGTAACCGCGCTACGGCATAAAAAAATTCCCGGCGATCTCAACCATGCTATTGGAAACAAGGCGCTCTCCGAGATCGCCGGCGACTTGATCAACCGGGAAAAACCGAACGTCGTCCATGTCGGACATACCTTGCGCGTTGGCGCGCTAGCCCAGGTCCTGCAACCTCTAGGGACGCCCTATATCGTAACGCTCACCGATTTTTTTTTAGTTTGCCCTAAAGTAAATCTTGTGACCTCCGCGAAAATCTTATGCAGCGGGCCGGAACAAGGCCGAACCTGCGGCAAACTTTGTCCTGAGTTGGAATTGGATTACATCACGACGCGGCTGAACGCCGCAAAGGAGATTCTTTCTCACGCGAGGATGGTTGTTGCTCCGTCGCAGTTTTTGGCGGGAATCTTTAGGAACGAGTTTCCCGGTCTGGAAGTGAAAATCATCAATCACGGCCTCAATTTTCACCGGCTGAGGAGGAACGAGAAAAGCTACGCGCCCCATGACCCTGTGGTGTTCTGTTACGCCGGGTCTTTTAATGCCCATAAGGGAACCCATCTTCTTGTGGAGGCGTTCAAGGGGGTACGTTCTGCTAATGCCTTGCTTAAAATCTACGGGTCCGGAACCGAGGAGTCCTACATTAAGGACCTCACGGCGATGGCTCAAGGCGATGGGCGGATAGAATTCTGTGGGGTCTATCCTGAAGAGAAAACCGGTGAGATCCTCAGCGGCGTCGACACGATCATCATTCCGTCGCTGTGTTATGAGAGCTACTCCATGATCCTGCACGAGGCGCTGGCAAGCAACGTGCCGGTGGTGGCCGCCCGTTTGGGCGGCTTGGCCGAAAAGATTCAGGACGGGGTCAACGGGTTTCTATTCACCTCGGGCGATGCGAAACAGCTTCGGACGGTGCTCCAAAAGATTGTCGATCAGCCGGAAACACTCAGTCCTCTGAAGCGTAATATCGACAAGATGATAATCCCCACCGTGGAGCAGGAAGCCTACACCTACTCACGGGTGTATCGGATGGCAAAGGACGGCCGGGCTTCGCGCCGCGGAAGCGGTAAACCGTTAAGCCTATAGAGTCATTTCTCCTCGAAGGGTCACAATGCCGCCTTCAAGCTTTAACGCCCACGCGTATTCGTTGCGCCTCGAAATATCGCACGCTGCTCAGCGTCCGTTTCTGAACCTCAGTCTTCCACGCAACCTACGAACAATTTGCTTCACTTTCTCTGTCATGTCAGACCGCGCATGCTCTGGCCTGAGCTTACGTCCTTCGCGCCGGCCGAACTGCAGATAATGGGCGGCCGGGTCAGCTCCCGCGGCCTTAACGTCGGGGTTGGCGGCAAGATAGAGTGCCGGGTCAAAGTCGGGCGGCAGTAGAGCCTCGCGGGACCGCTGGGCCTGAGACACCGACCTAATGAACTCATCCGGAATATCGCGACCGACGTATCGATTGGGCACCCGGCAGCCTGTGCTGATGTCGATCACCCCGGTACGAAAAAAGATCGACCCATAAAACGGATCGGATAGTAAAGGCGTGTAGTAGGCACAGTCCACGGTAAATTTGTTCTCGATTTTTCATGTTAAGCGTGGAGGGCGGTGCGAGAGTTAGCGGTCATGCGCAGGTAGTCGAAGACCAAGCGAGTGTTGCGGTTGAGTTGGCGCATTTTCTGAGC
>Ga0184633_10000215_pt1 | contig 18861 bp, 12 predicted proteins | sample PLM31_170_b1_FD_133156 | JGI IMG/M metagenome (GOLD analysis project Ga0184633, IMG submission 133156) | Groundwater sediment microbial communities from an aquifer in East River, Colorado, USA - PLM3-1_170_b1 | ecosystem: Environmental > Terrestrial > Soil > Riparian zone | place: USA: East...
CATGTCCCGCACAGGCTGCAAGATTTCTACAAGCCTCTCGAAGGGAAGATCCTGCTGAGCGTAAGCACCGCGGCAAACCTCTCGCACCCGGATAAGTAGCTCTCGAAAAGTTGGGTTGCCCGAGAGTTGAGTGCGCAACACAAGAGTATTGGCAAAGAAGCCGATCAGTCCCTCGATCTCGGCCCGAGTGCGACCGGCGGCGAGCGAGCCCACAATGATATCGTCCTGCCCCGTGTAGCGGTAAAGCAACGTCTTGTACGCTGCTAACAGTGTCATAAAAAGAGTAACGCCTTCCTGGTGGCTCAGCGCCTTTAGAGCCTCGGTCAAGGCCTTCGAGAGCAATAGCGATTGTTTGGCACCCCGGAAGGTCTGGACCGGCGGCCGGGCTCGGTCGGCAGGAAGTTCCAGCACGGGCAGGCTGCCCTCAAGCTGGTGCCTCCAGTAAGAAAGCTGCGCCTCTAGAATATCACCCCGAAGCCATTCTCCCTGCCAGCGGGAAAAGTCGGCATATTGGATGCGCAGTTCAGGCAGTGCTGCGGGCCGACCGGTGGAGAAGGCCTCATAGAAAGCTGTCAGTTCACGGAAGAAAATGTCGAAGGACCAACCGTCAAAGACGATATGGTGGACGGTCAGGAGGAGCACGTGCTCCTGTTCGCTGAGCTTGAGCAGAGTGTGCCGCAGCAGCGCTCCTTGCGCCAAATCGAAGGGGCGTTGGGCTTCCTCGGTAGCCAGGCGCTGGATCTCGGCCTCCCACTGGGCCTCATCGAGATGTGCTAGGTCGACCACGGGCAGACCTGAGGTGAAGGCCGGGGCGAGAATCAGAGTCGGCCGACCCTCCCTGCTGAGAAAGGTGCTCCGCAAGATCTCATGTCGCCTAACGATCTCATCAAAGGCCTGTTCCAGTGCAGCGATATTGAGCGGGCCCGTGAGGCGAATTGCCTTTAAGATATTGTACGCGAGCAGTCCAGGCTCCAGTTGATCAAGAAACCATAACCGCTGCTGTGCAAAAGAGAGAGGCAGTTCCACGCTGCCGTCCCGTGGAAGAGCTTGAATAGGGATCAACTTGCCACGGTTATTCGATTGAAGGTTTTCTTTTTTGTATCCCAGCCGCTCTGCAACCTGCCAGGTAACGTCGCCGAGAAAATCGTTCTTATAATACCCTTTCCACCTGTCGGCTACCTTCGCATCAATCTCCGCATGCGCGCGAAACTTGATGTCCCCCAGCATTCTTGACACGGTGTAGATCCCATCGGTCATCCGCCTTTTTTGATCTTTGTAGGGTCGGAGCATCTCGGGATGAAAGTCCAGACGGAGAAATTGGCAAATCCCCTCTATCGTGATTTTCGGCTGATTCACTAGCTCCTCAAATCTCACACAATGCTGCCGATGGGCTGGGACATCGCTTAGAAATGCCAAGATATTCTGATGGCTGATGAGCCAGATGAGCTCGCCTAACTCTCGCGCGGTAAAGTGGTGCTCAGATCTGAAAAATACCTGATAGAGCTGCTCTAATTTGGACTCTTCAAATGACCGTACCACACCATACGGATGGCGAAGGAGATGGATATATAGAGGATCAGCAAAATTAACTTCCGCTCGCTTTAGAATTTCTAGATCCAAGGCATAGGAGGGGGTCTTATCGATAAGTATTTTCTCGCCCAGCCATCCCTGCATCAGCCGGTAGAACTGCGCCGTGGTCAGTTGCTCGCTCTCGCAACTCTCCATGATTCTTCTCGCCGCTTCCGCATCACAGCCTTTGATCTCCATGACAGCTCGGATTGTTCCTTCCAACCAGAAACTGTCCCTGCCGGTAAAGGTAGCCCTCCTATCCTGAAGCGTATGAAAAGACAGGAGTTCCAGCTCCTGTGGAGCGAACAGACGCGGATGCCCCGCCAGCATGACTCTGAGAAGCGTTGAACCCGAACGCGGTGGAGAGAGTATGAAAATCACCGGCGGATGTTTAAACGTGCCGGCGTCCGATAAACCTGTCCGGTTCGGCCCGATCATATCCTTCCTTGACTCCATCTCCATTTACTCCCTGCATTGGGTAGCAAGGGATGGGGAACGAGCTGCAGAGCTCTCCCACATCGGCTTGAATGAATTCTTTCAAGCCTCTGCCCAGTTCATATTCTCGATCTCCCAATACCTTTACGCAGGAAAGAACCCAGTGTATCAGTTCGGCACACTTCGGCATTTCGCTTGGGCCCATTCCCCGAAGCGCTACGCTGTTGGTGCCCAAACGCATGCCACTAGTTACCCATACACTTTTCTTATCCGCCGGGATCCTATTCCTGTTGACAATGATATGGCACTCTTCCAGCGCGCGCTCAGCGATCGCCCCCGTGACACCACTCGCCAGAACATCGATTAGGACTATATGATTGTCAGTCCCACCTGTAAGGATTCTATAGCCCTTTTCGGCAAGGCACTGGGCCAGCACTTTGGCGTCAGTGACAATCCGATGGGCCAACGCTCTGAATTCCGGAGTGACCACCATCGCCAACGCCCTTGCCTTGGCCGCAATCGCGCTGAGATTCGGTGTTCCCTGAGATAAAGGAAAGATGGCCCGTTGGATCATCTCCGACAATGTCTCCTTGCCGTTTGGGGCAAGACTTTGGTCGTCCTTCCCGATCAGGATCAGGCCGCCGCGTGGTCCGTATAGCTGTTTATAGGTGCTTGTCGTTGTGAAGTGTGCGTGATCGATAGGGCTCGGGTGCTCGCCGGCAACTACCAGTCCCGCAATGTGGGAGATATCGGCAAGCAGAAAGGCCTTTACCTCATCGGCGATTTCCCGAAACCGCTTAAAATCGATAGTTCGAGGATAGGCACTGGCCCCGCTGATGATTAATTTCGGTTTGAACTTCTGGGCCAGTCTCTGGACTTGCTCATAATCGATGTAGCCTTCTTCATCAACGCCATAGCCTACGGCGTGAAAGTATTGGCCAGACACGGACGCCTTAGATCCATGCGTGAGATGCCCGCCGGAATTGAGCTCCAGCCCCAAGATGGTGTCCCCTGGCTTGAGAAGGCTGAGGATAACGGCCTCATTGGCTGAGGTTCCAGAGTGCGCCTGAACATTGGCGTACCGCGCCTTATAGGCGGCCTTGGCGCGCTGAATCGCTAGTCGTTCGATCTCATCGACGAACTGACAACCAGCGTGGAACCTTGCGCCCGGATAGCCTTCTGTGGTCACGTTGGTTGTGATCATTCCTTCGCATGCGAGAACGGAGGGGTGGGCAATGCTAGATGCTGCAACCATCGTGAGCGTATGGGTCTGACGGTGATACTCTCGAGTGAGTAGATCATAAAGGGAGGGATCGTCCCTAAAGAGGAGATCGATCCCTCGGTAAGCCATTTCTGCAAGTACATTTTCGTTCATGGCAATCCTCTCTATATTCATGACCGTCCTCTTTAAATAAGTTTATAAGCGCGGGGCCGTGCGCCTCCCAAGCAATTCGCGCATTTGCTCAGCCTTTGATCCATCGATTTTCTCCGTTTGAGTCGGAGGGGCTATATCATCATTCTCACTGCCTTGGAGAGACTCGGTTGCGCAGATCCTCGAAACGGCATCGGGGTAATGCTTACGAAGATAGCTAGCAAATTCGGCAACGGTGGGCGCATCGAAGATCGCGACTAGATGAATGATCTCGGCGAGTTGGTCCTGAATCTTGTTTATGAATGCTGCGGCCTGAATCGAACTCCCGCCTAATTCGAAAAAATTATCGTCAATACCGATCTGTTCTGCGCCCAATAGGGACTGCCACATCCCGGCCAATAAATGTTCCAATTCGGTGCGGGGCGGCACGAAGTCCTTTTCCAACTGAGGTCGTACCGACTCAGGAGCCGGAAGCGCGCGGCGGTCCACTTTGCCATTCGGAGAAAGCGGTATTTTGTCGAGCAGGACAATGGCTGGAGGCACCATATAATCCGGAAGCTGTTTCTTCAGTACGTCTCTGAGTTCGCTTTGGGTGGGCTTATGAGAGGAGGGATCACAAACGACATAGGCGAGTAGCCGTTTGTTTCCTGGCTTATCCTCTTTTGCTACAACCACGGCCTGCTGAATGGCCGGATGTTGTTTTAAGGCTGCGACTATCTCACCCAGTTCGATCCGGTGGCCACGGATTTTTACTTGATGATCCATGCGGCCAATCAGCTCGATGTTTCCGTCAGGCATGTAGCGGGCCAAGTCACCGGTTTTATAGAGGCGATCTCCCGGTTGCTGCCCAAACAGGTTGGGAATAAATTTTTCTGCCGTTAGCTCCGGACGGTCGAAATAGCCCCGGGCGAGACCGTCACCCCCGAGGTGCAGCTCGCCAGGGACTCCGATAGGAACCGGCTGAAGATAGGGATCAAGGATATGGGCGCGCTGGTTCGCCATCGGCCGGCCATACGGGATGCTCCTCCAGGTCGGGTCCGTTTTCTCAACTGGATAGACAATAGAATGGATCGACGCCTCGGTTGCGCCTCCCAGGACGATCACCCTCACACCTTTCGCTAGAGCTTTGAGCCGGTCGGGCAGAGTCACGGGAACCCAGTCTCCCCCCAAAATCGCCACACGGAGAAATCGTGGGCGAAGCGCCGGTCGATTTTCTAGATAGCTTACCAACATGTCCAGTAGCGGCGGCGCCGAGTTCCACACGCTGACACGGTGATCAACGATCAGCTTCGCCCAATGACTCGGATCCTTTGCCACCGACGCCTCAGGCATCACAATCGCCGCGCCAGCCGCGAGCGTGCCCAGAACTTCGTACACACACATGTCAAAGCTCGGAGAGGAGATGGCGAGGATTCGATCTTCACTACCTATCTCGAAGCTCCGGTTGAGATCGATCAGATTGTTCACGACGCCGCTGTGTCGGAGCGTAATGCCCTTGGGCCTCCCCGTGGATCCGGAGGTGTAGATCACATAGGCCAGGTTCTCGGCCGACACCCCGTTTTCAGGGCTGTCTACGCTCTCCCGGGAAATCGCCTCCCAGTCAGTATCGAGAGAAGCCACAGTGGCGCTGTGTTCGGGCAAGCCCGCCACCAGCCGCTGTTGGGTCAAAAGGACCGACACCTTGGCGTCCTCTAGCATGAAGGCGAGGCGCTCCCGAGGGTACGTGGGGTCTAAAGGTACATAGGCCCCGCCCGCCTTCAGAGTGCCAAGAATCGCCACCACCATTTCAACCGAGCGCTCGACGCATATCCCCACCCGCACTTCCGGACCCACACCGAGAGACCGAAGATGATGAGCCAATTGATTGGCGCGCCTATTCAGTTCGGCGTAGGTCACCTGCTCTTCCTTAAAGATCAATGCGACGGCGTTTGGCTTCTCTTTCTCATTCGCCTCAAATAGTTGATGAAGGCAGCAATCCTTTGGGTAATCTGTATCGGTATCATTCCATTCGACCAGCAGTTGATGGCGCTCTTCCGTCGTCAAAAGGGGAAGCATAGAGAGACGCAGATCAGGATTTGCAACCACACCGGAAAGCAACATTTCAAGGTGTCCCGCCATCCGGGCAATGGTGGCATCTTCAAACAGATCGGCATTGTACTGAAATGAACCTTTAACTTCTTGGGCCGTGTCTTCGATGAGCAGTGCTAAATCCATGTTTGCGGTTCCACTATGCGGATCGCCTGAAGTAAAATCCTCTATCCCATCGGCCGGCATTTCGGTGTCCTCCATGGCGAACATCACCGGCAAAACCAGGCTGTGATTTGAGAGCTGCCCTAGTTGTAGCTCCTCTAATAGTTGTTCAAAGGGCAGGTCTGCGTGAGCATAGGCACCCAAAACCACCTTGCGAATCCGCTGGAGGATCTCTCGAAAACTAGGGTCTCCGCTCGCGTCGGTGCGCAGCAAAACGGTATTCGGAAACCCTCCAGCTATCGTGATAGGAGTTCCTATAATGATGTCATCCTGAGCGGTGTAGCGATGTAGCAGAAGCTGAAAGACTGCTAGGAAAGTCATGAACAGTGTGACTTCTTCGGCGCGACTGAGGGCCTTAACGGACTCGCTCAGAGAAAGGGGTAACACGGTCGTACGGCTTTTCCCTTTGAACGCCTGGCTGGCCAGTCGAGCGCGATCGGTAGGCAATGCCAAAACCGGGAAGCTGTCGCCGATCTGCTGTTTCCAGTAAGAGAGCTGAGAAGTTAGCACTTCACCCTGAAGCCATTGCTTATGAGATATCTGAATGTTCGCAAAAAAGTCCTGCGCACTTATTTGTTCCATACGATCGCTCACCTCCGTCTTCTCTCGGCTCCTCCATTTTTTTTCTTAGTCTTTCAATTGCTGAAGGAATTCGCCGTTGCCTTTCTACATGTCTTTTGCGCAGCTAGCGATTGAGAACCGCGCCCACGCGGGTTTGCGGCGCAACAAGTTCAACAGCCTGATTCAGCTCGCTCGTGGTGATGAAGTCGAAGAGCCGGTCTTACATCGCGTGTGTGCCGGCAGCTTGGCCAGCGGCGCAAATGCATAGGTGCGGAGAAGTTCGTCAACCCGACTTTCCATCTTGTCGAGGTTTGTGTAATGCCGAAATCGCGATCGAAGACCCAGATTAGGCCGGGGCTGGTCAGGATCGAGCTCCCAAGGGTGAAAGTAAACGACAACGGGCATGCCTTCGCGATTGACTCTGCGAAAGCCAAAATGAGTGTAGCCGAGAGGTAAGATCCTCAGGTATCCACCGCCCCCAAATGGGAAATTGGTCCCCATCAGGGAAAACGTGGAAAGTGGCAGCTCAGTAAGGCTCTGTCCGTTCTGGCCCTCGTGGCGACAAGGGAAACGCGAGTAATCAGGCACGCCATAGCGGTCATGGCGAACTGGAAAAATGCTGGAGTCGTATTGAAAACCTAGCTCGGCGAGAATGTCCAACGCCCAGAAGGATCGCCGCACGACCGAAAAAGTTGGGGCGCGATAGCCCACGACAGCTTCGCCCGCCGCGTCTTCGATCACCTTCTTGGCCTGGAGAGTGTCCTCACGAAATTCTGCGGGAGTAAGTCGATAAACAAGACGGTGCCAATAGCTGTGACAACCCAGCTCGTGGCCGGCGGTCTGAATTTCGCGCACGAGGCCGGCATAGCGATGTGCTACCCAGCCCAATATGAAGAAAGTTGCTCGCACCTGGTGCCTGTCGAGTACTTCCAGTACGCGGCGAGTATTCCTTTCAACGCGACTCTCTAGGCTATCCCACTCCTTCCGGCTGACGGCACCTGCCAGGGCCTCGGCGTGGAAATAGTCTTCGACGTCGACAGTCAGACCGTTGACGATACTGATAGATGCCTCCACTGTGTTTGAACAATTCTCATTTCGCAGCCGCTGCTGCTGCGCGAGGTGCTGCAGGTGTTCCAGGCGCCATCGTTACTCGCGCGGGGACACGGCGGGCGAAGGCCGCATCACGTTTCTGCAAGAGAAAATCGCCTATCGCCAAGGCATCCATGCCGGTGGAGAAGTAGCATCGCACTGCTTCGAGCGGCGTGCAGATGATCGGTTCGCCTCGGACGTTGAACGAGGTATTCAAAACCACCGGGTGGCCCGTATGTTTTCCCAGCGTCTCAATGAGCTGGTAAAAGAGTGGATTGACTGTCTTTGAGACAGTCTGAGGTCGCACCGTGCCATCCACATGGACCGTTGCGGGAATAAGTTTCCGCTTGTCCGGGTGAACACGAAACGCCACGATCATAAAGGGCGCTTCGGCCGCCCCCTCCAGGTATTTGTCTTTGGACTCCGCACAAAGCGAAGGACAAAAAGGTCGCCAGCTCTCGCGATACTTCACCTGATGATTTAGCTGATCTTTTATTCCTGGAATGACCGGATTGGCCAGGATGGACCGCCCTCCTAATGCCCTCGCCCCGAATTCCATTCTCCCCTGGAACCAGCCGGCGATTTTCCCCTCAGCCAGAGATTCGGCGACGCGCTCGGCGATATTGTCACACGACGTGTAGGCAACCTTGCAGCCGTCCAGGGCTTTTCGGATTTCATCATTGGAATAGCCCGGGCCGTAACAGGCGTGATCGAGTTCGTTACGTATGGAATCCCCATGCATTTGAGCCACCACCATAGCCGCGCCAATAGACGCCCCTGCATCGTGCGCGGCAGGTTGGACGAAGATTCGTTCGGCCGGCGTGGAGTGCAGGAGCTCGCCATTCATCTTGCAATTCAGCGCGACTCCTCCCGCCACGCAAAGATTTCCGATACCGTAATGCCGAACGGCTTTCGTCACGATGGCCTTCGCCACTTCCTCTAACTTGTCCTGAACCGCCCAGGCGAGGTCTACGTATTTCGCGAGCAGGTACTTGCTTTGCAACTGCCCATCGACCATGCACTTTTCCCCGTAACCGATGGGTTCCATCTCTGGGTCGAAGTCCGTGATGAACTTGGTCAGCGCGTCGGTGAAACGCTCGCCGTAGTAATGCCCACCCAAACGTGTTGCGATCGGATCGACTTCATAGCTTCCATTGGCAGTACGTATGATCTTGTTCAAATGTTCCCGCCATGGGTTCTGCTCCTTTCGCTCCTCGCCCAAGGCAGCAAGCCCCATAAGTTTCCCCTCGTCACGGTATGGGATAAAGCCCAGGTATTCGGTGAACGCTGCGTAGAACCAGCCGAGCGAATGCGGGATAGGAACCGACTCCTTGACTGTGACTCGCTCGCCGCTTCCGATGGCAAGTTGTGTGCAATCGTCCTCTCCCGAGCCGTCCAGCGTCAGGATGACCGCCTCTCGAAACGGACTACAAAAATAGGTCGAGTAGGCGTGTGACAGATGGTGCGAAATAAACTCGACCGGCGGGATTTCGCCTTTGCACCCCTGGGCGCGCAGTCCCAACTTGATCTCTTCGCGCACTTTGGCTGGCGTCCACTTGAGAATATTGGAGAAGGCGGTCAGCACACTGCTGCGACCTTTCTCCCTGGTATACGCCTTGGCGGCCGCGGAGCGGTATTTCAGATATTGCCCGGCCATTGTTCTGAACACCTGATAGGGATACCGCGAGGCGTCCCAGGCGAACGCGATGCGATGCACGTCACTCAGAGACAGTTTCCCCTCGCGAAGACAGTAGTCGATAGCCTTTCCAGGGAAAAACCCGTGGGACCCCTTGAGCCGCGTGAAACGCTCTTCCTCGGCAAAGGCCACGAGTTTGCCGTCCATGAGAAGACACGCACCAGGGTTCCATCCAAAGCCGATCATGCCTAGGATGTTCATCGATCACTCCTTGAACAAAAACTTGTCTCTCCCGTAAATCAAGCCACGCTAGGCCTTCCCAGCAGACTCTTCCATCTTTTTCCTAAGACTTAGCGGTCTCATGTCGGTCCACACTTCTTTGATGTAGGCGAGGCATTCGGTCCTGGATCCGCCTTTGCCTGCGTCCGTCCAGCCGAACGGGCTCTCCCGGTCTGCCAGCCATATCGAATACTGTTCTTCGTGATTCATGACGACCTTGTAGATGGTGTTGTCTTCTTCCCCGTCTCTGTTCATTTTGCCTCCTTGTACGGACAGTGGATCGCCCTCCAATAGAGGGGCTCGACACGGTCCGTCTGACCTTTAAAGCTACGCGCGTTTATTTGCAGAAGGAGAGATAGCTAGCGGAACTGGTGGGATTCAGGCTGAGGGTTGAGAAACTTCTTTGAACTTAGCGAAAGATCTACGGAGGCTCTCCACCCGTCCATTTAGCATCCACGCAAGTAAGGCGGGATGGCTGCAGCTGTTGTCAGTGCTTATTCCTTTCAATGCAAAAATGTCGCTATCCTTACGCACACTACCTTTAGAGGACGTTCGGGCGGTCAAATAGCCGGCATGGCGAACTAGGGTTTTCACTGCCTCATTGACATGGGCCCCTTCGCCGGGATTCGGATAACTTAAGTGAACCACCGGCATATCGAGCTCCTCTTCGATCTTTGCTTTGGAACCCGCAATTTCTATGGCTGCCTCCTGCTGCGATATTGCCGGCAGCAAGGGATGGCTCATTGTATGACTACCGATGCACATGCCTCCTCGCTTCATTTCCCTGAGTTCATCCCAGCTCATCATGACCTCATCGAGAAACCCATTCTTTTCGCCGATTAGTTTGTCACGCATTTCCCGAACGATTACGCCGCGTGTCTTCTTGTCCGCGCAGCGCATAATACGGCCAATGGTTCGAATGGATCGCTCCTTAGCCGCTTCATCTGACAAGTCTATGCGGTGAGGCCCAACAGAATATAAAGTCACATGTCTTTGGCTTGCTCGATATACAAGATCTCTCAGCGCGCAGGTCCAAAGAGGCTGGGCGTTCCCGATCGCGTCGGTTACGACATAAAACGTCGCTGTCGCTCCGTACTTTTTCAGAATAGGGTAAGCATATCGATAATTGTCTCGATATCCATCATCGAAAGTGATCGCAACGGCCGGCCGTGGAAGCGAGATGGCTCCAGAGATCCAGGCAACGACATCATCCAGCGAGATGATTCGGTAGTTCCTAGATAAAAAAGCAATATGGCTCTCGAATACCGCCGGGGAGACAGCGATGCTCGGAATCAAATAGCGGAAGTTCTGGTCCCTGTAGTCGCTGACCGAATGGTATCTTAGGATCCATAGCGTTTGACACGTTTTGCCTTCCATGAAGGTGCGGCGCATTCCACTATAATAGACACCGTACTTGAGGAGGTTTTTGGGCTTCAAGGCATGCTCCTTAGAATTTCTGGGACTCGAGGGTTGTCAACTTCAGGCGGTTAAACCCACAGGTGTTGGTATGAGCACCGAACGCGGTCGTAACTGCGCAGCGGTTACTTCCTGACGCTGCCAGAGAACGGTCATGGCGACCGTTAGTCCGATAATTAAGTATAGGAAATCATTAACCCAGAAATCCGCGAAGGCCGAAAAAACCAGAAACAGAATGAAATTGGCTCTCAATCCCTTGCTCAACCACAGAAGCTCTCGTGGGCCCGATCTCGTCAATTGGTTAAGCATCCGGTAGCTGACATAAAACAGCAGGAGGTACAAGCTAAGGACAGGAACCCCGCTTTCGGCAAGAGTTCCTAGATAGGAATTATGCGGTTGACGATCATCGCCATAACGGAGTTGATTGACCCAGCGGAAATTGCCAATGCCAATGCCGACGATGGGGTTAGACGCGGCCGTCTCAAGGAGATTCCAAATCCTGGTGATTCTTTTGTTCAGTGATTGCTTGCCGGGGGCTTGTGTTGTGGGATCGAAACTTGTGGCGCGCATATATTGGCTGGCGGGCACGATGACGGATAAGACGATAAGCACCGCGCCGAGGAAAAGAAAGCTATGGACCCGTTTCATGGCGGACCAACCTTCTTGCTCCTTCAGAATCAAAACCCCCAGAATGACCATCTGTATAAAACCGCTACGAGAGCCTGTTGCTAGAGCAGTTGCTGGAAGAAAAAAAAGCAGCGGCACAGTGAGAGATTTCCACCGTGCCTGTAGCGAAGAGCGATAAAACCATAGCAGGGAGGTGGCGAAGAGACAGATGAAGGCAAGCCGGTTCGGGTTTGCCGCCAGGCTAAAGGTAGCCCTTGCGCGCCGGCCTGACAGGGAGACAGGCAGGGCGGTCTGGGCAGCTATTAATATTAGAACCAGAACCAAGAAGACGGCCAGCTCGATCCTTCTCTGGGTTGTGATGAAGTAGATAAAGAAAACTAAGAATACCAAACGGGCAAAGAATAGATGCAACATCCGCTCCGTGCCGTCGAACTCAGGGATTATACTTAGCGGGTGCTGCTCAAGGCTCCACCAAGTGGAAGCGAGCAAGAGGATACCGATCAGGAAAAAGATCTTCACCTGAGGCACGCGAAACACCCAGATCACGCGATCACGCAGAATAGAAAGAACGAAGGGGATCAATAAGATGCCCACGACAAGATAGGGAACGCTCAGGAACCTGATACCCAGGACCCGTGGGGAGAAATCTAAAAACCATACCATTAAGAGGACCAGCACACCCCAGTCCGGTCTATATAAGACGCACAGGGCGCCCAGCCCGGCGAGGATGGCCCACAGGGTGGGTTGCCCTTTCCCTGTCGAAAAGATCTGGAATAGAAAGTAAGTCAAAAGGCAAAGCCCCATCGCCTGGAGGACGAAAAGAGCCGCTTGAGACAGCTTGCTCTGATCAGAATTAATCATGCCTATTATTGTGGGGCTACGAACAAAGGCCTGTTCTCTATTTTGCGGAGCTCAAAAACTTCCTGAGGAAGGCTGGCGTATAATCCCTTTCACGGTTCAAGACCACGCCCAGGAGGCGACCCCCGGCCTGTTCCAGATTCCACTTAGCTCGTTGGGCGTCTTCGATAGACGTATTTTCGGCCTCAGCGACCAGTACAATGCTATCGACTTTGGGAGCGAGTGCATAACAATCTGGGAACTCGCACGCGGGAGCGGAATCGAAGATAATGAACTCAAACTTTTCCTTGAGCCATGACATGAGCTGGTCTATCGCCTCCCCCTCAAAGACTTCCGCCGGGCAGAAGGAAATCTGGCCGCTGGTTAGGACAAAAAGATTCTCGCGATTCGTTGGTTGGATACGCGCTTCAAAGGGCATCCCCCCTGACACGACCTCGGTAAACCCGCCATTATTTTTGACGTCAAAGACCAGGTTCAGTGAAGGGGTGCGAAAGTTCCCGTCTATGATCAAGACGCGCTTTTTTTTCCCTTCCGCCAAGGTGGCGGCCAGCAACGCAGCCGTCGTTGTACTGCCATTGCCGCTTCGACAGCCGACGACCATGACGGTCTGAAGCCTCTGACCTCGGGAAGCAGGGTTCGTAAGCCAGACGCGGAGCTTCTGGTACTGTACTCGGGAAGGCACTTCCATACCACGGAGGATCTCGGTCCTCTCTCGTCCGTCTACCGGGATGTTTTCTAGTGGCGACCTATGTTGCTTTTCTTTTTCAGCTTCGGCCTTCTTTAGGGCTTCGTATGTTCTACCCATGGATTACAACCTGCTTTCGTCTTAGCTCAGCAGAGCTACAGGGCGATCACGCAAATCCGGAATGGCAGCCAACACCGGAAGCCCAAGGTAATGCTCGGCATCCTCCTGAGTCCGTAGAGAGTTATTGAAGAATTCAAATCCAAAGGCGATGGCCATGCCTAATGCCAACCCCACAAAGGCCGCGAGGATGACTTGCCCAGCGCGTTTTTGAAAATCCCCGGCGAATTCCACAGCGTGAGCGCCTTCGATCACAGCGATGTGACCTAGCTGCTCTTTGCCAAGCCCGGTGGCGATCCGAGCCTCCTCCAGCTTCTTCCCGTAGAGCTGGTAGGCGTCTTTATGGAGCCCCACCGTACGGGAGCGGCGCTCGACCTCAAGCTGTTTTTCCCGTAGCGCCGGTAACGTTGCTGAGAGGTCGCGGACCTGCTTGCGCAGGGTTTCCCTCTTTGTCATCAAAGAACTGAGTTGGGTCTGAGTTGTGGCAAGCTCTCTCATCAGCCCCTCCCGAATTGGATTCAACCCGGTGATCTCCTTCCCGATGACCTCTTCTTTGTCTGCCTCTACTAATTCTTTCTTGAGGTTGGCGATCTGTTCCCTTTTCTCCTGGACCCGACGGTCCTTTTCCGTGTAGCGTAAGAGGAGGTCTTTGAGCGCAATTTCAGCCGCAATCAGGTCAGTTTGGAGCTTTGTAGCCGCAGGATTCCTCACCTGCTCGCGGCTCATCACCATGCGCTCCGGTAAGGAACGTAGCTGGCTATTCAGAGAGGCGATTCTAGACTTAGCCGGCTCGATCTCCGCTTCGGTCTGTCCCAAGGCCTTCTCCCAATCCGACAACATCCCAAGCTGATCATTGATCTGTTTATCAATCGAAACAGTACTGTTTTTTTCCTGCCATTCCTTTAGCCGCTCCTCGACCTCTTGCAGTTGGGCCCCGACCCTGTCCTTCTCCTGCTCATAGAATTTTAGCAGTTTGCCTGAGCCGCTTTGGATCTCAGCCTGCCGTTCCAGGTATTGATCGGTAATCAGGCGCAGGTTCCTCTCGGCGGCCTCCGACGTCTGAGCGAAGTGAGTTACCTGGATGATGCTGGTGTCCGGAATAGCTGTCGCCACTGTACTCGCGCTGAGCGCGCCTACCATGGCGTCGATTTCACTATTTTTAAGGTCTTTTTCCTCTCTGCCATTTCCGGATAAGAGCTTCTTTGCCACAGGAGCCAGAACCTCCCGGCTCCTCATCATCTCGATTTCCGTCTGCATGATCTGCGGCGAAAAGGCAAATCTGCTAGAAAGAGTGGTGAGACCGGAAATCATATGCGGCGTCCGGTCTCCTTTAAGCATGATCTTGGCCGTCGCTGCGCGGACGGGAGGTCTGAGGTACATCGCCGCCAACGCAGCAACAGTAAAAACAAGGAAGAAGCTTAGAATCAGGCGTTGCCATTTAAAGATCACAAAGAAAAACTGTTTCGTCGCCTTCCAACCTACGGTTTCCTCCGACGGTCGAACCGGATAGAATGACCCAGGAGGTACCGGTATAATGTCTTGCGCCATAATAACCCCGTTTACAGACGCCCTATGTTTTTAGCCGATCTGGCGAATATAAGTACGCTTATCCTGTGCTTTGGATGTGCCCAATGTCTTCGCAGTTGAGGATTAATGTTTAAACCACCCTGGTCGGCTTGCCTCAGCGCAGTTCAAAACGTCTTGAGTTCTGCTCGTTTTTCTTTTTTCCGGAGAAACTGTCAGCAAGAGACACCCAGCGATTCGCCAGAGTCGCCTCCCATGCTTGATTAGCTGCTTCAAGGGTTTTCAACCCCGCAATTTCGACACGGTGGAACGAAAGATTTTCTGAGACCTTTCGCCGAGTGATCACTACGTCGTATCCTTTGAGACGGACGGCCCGGGCGAAACCTTGTGCTACCGTTAAGCTAGGAAAGGACGCTAGGATGAGGTAATATGTTCCATCGGCTTCCTTGCGTTGCAATGTCGTCCTTGTAAGGGAAGGGAGCCGCAGACCTGAATCAGAAGAAACCCCGTTCAGATCCTGCAGCTGCGGATTAAACTCCATGATGAGATCTAAGCCGAGAAGGCTGTTCGCGCCATAGAAGTGATAGGCAATAGTGCCGATGGCGGAGCCTTGAACGCTCCGTGTGGGCTCCACCTCCTTTTCAACCACAGGCGTGAGGTCGCGGATTGTTAAGCTTTTCTGCTCGCCAGCTGCCTCCCTTTCGTAGCCAACCGGCGAGACTAAGGGCTTGGTCTCTTCGGACAACATCCGCGGTTCTGCATCGGCAGCCGAGAGGCTTTCAGTTCCCGAGTCCGGCCCAGATCTAGCTGAGCCTTCAGATCGGGCCGGTGCCTGAAGCTGCTCAAGCTCAGCCTCTCTAGGCATGAGATCTTTAAGCCATGCGTTAAGATTGCGGCTGATGAATTCAAGGTTTTCCCCCGAGACCACGATGAGTCCTTCAAATTTGCCGCCTACAGCCGAGAGATAATTTTTCATTTGCAGTGGATAGATAATAGCCCCGCCAGCGCCAAGAAAAAGGCCTACCAGAAGGGTCCCAATCGCTACCCAAGTAAGGTGCCCACGCTCGGGTTTCAGCCGCCCCTCGGTTGCCTCCTTTGGGACTCCGGCCTCGAGCGCTCGTCTAGCTGCCACCTTGGTGACGCGGACATCAGGTTCTAACCGAAGACCGCGGACCACTTCTCTGATGACATCGCCGGAAACCTTCTTTGTGGAGGAGGCATAGGTGACTTGCAAAGCGTTGTCGCAAATGATGTTGATGAGCCGAGGAACGCCTTTCGAATACATGGCGATTGGTTCAACGCTGTCCCGAGAAAAAAGGTTGTTACGTTCGTAGCCGACCGCCCGAAGCCGGTAGTCAATATATGAGCCCACTTCTCGCTCCTTGAGACGGTCAAGCCGGTAATGTGAAGTGATCCGCTGCTTGAGCTGGCGCAATTTGGGTTGATCCAACAAACTCTCAAGCTCTGGTTGGCCTACCAGCACGATTTGAAGAAGTTTTTCACTTCCCGTTTCGAGATTCGAGAGTAAGCGCAGATTCTCCAACACATCCTCACTTAAATTTTGCGCCTCATCAATTAGCAGGGCTGCTGTTCCGCCCCTCTTTAATTGATCGATTAAAAAATCGTTAAGCGCTCTAATCTGGGGAAGTCGTCCCCTACCTTTGACGGGCAGAGCAAGCTCGTTACAGGTGAAGGTCAGGAGTTCTTCAAAGCTCAGGTTAGTGTTATAAAAGAAAACAAAGCGGACAGTTCCCTCGAGGTTGTCCATTAATCTGCGAAGCAGGGTGGTCTTGCCGGTCCCGACCTCGCCGGTCAAGACTATGAAGCCCTTACGTTCGCGGATCCCGCAAAGAAGGGTAGCATAGGCCTCCTGGTAAACAGGATTGGTGTAAAAGAAGCGCGGGTCAGGAGTAGCGCTAAACGGCTTCTCACGAAAACCGAAATAGGAGGTATACATTTCAGATTTCGGGAGGGATGGTAATTTTCTGTCCTATGTAGACGTAGTGAGGATTTCGGATAACTTGTCGATTGGCTTCATAGATCTTCGTCCACTGGTACGGGTTTCCATAGAACCGGTTGGCCAAATGGCTGAGGGTATCACCTGCCTTCACCATGTATTCCACGTATTCCGCCGGTCGATCTGGTATCGTCGTCGTTACTGGCAAGATGGGTTTAGCTACTCTCGCGGCCCGCTCCGACTTTTCCCTTGCGCTTGGACGAGCATCGGCCGACCTCGGTTCTTCACGAGCGACAACGGTAGGCACGCTAGCGACGGCAGGCATGGTTTTGTACAGCCGGTCAATAAATCCAGAACTGTCCAACTCTTTGATAAAAGTCAGGTCGACAAACTGTTCAGGCTTGGCTGAACGGGCAACCGGGTCTTTCGCACCCAATTCGCGCAGAATGATCTGAACTCCCTTTTGCGTCGGGTAGGGCTTCTCTGGAATGAGCGTCAAGACGATCGACTCGTAAGTGTCCTCTAACACTTCCTTGTCGTCCGTACGTAGATACTTGGCGAGAATATCGAGCGTTTCCTTTCGATGGGTCTTAGCGTAATGGATTCCTTCGATATAGGCCCGCATGAAATCCCGAACCAGATCTGGCTTCGATTTGAGCAAGGCTCTGGAAGTTGTAATACTGGTGTGTTGGTATTCTAGTCCAAGCATTTGCAGATCGGCGAGCATCGGGAAGCCCATTTTTTTAGCTCTGAGCGAGGTCGGTGCTGAGAGCATCGCGCCCTGGACCTTGCCAGCTTCGAGCGCCGCTAGTTGAGCAGGCTGATTGCCCAATTGGAGAACCGCGACGTCCTTGTTGGCGTCCAGTCCGTATTTATCCAAAGCATAGCGCATCGCGAAGTCTGTCGCCGAACCAAAGCGTGTTACCGCTACGGATTTGCCCTTAAATTGATCCGGACGGGTGATGCCTCTTTCAGTATAGAGCTGAAACGTAAGCGTGTTGATCACCCCCGCGATGATGACCGCATCTGCGCCGCGAAGATTGCTCTGAATAACGGCCGGACCGGCCACTTGCGCAAGGCTGATTTCGCCGGAGACCAACGCTTGCGTGGTGGTGGTTCCCGACTCGATCAGTACCGCTTGTACTTCCAGACCATATTTTCGGAAAAAGCCTTTGTCCTGGGCAACCCACAGGGCAACTTGGTTTCCAGATATAGAACTGTAGGCGACGTTGATTTTCTGTAAAGGCCGCTCTACCGTTTTCTCTGCAGTGTCAGCAGTAACAGGAAAGAGAGTTGCCAATCCCCAAAAAACAATGGATACTCCAAACCGTCCATCTCGTTTTCTATGTTCGGAACTGTCGTTTTGCAGAAACATAAGCGAATCCTCCCTATACTGGCCCGCCACTCAAGCGTGACATCGCTGCTTTCAAGCTCGCGCGCATCCGCTCAAGAGATCGGGCGAGTTCACCAATTTCATCCCGTGACTCTATTTCAAAGGGTGTTTCCAGGTTGCCCGTGCTCATCATACCCGCCATATCGGTCAGCCGGCGGATGGGCCGAATAATCCCTCGCGCGATAAAAAGATAGAACACGACGGCGGCGAGAAGTCCCATGCCGATTAGTGCAATAATGGGAACAACGGCGCTATAAATCTCTGTTGTGACGCCTTCTCCCCATATACCGATATGCGCCGCTCCCACTTGTCCCTCGAGGATCGGCGTGCGGGTTTCGTACACTGTTTTTCCGCGCAAGCTCAATACTCGCCTGTTGACTTGCCTTCGCTCATCGCTAGTCAGAGTTTCCTGCAGTTCTGGAGGAAAGGTCTCCAAGCTATGGGCAACGATTTGTCCTTTATTATCTTCAATAAACGCGTATGCCGTCCCCGCTAAGCGGGCATACTTTGTCACCAAGACGCGGAGCTCCAGAATACGTTTACCTATGATATGCCCGACGGCCGCGTCGCTTAAGTTCGTGGCTATAGCTAGGGCTCGTTGATTGACTTGCGCTCGCAGTGCTCGTCCAGTGAGTTCATACACAACGCCCACGACAAAAACGCCCACAAGCATGATCATCCCAACAAAACTGATCGTTATCTTCCATGCCAAGCCGATGCCTTGGGACTCTTGAGCCATTTTTTACCTCGTTAGGAAATGGGCGTGCAGTCTATCGAAGGGCCTGAACCTCCTCCGACATCGCCCGACGGAAATCGCTCTTTAGCGTTTCGTGAAGGATCTCGCGGGCTACTAATTCCACAAGTTCGTCAAGGCGTCTCTTCGAGAAACCATCCCGTGATTCACCGAGAACAGCGATTTGATCGCGCACGACCAAGGAGGCCATAGGTCCCATGGCTTCGGTAAGCGCCTTAGTCAGGCCCTCAATAAACTGCGACACCGCACGGGGTTGAAGCGGAGTCCGTGGAGTCCCCAATCGAAATGACGCCTCAGGAGTCGAAAAGGATCCTTCAAGTCGACTTTGAACATCTTCTC
>Ga0184633_10000218_pt1 | contig 18798 bp, 20 predicted proteins | sample PLM31_170_b1_FD_133156 | JGI IMG/M metagenome (GOLD analysis project Ga0184633, IMG submission 133156) | Groundwater sediment microbial communities from an aquifer in East River, Colorado, USA - PLM3-1_170_b1 | ecosystem: Environmental > Terrestrial > Soil > Riparian zone | place: USA: East...
ATCGCTTCGTTCGCCTTGGGGTCCTCCGGCTTCTCGTTCGCCTGCAGCGCCGACCCCCGGATCACCGGCACCTCGTCCCCCGGAAACTGGTACTTCTTCAACAACTCCCGCACCTCCAACTCCACCAAATCCAATATCTCCGGGTCGTCCACCATGTCCACCTTGTTCATGAAGACGACGAGAAACGGCACGTTCACCTGCCGCGCCAGCAGGACATGCTCACGGGTTTGGGGCATCGGCCCGTCATTGGCCGCCACCACCAGAATCGCCCCATCCATCTGCGCCGCCCCCGTAATCATGTTCTTGATATAGTCCGCGTGCCCCGGACAGTCGATGTGCGCGTAGTGCCGCTGGGCCGTCTCGTACTCCACGTGCGCCACCGCTATCGTGATCCCCCGCTCCCGCTCTTCCGGCGCGTTGTCGATCGACCCGTACTCCCGCACCGCAATCTGCTTGTTCTTCGTGTGCAACACCTTCGTGATCGCCGCCGTCAGCGTCGTCTTGCCATGATCAATGTGCCCAATCGTCCCCACGTTCACGTGCGGCTTCGTCCGCTCGTACTTCGCCTTCGCCATCCCTCACGTCCTCCCGTTGGCGGTAGCGATTCCGGCAATCAAACTGGAGCCCATGTCCGGGATTGAACCGGAGACCTCGTCCTTACCAAGGACGCGCTCTGCCGACTGAGCTACATGGGCGCATGCGCGAGACTTGGAGCGGGAAACGGGATTCGAACCCGCGACCCCCAGCTTGGAAGGCTGGCGCTCTACCACTGAGCTATTCCCGCCCACATGCGGAGCCACACGCGCCTGACTCAGGCCACCCACGGCCCGAGCCGGCCTCATGGCACCCGCTACAATGGTGGGGAGGGGAGGATTTGAACCCCCGACCCACTGCTTACAAGGCAGTTGCTCTGCCCCTGAGCTACGCCAGCACAGACAAAACCCCACATTAGGCTTGACTTTTCAATAAGTCAAGATCTTTGCCTCCGGTGCTTCGTTGGCGCGCCACTTCGTAGCAGAGCACGGCCGCGGCGGCCGCGACGTTCAGTGAGCCCACCCGCCCCGCCATCGGGATCGTGAGCAGCACGTCGCAGGCTCGCGCGACATTGGGCCTGAGCCCTTCGCCCTCGCTCCCCAGGACCAGACAGATCGGCCCTGTCAGGTCCGCCGCCCACACCGTGACACCAGCGCCCGTGGTGCCACCGAAGACCCAAATGCCGGACTTCTTAAGGATTTCCAGAGCGTAGACGAGGTTCGTCTCCCGGGCGACGGCCAGATACTCGACCGCCCCCATGGCCGTTCGAACCGCCGTCTCAGTGAGGCCCACCTGGTGGTGCTTCGGTACGATCACGCCGTGTGCTCCGAAGGCCTCCGCCGATCTCAGGAGCGCGCCGAAGTTCCTTGGATCCTGGACCTGGTCGACCGCCACGAAAAAGGGCGCCTCGCCGCGCGCGTTGGGAATCGCGAGGAGGGCGGCCAGATCAACGTACTCCGCCGATGCCACGCGGGCGACGACGCCCTGGTGGCGGTCGGACCCGGCCATCGCGGTGAGCTGGTCGCGGGTGCGATAGGAGACCTTGACGCCGGCACGGCGCGCGAGGGCGACGACCTCCGCCAGGGGCCCCCGCGCGCCGGCGAGGACGGCGATCTCGTCGGCGCGCCGCCCGTGCGCGCGCAGCAGCTCGAGCACGGGGTTGCGGCCGTAGACGCGGCCCTCGGCCATCACCGCCCCTTCGGCGTGAGCCGCGATCCCGCGGGCGTGTCCTCCACGAGCCAGCCGAGCCGCGTGATCTCGTCGCGCAACTCGTCCGCGCGTTTGAAGTCGCGGCGCGCGCGCGCCTCGCCGCGCGCGGTGACGAGACGCTCGACGGCGGCCCCTGGGCCGTCCACCGGGGCGCCGCGGCCGAAGAGCCCGAGCACCCGCGCCAGCTGCGCCAGCTCGGCGACGCCGGCGACGAATGCGCCGGGCGCCCCCGCCTGCCGGTCGCGCGCCTCGGCCAGCGCGCGCCCGAAATCGAAGAGCACGCCGAGCGCCTGCGGCGTGTTGAAGTCGTCGTCCATGGCCTTCTCGAAGCGTGTGCGGAACTCGGCAAGGGCCGGAGGCAGCGAGGCGGCGCCGCCGGCGGCGCGCACGGTGACCGCGTCGTGGAGCAGGCGTGCGAGGCGGTCGAGCGCCCGCGCGCTCTCCTCGACGCGCTCCTCGGACCACTCGATCATGTTGCGATAGTGGGTCCCGAGCATCCAGAGCCGGAGCGCATCGGGGTCGTGGCGCTTGACGATCTCCCGGATGTTCAGCGTGTTGCCGAGCGACTTCGACATCTTCTCCTTGCCCATATTGACCATACCGTTGTGCACCCAGTAGCGGGCCAACGGCTTGCCCGTGCACGCTTCGGACTGGGCGATCTCGCACTCGTGATGCGGGAAGATCAGATCCTCGCCGCCCCCGTGGAGGTCGAAGGACTCTCCGAGATACCGCATCGCCATCGCCGAGCACTCGATGTGCCAGCCGGGACGACCGGGGCCCCACGGGCTCTCCCACGCGGGCTCGCCCGGCTTCGAGCTCTTCCAGAGCGCGAAGTCGCGCGGCTCGCGCTTCCGCTCGTCCACCTCGACGCGGGCCCCCGCCAGCAGCTCGTCGAGATTTTTCCCCGAGAGCCGGCCGTACGGGGGAAAGCGGCGGATCTCGAAGTAGACGTCGCCGTCGACCGGGTAGGCGTGGCCGGAGGCGACCAGCCGCTCGATGAGCTCGAGCATCTCGGATACGTGTTCCGTCGCCTTCGGATCCACGTCGGGTGCCAGGACCCCGAGGGCGGCCATGTCCTCGCGTTCGGCGGCGACATAGCGCTCGGCGAATTCGCGCGGTGAAACGCCCGCTTCGTTGGCGCGTCTGATGATCCGATCGTCGACGTCGGTGTAGTTCTTGACGAAGGTGACCCGATAGCCCTTGAAGGCGAGGTAGCGCCGGATCACGTCGAAGACGATGGCGCTCCGCGCGTGCCCGATGTGCGAGTAGTCGTACACGGTCACCCCGCACACGTACATGCGGACTTCGCCCGATGTGAGGGGAACGAATTCCTCCTTCGTTCGGGTCATCGTGTTGAAGATCCGGATCATCCCGTCACCTCGACGCTCACCACCGCCATCGCCGCCATCCCTTCTTGCCGGCCGACCAGGCCCAGTCCCTCGGGGTTCTTCGCCTTGACGCTCACCCGGTCGACGTCGAGTCCCAGCACGTCAGCCAGCCGCTTGGCCATCTCCGGCAGCAGCGGCGCGAGCCGAGGGGCCTGGGCAAGCACGGTCGCGTCCACGTTGACGAGGCGGCCCCCGCGCGCGGTCACTAGGTCGACGACGTTCCGGAGCAGCGTGAGGCTCGAGATGCCGCGGTAGCGCGCGTCGGTGTCGGGGAAATGCCGGCCCAGGTCGCCCAGCGCCAATGCCCCGAGCAGCGCCTCACCCACCGCGTGCGACAGCACGTCGGCGTCGGAGTGGCCGACGAGCCCGCGATCGGATTCGACGGTGACACCGCCGAGCACGAGCAGCCGGCCCGCGGCGAGCGGGTGGAGGTCGAACCCGAAGCCGACGCGCGTTACCGCGCCCACGCTCGGCGCGCTCGGCGCAGGTCTTCTGGCGTGGTGATCTTCACGTTCTCGGCGAGCCCGCGCACGACGCGGACGGGATGGCCGAGCCGCTCGACCAGCATGGCGTCGTCAGTCCCGACGACGCTGTCCCGGCGCGCCTTCTCGTGCGCCTCGCGGAGGAGGTCGGCACGGAACGCCTGCGGTGTCTGAACCGCCCAGAGCTCCGAGCGGTCGAGGGTCGCTTCCACGACGTCGTCCCGCACGCGCTTGACGGTCTCGGCGATCGGCAGGGCGCAGATGGCGGCGCCGGACTCCGCGGCGGCGCGCACGACGGCGTCGATCAGTCGCCTCGTGATGAACGGCCGGACGGCGTCGTGGACGACGATGACCTCGGCGTCGTCGGGCAGGGCCTGCATCGCGAGCCACACCGAGTCCTGGCGCGTCCGGCCGCCGGGCACGACGGCGAGCGGCGCGCGGCGGGCAATCGGGGACAGCGCGCGTCGGGTCCGTTCGATGTGAGACTCCGGCGCGGCGACGACGATCGCGGTCACGGCCGGATGGCGCGTGAAGTGGCTGACCGTCATCGTCAGGATGGGGACGCGCTGGATCTTGATGAATTGCTTCGGGATGCGACGTCCGAAGCGCGCTCCCACGCCGCCCGCAGGGATGACCACCGCCACCCGCCCGATCATGGGTCTGCCTGGCATGGGCTTCACGCTCGTGCCGTCAGCCGAGCAGCGCCGCCAGGGCGTCGCCGACCGTGGCCACGCCGTGGACGTCGAGCGACACCTTCGTCGGCTCGAGGACATTGCTCCGAGGCACGATCGCCCGGCGGAAGCCCAGGGCGGCCGCCTCGCGCAAACGCAGCTCGAGCCCCGCGACGGCACGGACTTCTCCGGTGAGCCCCACCTCGCCGACCACGAGCACGTCGCCCGGCACCGCTCGATCCATGTAGCTCGACGCCACGGCAACGACGATTCCCAGATCCACGGCGGGCTCCGTCACTCGGCCGCCGCCCGCGACATTGACGAACACGTCCTGGCTCCCGAGCGGAACGCCCGCGCGCTTCTCGAGAACCGCCAGCAACAGGCACACGCGGTTGTAGTCGGCGCCGAGCACCGTCCGGCGCGGGGTCCCGATGGCGGCATGCGCGACGAGGGCTTGCAGCTCCAGCAGCACCGGCCGCGTGCCCTCGAGACTCGAGACGACGACCGAGCCGGGCGCCTCGACGGGACGCTCGGCGAGGAAGAAGCTGGAGGGGTTCTTCACCTCGACCAGCCCCCCCTCCGCCATCTCGAAGACGCCGATCTCGTTCGTCGAGCCGAACCGATTCTTCACCGCGCGGAGGACGCGGTACGCGTGGTGGCGCTCCCCTTCGAAGTACAGCACGGTGTCGACGAGGTGCTCGAGGACACGGGGCCCGGCGAGCGCCCCTTCCTTCGTGACGTGGCCGACCAGGAACGTGGCGATGCCGAGGCCCTTGGCCAGCGTCATGAGGCGGGCCCCGCATTCGCGCACCTGCGTGACACTGCCCGGCGCCGACTCCAGCTCCGGCAGAAACACGGTCTGGATGGAGTCGATGACGAGCCCCCGCGGCTTCACGTCGTCGAGCTGAGCCTGGACGACCGACAGATCGGTCTCGGGCCACAGGAGCAGCCCGTCGGTCGTGATGCCGAGCCGGTCGGCGCGCATCTTCACCTGGGCCGCCGACTCCTCGGCGGTGACGTAGAGCACCGGCGGGGTCACCCGCGCGAGTGCCTGCGCCGCCTGCAGCAGCAGCGTCGACTTGCCCACGCCCGGATCACCGCCGATCAGCACCAGCGAGCCACGCACCACGCCACCGCCGAGCACGCGGTCCAGCTCGCCGATCTCGGTGCGGACGCGGTCGTCGCGCTCCATCGAGATGTCCTTCAGCGCGCGGGGGCGTGCGGATGCCACGGCGACCCGCCGGGTCGAGCGCGACGGGCTCGACCGTTCCTCGACGAGCTGGACCCAGCTGCCGCCGGCCCGCCGGCAGTCGGGACACGTGCCCGGCTTGGGGCTCGTGAACCCGCACTCCTGGCACCGGTAGACGCTAGCGTCGCGCGTCGCCATCTTTCGACTTCGCCCCCTTGTCGCCGAGGCCGCGGATCATCGATCTCAACAGGAAGCTCCGCTGGGCGCCGTCGAGGATCGTGACGAGACGCTCGTAGATCGCCGGATCGGCGATCAGCGCGCCCACGGTCCCCTCACCCTCGTTGATCTTCTGACTGATCGCCTTGAGATTGGCGACGGCGGCTCTGAGGTCCTGCAGGGTGAGCTTGAGCTCGCCCTCGTCGCCCGAGTCGGCCACCAGGCTGCCGAGCGTGCCGCGGCCGCCGGCCAGGCGATCGGAGACCTCGCGGAGGTTGTGAGCGACCGTGCGCAGGTCCTCGAGGACCGACCTGTACTTCGGATCGAAGAGGAGCCCGGGCAGCAGTCCCGGCTCCCGCTCCGGCTGCTCGACCATTCCGCTGATCCGATCCATCGCGGCCACGAAGCGCTTCGCGGAGGCGGTGCTCTCGGGCGAGACGAGGACCCCGGCGGCGCCCTGCCCCTTCTCGACCCGCTCGACCAACGTCTGCGTCGTCGCGATCAGCTCGTTGAGGCGGCGCAACGCCAGGGGCTCTTCGTACACGAGCGCGTGCGCCCACCCGCGGCCGTGTTCCACTTGATCGACCACGCGTCCGAGCTTGTTGACCGTCGTCGCGGCATCCTCGATGAGCTTCGACTGGTTCACCTTCTCCGCCGTCTCGCGCAGCGCGGCGGCGAGCGCCCCCACATTCGTCGCCGTCTCGGCGCCCGCGGCGATCACCCGCCCGAAGTCGGCCGGATCGCGCGCGGCCAGCACCTCGCCGGGGGCCACCGTCGGAGCGGTGGCATGCCCGACCGTGATCTCCACGATCTTGTCGCCGAGCAACCCCTGGGTCTCGATGCGGGCGATCGAATTCTTGCGGATCCGGTCGGAGTAGCGCCTGGCGATGGTGAGATCGACGCGCACCCGGCCGCCCGGCTCGCCGGGGAGGTGCACGCCCGTCACGCGCCCGATCTGCACGCCGGCCAGCCGGACGGTCGCGCCCTCGACCAGGCCCCCCACCTCGGTGAAGTCGGCGTGGATCGTGTAGCGCGCCTCGAACAATCGCGCCCGGGCCCCGAGCGCGTACACCAGGCCGAGGAACACCGCAAGCGCCACCAGGACGAAGACGCCGACGCGGAACTTCAAGGCGATCTCACGTCGTTCGTTGTTCACCAGCCTGCGCCTCCCAGATCTTCATCTTTCGCGCCTCGGCCGGCGGGGCCCCAGCCCCGCGACGGCCTGCGGCTCGCACTACCTTCATCTTTCGCTCGCCTCGGCTGGCGGGGCCCCAGCCCCGCGACGGCCTGCGGCTCGCACTACCGTGCCGCCCCGGCTAGAAACGCCTGGACCGCGGGGTCGTTGCCACCGAGAACGGCGTCGACAGGTCCGAGGGCGCCGAACCGGCCGTCGATGAGCACGGCCACGCGGTCCGCCACCGTCTTCGCCAGCTCGACGTCGTGGGTGACGACGATGGCCGTGTCGCACACCCCGCCGCGAAGCTGCAGAATCAGCTCGGCGACGAGCTTGGAGTTCGTCGGATCGAGCCCGCCCGTGGGCTCGTCGAAGAGCAGCATCTCCGGCTCGACCGAGAGCGCCCGCGCAATCCCCACGCGTTTCCGCATACCGCCCGACAGCTCGGACGGCAGGAGTGGCAACACTTCGCTCGAGAGGCCGACGAGCGACAGGTTCCGGACGACGCGCTCGGCAATCTCCGCCTCTCCGAGACTCGTGTGTTCGCGGAGAGGATACGCGACGTTCTCGCGAACGGACAGTGAATCGAACAGCGCCGCGCCCTGGAACACGTATCCCATCCGGCGCCGGAGCGGGAGCAGCTCCTCTTCAGAGAGATGCTCGATGCTGCGTCCGAAGACCCGAAGCTGGCCGCCGTCGGGACGGATCAGGCCCGCCATGAGCCGGAGGAGCACCGTTTTCCCGGCGCCGCTGCCGCCCATGACGACCAGCGTCTCGCCCTTGGCGACGGTGAACGACACGCCGCGTAGCACCTCGGTCGAATCGAAGTTCTTCCTCAGGTCGACGGCCTCGACGACCGACTCCCCCATGGCCATCAATAGAAGAGCGTCAGGAACAGCTTGGTGAGAAAGAAGTCGGACACGATGACCCCCATGGTCACGTGGACGACGGTGGCCGTCGTCGCCCGACCGAGCCCCTCGGTCCCGCCCTGGGTGCTGAGGCCGTTGTAGCAGCCGATGAGCGTCACGATGACGCCGAAGAACACGGACTTGCCGATGCCCGTCAGGAAGTCCTTCGGCACGACCCAGTACGTGGTGACGTTCCAGTAGGCGTACACGTCCGCGCCGCGCTCGAGGAACATGATCGCCATGCCCCCGAGGACGCCGACCGCGTCCGCCAGCACCGTCAGCAGCGGGAACACGATGAAGGCGGCCAGGACCCGCGGCACCACCAGCCGCTTGATGTAGTTCACGCCGAGCGTCCGGAGCGCGTCGATTTGCTCGGTCACCTTCATCGAGCCGAGCTCCGCCGTGATGCCCGACGCCACCTTCCCACCGACGAGGATCGCGGTCAGGACGGGCCCGAGCTCGCGCAGGATCGCCAGGGCGGCGAGCGGCCCGACGTAGCTCTCCGCGCCGAAGCGGGCCATGTTGACCGCGCTCTGGATCGTGAACACCATGCCGGTGAAGATCGCGGCCGTGAGCGCCACGCCGAGCGACTGCACGCCCATCACCTCGATCTCCTGGACCACGAGGCGGAAGTACTTCGGCGGCAGCGCCAGGCTGCGGAAGACCTGGCCAGTCAGCAGGCCGACCCCGCCGTACCACACCGCGGTTCGTCTCAGATAGGTCTCCATCAGTCCCCATGCTCCAGCGCGAAGCTCTCGACGAACCTGCGAAACTCGGCGCGCCACTCGTCGAACGACGGCGGTGACGCGGCGTAGACGAAATCATAGACGCAGCGCTCGTCCTTCATCACGTATACCTCGACCCGGGTCGGCGCGTCAGCGGCGTTCAGCCGGCCGTCCAGCACCCGACGCACCGCCCGTCGCCCGTTCAGCGAGATCTCCTCCTGTTCGATGGTCGCGCGGTCACGCAGCCCGATCAACAGGTGCCCCAACAGCAGGTCGGCGCTTCGGGACCGCGTGTGATCGTCACACTGCGCGTTCGCCAGCATCGCCGCCGTCCCGTCGTGGTACCGCAACTCGAGGTCGGCCTTGCTCTCCGCGGCCACGGACCAGTCGGCCCCGGGGAGCGTGACGCGGTAGCCCTTGGTCGAGTGATACACGCCGTTCTCGATCCGCTGGCCCGCGCACCCGGTGAGCACCGCGAAGGCTCCGAGCACGAGCGCCACTGGCGCCCGGCGCACGCGGCCGCTACCGATCCGGCGTGGGTCGTCCCGCGTGGCGTCGCGCCAGCTCTTTCAGGACCTCGCGGAGCGGAATCCCACGCGCGCCGAGGAGCACGAGGGTGTGGAACCACAGGTCGGCCACCTCTTCCGTGACGCGCCGGTCTCCCTGACCGCCGAGGGCCGCCGTGATCACCTCGGTCGCCTCTTCGCCGATCTTCCGGCACACTTCCGGCTCGCCGGACGCCAGCAGGCCGGCGACGTACGATCCCGCCGGACGGCTCACCTTTCTCGCCTCGATGGTGCGCTCGAGCCGCTCGAGCATGCCCGACGGCGCGGGACGAGGATCGGCCGAGCTTCCCTCGAGCGCCGTGAAGAAGCACGTCCGCTGCCCGGTGTGGCAGGCGACGCCCTCCTGGTGGACCTGGACGAGCAGCGTGTCAGTGTCGCAGTCCGCGAAGACCGACTGGACGTGCTGGACGTGCCCGGACGTCTCCCCCTTGCGCCAGGGCTTGCCGCGCGAGCGCGACCAGAAATGGGTGACGCCGCTCGACAGCGTCTTCTCGACAGCCGCGCGGTCCATCCAGGCGACCATGAGCAGCTCGCCGGTGTCGGCCTCCTGGACGACTGCCGGAATCAAGCCCTCGCCGTCGAAGCGGAGCTCGTCGAGCGTCACGGTTCGCCCCGCACCTCGACACCCCGCCCGTGCAGATAGGCCTTCGCTTCGGCGATGGTGTGAGTCCCGAAGTGGAAGATCGAGGCGGCGAGCGCCGCGTCGGCGCAGCCCTCGACGAGGCCCTCGTAGAGATGCTCGAGCGAGCCGGCGCCGCCCGAGGCGATGACGGGCACGGACACGGTCTGCGAGACCGCGCGCGTGAGCTCGAGGTCGTAGCCGTCCTTGGTCCCGTCACGATCCATGCTCGTCAGGAGGATTTCGCCCGCGCCGAGCTCGACGGCCTCACGCGCCCACGCGACCGCGTCGCGGCCAGCCGGGCGCCGGCCGCCGTGAGTGTAGACGCCCCATCGATCCGGTGCGCCCGGCCGGCTCGGCTCACGCCGGGCGTCGATCGCGACGACAATGCACTGGCTCCCGAACCGCTCCACCGCCTCACGGATCACCGTGGGGCGCTCGAGGGCAGCCGTGTTCAACGAGACCTTGTCGGCCCCCGCCCGGAGCAGCCGGCGCACGTCGTCGACGGAGCGGATCCCACCGCCGACCGTCAGCGGCATGTAGATGCCTTCCGCCGTGCGGCGGACCACGTCGAGCATGGTGTCGCGCGCCTCGTGCGAGGCGGTGATGTCCAGGAACACGAGCTCGTCGGCCCCCTGGACGTCGTACGCGAGCGCGGCCTCGACGGGATCGCCAGCATCGCGCAGGTCGACGAACCGCACGCCCTTGACGACGCGGCCGTCCTTCACGTCGAGGCAGGGGATGATGCGTTTGGCCAGCACGGCTCAGGCTCGGCGAGGGCCGGCTGAGCCGGCGCTCGTAGCGCTCGCTTCCTTTGCGCGGCGCAAGTCGATGGCGCCCGTGTAGAGGGCGCGGCCGACGACCGCGCCGACGACGCCGGGGATCGCGGCCAGCCGTCTGAGGTCCTCGACCCGCCCGACGCCTCCCGAGGCGAGGATCGGCATCTCGACCTGGCGCGCGAGCGCCGCCGTGTCGTCGACGTTGGGCCCCGTCTCGGTGCCGTCACGGCTCACGTCAGTGTAGAGCAGCGCCGCCGCGCCCGCGTCGCGCGCCCGCGCGCCGACCTCCGCCACCGTGTCGTCCACCACCTCGGTCCAGCCCTTCACGGCCACGCGCGGGCCGCGGGCGTCCACGGCGACGATGATCCGTCCGGCGTGTCGTCGGCAGACGTCGCTCAAGAACGTTCGGTCGAGCGCCACGCGCGTCCCCACCACCACCCACCGGGCGCCGGCCTCGAGAGCCGAGTCGACGGCCCGCAGGTCGCGCAGCCCGCCCCCGACCTCGACCGGCACCGGCACCAAAGCGGCGACGATCTTCGTGACGAGCGCGCTCTGCCGCGGCTCGCCAGCGAACGCGCCGTCTAGGTCCACGACGTGCAGGCGCTCGGCGCCGAGCTTCTTCCACTGGAGCGCGACCGCGACGGGATCGTCGGAGAACACGGTCTCGCGGTCGCTCCGGCCCTGGTGCAGGCGAACGCACCGCCCGTCGCGGAGATCGATCGCCGGAATGACGATCACCGTCCGCCCTTCACGACGGCGGCGAAGTTCTCGAGGAGACGGAGGCCCCACCGCTGGCTCTTCTCCGGATGAAACTGCGTCGCGTAGATCCGGCCGACCTCGATCGCCGCCGCGAACCTAACCCCGTATTCGCACCACGCGATGCGTACCGAAGCCACACGCACCTGGTCCAGGGACGATGGGGCGTCCGGAGCCACGTGCGCCTGTATCAAGCCACCCTCGGTCAAAGCCGTCCTCACGGCCCCCGCTACAACCGGATAGTACGAATGGACGAAGTAGAAGCGAGCCCCCGAGGGGATGCCGTCGAACAGCCCGAGGTTCCCGGCGTGCTCCACGCGGTTCCATCCCATGTGGGGAATCTTCGGCCCCGGCGGCAGACGGCGCACGGCACCAGGGACGACGTCGAGCCCGCGTCCATCGCCGAACTCCTCACTGGTGGAAAACAGGAGCTGATAGCCGAGGCAGATCCCCAGGAACGGCCGGCTGCCGTCGAGCGCCCGGCCGAGGGCGGGCAGCAGGCCCAGGCGGTCGAGGTTCGACATCGCGTCGTGAAACGCGCCGTCCCCCGGCAGCACCACCGCCTCCGCGTCGTCGACGGCGCGCGGGTCCTGGGTGATCACCGCCGGGCTGCCGACGCGACGAAACGCCTTCTCGACGGACCCGAGATTTCCGCGCCCGTAGTCGACGATGGCAATCACAGCGCACCCTTCGTCGAGGGAAGCACGCCGGCGATCCTTGGATTGACCCGCGTCGCCTCCGCCAGCGCCCGTCCGACGGCCTTGAACACGGCCTCGGTGATGTGGTGGAGATTGTGGCCGTAGTGCATGGTCACGTGCAGCGTCATCTCGGCGTTGAACGCAAACGCGCGAAAGAACTCCTGGAGCAGGTCGAGATCGAAGTTCGACACCCGGGCGCGCGCGACCGGCACGCTGAAGACGAGAAAGGGGCGTCCCGACAGGTCGACCGACGACGACACCAGCGCCTCGTCCATCGGGATGTACGCGGTTCCATAGCGCACGATGCCCTTCTTGTCGCCGAGCGCCTGCCGGAGCGCCTGGCCGAGAACGATGCCCACGTCCTCCACGGTGTGGTGCTGGTCGACCTCGACGTCGCCCTGGGCGTCGACTGCGAGGTCCATCAGTCCGTGCTTCGACCACGCCTCCAGCATATGGCTGAAGAACGGTATCGGCGTCTGCACTTTCGAGGCCCCGGTGCCGTCCAGGTTGAGGTGGAGCGCGATCTCCGTCTCCTTGGTCTTCCGCTCGACGCGCGCCTGTCGGTCCGTGGTCTCAGCGCTCATTCGCCCTTCCCTCCATCCCGGTTCAGCCGCAAGGCCGCCGCGCTCCCGTGCCCGGCGAGGCCCTCGACGCGCGTCAGCGTCCTGAGGTGTGGCGCCGCGGCGCGCAGCCCACCCCGCGAGTACTCGATGACACTCGAGCGCTTCACGAAATCCTCGGCGCTCAGCGGCGATGCGAACCGCGCCGTACCCGCCGTCGGCAGCACGTGGTTGGGGCCCGCGACGTAGTCCCCCACGACCTCGGGCGTGTGGCCGCCCATGAACACCGCGCCGGCGTGCCTCACCCGCGGCAGCAGCGCGGCCGGGACCGCGACCAGCAGCTCGAGGTGCTCCGGGGCGAGCCGGTTGGCCAGCGCGAGCGCCTGATCGAGGCTGTCGACGCGGATCAGCGCGCCGTTCGTCTGGAGCGCCTGAGCGGCGATCGCGCGGCGGGGCAGCGCGGTCAGCTGGCGCTCGAGCGCCGCGGCGACACGCGGGATCAGTTCGCCGACATCCGTGATCAGGAGCGCGCGGGCCATGGGATCGTGCTCAGCCTGGGCGAGCATGTCCGCGGCGATCCACTCCGGGTCCGCGGTCGCGTCCGCGACGACGACGACCTCGCTGGGCCCCGCGACCATGTCGATCCCCACTTCGCCGAAGACACGCGCTTTGGCGAGCGCGACGTAGATGTTGCCCGGCCCGACGATCTTGTCGACCCGGCGGATCAGCGCCGTGCCGTATGCGAGCGCGGCGACCGCCTGCGCCCCGCCGATCCGGTAGCCCTCGGTGACCCCGGCGATGCGCGCGGCGCCGAGCACCACCGGCTCGACCCGGCCGCCGGATCCCGGGGGCGTGACGAGCACGATCTCCCGCACGCCCGCGACGCGCGCCGGGACGACGGTCATCAGCACCGTCGAGGGGTACGCCGCCCGCCCGCCCGGAACGTAGACACCCACGCGGTCGAGCGGGCGGATCTCCTGGCCCAGGACGGATCCGTGCTCGTCGGTCATGCGCCACGACTTGGGCATCGCGGCCGCGTGGTAGCGCTCGATGCGGTCGGCGGCATACTCGAGGGCGGCTCGCACGTCGGGAGCGAGGGCGCGCTCGGCGGTCTCGAAGTCCGCGGCGGTCAGCGCGAGCTCCCCCGCGGCGGCGGGGCTCCAGCCATCGAGACGCGCCGTGTACTCGCAGAGCGCCGCGTCACCCCGGGAGCGCACCGCACCGAGGATCTCGTCGACCGTCCGGTGGATCTCGGGCGCCACCGCCTCGGGCGAGCGCTCGAGCGTCGTCACGACGGCATCGATTCCGCGCCGAGCATCGAGCGTGCGGATCATGAGCGCGGGACCCGCGGCGCCGGCTGCGCCCGCGCTCCGGCCGGGTGCTGGACAGGCGCGCTCCGGCGCGCGGCCTTCAACTCGTCGATGAGCTCGCTGACCGCCGCGTGCTCCGTCTTCATCGAGGCGCGGTTCACGATGAGGCGGGCGGTGGATCGGGTAATCTCGGCCACCTCGACCAGCCCGTTGGCCCTCAAGGTCTCGCCCGACTGGACCAGATCGACGATGCGCTCCGCGAGCCCGACGAGCGGCGCCAGCTCGATCGAGCCGTCGAGGCGCACGATCTCCACCTGGATGCCCCGGTCGGTGAAGTACTGCTCGGCCAGCCGGGGATACTTCGTGGCGACGCGCACCCAGGACCACTTCGCCGGATCGTCGCGCTCCCAGAGCTCGCGCAGCTCCGCGACGACGAGCCGGCAGAATCCGAACCCGAGATCGAGCGGCTCGTACACGTCCGGGTCCTGCTCGAGCAGAATATCCTTGCCGACGATCCCCAGGTCGGCCGCGCCGTACAGGACGTACGCCGGGATGTCGACCGGTTTGAGGAACAGCAGGCGTAGCCCGCGCCGGGCATCGGTGAAGATCAGCCGCCGCGAGTCCTGGTCGATCCCCTCGACGCCGAGCGCGTGCAGGAGCTCGAGCGCGCCGTCGAGCAGTCGCCCCTTCGGCAGCGCGATCGTGAGTCGCTCCTTCACGCGCGCCGCTCGATGCGGGCGCCCAGCGCCGTCAGCTTGGTCTCGAGCCCCTCGTAGCCTCGATCGAGATGGTAGACGCGTGAGACCGTGGTGCGGCCGTGAGCGGCAAGGCCCGCCAGCACCAGCGCGGCCGAGGCGCGCAGATCCGACGCCATCACCGGCGCGCCCTGGTAGCACGACACGCCCCGGATGACTGCGATGGCGCCGTCGGTCTCGATCCGCGCGCCCATCCGTGCAAGCTCGGCGACGTGCATGAACCGATTCTCGAAGATCGTCTCGGTGACCCGCGACTGACCGTCCGCGAGCCCGAGCAGCGTCATCACCTGCGCCTGCATGTCCGTGGGGAAGCCGGGGAACGGGCTCGTGGTGACGTCCGCCGCCCGGGGGCGCCCGGGGCCCCTCACGCGGACCGACGTCGGGCCGACCTCGAGGGCGACGCCGCACTCGCCGAGCTTGGCCATGAGCGCCGAGAGGTGATCGGGCACGAGATCGGTGACCGTGACGTCCCCGCCCGTGATCGCGCCCGCCACAATCAGCGTCCCCGCCTCGATCCGGTCCGGAATGATCCGGTGCGAGGTGCCCGCCAGCTCGGAGACGCCCTCGATCTCCACCCGGGGGGTGCCCGCGCCGCGGATCCGCGCCCCCATGGCCGTGAGCAGGGTCGCGAGGTCGACGACCTCGGGCTCGCGCGCAGCGTTCTCGATCACCGTCGTCCCCTCGGCGAGCGCCGCAGCCATCATGAGGTTCTCGGTCCCCGTGACGGTGACGAGATCGGTGGCGATCCGTGCCGCCTTCAGCCGACTCGCCCGCGCCACCACGTATCCGTTCTCGATCGCGATCTCGGCGCCCAGGCGGGCGAGACCCTTCAGGTGCTGGTCGATAGGCCGCACGCCGATGGCGCAGCCGCCCGGCAGCGCGACGCGCGCCGAGCCGTGGCGCGCCACGAGTGGGCCCAGGACGAGCACGGACGCGCGCATGGTCGAGACGAGGTCGTACGGCGCGACGTCATTGGTGACGCGCGCCACCTGCGCCGCGAGCTCACCGTGCTCGCGCCGGATCGTCGCGCCGAGCGTCTCGACGAGCCGCACCATCGTGCGCACGTCGACGAGGTCCGGAACGTTGGTCAGACGGACCGGCTCCGCGGTCAGCAGCGACGCCGCCAGCGCGGGCAACGCCGCGTTCTTGGCTGCGCTCACCCGCACCGAGCCGCGGAGCGGCACTCCACCGTCGATCTCGAGCCGCGCGGGCATCAGGCTCTCCCCGCGACGAACCGGTCGACGCCAGCGAGGTCGGCGCGGACGGCCACCTGCGCGAAGTCTGCCGTCCGGAGGAGCGCGGCGGCGGCGGCCGCCTGGGCGCCGCCCGCCGTCTCGACGACGAGCACACCGGACGCACGCAGGGCGCGGTGGGCGATCGCGGCGATCCTCCTGATCAGCGCGAGACCGTCGGCGCCACCGTCCAGCGCGACGACCGGCTCGTGGGTCCGCACCTCCGGCGGGAGCTCGGGCACGAGCCCGGTCGGCAGGTACGGAGGGTTGCTCACGATGAGGTCGGCGCCCAGATCGCGGACCCCGTCGAGCAGGTCCGCGGCGACGACCCTGATGCGCGCCGCGAGTCCGAGGGCGATCGCATTCTCCCGAGCGACGGCCGCAGCGGCCGGCGACACGTCGATGGCGACCACGTCGAGATCCGGCCGCTCGGCGGCCAGCGCGCAGGCGATGCACCCCGACCCGGTCCCGAGATCGACGGCCCGCAGCCTCCGGCCGCCGCGCGCTGGCAGGAGCGCCAGCGCCCATTCCACGAGCGCCTCGGTCTCCGGTCTGGGCACGAGCACCGCGTCGGTGAGGCGAACGCGCACGCCGCGAAACTCCTCCCAGCCGAGGATTCGCTGGAGCGGTTCACGGCGCGCGCGCCGGCGCACGGCGTCGCCATAGCGCTCGGCAAGCAGCTCGGGGACGGCACCGGCCGGATCCAGCCGAACGGTGACCCGCCCGACGCCGAGCAGCCCGGCGAGCAGCCACTCGGCGTCGACCCGCGGACTGGCGACGCCGGCCGCCTCGAGCGCGGTCGTGGCGGCGGCGAGCTGGTCTCGGAACGTCGTGACGGGGCGCATCACTGCTCTACCCGCTGGAGCCGATCGGCCTCCTCGGCCGCCACGAGAGCGTCGATCAGCTCGTCGAGGTCACCATCCAGCACGGCCGCCAGCCGATGGAGTGTGAGACCGATTCGGTGATCGGTGACGCGCGTCTGCGGGAAATTATAGGTGCGGATCCGCTCGCTGCGCCCGCCCGTCCCGACCTGGCTGCGGCGGTCCGCCGCGATGGCCGCCTGTTGCTCGTCCTGCGCCCGCTCCAGCAGCCGGGCCTTGAGAACGCGCATCGCCTTCGCCCGGTTCTTGATCTGTGACCGCTCGTCCTGGCACGTCACGACGAGCCCGGTCGGCAGGTGGGTGATCCGTACGGCCGAATCCGTCGTGTTGACGCCCTGCCCGCCGGGGCCGGAGGACCGGTACACGTCGACCCGGAGGTCCTTCTCCTCGACCTTGACGTCGACGTCCTCGGCCTCCGGAAGCACGGCGACGGTGACGGTCGAGGTGTGGATCCGGCCGCTCGACTCGGTGACGGGCACACGCTGCACCCGGTGCACGCCACGCTCGAACTTCAGACGACTCCACGCGCCGCGCCCCTGGATGAACAGGATCACGTCCTTGAACCCGCCGACGCCGGTCGCGCTGGCGTCCATCATCTCGACCCGCCACCGCGGGCGCTCAGCGTACTTCGTGTACATGCGGCTCAGGTCCGCGGCGAAGAGGGCGGCCTCATCGCCACCGGCGCCCGCGCGGATCTCGACGAAGACGTTCTTCTCGTCGTTCGGATCGCGCGGCAGCAGGAGCCGTTTCAACTCCTCCTCGAGCGCCGCCTGCCGGGCGGTGAGGTCGTCGATCTCCGCTTGCGCGAGCTCGGCGAGCTCGCGGTCGCCACCCTCCACGAGGATGTGGCGGGCCTCGCCGATCCGGCGAAGCACCTCGCGGTACGCGGTGAAGCGCTCGACGATGTCGACGGTGTCGGCGTGCTCTTTCCGAAGCCGGGCGTACTCGGCGGGCTGGCCGAAGGTGGCGGGGTTGGACAGGGCCCGGGCGATCTCGTTGGACCGCTCTTCGATCTGACGGAGCTTGTCAAACAGCATCGGGGCTCAGCGCGCCGTTTCGCGCGCGCGACACGGGGGCAAACAAAAAGCCGGCCCCAGTCCAACCCGGCCGGCTTCGGAGCGCGTGCTACGCGGACGCGGTCGGGCGCCCGTACTTCCGCTGGAAGCGCTCGACACGACCCGCGGTGTCCATGAGCTTGTGCTTCCCGGTGTAGAAAGGATGGCACTTCGAGCAGACCTCCACGTGGATGTTGGACCTGGTGGAGCGAGTGTGAACCACCTCTCCGCACGCGCACGTGATGGTCGTATCCACATAGTCCGGATGAATGCCCACCTTCATTCGAGCCACCCCCTCAGAGGCTCCAAGAATACCAGCCCTGACCAGAACACGCAAAAACCCCGAGGATTCCCGCCAGCCAGGCGGATCACCCCATCGAGTGCATCGAGGCCAGGAACTCCTTGTTCGTCTTCGTGAGCTTGAGCTTGTCCAGCAGGAGCTCCATGCCCTCCACGGGGTTGAGCTGGGAGAGCGCCTTGCGCAGGAGCCAGATCTTCTGGAGCTCGTCCTTCTCGAGGAGCAGCTCTTCCTTCCGCGTGCCCGACTGCTCGATGTTGATCGTCGGGAAGATCCGCTTGTCCATCAGCCGGCGATCGAGATGAACCTCCATGTTGCCGGTCCCCTTGAACTCCTCGAAGATGACGTCGTCCATCCGGCTTCCGGTGTCGACGATGGCCGTCGCCATGATCGTGAGCGAGCCGCCCTCCTCGATGTTCCGCGCCGCCGCGAAGAAGCGGCGCGGCCGCTGGAGCGCGTTCGCGTCGAGGCCGCCCGACAGGACCTTCCCCGACGACGGGATGACGGCGTTGTGGGCGCGCGCGAAGCGGGTGAGCGAGTCGAGCAGGATCACGACGTCCCGCTTGTGCTCGACCAGACGCTTGGCCTTCTCGATCACCATGTCGGCGACCTGGATGTGCCGCTGGGGCGGCTCGTCGAAGGTGGACGAGATCACCTCGCCCTTCACCGACCGCTGCATGTCGGTGACCTCCTCGGGCCGCTCGTCAATCAAAAGCACGATCAGCACCACCTCCGGGTGGTTGGCCGTGACCGAGTTGGCGATGCACTGCAGCAGCATGGTCTTCCCGGCCCG
>Ga0184633_10000220_pt1 | contig 18738 bp, 17 predicted proteins | sample PLM31_170_b1_FD_133156 | JGI IMG/M metagenome (GOLD analysis project Ga0184633, IMG submission 133156) | Groundwater sediment microbial communities from an aquifer in East River, Colorado, USA - PLM3-1_170_b1 | ecosystem: Environmental > Terrestrial > Soil > Riparian zone | place: USA: East...
ACGCCACGCTTCGTGAACTTCGAGACGAGCGTCCTGACCTCCGACACCGCCCGGAGCAGCTCGCGAAGCGGCTCGCCGGTGATCGGGGCCTTGGTCCCCGGCACCTTCACGCTCGCGTCCTCGACCCAGGTGGAAAGGAAGAACTCCTCGAACTCGCGGTCGGACATCAGGTACTTCTCGACCTTCCCCTTCTTGACCTTGAACAGCGGCGGCTGGGCGATGTAGAGGTGGCCCGCCTCGATGACCGGCACCATGTGCCGGAAGAAGAAGGTCAGGAGCAACGTGCGGATGTGCGCACCGTCCACGTCGGCGTCGGTCATGAGGATGATCTTGTGATACCTGAGCTTCGCGACGTCGAACTCGTCGGGGCCGATCCCGGTCCCGAGCGCGGAGATGAGCAGGCGGATTTCATTGTGGGACAGGACCTTGTCGTAGCGCGCCTTCTCCGCGTTGATGATCTTGCCGCGGAGCGGAAGGACGGCCTGGGTGCGCCGATCCCGTCCCTCCTTCGCCGAGCCGCCCGCCGAGGCTCCCTCGACCAGGAAGAGCTCCCGGTACTGCGGATCGCGCTCCGAGCACTCGGCGAGCTTCGCCGCGAGCCCCTCGTCGTCCATGCCCCGCTTGCGGGTCAGCTCACGCGCCTTGCGGGCGGCCTCCCGCGCCTGGGCGGCTCGCACGCACTTGTCGACGATCTTCCGCGCCGTCGTCGGGTCTTCTTCGAAGGCCTCGGCGAGCTTGTCATTGACGACCTGCTGGACCAGGCCCTTGATGTCGCTGTTGCCGAGCTTGGCCTTGGTCTGGCCTTCGAACTGCGGCTCCGGCAACCGGACCGAGACCACCGCCGTGAGTCCTTCCCGGACGTCGTCGCCGGTGATGCCGCTCTTGAAGTTCTTGAGGAAGCCGTTGGCCAGCGCGTAGTTCGAGAGCGTGCTCGTCAGCGCCGCCCGGAACCCGGTCAGGTGCGTACCGCCCTCGCGGGTGTTGATGTTGTTTGCGAACGAGAAAACGCTCTCCTGGTATCCGTCGTTGTACTGGAGCGCCACCTCGACCTCGGTATCGCCTTTCTTGCCCACGAAGAACAGCACCTTTGGGTGTAGCGGCGTCTTGTTCTGGTTCAGGTGCTTGATGAACTCGATGATGCCGCCCTTGTACAGGAACGTGTGCGAGCGCCCGTCGCGCTCGTCCTCGATGACGATCTTCAGGCCGCGGTTCAGGAACGCCAGCTCGCGCAGGCGGTTGCTGAGCGTGTCGAACGAGAACGTCGTCTCCTCGAAGATCTTGGCGTCCGGCTTGAAGCGGATGATCGTCCCGGTCTTCTTCGTCGTTCCGGTCGCCGTGAGCGGGCTGGTGGGGACGCCGTGCTCGTAGCGCTGCGTCCACTCCTTGGCGTCGCGGCGGATCTCGACCTCGAGCCACTCGCTGAGCGCGTTCACGACGGAGATGCCGACGCCGTGCAGGCCGCCGGACACCTTGTACGCCGAGTGCTCGAACTTTCCGCCGGCGTGCAGGACAGTCAGGACGACCTCGGCCGCCGACTTTCCGCTCTCCTTGTGCAAGTCGACGGGAATACCGCGGCCGTTGTCGCCGACCGAGCAGGTACCGTCGGAGTGCAGGATGATCTTGATGCTGTCGCAGTAGCCGGCGAGTGCCTCGTCGACGGAGTTGTCCACCGCCTCGTACACGAGGTGATGCAGCCCGTACGCGCCCGTATCGCCGATGTACATCGCGGGGCGCTTGCGGACCGCCTCGAGCCCCTCGAGGACCTTGATATCGCTCGCGGTGTAGGTCTCGGCGCTCATGCCGGAGTCACGCTCCCGCCATTGACCTGAAACACCGCCGCGCCATCCACCGAAGGAGCGTCGGGCGTCGTCAGAAACACCTGCTCGGCAGACTGGATCTCACGGAGGACATGCTCGCGCACGACGGGGTCCAGCTCCGAGAGCGCATCGTCGAGCAGAAGGACCGGGGCGGTGCCCGCCGCCTCGCTCACCGGTAGCATCTCGGCCAGACGCAGGGCGAGCGCGGTGAGCCGCTGCTGGCCACGAGAGCCGAAGGCGCGAGCATCGACCCCGTCGATCTCGATCGCGAGGTCGTCCCGGTGCGGGCCCACGACCGTTTGCCCCCGCCGGGTCTCCTCACGCTGACTGCGCTCGAGGGCCGCCAGGAGCGCCGCGGGCTCCGCGGCTTCGCCGAGCGCGGTCCGGTACCTGATCTCGACCTTGGACCGCGCCGCCGAGAGGGCCGCATACACCCGCGCGAGCTCGGTCTGCAGCGCGGCCACCGCCTTTCGACGCCGACCGAGTAGCTCCATGCCGACCGTCGCGAACTGCTCGTTCCACGGCCCGAGCCGTTCTGCCAGGCCAGCGTCGTGCGTGCGCGGCTGAAGGAGCCGATTCCGGCGCGCGAGGACCTGACGGAACCGAAGGAGCGTCGGAATGTGATTCGAGTAGAGCCGCCCCGCGAACCCGTCGATGAAGTTACGGCGCGCCGATGGTCCGCCATTGACGATTTCGAGGTCTTGCCATCCGAACGCGATCGCGCGCGCCCACTCCGGGGCCGGCTCCCCGCTGGTCTGCCAGGTTCCATCCTCGAGCCTGGTCAGCGCGCGGCGCAGTGTACACCGCGTCTCACCGCGAAGGACCTCCCCGGTGAGCGTCGTGGTCTCCGTCCCCCAGTGCGGGATTTCGGCGATTCGGGAGGTCCGGAAGGACCGCCCCGTGATGAGGAGTCCGAGCGCTTCGAGGAGGTTGGTTTTGCCCTGGGCGTTAGCCCCGGTGACGACGTTCAGGCGGGGCGCCGGACGCCATGAGAGGGTGCGATAATTTCGAAATTCCAACAACTGAGCGCAGCCTATCTGCACCCTCGTAAGCTCCTGTTTTATAAGGTGAAAATAGCATCTAGATACGCATGGGCATTATAACACAGCAGTACCCTTCGTCCTCGACGCTTTTAATCACCCCGGGGCTCTGAGCATCCTTGATCTCGAACATGACTTGATCCTTGTCGAGGGCGGCCATGGCCTCCAGCAGGTAGCGTGAATTGAAGCCGAGCACCATCTCCTCGCCGGCGTACTCGACCTCGAGGATTTCCTCGGCCTCCCCCAATTCCTGGCTCGAGGCCGTCACCTTCAATGAACCCGGGCTGAGCGCGAGCTTCACCGGCTTGTTCCGCTCCTCAGCCATGACCGCGACGCGACGCAACGCCGCCGTGAGCGAACTGCGCGGGGCCGAGAGCCTTCCCGGCTGCGTTCGAGGAATGACGGCGTCGTAGTTGGGGAACTGTCCCTCGATCAGGCGAGCGGTCATCACGAAATTCGGCATCTGCAGGACAAACTGATTTTCGGTGATCGCGATCTGGACCTCCTCACCCGCTCCGAGGACGCGCATGATCTCGGTGACGGCTTTCCGTGGCACGATGCCGGTCGCGCTGGGGATGGCTTGGCCCAGGCTCCGGGTGGAGAAGGCCAGACGATGTCCGTCCGTCGCCACCATCCGCACGTCCTTTCCCTGGAACACGAAGAGCACACCATTGAGCGCGTACCGCGTTTCGTCGTGGGACACCGCGAAGCTCGTCTGGGTGAGCATCTCGCGCAAGGTCTTGGCCTCGAGGGTCACCCACGATTGCGGCGATGCGGGAACCACCGGCGGAAAATCATCCGGGGCCAAGCCGACCAGCCGGTAGGTCGCACCACCGCACCGCAAACTCACCGTCACGTTTTCCGTCACCTTGAGCGCCACCGCGGCGGCCGCCAACTCCTTCACGATTTCGGCGAGCTTTCTCGCCGACACCGTGATCGCTCCCTTCCCGCCGACCTTCGCCGGCACCGAGACACGCGCACCGACCTCGAGATCCGTCGCGGTCATGCGCACGCTCTCGCCCTCCGCCTCGAGCAAGACGTTGGCGAGGATCGGAAGCGTCTGGCGTGGCTCCACGATGTTCTGCACCATCTGGAGGCCCTTGAGGAACGCGTCACGGTCGATCACTACTTCCATGAGGTTCTCCAGTGTGTTTGAGTAGAAAAGAAAGACAACAACGTAGTCGTAGACGTCGTCAAGCGGTGTGGACGGGGAGGATCACCCAGAAATGGCGGTGGCGTCGCTAGTTCGTCAGCAGGGAGGGCGGGGATAAGCGTGTGGAGATCGTGGCGAGAGGCGTGGATCAAAGGTTGATGCTCTGGATAAGGCCGTCGATCGTCTTGTGCAGTTTGGGGTCTGTCTGCATGAGCGTCTGGATCTTGTCCACCGCGTGCAGGACCGTGGTGTGGTCCTTTCCGCCGAATGCCCGGCCGATCTCCGAGAGCGACGAATGGGTCATCTGGCGAGCGAGGTACATGGCGACCTGTCGCGGGAAGGCGATGGCCCTGGTCCGGTTCTTGGCCTTGAGGTCGGAGAGCTTGAGGCCGAAGAAGTCGCCGACTCGCCGCTGGATGTGGTCGATCGTGATGATCTTCTCTTCCTCGCCCCAGAGCTCTCCGAGGGCCTCCTGCGCGAGGTCGACGCTCATCTCGCGACTGGTCAGGGCGCAGAACGCGATCATCCGGGTGAGCGAGCCCTCCAGCTCGCGGATGTTCGACTTGATCCGGCTCGCGATGAGATAGGCGACATCGTCGGCAAGCCCGACGCGCTCGAGCGCGGCCTTCTTCTTGAGGATGGCCACGCGCGTCTCGAAATCCGGCGGCTGGAGATCCGCGATCAGACCCCACTCGAAGCGCGAGCGCAAGCGCTCCTCGATCTCCGGGATGTCCTTCGGGGAGGTGTCGCTCGAGACGATGATCTGCTTCCGCGATTCGTAGAGATCGTTGAACGTGTGGAAGAACTCCTCCTGGGTCCGCTCCTTGCCCGAGATGAACTGGATGTCGTCGATCAGGAGGAGATCGATCGTCCGGTAGCGAGCGCGGAACTCCGCGGTCCGGTCGTAGCGGATCGCGTTGATGAGCTCGTTCGTGAACCGCTCGGAGGAGAGATACGCGACCGACATCCCCGGGAAGAGGCGCGCGCTCTGGTGCCCGACGGCGTGCAGGAGGTGCGTCTTCCCGAGTCCGACGCCGCCGTAGATGAAGAGTGGGTTGTACGCTCGCGAGGGAAGCTCGGCGACCGCCTGGCATGCCGCCTGCGCGAACTGGTTCGAGGAACCCACGACAAACGCGTCGAACGTGTAGCGCGGGTTAAGCCCGTCGACGGTACCGCCGCCACCGGGCCCGCGCTCCAGGCGCGGCGTGGGCGCCCCCTCGGCAGGTGATCCATCGGAATCGACGGTGAGCGTGATGCGTGGATGGCCGCCGAGACACTCGCGGGCCGCCTGGTGGAGAGTGTCGAGGTAGTTCTGAGCCAGCCAGTCGCGTGAGAACTTGTTCGGGGCGCCGATACGCAGGTGGTCGCCCTCGACGGCAGCGAGCCGGCACGGCCGAACCCAGTTGTCGAGGACCGGCGTGGGGAGCGTCCGAGCCAGGGAATCGAGGAGTCGCGCCCAAAGGTCATCCAACACGGGAGTCGTCCTCACTTACGCACAGGGTTATCCACACGTGTGGATAGCCCCAGCATCTTGCTCGATCGGAATACGCGCCGCCACGCGAGCACCTCGGGACACAACTCCTCACACCGGTCCGTCGCACGATGGATGGCGGACTCTAGCACGGGCTCAAAGCGAGTCGCAAGAGTCTTCGCAACGCGACGGCAGGTTGACTCGTCTCGAGGCGATGTCTACACTGTGTCGGTTCGACGATCCTCAGGGGGAGCACGGTTCATGAAGCGGACGTTTCAGCCGAATGTGCGCCGGCGGAAGAAAACCCACGGCTTCCGCAGACGGATGAAGACCAAAGGCGGGCGGAAAGTGCTCAAACGTCGGCGCGCGAAGGGGCGGAAACGGCTGACCGTCTGACGGGCCGGTTTCCTCGGCGCGAACGGTTGACCACCAGCGCTGAATTTCAAGCGCTCTTCCAGCGGGGCAAGCGAATTGACCGGCCGTCCATGATCGTGCTCTGGCGCGCGACGGCGGAGCCGCGGCGGGCCGGCTTCGCCGTGAGTCGGCAGATCCGCGGGGCCGTGCAGCGTAACCGCGCGCGCCGCCGGCTGCGCGAGGCGTACCGGGCGACCCGCGGCACCGCGCCGGCGCACACGGCGCTCGTGATCATCGGGAGACCGGGCGCGTTGCTTGAGCCCTTCGCGGCGCTCGCCAGCGAGCTGCGTGGCGCGCTCGCCGCGATTCCGGGCTCGCGGCCGTGACGCGGGTGACGCGCGTCGCGCTCGGCGCGATCACGATCTACCAGCGGCTGGTCTCGCCCCTGCTGCCGAGCGCGTGCCGGTTCGCGCCAACATGTTCGGAGTACGCGCGGATCTCGCTCGAGGAGTATGGCCTCCTGCGCGGCCTCGGGCTTGCGACATGGCGCTTGATGCGCTGCCACCCGTTCCATCCCGGAGGGTACGATCCGCCGCCGGCCCGAGCGCGGCAGGTCTGACGATGGAAAAGAGAGCGATCCTCGCGGCGGTCCTGATGGCGGCGGTGTTCATCGCCTATCAGACCTTTTTCCTCCCGGTGGGTCAGGAGGCTCCCGCCCCGCAGAAACCGCCCACACAGACCGCCGCCCCGACGTCGACGCCCCAGCCGGCGCCCGCCCCGGCGGCGGCACCGCCAATGACGCCGACGCCTCGCGGGGTCCCGGCCCCCCGGCCCGCCCAGAGCCTGACCACGGTGGTGGCGCCCCTCTATCGTGCGGTCGTGAGTAGCGAGGGCGGGAAGTTCCAGGAGCTGAGTCTCAAGTATCGGGGGGAGAAGCCGGTAGTCATCGTCGGCGACCTGGGGCCGGCCGGGCTGCTCGTGTCGTCCGGCTCGAGCGCTCCCGCGGCGCCGGTGCCGATGACGGTGGGCGCCGAGAGCGTGTCCGTCAAGCCGGGTCGCGCCGAGAGCCTGGTGCTCGCCGGCGAGACCGACGGCCTGCGCGTTCGCCAGACGCTCCGCTTCGATCCGGACAGTTATGTCATCGCCGTCGGCGTCCGCATCGAGAACCCCTCGGCGTCCGCCCGCCAGGTGACGATCGAGCTCCCGTGGGCGTCGCGGATCTCCTGGGCCGGCGTGCCGGAGAAGTTTCCGGGGCAGCACCCGATCGAAGTCGTCTGGTCCGTCGGGGGCGCCGTCGATCGGACTCCCCACTGGATGAACCCCACCCTCGAGGGGCTTGTCGAGCATCCTCCCAAGCTCGATCGCGAGGGCGACTGGATCGCAATCGGCAGCGTGTGGTATCTCGCCGCGCTCATGCCGAAGACCGGGGGCTTCCATCTCGTTACTTCGGTCGAGAAGCCCGAGGAAGCGAAGGATGCGCGGAGGGCAATGCCCGGCCGCGTCACGATCGGCGTGCGGGCGACGCCCGAGATCGCTCCGGGCAAGGCCTGGGAGGGCGAGGTCGCGATCTTTGCCGGGCCAAAGGAGTACCGGTTGCTCGAGGGCCTCCGACTCGAAGAGACGCTGAACTTCGGGGGCTTCCCCATTCCCTGGTACTGGGGCGGGCTGCCGATGCGGTGGGTCGGCGCGCCCATCTTGATATTGATGAACTGGACCTACAAGCACGTGGGCAACTACGGAATCGCGATCATCCTGCTCACGGTGATCTCGAAGGTCCTCTTCTATCCCCTGACCGTCAAGAGCATGCGATCGATGAAGGCGATGCAGGCGCTCCAGCCGCAGGTGAACGCGCTCCGCAGCAAATACCAGAAGGATCCCCAGGCGCTGCAGCGCGAGACGCTCGCGCTCTACCGGAAGCACAAGGTGAATCCGATGGGCGGCTGCCTGCCGATGATCGCGCAGGTTCCGATCTTCTACGCCCTCTATCTGGCGCTGTCGGTGTCGGTCGAGCTCCAGAACGCGGCGTTTCTGTGCTTCGGGCGGCTCTTCGGCGTCGATCTTTGGATCTGCGATCTCGCGGCATACGATCCGACCTACGTGTTGCCGGTGCTCATGGGCATCACGATGTTCATCCAGCAGAAGCTGACGCCCACGACGGGCGATCCGCGCCAGGCAAAGATGATGCTGTTCATGCCGTTCATTTTCACCTTCATGTTCCTCAACCTGCCCTCGGGCCTTGTCCTCTACTGGACCGTGTCCAACGTGCTCCAGATCCTGCAGCAGAAGCTCATGGACCGACCCGCGCGCACGCGCGCGACGCGCGAGGCCAAGGACGCCAGCCGGGCCTGAGCCCCCGCGCCCCGACGACACGATCGTTGCCGTCGCGACGGCTATCGGTGAAAGCGCCATCGGGGTGATTCGCGTGAGCGGTCGGGACGCGATCGCGCTCGTGGCCCCCCTGCTCCGGACCGCGATACCCCTCGCGGCGTTTCCGTCTCACCGGGTGCGGCGCGTCGCCATCGTCGACGCGAAGAGCGGCGAGCGTGTCGACGAGGCGCTCTGCACCGTCATGCGCGCGCCGCGTTCGTACACCGCGGAGGACGTGGTCGAGCTCTCGTGTCACGGCTCGCCGGCGCTGCTCCGGATGGTCACTCTGTGGATTGTCGCCGGCGGTGCGCGGCTGGCGGCGCCGGGCGAGTTCACCCGCCGTGCGTTCCTCAACGGGCGGCTCGACCTCGCCCGGGCCGAGGCGGTCGCGCTGATGATTAGCGCACGGACCGATCGCGCGGTCGCGCTCGCGGCGCGCGCGCTGGCGGGCGGATTCTCTGATCAGGTTCGCGCCCTGCGCGACGCGCTCGTCGACCTCATGGCCGGCCTCGAGGTGACGCTCGACTTCCCGGAGGAACGCGTCGGGCACGACGTCGGGGCCGCCCGGGTCACCGTCGCCCGGCTCCGTGCCGATGTCGAGCGCTGGCTCGCGGCCGCCCGCCACGGCCGGGTCGTCCACGACGGGATCACGGTGGCCCTCGTCGGTCCGCCGAACGCCGGCAAGTCGAGCCTGCTGAACGCGCTGCTCGGGCGGGACCGCGCGATCGTGTCTCCGGTCCCGGGTACGACGCGCGACGTGGTCGATGGCACGATCGCGATCGCCGGGGTGCCGGTCCGGCTGCTCGACACCGCGGGCCTCGACGTCCCGAGAGACGCGATCGAGGCCGAAGGCATCCGACGCAGTCGCCGAGCGATGGAGGAGAGCGATCTGCTGCTCGTCGTGCTCGACGGGAGCATCCTGCCTGACCAGCGCGTCCTGGAGGAGACGGCGGATCGCGCGCGCCTGATCGTGCGAGCGAAGTGCGATCTGCCTGCTCACCCGGCAGCGGCGGCTCACCGTGACGCCGTGGCGGTGTCGGCCGTCAGCGGCGAGGGCATCGAGGCGTTACTCAAGCGCCTGGCGCAAGAGGTGGAAGACCGCGCCGCGGCGGCCGGCGACGAAGGCGGCATTGTCGCGTCGCTGCGCCAGTTCGAGCTCCTCCACGCCCTTTCCACGTCACTCGCCGCGGGCGAATGCGCGCTCGGCGAGGCACCGCTCGAGGCAGCGCTCGTCGATCTGAAAGACGCGCTCGACCACGCCGGTGCCGTCCTGGGCGTCGACGTTGGTGATGCGGTTCTCGATCACATCTTCGCGACGTTTTGCCTGGGCAAGTGACGCGACCGCTCGAGGCTTTGGCCAAGGGGGCCGCTCCGATCCTTGCCCGACCCCTAGCGCCAAGCGAGTTGGCCGGGTTCAGTAACTATCTCAATCTATTGGTTAAGTGGCAGAAGGTTCACCGGATCGTCGGTTCGGCTGATCCGATGTGGATCGTGGAACATCTGTTCCTCGATAGCCTGCTTTTCCTCACGCTCCTCCCACCTTCTCTCCGAACACTGGTCGACCTCGGCTCGGGCGCGGGCCTACCGGGACTCCCGATCAAGATCGTCAGCCGCGAACTCGAGATCACGCTCGTCGAATCGCGCCGGCGTAGAGCGGCGTTTCTCTCGAGCGCGGTACGTGAGCTGAAACTCGAACGAGCCCACGTCGTCGAGGGCCGAATCGAGAACTTGCTCGATGAGCTCGAGGGTCGCTTCGAGGGCGTCGTCATGCGCTGCGCCGGTGATGTCGGTGAGCTGATCCCGATGGCAGCTAGATTGGTGGGGTCGCACGGAGTGGTCGTCGCGGCAGGCCCTCCGCGGCCGAAACCGCTGGCCCTTGGCGAGTGGGTAACGGTTCCGGGTGTGAAGCCGGGAACGACCCGCCGGTTCGCGATCTACCGTAGGCCCTAGCCACGCCGGCTGGCAGGCCCGACTCGGGAAATCGCGGTCGCGAAGGGCTCCCACGAACCGCTCTTCGTCGTTCTGCGTCGGCGGGCGGCGTTCGCCAGCCGGTGCCGGATGAGCTCGAGGCAAACTGCTCAGAGGCGCAGTCTTGCCGGGACCGCCATTTACGGAAAAAATTGACGTCGAAGAGCCCATTCGTGGAAGAGTGTTGGCCGTGGAACACCGACATAGAGCTCAACATAAGTTGATGCTACCGTGTGCGTCGTGGAACACTTGATCACAGCTGACGTCAGGTAGCGTGGCAAGGGTCCTCGCGGTCGTGAATCAAAAGGGTGGCGTGGGCAAAACCACGACCGCGGTAAATCTTGCTGCCGGTCTGGCTCTGGCCGAGCGCCCTACCCTCCTGGTCGACCTCGATCCTCAGGGCAACGCGACGACAGGCCTAGGGGTCCAGAAGACGGGCCTTCATCCCACGATCTATCACGTCCTCCTGGGGGGCGAGGCAACCGAGAAGGCGATTCGCGCTACGTGCCTGCCTGGCTTGAAGCTGCTGCCGGCAGACATCGATCTCGTCGGAGCCGAGATCGAGCTGGTCGGAGTTGAGAGACGCGAGCACCAGTTGCGCGCGGTGCTGGAGCCGGTCGCTGCTTCCTACGACTATGTCGTCATCGATTGCCCACCGTCACTGGGGCTCCTGACGATCAACGCTCTGGTGGCGGCCGATCGCGTCCTCGTCCCACTCCAGTGTGAGTTCTACGCGCTCGAGGGGTTGGCCCATCTCCTCAAGAAGACCGTGAGGCTCGTGCGAGAGAAGCTCAACCCGGGTCTCGACGTCCTGGGGATCGTGCTCACGATGTTCGACGGCAGGACGAGCCTCGCGCTCCAGATTCGCGACGAGGTGAACCGGTACTTTCCCGGGCAGGTGTTCGATACCGTCATTCCGCGCAACGTTCGGCTTACGGAAGCGCCAAGCCACGGCAAGCCGGTCATGCTTCACGATCTCAAATCCAGTGGCTCCGCCGCATACCTCGAACTGACGCGGGAGGTGTTGAACCATGATTACTAAGCGCGGACTCGGCCGTGGGCTTGGAGCGCTGCTGTCCGCGGAGCCCGCGGAAGCTGAGGCTCTCGTCGAGGTGCCCATCGATCAGATCGAGGTGAACCCGAATCAACCACGGAAGGTTTTCGATTTCACGGCGTTGGACGAGCTGGCCGCCTCGATAAGATCTTCGGGCGTGATCCAGCCGATCATCGTCCGCCGATTCGCCGGCGCCTATCAGCTCATCGCCGGTGAGCGGCGCTGGCGGGCCGCCAGGCAAGCGGGCCTCGATCGGATTCCCGCCATCGTGCGCGAGGCCACGGACGCGCAGAGCATCGAGCTCGCGCTCGTCGAGAACCTGCTGCGCGAGGATTTGAATCCGATCGAGGCGGCGCAGGCCTACCAGAAGCTGCTGGCCGAGTTCGCGTGGACGCAGGAAGAGCTGGCGCAGCGAATCGGAAAGGATCGCACCTCGATCGCGAACTGTCTGCGGCTGTTGCGGCTCCCGGAGGAGATCCAGGCCGACCTGCGCAGCGGTCGACTTACGATGGGCCACGCGCGCGCGCTTCTCGCGCTGCCGAGTGTCGCCGAGCAACTCCGGCTGCGGGACGAGATTCTCGCCCATGACTGGTCCGTGCGGACGACGGAGGACTCCATCCGGGCGAAGGAGTCCCTCGCGGAGGCGCACGGGCTGGCCCCGAAGAAGGGTCGGCGGCGGTCGGTGGAGCTGGCGGCGCTCGAGGACGCCCTCCAGCGCGGCCTGATGACGCGGGTGCGGATCATCGGCAACGAGCGAAAGGGTAAGATCGAAGTGATCTATGCGACGCCGGACGAGCTCGAGCGGCTGGCCGAGTTGCTCGGCGCGCAACACTAGCGATCCAATGGCGGAGCGCATCGTCGTCGGCATGAGCGGCGGGGTCGACTCGTCCGTCGCCGCGGCCCTGCTGGTGGATCAGGGCTGCGACGTCGTCGGGGTCACCATGCGGGTCTGGCCGTGGCAAGAAGAGGCGGAGCCGACCAGGCGGTTCGGGAGCTGCTGCGGCACCGAGGCCGTGGAGGACGCGCGTCAGGTTGCCCGCGCCCTCGGGATCCCGTACTACCTCTTGAATCTCGAGTCAGAATTTAACCAAAAGGTGATTGGCCGGTTCGTCGCCGAATACGGCAACGGCCGGACGCCGGTCCCGTGCGTGTCGTGCAATAGTAACCTAAAGTTCGGCTCGCTGCTCGGTCGGGCTCGGGCCTGGGACGCCGTGGCCGTCGCCACCGGGCACTACGCGCGGGTCGAGCGCGACCGCGCGACCGGGCGCTATCTGCTCCTCCGGGCTAAGGACACGCGCAAGGACCAGACCGATTTCCTGTGGCCGCTCACGCAGGAGCAGCTGGGCGCCGCGCGGTTTCCCGTTGGCGAGCTGACGAAGGACGAGGTGCGGGAACAGGCGCGCCGCCTCGGGCTGGTCACCGCCGACAAGCCCGAGAGCCAGGACCTCTGCTTCGTGCCGGACGACGACTACCGGGGCTTCCTGCGCCGGCGCGCCCCCGAGATGTTTCGACCCGGCGCGATCGTCGACGGGCGCGGGACCACGCTCGGAGCTCACGGCGGACTCCCGGCCTTCACCGTCGGCCAGAAGCGCGGGCTCGGCCTCGCGACGGGTCGGCCGCTCTACGTCGTCGATCTCGACCCGGAGCGCAACACCGTCAGCGTGGGCGAGGCGGCGGACCTCGAGCGCGGCCGACTCGTGGCGACCGCGGTGAATTTCATCGCGTGCGAGCCGCCGCGGTCGCCGCTGCGTGTCGAGGCCAAGATTCGCCACAGTCACCGGCCCGCCGCCGCGTCCGTGCGCGCGCTGGAAGGCGACAGGGCAGAGGTCATCTTCGACGCCCCGCAGCGCGCCGTCAGCCCGGGCCAGTCCGTGGTCTTCTACAGCGGCGACGTCGTGGTTGGGGGTGGGGTCATCGCGCGGACCGCGCCCGGCTGAGCGCGCGGACGATTGACACCGGGCGCGATTGAGTGATAGTTTTCACAAACCTTCGTCGGGCAGCTCGAGATCGAGGAGACCTCCGAAATGTGTCAGCGTGAGCGGGAATGGGTCGGCACCGTCGCGCGCATCGTCGTCCTTCTGGTGCTGCTGGCGCCGGCCGTCGCGAGCGCGGCCAGTGAAGGCGGACACGAGGGCGGCCTGATCAGTCTCGACAAATCGCTGATCGTCCAGGGCGTTAATTTCCTCATTTTATTATTTATCCTCCAGCGTCTGCTCTACAAACCGTTTCTCGCGAAGATGGAGGAGCGGACCCAGGCGATCCAGAAATCGCTCGACGAGGCGCAGGCGGCGCGCGCGGCAGCGGCGCGCCAGCAGGAGGAGAACGAGGTGCGGCTCCGCACGGCGCACGCCGAGGCCGCGGCGATCCGGGCCCAGGCGCTGAAGGACGCGGCCGACGAGCAGAGGCGCCTCGTCGACGCGGCCCGCGCCGAATCACAGCGACTCGTGGAGACGGCGAAGGCGCAGATGGACGCCGACGTGCGGCGGGCGCGCGAGGAGCTCCGGCGCGAGGTCGCCGACCTGGCGACCGCGGTCGCCGAGAAGCTCGTGCGCCGGAGCCTGCGTGACGAGGATCATCGACGCATCGTCGCCGACGCGATCGCCAAGGTCGGCAACTAGGTGAAGGCCTCGCCGGCCGTCGGCCGTTCCTACGCAAAGGCGCTCTTCGAGCTCGCCCGAGAGCGCAACCAGGTAGACGTTATCGCGCACGAGCTCGATGCCGTTGCAGAGCAGTTCGCGCGCGAGCCCGAGCTGCGCGCGTTCTTCGCGCGCCCCTGGGTGGCGTCCTCGGTCAAGCGCACAGCCGCGACCGAGATCGCGACTCGGCTCCGGGTCTCGGCGCTCGCCCGGGACTTTCTCGCACTGGTCGCGGCGCAGGGACGCACCGATCATCTGGAGACGATCGTCGCCGCCTACCGCGAGCTCCACGACGAGGCCGAGGGCCGCGTCCGGGGCCGCGTGCGCAGCGCGGTGCCGCTCAGCGAGGCCGAGCGCTCGGCGCTGGCGGACCGCCTGAGTCGCGCCCTGGGCGGCAAGCACGTGGTGCTCGAGGCAGTCGCCGACCGGGAGCTGCTCGGCGGCTTCGTGGCGGAGGTCGGCAGCTTGCTCGTCGACGGGAGCCTGGACGGTCAGCTGGCGCGGCTGCACCAACGCCTCGCGCAGGGGTAGGGGGACAGGAGAAAGCGATGCTCAAGGCCGGAGAGATCAGCGAAATCATCAAGCGCCAGCTGGCGGGCTACGAGTCTGAGGTCGACCTCCAGGAGGTCGGGCGCGTCATCGAAGTCGGCGACGGCATCGCGCGCGTCCACGGACTCGAGAACGCGATGGCGGGCGAGCTGCTGGCGTTCCCCGGCGACGTCGTGGGCATGGTCCTGAACCTCGAACAGGACCAGGTCGGTGCGGTGCTCCTCGGCGACGACAAGCTCATCAAGGAGGGCGACATCGTCAAGCGGACCAACCGCATCGCCCAGGTCCCCGTCGGCGAGGCGCTCGTCGGGCGCGTGGTGAACGCCCTGGGTCAGCCGGTGGACGGCAAGGGTCCCATCAACGCCAAAGAGTCCAGGCCCATCGAGCGCTACGCCCCGGGCGTGGTCGATCGCCGCTCGGTGAAGGAGCCGCTGCAGACGGGAATCAAGGCGATCGACGCGATGATCCCGATCGGACGCGGCCAGCGCGAGCTCATCATCGGCGATCGCGGGACGGGCAAGACCGCGATCGGCGTCGACACGATCATCAACCAGAAAGGCCAGGACGTCTTCTGCTTCTACGTGGCGATCGGCCAGAAGCTCTCGACGATCGCCCAGGTGGTGAAGATCCTGGAGGACGCCGGCGCCATGAAGTACTCGACGGTCGTCGTGGCCTCGGCCTCCGAGCCGGCGCCGCTCCAGTACATCGCGCCGTACACCGGCGTCACGATGGGGGAGTATTTCCGCGACGCGAAGGGCCACGCGCTCTGCATCTACGACGATCTTTCGAAGCACGCGACCGCGTACCGGCAGCTGTCGCTCCTGCTCCGGCGGCCGCCGGGACGTGAGGCGTATCCCGGCGACGTCTTCTATCTCCACTCGCGGCTGCTGGAGCGCGCGGCGAAGCTCAACGACGAGCTCGGCGGCGGCTCGCTCACGGCGCTGCCGATCATCGAGACCCAGCTCGGCGACGTGTCCGCGTACATCCCGACCAACGTCATCTCGATCACGGACGGCCAGATCTATCTCGAGGCCGACCTCTTTTACGGCGGCATCCGGCCGGCAGTGAACGTCGGCCTGTCGGTGTCGCGGGTGGGCGGCTCCGCTCAGGTGCGGGCGATGCGCCAGGTCGCGGGCAAGCTGCGGCTCGATCTCGCCCAGTTTCGCGAGCTGGCGGCGTTCGCCCAGTTCGGCTCCGACCTCGACCGCGCCACCCAGGCCCAGCTGGCCCGCGGCCAGCGGATGGTGGAGCTGCTCAAGCAGGGGCAGTACCAGCCGTTGCCCGTGGAGAAGCAGGTCGTCATCGTCTACGCCGGCACGCAAGGCCTGCTCGACGACGTGCCGGTCGACGCGGTCCGCGAGTTCGAGACCTTCTTCTACGCCTGGCTCGAGCGGCGCGCCCCGCAGATCCTCACCGAGATCCGCGACCGGAAGGAGATCTCGGACACGCTGCGCGACGCGCTGACGAAGGCGGTCACCGACGCCAAGACGGAGTTCGCCGCCGCCAAGGGCATCAAGGCGGCGTAGAGTCCCGGCGCATGCCGACCCTTCGCGACATCCAGCGGCGGATCCGCTCCGTCCAGTCCACGCAGAAGATCACGCGGGCGATGAAGCTCGTCGCGGCGGCGAAGCTGCGCCGGGCCCAGGAGCGCATCCTCGCGGCGCGCCCCTACGCGGGCAAGATGAGCGAGCTGCTCGGCAATCTGGTGAGCACCGCGTCGGGGAGCGACGAGACCCAGCATCCACTCCTCGAGCAGCGGGAGGGGCCGCGCCGCCAGATCGTGATCATCACGGCGGACAAGGGGCTGGCCGGCGCGTTCAACGCCAATGTCATCCGCCGCGCGCTCGAGTTCGTGCGCCAGTCCAACACCGCCGAGATCACACTGGTCGTGGTCGGGCGCAAGGCGCGCGACTTTTACCGGCGGCGGCCGTGGACGATCAAGCGCGACATGATCGGCTTCTGGGACCGGCTGGCCTACACCCACGCCGCCGAGCTCGCCGACTATTTCATGCAGCAGTACCTCGACGGCGAGGTCGACGAGGTCCATCTCGTCTACAACGAGTTCCGGTCCGTCGCCGTCCAGCGCCCGGTCCGCGAGCAGCTCCTGCCGATTCCGCGCAAGGCCGAGGGCGAGGCGGACACGGCGGCGGTCGACTACCTCTACGAGCCGAATCCGAAGGCGATCCTTGACGAGCTGCTGCCGCGGCACGTGCGGACGCAGGTCTTCCGCGCGCTCATGGAATCGCTCGCGGGGGAGTACGGCGCGCGCATGACGGCGATGGAGGCCGCGACGAAGAACGCGAAGGAGATGATCGACGTCCTGACGATCCAGTACAACAAGGCGCGCCAGGAGAAGATCACCAAGGAGCTGCTCGACATCGTCGGCGGCGCCGAGGCCCTCAAGCAAGGAGCGGAGGCATGAGCACGGGGAAGATCGTGCAGGTCATCGGGCCGGTCGTCGACGTGGAGTTCGAGCCGGGCCAGCTGCCGGGCATCTACAACGCGCTCCTCGTCGAGGGCGTCGAGAACAAGGACATCTTTTCGTATTCGCAGAAGCTCACCCTCGAGGTGGCGCAGCATCTGGGCGAGAGCCAGGTGCGGACGATCGCCATGGCCGCGACCGACGGTCTCAGGCGCGGGATGAGGGTGAACGATACCGGCGCGCCCATCTCGATCCCAGTCGGGCCGGAGACGCTCGGCCGGATCCTCAACGTGGTCGGCGAGCCGGTGGACAAGGGTCCCGCGATCCGGACGAAGAAGACGTATCCGATCCATCGCCCGGCGCCCCCATTCGAGGACCAGTCGACGAAGGTCGAGATGTTCGAGACGGGGATCAAGGTCGTCGACCTCCTCGACCCGTACACGAAGGGCGGCAAGACGGGCCTCTTCGGAGGCGCGGGCGTCGGGAAGACGATCCTCATCCAGGAGCTCATCAACAACATCGCCAAGCAGCACGGCGGCATTTCTGTCTTCGCGGGCGTCGGCGAGCGCACCCGGGAGGGCAACGACCTCTATCACGAGATGAAGGAGTCCGGCGTCCTCGAGAAGACCGCGCTCATCTTTGGCCAGATGACCGAGCCGCCCGGCTCGCGACTGCGCGTCGGCCTCACCGGCCTCACCGCCGCCGAGTACTTCCGCGACGAGGAAGGCAAGGACGTGCTGCTGTTCATCGACAACATCTTCCGGTTCACACAGGCCGGGTCCGAAGTGTCGGCGCTGCTCGGCCGGATGCCGTCGGCGGTCGGCTACCAGCCGACGCTGGGCACCGAGATGGGCGCCCTGCAGGAGCGCATCACCTCCACGAAGAAGGGCTCGGTCACGTCGGTGCAGGCGATTTACGTGCCCGCCGACGACATCACCGACCCGGCGCCCGCCACGGCCTTCGCGCACCTCGACGCCACCACCGTGCTCTCGCGCCCGCTCACGGAGCTCGGGATCTACCCGGCCGTGGATCCGCTCGCGTCCACGTCGCGCATCCTCGATCCGAACATCCTCGGCGCCGAGCACTACCGCACGGCCCGCGACGTGCAGCTCATCCTCCAGCGCTACAAGGATCTCCAGGACATCATCGCGATCCTCGGAATGGAGGAGCTCTCCGACGAGGACAAGCTCATCGTCGCCCGCGCCCGGAAGATCCAGCGGCTCCTCTCCCAGCCGATGTTCGTCGCCGAGGCGTTCACCGGCACGCAGGGGCGGTACGTGAAGCTCGCGGACACCATCAAGAGCTTCCGGGAAGTCGTCGACGGCAAGCACGACGAGCTGCCCGAGCAGGCCTTCTACATGGTCGGCGACGTCGGCGAGGCGATGGACAAATCGAAGAAGCTCGCGGCGAGCGCCTAGCGTGGCCGATCGCCTCACGCTCGAGATCGCCACGCCGATCCGGCTGGTCGTGGCCGAGGCGGCCGACGAAATCGTCATCCCGGGTAGCCAGGGGTACTTCGGCGTTCTCCCGGGGCACGCGCCTTTTCTGACGACCCTGGGGATCGGCGAGCTCATGTATCGGGTCGGACGCGACGAGCACTACCTGGCAGTGTCGGGCGGCTTCGCGGAGGTGCGGAACGACAAGGTGATCGTGCTCGCCGACACCACGGAGCGTCCCGAGGAGATCGACCTCGCCCGAGCCGAGCGCGCCCGCGAGCGCGCCGAGCGGCGACTGTCGGGCCGGGGCGACGAAGAGGTCGACTACACGCGGGCGCTGGCGGCCCTGGCGCGCGCCGTGACGCGCATCATGACCGCCGGCCGGATCAGCTAGGCCCATCCAGCGTCGGATGCGGCGGCCCCGGTGGTGCCGAGCCCCAGGGGGACTTTATGGCGGCTCGGAGGTTTTTC
>Ga0184633_10000221_pt1 | contig 18729 bp, 15 predicted proteins | sample PLM31_170_b1_FD_133156 | JGI IMG/M metagenome (GOLD analysis project Ga0184633, IMG submission 133156) | Groundwater sediment microbial communities from an aquifer in East River, Colorado, USA - PLM3-1_170_b1 | ecosystem: Environmental > Terrestrial > Soil > Riparian zone | place: USA: East...
CCTTTCGGGGCGACGTGACGCCTTGCCCAGTTTCGAGACGCTCCTCTCCCATGCAAGCCGCATCTTCGCGGCCGACGGGACGCTCAGGGACGACGCCTCCCCAGACCTCGCGCGCCTGCGCGCGAGGCTGCGACGGCGGAAGACCGAGATCTCGAAGAACCTCGAGAGGCTCCTGGACGCGCGGCGCGACGCCCTGGGGGACGCACTCGTCGTCCTTCGCAACGACCGCTACTGCCTTCCCGTTCTAGCCTCCGCCCGCGCCCGCGTGCCGGGCATCGTGCACGACCGTTCGGGTTCGGGCCACACGGTCTTCGTCGAGCCGCTGGAGACGATCGAGGCGAACAACGAGCTCGCCATGACCTTTGGCGAGGAGCGCCGTGAGGCCGAGCGGATCTTGCGCCGGTTTGGCGGCGAGGTGCTCGAAGCCTCAGGCGCACTCTTAGACGCCGTGCGCCAGCTCGCGGAGCTCGACGCACTCGAAGCCAGGATCTCCTTCGGCGACCTCACGGAGGGGCGGGTGCCGGAGCTTTCGGAGGACGGAACCTGGCGGCTCGCCGGGGCGCGGCATCCTCTGCTCGACGCACGACTGGCGGCGCTGCGCCGCGCCGTCCTCGGCGAGACGCGCCCTCCCAAGGAGGCCGTCCCGCTCGACCTCGAGCTCTCTCGGGAGAAGCGGCTCCTCGTCGTCTCGGGCCCCAACGCGGGAGGGAAGACCGTGGTCTTAAAGACGGCGGGCCTCTTCTCGCTGCTCGCTCAGTCGGGCTTTCCGGTCCCCGCCGCGGCGGGAACGCAGTTGCCCGTTTTCGCCTCGATCCGCACGGAAATCGGCGACGCGCAGGCGATCCTCACCGACCGCTCGACGTTCTCCTCCTCCATGGAAACGCTCGCGGCGATCCTCGCGGGCGCGGGTGAAGGCGCGCTCGCCCTGGTGGACGAGATCGGAGCGGCGACCGATCCGGAGGAGGGAAGCGCGCTCGCCGTTGCCTTCCTCGAGGAATTCCTCGCGCGTGGCGGCCGGGCGATCGTCACGACGCATCTCTCAGCGCTCAAGGCCTTCGCCGGCGAGCGGGCCGACGCTCTCTCCGCCGCGATGGAGTTCGACGAGGCGACCGGGCGACCGAACTACAGGCTCCACCCGGGTCTTTCAGGAAGGAGCCGCGCGCTCGCGGTCGCGAGCGAGCGAGGGATTCCCGACAGCGTCCTGACGCGGGCGGCGGAGATCCTGGGCGAAGCGTGGAAACGACGGGAGGCCGCGGAGACGGAGGCGGAGTCGGCCCTCGAAAGGCTGCGCCGCTCCGAGCAGGAGTTGGCAGCGGAGCTCGCCGAAGGCCGCCGGCTGCGCGAGGAGGCCTCCCGGGAGCGGGAGATCCTGGAGCGGGAGCGAAAGCGCCTGCTCGCGCAGGGCCTGGCGGGCTTCGAGCGCGCGCGGCGCGAGCTCGCGCGGCGCGTCGAGGCGGAACTTTCCGCGATCCGGCAGGAGCCGGGACGCCGCGCGGCAGCCTCGGCTGCTGACGTCCTGGGTGAAGCGGAACGCGCGATTGCGCCGGAGGTGGTGCTCGCGGAGGCGCGGGAGGCGGCGCTTGCGCGGGCGGGGGAGCTGTCCGTCGGAGACCTCGCGCGGGTTCGCGGGGGAACGACCTCCGGAACGCTGACATCCTGGGACGGGGAATTTGCGTGGCTGGAGGTGGGCGGGAAGAGAGTGCGGGTGCCTCGGGGGGAGCTGGAGCCGGTGGAGGGAACTCGGCCGCGGAAGAAGGGGGATCGCGGCTTAACATCGCCCCTCACCCCCGCGACGGGAGAGGGGGGAGGATCCCCGGAAATCTCTCCTCTCACTCGCGAGATCAACGTCATCGGACAGCGGCTGGACGAGGCAATCGGCGAGGTCGAGAAGGCTCTCGACGCCGCGCTGCTTGCCGGGGCGGGGAGACTCCGCGTCATCCACGGCCACGGAACCGGGCGCCTCCGAAACGGGCTGCGGGAGCACCTGCGCGGCCACCGGGCGGTTTCGCGAGTGCGTTCCGCGGACGCGCGCGAAGGAGGCAACGGCGCCACGATCGTGGAGCTCGCAGAATGAAATTCGAATTTCGAATTTCGAATTTCGAAATTTTCGATGTCTGACCTCGACATCACCGACGCCGCGCTCGCCGAGTTGCGCTCGGCCGCCGATATCGTGGAGGTCATCTCCGAGCACACACGCCTGAAGAAGGCCGGCCGGTCTTGGAAGGGCCTCTGCCCCTTCCACAGCGAGCGCACCCCGTCCTTCAATGTCAACCGCGACAAGGGGCTCTACTACTGCTTTGGCTGCGGGGCCGGCGGCGACGTCATCCACTTCGTGCGGCAGATCGACCGGCTCGACTTTCCCGACGCGGTCGAGGCGTTGGCGCAACGCTTCGGTGTCGTGATCCCGCAGCGCCGCTCGCGCGGCCCGCGCGACGACCGCCGGGAGAAGCTCCTCGAAGCCGTCGCGGCCGCGCAGCGCTTCTACGCGGGGCAGCTCGAGAAGCCCGGCAACCGCGCCGCCGCGTACCTGGAAGGGCGGGCGGTGCCCGCCCAGATGTGGGGGAAGCTCGGGCTGGGATACGCGCCGGACTCCTGGGAATCTCTGGGGAAGGCCATCGGACCGGCCTACCCCGAGAGCCTTCTCCTCGAAGCCGGCCTCCTCCAGCCCCGCCCCGAAGGGAAAGGCTCCTACGACCGATTCCGAAACAGGCTTCTCTTCGTCCTGAAGGACGAGCGAGGACGCCCGGTCGGCTTTGGCGGGCGCGCGCTCTCCGCCGACACGGAGCCCAAGTACTTGAACTCCCCCGAGTCCCCGATCTTCCTGAAGAAACGCATCCTCTACGGCCTCTCGGACGCCCGCGAGGCGATCCGAAGGCGCGACCGCGCGGTCCTCGTCGAGGGGTACTTCGACCACCTGGCGTTGCTCCTGGCTGGGCTCCCGGAGGCCGTCGCGTCCATGGGGACAGCGCTGACCCCTGAGCAGGCGGAGAAGTTGAAGCGACTGTGCCCGAAGGTCGTGCTCTGCTACGACGGCGACGCCGCCGGTCGGAACGCAACGCGCGCAGCTCTCTCGCTCCTGCTCGCGCAGGGGCTTGCGGTTTCCGTCGCACGGCTTCCGGAAGGCGAAGACCCCTACGACGTCCTGCGCCAGGCCGGGCCAGGCCCGCTGGCCGCGCGGGTAGACGAGGCGCCGGACTACCTGACCTGGCTCCTGGAGGATGTCAGGCCAAGCGAGCCCGGGATCTCCTCTTCGGAGAAACGGGAGCGCTGCCGACAAATCATAGAAGTTCTGAAGGCGATTCCGGACCGGATCCTGGGCTACGAAGAGCACCGCCGGCTCGCCCGGGAGGTTTCGCTGCCCGTCGAGGTGCTCTGGGAGAAGCCCTCTGCCGCCCCTCCGGTAGAACTCCGCCAGCCGGGAACGCCCGGGAATGCCGCCACGTTATCCCCGGGTGAGATACCCGCGCACGAGCGCCGGCTGCTTCAGATCCTGGCGCACGGAAGCGAGTATAACTCTTTGATTCTAGGGGCTTTGAGAGAGGAATGGCTGACCCATCCGGCAGGCAAGAGAGTGGTTGCGGCTTTAAGAGGCGTGGCAGGCACCGGGGAGCCTATTGATTCTCAGCAGCAAATCGCTCAAATTAGGGAAGATAGCGACATCGCACTCCTTGCTCGCCTGACGAACGAAGATAGCCCCGAGGCGACAGAACAAAGCGTTCTATCGCTGCTCGCTCTACTGGAGGAGCAGGACCTGAATCGCAAGAGTGCAGCCCTTCAGGAGGAGATTGGCAGGGCGGAATCGGCTGGCAGGCCCGACAAAGACTTCGAAGACCTTGTGAAAGAAAAGACGGCCTTGAAGAGAAAAAGAGCCGGGATACAAAAGGCACGGAAAGGAAGAGAACTTGGTGATTGAGGAAAAGTACCCGGAGGTGGGCCTCCTCCTGAAGGGGGGCAAAGAGAAGGGCTACCTCCTCTACGAGGAGATCCAGACGATCCTCTCCGACGAGGTCACCTCCGCGCCCCACGACCTCGAAGACGTCTACACGCGCTTCTTCGAGCTCGGTATCGAGATCGTCACGGACCCTGACCGCGCCGCCCGCAAGCGCGCGGCGCGAGAGGCCGAGACCGCCGAGGAGGCGCGCGAGGCCGTGGAGAAGACCAACGACCCAGTGCGCATGTATCTGCGCGAGATGGGCACGGTCAAGCTCTTGGACCGTGAGGGAGAGGTCCGCATCGCCAAGAGGATCGAGCAGGGCGAGGCGCAGATCTATCAGGCGCTCGCGAACAACCCCATCGTCCTCGAGGAGATCTTGAAGCTCCTGGAGAACGCGGGGCGTGATTCCCGCATGGTCAACGAGCTCGTGAACCTCCCCGAGGAAGAGGATGAGGACGATTTGGACGAGCGCGCGACCAAGCGCATCGAGGGCGTGCTCGCCTCCTTCAAGAAGATCGGAGCGCTCGACAAAGACGTCAAGCGGATGAAGTTCAAGGCGCGAACGATCAAGAAGGGGACTAAGGCGCTCGCCCGGATCGAAGCCTCGATCGACCGCAAGATCGCCGACATGGCGAAGCTGATCCGCGCCGCGGACTTCACGCCCGCGGTCTTGAACCGCGCGATCGGGATCCTAAAGGACATCGACCGGCAGATGTTTGTGCCCGAGTCCACGATCCGCGCGGACACGGCGACGTTGAAGAAGGAGAAGAACTCGACGCGGCTCGACTTCTACAAGCGCCGCATCGCCAAGTATCGAAGGGCCTTGCGGGAGCTCGAACAGAAGTTCGGAGTCTCCCATGAGGATGTCAAGAAGACGCTGCGCATGGTGCGCGAGGGGGAGGAAGAGGCCGATCAGGCGAAGCACGAGCTGATCGTGGCGAACCTGCGCCTCGTCGTCTCGATCGCCAAGAAGTACACCAATCGCGGCCTCCAGTTCTTGGACCTCATCCAGGAGGGGAACATCGGCCTGATGAAGGCGGTCGAGAAGTTCGAACACCGCCGAGGCTACAAGTTCTCGACCTACGCGACCTGGTGGATCCGCCAGGCCATCACCCGCGCCATCGCGGACCAGGCCCGCACGATCCGCATCCCGGTCCACATGATCGAGACCATCAACAAGCTCACGCGCACCTCCCGATCGCTGGTGCAGGAGCTGGGTCGGGAGCCCAACGCGGAAGAGATCGCCAAGCGTATGGACATGCCCGTCTCCAAAGTGCGCAAGATCATGAAGATCGCCCAGGAGCCGATCTCGCTCGAAACGCCAATCGGCGAAGAGGAGGACTCCCATCTGGGGGACTTCATCGAGGACCGCGGTGTCCTCTCGCCCATCGAGTCGGTCCTGGTGTCCAACCTCCAGGACCAGACGCGCCGGGTCTTGAAGTCCCTGACGCCGCGCGAGGAGCAGGTCTTGAAGATGCGCTTCGGCGTGGGGGACGGCTCGGAGCACACGCTCGAGGAAGTCGGGCGCTCCTTCAACGTGACGCGCGAGCGGATCCGGCAGATCGAGTCCAAGGCGCTCCGGAAGCTGCGCCACCCTTCTCGCGCCAAGAAGCTCAAGCCCTTCTTAGAAACAATTCGGTAGCAGGGCGATCTTAGCCAGGGGCTGCTGCTCCGCGGCCGCTTGCTCTCTCCGGCCGCGTCGAGCGGCCGCTCAAAATGCTATATTCACGGCGGAAACGAGCCAACGGGGTCCATAGCTCAGCGGTCCAGAGCCACCGGCTCATAACCGGTCAGACCTCGGTTCGAATCCGAGTGGACCCACCACGGGAGGGCGAAAAGGGGTGCGCGGAGCTTGAGGGTTGCTAAACGAGTCCGAGGCGAAACGCAAACGGATCGAGTAGGAGGGCGTCCAGCCGGGACGCCTTTTTTTGTGCCCGCGGGCGGCCGATGAGTGTCCTCGACCAGCTTTACCGGCTTCAGGAGCGATTCCAGTTCGTGGATGCGCGTCAGAAGGAGCGGGCCACGGTCCCCCCGGAGCTCGTCGAGGTGGACCGAGCCTACCAGGAGAAGGTTGAGACGCTCGAGAAGATCCGGGCGCGCCTGGCCGAGGCCGAGAGAGAGTGCCGCCGCGGCGAGGCGGAGCTCGCGGACCTGAAGGAGAAGCAGAAAAAGTTCCAAACCCAGCTGCGCAACGTCCAGTCCAGCCGCGAATACAGCGCCGTTTTGAACGAGATCGACGGGGTCGAGCGCCTCATCCGCTCGACCGAGGACAAGGTCTTGGAGCTCGAGGAGGAGATCGAGTCGGCGCGCAAGGAGGCTGGGCAGCGGCAGGAGAGCCTCCCGCAAGAGACGGAGGAACACGAGGAGCGGCTCAAACACTGGCGGGCCGCACAGGGCGCGATCGATGAAGAGCTCGCCTCCGCACGCGAGGAGATCACCCGCATCGAGACGGAGATCGGGCCGCGCGAGCGGTCGGAGTTCCGCCGGTTGTTCGAGAAGAAGGCTGGGCTCGCCGTCGTCCGGGTCGTCGCCGGCTCCTGCTCTGCCTGCCACGTCAAGATCCGGCCGGCCGCCCTGCAGGTCCTAAAGGCGGGTCGCGAGATCACATACTGCGACAACTGCAAGAGGATTCTGTACTACGACCATCAGGGGTCGTGAGGCGTGAGGCGTGAAGCGTGAAGCGTGAGACGAAGGAGAAGCCATGGATATCGTCTTACCTCTTACGCCTAACGCCTTACGCCTAACGCCTTACGCCCCGTGAAATTCCGCGCCTCCATCGACGGTGCCGCGCGCGGTAACCCCGGCCCGGCCGGCGCTGGCGTCTATGTCGAGGCCGAGGAGGACCGGCCCGCCGAGGAACTCTTCGAGCCTCTGGGGCGCACGACGAACAACGTGGCGGAGTACCGGGCGCTGCTTCTCGCGCTGACGCGCGCCGAAGAGCTCCAGGCCGACTCCGTAGAGGTCTCTTCCGACAGCCTCCTGCTCGTCCAGCAGGTCAACGGCAACTTCCGGGTCAAGGCGGCGCACCTAAAGCCGCTCTGCGCCGAGGCGGTGGAACGCGCCAGGCGCTTCCAGAGCTTTCGAATCGGGCACGTGCCGCGCGAGAAGAACCGGAAAGCCGACCGCTTGGCCAACCTCGGCGCGGACGCCTCCGATCGGCCAGCCTCGGGCCCGTGAGCGTTCTCTCGGCCGGCGAGATCGGGCAGCGCCGGCAGGAGGTCCTCGGCAGGATCGCACGAGCGGCGGAGCGTGCGCGGCGCGACCCCGCGTCCGTGGCTCTGCTCGCCGTGACGAAGACGCATCCCGTCGAGCTCGTCGCAAACGCCGCGAAGGCTGGCCTCACCCTGTTCGGTGAGAACCGAGTCGCCGAGGGGGTGGAGAAGATCAAGGTCCTGCGGGAGGCGCTTCCGGGCCTGACCTGGCGTTTGATCGGCCCTCTTCAGACCAACAAGGCAAAAGCGGCGCTACAATACTTCTCAGCCGTGGAAAGTGTGGACAGAGAAAGACTTGCCGTGCACCTCGAAACACTCCTCGCAGCGGAGGAGCGAACTCTTCCCGTGCTGCTCGAGGTCAACCTCGCAGGCGAGGCGACCAAGTCGGGCGCGCTCCCGGAGAACGTCGAGAAGCTCGCGAAGGCCTCTCTCGCTCTCGCGCACCTGGATGTGCGGGGCCTGATGGCCGTCCCTCCCCTCGCTTCCGATCCCGAGCAGATGCGCCCCCACTTCCGCCGTCTGCGCGAGATCCGGGATCGCCTGGCCTCGCGCTTCGGCCGCTCCTTCCCGGAACTCTCCATGGGGATGAGCGGCGATTTCGAGGTCGCCGTTGAAGAGGGCGCGACGGAAGTTCGGTTGGGGACTGTCCTCTTTGGGCCGCGGGAAGCAGTGTGAACCTAGGAGGGTCCGTCCTCGCCGCCGTTCTGGAGATCCTCCTGATCCTCCTGACGATGATCCAGTGGATCGTCATCGCCGCGGCGCTCGTCTCCTGGGTGAGCCCGGACCCGAGAAACCCGATCGTCCAGTTTCTCTACCGGATGACCGAGCCGCTCCTGCGCCCCTTCCGGCGCATCCTTCCCCCCTCGCGCACCGGCGGGATCGACCTCTCCCCGCTTTTCGTGATCCTGCTGGTTGTTTTTCTGAAGATTGTCCTGTCACGCCTCTTCCTCACGCCGCGGTTGGCCTAGTGCCGTTCCAACTTTTCTCGCCTACACGGGGGAGCCGATGCACTACACGTACGCGCTTTTGAGCGAGCCGACCGACGGTTCTACTAGTTGGAACGGCACTAGGAGGTCTCCATGCCGAGATTGACGCCCCTCGAGATCCAGAAACACGAGTTCTCCCCGAAGAAATGGAAGGGGATAGACCCCGTCGAGGTCGAGTCCTTTCTCGCACTCGTCGCGGAGGAGATGGAAGAGCTGACCCGCAGCCACGTGGAGCTGGAGACGAAGGTCCGCGGGCTCCAGGAGGAGAACTCCGAGCACCGCGAGCGCGAGCGGATCTTGAGGGAGACCCTCATGACCGCTCAGCGCGCTTCCGAGGATCTCCGCGCGGCCGCGCAGAAGGAGGCGCAGCTAGTCGTGCAGGAGGCGCACGACTCCAGCGAGCGCCTGACACACAACGCCCTCCAACGCTCCGCAGAGATCGAGAAGGCGATCCACGAGCTGAAGCTCCAGCGGACGAATTTCCGGCTGCAGCTCCAGAAGATGATCGAGCTCTTCCAGCAGGTCTTGAACTTCGACCGCGACGAGGACGACAAGGAGCGGCCGCTCTCGTACCTGACGAGGAAACCCAAAGGGGAAGCGGATAGCCGGTAGCGGCGGCGCGACGAGAAGCCCCTCCGTCGAGATCCGCAACGCGGCATGCCTCGCCACGCCGGTCGGCGAGTCCGCCCGGCGCGGGCCGGCGCAGGGGGAAGTCCAGCGAATTCGGAGCGCCGCCCTCCGCGCGGAGAACGGGCGGATCGTTTTCGCCGGCGCCGAAAAGGACTACACCCGCGAGTTCGCCGGCCGCCCCGCCGACCTCGTGCTCGACGCCACCGGAAAGACGCTCCTTCCCGGCCTCGTAGACGCCCACACGCATCCGGTCTGGGCCGGCGACCGCGGCGAGGAGATCGGCCGGCGCCTCTCGGGAGAGAGCTACGCCACGATTGCCGCAGAGGGAGGGGGAATCCTGGCGACGGTGCGGGCGACCCGGGCCGCCACCGACGCAGAGCTTCGCGAGGCGACCGCGGGGCGCCTCTCCCGCATGCTCCTCCACGGGACGACGACCGTAGAGGCCAAGTCCGGATACGGCCTGACGGCCGAAGAGGAGATCCGGGCACTGCGCCTGCTTTCCTCGCTTTCGGATAGAGCGGCGAGGGAGCAGATCCCCCGCATCGTGCCGACGCTTCTGGCCGCGCACGAGGTCCCCCCGGAGTTCCAGCAGGACCGCGCCGAATGGATCCGGATCGTCGCGGAGGAGATCATTCCCCGCGCCGCGCGCGAGAGCCTCGCTCGCTTCTGCGACGTCTTCTGCGAGGAAGGGGTCTTCACGGTCGGGGAGTCGCGGGAGATCCTCGAGGCGGCGCGCCGGGCGGGGCTTTCCCTGCGCCTCCACGCCGACGAGCTGGCCCGCTCGGGCGGAACGCTTCTCGCCGCGGAGATGAACGCGTCCTCGGCTGACCATCTCCTGCGGATTGGCGAAAAGGAGATCGCGGCGCTGGCGCGCGGGAACACCGTCGCGGTCATTCTCCCGGGGACCGCCTGGTGGATGGGGGCCCGGCCCGCCCCTGCCCGCGCGCTGATTGAGGCGGGTGTGCCCGTCGCGGTCGCTTCGGACGCGAACCCGGGGACCTGCCACACCGAGTCTCTGGCGGCGATTGCCGCGCACGCTTGCCTCGACTCGAAGCTGACTGTCGAAGAGACCCTGACCGGCATGACGCTCAACGCCGCCGCCTCGCTGGGGCTGGCCTCCGAGATCGGCTCGCTCGAGGCCGGCAAGTCTGCGGACGTCCTCCTGCTCGACGCCCCGGACGACCGTCACCTCATCTATCATTGGGGCGTTAACCTCGTATCCGCTGTCCTCCTGCGCGGCCGCGTGGTTGGGGGTGCGCCGCAATGACCGACTTTTCGAAGCTCTCCGTCCAGGAGTTTCTGGGGGCGCTCGCCTCGCAGGCGCCCACGCCGGGAGGGGGCACCGCTTCGGCGCTGGCGGGCGCCGTGGGCGCGGCCTTGGCCGAGATGGTGGCGTCTCTGACGCTCGCGAAGGAGAAGTATGCCGCGTCGCACGAGGCCGTGCGCTTGATCGCCGAGGCCGCCGCCGCGGCCCGAGCGGAGTTCCTGGGCCTCGCGCGGGAGGACGCGGAGGCCTATGACGCCGTTATCGCCGCGCGGCGCCTGCCGAAGGAGACGCCCGAGGAGAAGGAGGCGCGCTCTCGCGCCCTGGGAGAGGCCAATCTCCGCGCGACGGAGGTCCCGATGCGTACGGCTCAGGCGGCCGTGCGCCTGCTGGAGTCCCTGCCCGAGCTCGTCGAGAAGGGAAACCCAAGCGCCGCCTCGGACGCCGGCGCGGCGGCGCTTCTCCTCGAGAGCGCCGCCGAGGGAGCGCTTTTGAACGTCGGGATCAACCTCTCAGGCGTATCCGACGCGGCTTTCGTCGCCCGAATGCAGCGGGAGACCACCGACCTTACGAGCGAGGCCCAGAGGCTTCGCTCCCACGTCGTCGCGGCGGTGCGCAAGAGCTTCTAGAAAAGCCAGTTAGCCGCCCGGCACAGCGGGGAAGATTTCTCTTGACATCCTCGTGCCCGTTTGGTATTCTTAATCATTCAATCGCGCGACACCCAAACGGGTCGCGCGATTTGTCTTTTAGCGCGCCTTTCCACGGTCCCAACCTTCTCGCGGCCCAAGACTTGCCTCTTCCCTCCGTGGCGTAGTCGGTGACGTTGGACGGAAAGCGGCTCGCTCCAACCGCGGTTTTGCACGCTTCGCCGAGGTTCCAGCGCCTCGAAGGACCGCGAACTAGAATGCCCCCCCATGCCGGAAGCGGGAAAGAGCCTCTATCTCGTGGACGCGATGTCCAACATCCATCGCGCCTACCACGCAATCCAGCGCCTCTCGACCTCAGCGGGCAGGCCCACCAACGCGATCTACGGGTTCGTCACGATGCTGCGGAAGATGCTCCGGGAGCACCACCCCGATTTGCTCGCAATCGCCTGGGACGGGCCGGAGCGGACCGTCCGCCACGAGGTCTTCGCCGAGTACAAGGCCAATCGTCCGGCGATGGCGGACGACCTGGCGTCGCAGATCCCGGTGATCCGGCGGGTCCTTTCCGCTTACCGAATCCCGGTCCTGGAGCTGCCCGGCTACGAGGCGGACGACGTGATCGGGACCCTCTCGAAAAGGGCCGCGGACGAGGGGTACGGGGTCGTGATCGTCACGGCGGACAAGGACATGCTTCAGCTCGTCGGCCCCCGCGTGCGCGTCTTTCACACGGGGCGCGAGCGGTTCCTGGACGAAGCGGGGGTGGAGGACTTCTTCGGGGTTTCTCCCCGAAAGGTCGCGGACGTTCTCGCGCTCATGGGAGACAGCGTGGACAACGTGCCCGGCGTTCCCGGCGTCGGGCAGGTGACGGCGAAGAAATGGATCGACGCCTATGGCGACCTCGCGACTCTCCTCGCGAAAGCGGACGAGGTCAAGGGAAAGGTAGGCGAGAGCCTGCGAGCGCACAAAGAGGATGCCCTCCTGTCGCGGCGCTTGGTCGAGATCCCGACTGATCTGCCGATCCCCTTCGAGCCCGAGGCCCTGCGCTCTCAGGCGGCGGACTTTCCGAGGCTGAAGGAGATCTTCGTCGAGCTTGAGTTCCACTCCTTAGCCGCCGAGATCCAGGGGGAGGCGGCTGCCCCGGCCGAGCTCCTCTCCTTGCGCCTTGAGCCGGGCAGGGCGTTCACGATCGACGCAAAACGAGGCTTTGGCGCCGCTTTCCTTTCCCACCGCAACGGAGGGCTGCTCGCGGTCTCGGACGGCGCAACCGTCCAGATCGCCGAAGAGCCTCTCGACGCGCTCGTCTCCCGCTGGCAGACGCTCGACCGGCGAAGCCTTCCGATCGCGATCGCAGATGCCAAGCCTTTGGATGCTCTGCTCGCTCGCGCCGGCCGCGCGATCGCGGGAGACGTCTTCGACGTCTGCCTCGCGCAGTATGTCCTTTCCCCCGGGGTGGGCAGCTCCGAGTTCGCCACTATGGTTTTCCAGCGCCTGGGCCAGAAGGCCACGGCCGACAAGGAGGCCGGAGTCGCGGCGTGCTCGCTTCCCGAGGGCTACGCGATCGAGACCGCCGACCGGTGGCTCGCCGAGCGCGCGTCGGGGAGCCGCGTCCTATCGGAAGCACTCGCCGCGGAGCTTTCCGCGCGCCCCGCACTGGAGAAGATCTACAGCGAGATCGAGCGGCCGCTCACTCCCGTGCTCGCGAGAATGGAGCTTTACGGCGTTGCGATCGACGTGCCGTTCCTCTCCCGCATGTCTGCCGAGATGGAGAAGCTGCTCTCGGGTCTCGAGCGGCGTATCTGGGAAGAGGCGGGAGAGGAGTTCAACATCGCCTCGCCGCTCAAGCTGGGGCAGATCCTTTTTACGAAGCTCGGCTATCCGGTCCTCAAGAAAACCGCCAAGACGAAGTCCTCCTCGACGGGAGTCGAGGTCTTAAGCGAGCTCGCGGAGAGGGGCTTTCCGCTCCCGAAGCTCGTCCTGGAGTACCGCGAGATCGCGAAGTTGAAGGGCACGTATGTGGACGCTCTGCCCGCAATCGCCGATTCCGAAGGCCGCGTCCACACCTCCTTCCGGCAGACTGTCGCGGCGACTGGGAGGCTCTCCTCCTCCGACCCCAACCTCCAGAACATCCCCGTCCGGACGGCCGCTGGACGCGAGATCCGGCGAGCCTTCATCGCCCCCCCGGGCCGGAGGCTCATCGCCGCGGACTACTCGCAGATCGAGTTGCGGATTCTGGCGCACCTCTCGGGAGACGAAGCGCTGATATCGGCCTTCGAGCAGGGAGAGGACATCCATCGGGCAACCGCAGCGAAGATCTTCGGTGTCTCCCCCGACCTCGTTTCCTCCGAGATGCGCTTCGCCGCCAAGCGGATCAATTTCGCGCTCCTCTACGGAATGGCCGCCTTCACGCTCGGGAAGGACCTCGGAGTCTCCACCTCCGAGGCGAAGAGCTACGTGGACTCCTACTTCAACCAGTTCCCGCGCGTGCGCGGGTGCCTGGACGCCGTCCTCGAGGAGGCCCGGGGCAAGAAGGAGGTCACGACGATCTTCGGGCGCGTGCGCCCTATCCCCGACATCGCCGCGTCGAACGCCGCCGTGCGCGGTAACGCCGAGCGCATGGCTTTGAACGCCCCCTTCCAGGGCTCGGCCGCCGACATCATCAAGATCGCGATGGTGCGCCTGGACCGCGCGCTCGCCGAGCAGGGATTCGCTTCGCGGCTGATCCTCCAGGTTCACGACGAGCTGGTGCTCGAAGCGCCGGAGAAGGAGATCGAGGCGGTCCAGTCGCTGGTCGCCTCCGTCATGGAGGGCGCGGCTTCGCTCAAGGTCCGCCTCGCGGTAGACGTCGGCTCGGGCCAGGACTGGCTGGAGGCGAAGTAGCCCGCTGCGCCGCCCAAGGCTTCGGAGTACGAGTCAACGGAGGGCGGCCTGAGGCTATACTTCGCGCAACTTGAAAAGGCGGCGTCAGACCTCCCTCGCGCTGGCGGCCTTAGGCGTCCTAGCCGGCGCGAGCCTTCTCGCGCAGGACCCCGCGGCAACGCCGGCGCCGGCCCCTCCCTCGGCCCCCGCGCCCGCCAGCGCCTCCGCGCCGCCTCTGCGCCTGACCGACCCGCCGGTCCTGTCGATCTCCCGGCTTTCCTCGGAGAACCCCTTTGGAACCGTCGCGGAATCGTCCGCCTCCCTGCCGCCCAAGCCAGCCCTGCCGGAAGCGGTCCTCTCCACCTCCCTCTTCGTGACGTCGCGGGTGGACGCGAATGGCAAAGTTCTGACCGTGCGGCGCGCGCGCGATCCGATCCCTTCGGCCTCCGCCGATACGCAGAAGGACCTCTCGCGTTGGACCTTCGAGCCCGCGCGCAAGGGAGCGCAGAAGGTCGCGGCCTGGGCCCCTCACCGGCTCGATCTCACCGTTGAGATGGACGAGCCCAAGATCGAGCAGATCACCCTGACTTCCATCACGCCGGCCACGCCCCTCGCCGTACCCTTCGACTGGGGTCCCGACGCGGCCTGGTACGACACGGTCAAGGCCCCGCCCCCGTCGGACGGGGCTTTGCCGGTCGAGCAGCTGGACACGCTCGCGACACCCAAGCGCACGCCTTTCCCCGACTCCTACAAAGGGCCGTTCTCATGCCGCTTCTGGATCAAGGTCGGCGCGGCTGGGCGCGTCGAGAAGACGATCCCGATTGCGGCGAGCGACCCGGTCCTGATCGCCTACTTCCGCAAGGCCATGTCCGGCTGGCAGCTTCGCCCGGCGCGCGTCAAGGGCGCGCCCTCCGAGTCCTGGAACGAGCTCGCGGTCGCCGGAACGTTTTCCTACTCGGTGGAGATCAAGCAGATCGTGCCGCTGCGCAAAGGAATCTGAGCCGCGCTCGACGCGCGGTGGGAGCGGAGAGTTCCTTGCGAAGGCCGCGGGGTGTCGAGGGCGCGCTGGCGACGCGTCTCCCAGGGTTCCTGGATCTTCTCCCCGGCGTGCGCCTTCATTCCGGGCGGCTCGCCCGGTTCCTGACAACCCGTCTTCGGGCCGAGGCCTTCGTCCTCGGACGCCATATCTTCCTCTCCTCGCTCGCGACCGGGGCGATCGCGCGGCAGACGGCGGGCGCGGTGGAACTGCTGGCGCACGAGTTGACGCATATCCGCCAGTTCCGCCGACATGGCATTGCTAGGTTCCTTGGCAGATACCTGGGCGAGTACCTTTCCGCGCGCGCCCGCGGCAGGCCCCACTCCGAGGCCTACCGCGCGATCTCCTTCGAGCGTGAGGCGCAGGAAGCCGCACGGGCCTGCGCCGTCGGGTCACCCGGGACTCTCTAGTGCCGTTCCAACTAGTTTCCTAGGCTAGGCAGGCTAGGCTAGAAAAGTTGGAACGGCACTAGGAGCAAGTCCTCGTAATACCCTGCCGCGCGCCGGCGATGCTTTCGCGCACAGCGTCTTAACCCGGCAGAATCTCCCGCCGGTTGCCAAGGCGGCGCGTCACCTTCGCTCCGTCCAAGTGCTCCAGAAGCGGGATCGCGAGGCGCCTGGTCAAGCCGAACATCGTCTTGAACTCCCCGACGTCGAACGAAGACTTGCCCGAGGCGCGAAGACGGCGGACCGTTTCCTCGACGGCCTCCCGCGCGACGAGCCATCCGCCGGGGAGCTTGACGAGCGAGCCCTTCTTGACGAGGTAGCCGGCCAGGCCCTCGACGACCTTCTGCCGGTGGCGCACGACATCGGCGACCTCTCCTATGGAAGGCGGATCCAATCCCCGCTCGCGAAAAACCGACGCGATCCTTTCCGAGAGATCGCGGCTTCCTCCCACGAGCTCCTCGCGGCCAGTCAGGCGCGCCTCCCCCCCAGCCACGACGTACGCCCCGCGCGAGAGGAGCGCGCCTTCGACCGCCTCCGCCCACGGCGGGTCGGCCCGGGGCAGGAGGCGGGCCAAGAGCGTGCTTCTCGAAACGCCGACCGCGCCCGGCGTTCGCTCCACGTAAGACGAGATCTCCCGGACCGCTTCCGAAGCGAGGCGCGCGAGGGTGTGCTCGGAGATGTAGAGGTCCGGGGAGCGTCGCAAGGCGTGGACACGCCGCTCTCCGAGGGCCGCTGACAGCGCGTCTCGGACCTCTTCTCGGGACACGCCCGCCCGCGCCGCGAGAAGCTCCTCCCCTGTGCCCCGTTCCCGCGCCTCGTCGATCCAGAAAACGAGCTTCTCGGGAAGCGGGCCCTCCAGGCAGGCGAGCGCTTCGAGCGCCTCGGCGGAGAGCCGCCTTAAGACGCGCTGAGGGAGCGGATCCAAGACCATTCCTCCGCCGATCGTCTCGGCCGGAGAGAGGCGGCGGATCACGAAGCGATCTCCCGGCGCGGCGGCCAGGGGCGAGGACAGCTTCAACTGTGCGCGCGCCGAGCCTCCCGGCGCAATCCTGTCGGAATCGAGGAGCCGCACGACCGCGCGCGCGTCTGCGGAGAAATGGTGCAACGCGACGCGGCCGCCGCTTCCAAGCGGCGGCGCCGCCGGGAGGAGCTCCAGCCGGACGATCCAGAGAGGGCTCCCCCGGAATGCGCCTGGCGCCGCGAGCACGACGCCGCGCTTCAAGTCCCCGAGCTCGACTCCCGCGAGGTTCGCGGAGACGCGGTCTCCGGCGCGCGCCTCGGCCGTCTCTCGGCCGTGCACCTCGAGGCGGCGCACGCGGGCGGGCCTGCCTCCCGGCAGGAGCTCCAGCTTCTGATCCCGCGCGAGAGTCCCGGAGACGAGGCTTCCCGTCACGACCGGACCGAAGCCGGCGACGGAAAAGGCGCGGTCCACGGGCAGGCGCGCGCTCCGCGCCTCGCGGCCCGAAGTGTCTCCGGCGCGGGCGAGCGAAAGGAGCGCATCTTTCAACTCGGAAAGGCCTTGACCGGTCACCGCCGAGACCGGAAGGATCGGGGCACCCTCCAGGAAGGAGCCCGAGATGAGCTCTTCGACGTCCGAGGTGGTCACCGCCAAGAGATCCTCCGGCACGCGGTCGCGCTTGGTTACCGCGACCAAGCCCTGGCGGATCCCGAGGAGCCGGACGATCTCGAAGTGCTCGCGGGTCTGCGGCATGACCGACTCATCGGCCGCCACAACGAGCAGGACGGCGTCGATCCCGCCCGCTCCGGCAAGCATGTTGCGGACGAACTTCTCGTGTCCGGGCACGTCCACGAAGGAGAGACGCACGCCCTCCCATTCCGCGTGAGCGAACCCCAGGTCAATCGTGATGCCGCGCCGCTTCTCCTCCGGAAGACGGTCCGTATCAATGCCCGTCAGGGCTTTGACGAGGGCCGTCTTGCCGTGGTCAATGTGGCCGGCGGTGCCGACAATGAAACGCCGCACACCCACATTCTAAGGAGGGCGAGAATGATAGGTTTTCCAGCGATGCAAGCGCGCCTGGAGTCGGACCTGAAAGCAGCGATGAAAGCCGGCGAGAAGACGCGCGTCGCCACACTGCGGCTCCTGCTCGCGGCGGTCAAGAACGAGAAGATCCGGCTCCAAAGGGACCTGACCGGCGAAGAGGTCGAGGCTCTCATCCGCAGGGCCGTCCGAGAGCGCCGCGAGGCGATCGAGCAGTATGCCCGCGGGGGGCGCGAGGACCTTGCGGCCGCGGAACGGGAAGAGTCGGCGATCCTGGAGGGCTACCTGCCCAAAGGCATGGACGATCTTGAGCTCACGGCGGCCCTCCAGACGGTCATTGAGGAGAAGGGCTTCGCTTCGCAGAAGGACGTCGGGCTCGTGATGAAGGAGCTGATGGCAAAGCACCGGGGTCGCGTGGATGGAAAACGGGCGCAGGAGATCGCCCGCTCACTCCTCCAACCGTGAAGGGGGAAGGGGCGGCGCCCGGGCGCACGGAGGAGATCGAGGTCAAGCTTCCCTGCGGCGACCTCGACGCGATTCGGGAAAGGCTTCGCGGGGCCGGAGCGGCGATGGACGCCGCGCTCCACGACGAAGTCAACGACCTCTACGACGACGAGGCGGGCCGTCTCGCGGCGAAAGGGTGCACCCTGCGCTTGCGCCGAGCGAGGAACGAAGCGATCCTGACGTTCAAAGGCCCGGCGCGCTTTCAGGGAGGCATCAAGACCCGGCAGGAGCGAGAAGTGCGGGTCTCGGATGCGGCCGAGCTCGCGGCGATCCTCGCGGGCGCTGGCTTCTCCCGCGGGTTCCGTTACGAGAAGAGGAGGGAGGAGTGGTCGCTCTCCGGCTGCGCGGTCGCGCTGGATGAGACGCCGATCGGGCGCTTCGTCGAGATCGAAGGGAGCCCTCCGGCGATCCGCGAAGTCGTCTCCCGCCTTGGGCTCGACTTCTCGGAGGCGATCCCCTACTCCTACGCGAAGCTCTATGCGCTCCGCCGCAAGGAAGACCCGGGACTGCCGGATCACATGGTCTTCGCGGCGCTGCCGCCGTGAAAGCCATGCTCCTCTCCGCCGGCCTGGGCACCCGCTTCCGGCCGGTGACGGAGGCCATCCCCAAGCCGCTCTTTCCCTACCTGAATGTCCCGCTGGCGGTGGCGCATCTCTCCGCATTGAAGCGTGCCGGCGTTTCCGAGGCCGGCGTCAATCTCCATCACCTCGCGAACGAGGTCGAGCGCCACCTGCGCGATTGCGTGACGGATTTGCCGGAGTTGCGCTTCTTCCGCGAGCCCGAGATTCTGGGGACCGCAGGAGCGCTCGCCAACGCCGCGGAGCTCTTCTCGGCAGACGACTTTTTCGTCGTCAACTCGGACACCGCGATCGAGCCGGATTTTGGGAACCTCCTCGCCCGGCACCGCGAGACGGGGCGCGCTGCGACGCTCCTCGTGGTCGAGAACCTGGCGCCCCATCGGTACACGCCGCTTCAAGCCGAAGGGGACCGAATCGCGCGATTCGGGGGGGACAGTAAGCGGCCGCTCCTCTACACGGGCGTGTGCGTGCTCTCGCCGCGGCTCCTGCCTGGGATTCCGCCTGGCAAGCGGTCGCTTGTCGCAGATCTTTGGGAGCCGCTCCTCGCGGCGGGGAGGGAGGAGATCGGATGGGTCTTGCACGAGGGCCCCTTCTCCGACCTCGGCCGCCCGAGCGATTTCCTCCGCGCGAGCCTCGAAGC
>Ga0184633_10000222_pt1 | contig 18720 bp, 17 predicted proteins | sample PLM31_170_b1_FD_133156 | JGI IMG/M metagenome (GOLD analysis project Ga0184633, IMG submission 133156) | Groundwater sediment microbial communities from an aquifer in East River, Colorado, USA - PLM3-1_170_b1 | ecosystem: Environmental > Terrestrial > Soil > Riparian zone | place: USA: East...
CCCCGTAGCGGCCGCTCGGGAGGTACTCCCAGAAGGCGGTTGGCGTTTCGAGTCGGGCACCGACCGCCTGGGCGAGAGGGCGGACCGCCGGCTGGGCCGGCGCGAAGATGACGTCCACGTCGATCGACTGCCGATCCGCCCAGGACTCGATGTCATCGGCGATCGCATCGACGAAATCGCTCGATCGGGTGACGGGCTCGATCGCGAAGAATCCCTTCATGTGGTTCCCTTCGGCGTCGTCGGGATAGCGGTAGTGGCCGACGTCCGTGAAGGGTCGTGCCTCCCGAAGGATGCGGTGCCAGGAGGGCCGCGGAAAGGTGTGGGAGACGAGCCGGCTGGAATCGGTCGCCGCTTCCATGTCCGAGCCTCACGTCACGCGGATGGCGACTCCCAGCCTTCGCCCTTCGCCTCCGCGTGGGGTTCGTTCTCCGACCAGCTCAGGACGTATTCCGGATCGCGGAAGGCGTACCCTTGCGTCGTGATGCGCATGCTCTCGAAGTACGTGTCGAGCATGACCGCGAGGCGGCCCTGCACCTTGCCGCGGGCCGCGAGGGACCGCTCGGCCGCCTTCCCCTGGGGGCTGTGCGGCGTGGAACCGGGATGGAAGGTGAAGGAGCCCTCTTCCACGACGCCCTGCCGCGCGCCGTAGAACGGATTGCAGAAGAACATCAGCTCGTCCGAATCGACATTGAAGTGCGCGTACGGCGCGGGGACCTCGAGGGGATGCCAACCCGCCATCACGGGGACGAACGAGCAGAGGGAGAATCCACTGTGGGGCACGTTCCCGGACTGGAAGGTCTGGTGCATCGGCGGGGCCGTGTGGATCTCCCGTGCGATCCCGTGGTGCCGCTTGATGTCGAAGACGAACGGATAGAGGGCGCCCTCCCACCCCGCGAGATCGAAGGGATGGTGGCCCAGGATGATCCGCGTGATCTTCCCCCCTCCGTGTTTCACGTCGACGGGGAACTCGCCGCGCTCATCCTTGAATTTCGGAAGTTCCGGCGTCTCGATCTCCGTCTCGACGACGGGCGACATGAGTGTGGCCTGTCCTTCCTTGTTGAAATAATGCGGGGCGAAGTTGATCGGGTAGATCGACTCGACGACGAGGAACCACGCCTTCGGGCTCGTGAGGTCGACCCGGTACGTGGTCCCTTTCGGGATCGCGACGTAGACATCCTTCCGAAACGGCAGGTCGCCGTACTCCGAACGCACGACGCCTCCACCGTCCTGGACGAAGTACACTTCGTGCCTCTCCCCGTTCCGGAAGAACGTGTCTTTCGGCATCGATTCCGTGGGCTTTGCGATCGAGAGGGTCGTGCGGGTGCCGTGGACAATCGGCCTGCGGGACCGGATCGCGTCGTCCCCGGAGGGCATGCGTCCTGTGAAGATGTGATACGGCTGGAGGACGTCCGCCTCCGGCGGGAATGCCGGGACGAGATCGAAGTCTCCTTTCCGAGGCGGCTTCACCTGTTCTGTCGGATAGAAGCGGACGTGGACCTTGCGGGACCAGGCGCCGCTGAAGCCGTAGGAGCCGTGGATTTCCTCTCGCGCGAGGACCTTGGGGATCGCGTAGAACTCCGTGTGAGGGGTCGGCGGGACGGTCCCCTTCTTCACGATCATGACCACGGTCGGTTCCTCGGGACGCGGAGATAACGGCCCGGCGCCTTAAACCCGTGCGACCTCACGCCTTCGCGCGGGCCTGGGCGTAACGGATGCCGCCGCCCGCCAAGAGGACTTCCCGCTGGTACGGCCTCAGGTTCACCCGGAGGGCGATCCGGCTTCCGCGGGCCACGTTCTCCGCGGTGGCCTCCCCGCGGCCACGGATCGCCGCGAGGACGTTCGTGATCCGAAGCCGGTCCCCCGCCTGGATTCCATCGTACGCCTTCGGGTCCGCGAAGGTGACCGGCGGGATCCCGAAGTTCACAAGATTGTCAAGATGGATCCGGGCGAAGTTTTTGGCGAGGACGAGGTGGACGCCAAGGAACATCGGGGCCACCGCGGCGTGTTCGCGCGACGATCCCTGGCCGTAGTTCTCCCCCGCGACAATGAACCCGCCGCCGGCTTTCTTCGCGCGCTCCGGGAACGTCGGATCGACGTACTCGAAGACGTGCTCCGCCATGGCGGGGATGTTCGACCGGAGCGGGAGGACCTTTGCGCCGGCGGGCATGATATGGTCCGTCGAGATGTTGTCCCCGAGCTTGATCAGGACTTCTCCGTCCAGCGTGTCCTTCGGAGAACTCGCCACGGGGAGGGGCTTGATGTTCGGACCGCGGATGATCTCGATGCCGCGGCGCTCCTTCGGCGGCCATTCGTAGCCGGACGTGTCGACCGGGTACTTCGTCGGCTCCTTCAGTTGCGGCATCTTGCCGAGATCCCTCGGATCCGTGATCTTGCCTTTAAGTGCGGTCGCGGCCGCGGTCTCCGGGCTGCAGAGGTACACGAGGTCGTTCGGGGTGCCGCTGCGGCCCTCGAAGTTGCGGTTGAACGTCCGCACGGACGGTCCGCCGGTCGGCGGCGCGAAACCCATCCCGATGCATGGCCCGCAGGCGACCTCCAGCTCGCGGACCCCCGCCTTAATGAGTTTCGTCATGAGGCCGCTCATGAGCATGAGGAGGAGCGTCTGGCGGGAGCCGGGCGAGACGGCCACGGCGATGCCGGGCGCGATGTACTTCCCGTCGAGTGCGTGGGCGACGATGCTCAGATCGCGGAACGAGGAGTTGACGCTGCTTCCGACCGCCACCTGCGCGACTTCCGTCCCCGCGACCTCGGAGACGGGCTTCACATTGTCGGGGCTCGATGGACAGGCGATCAGCGGCTCGAGGTCGCCGAGGTCCACGTCCACCGTGTCGTCGTACTTCGCATCGGAGTCCGGAGAAAGGGCCTTGAAATCCTTCCCCCGACCCTGCCCGGTGAGGAACTGCTTCGTGAGGGCATCCGACGGGAACACGGACGCGGTCGCGCCGAGCTCGGTGCCCATGTTCGCGATCGTCCCGCGCGAGGGAACGGTGAGTTCCTTGAGGCCCGGACCCGTGTATTCGAGCACCTTGTCACGGCCCCATTTCACGTCGAAGCGGTTCAGCAGTTCCAGGATCACGTCCTTCGCGCTGACCCAGGGTTTGAACTTCCCCGTCAGGCGGACGTTCACAACCTCCGGCATCGTGACGCGGTAAGGCTCGCCCGCCATGACGTTCGCGACCTCGAAGCCGCCGGCCCCGATTGCGAGCATGCCGCACGCACCCGCGTGGGGCGTGTGGGAATCGCATCCGAGCATCGTCTCGCCGGGCACATCGAACGTCTCCATGTGCGCCCAATGGCTGATCCCGTTCCCGGGTCCGGAGAAGACCGCGCCGTATCGCTGACAGACGCTCCGGAGGAATCGGTGGTCGTCCGCGTTCTCATATCCCGTCTGCAGGATGTTGTGATCCACGTACTGGGTCGCCTGGCGGATCGTGACGGAGTCGCGCCTCATTTGCTCGAACTCAAGCCAGGCGACGGTGCCCGTCGCATCCTGCAGGAGGGCCTGGTCCATCCGGAGCGCGATCTCCTCGTGCGTCTGCATCTTGCCCTCCGCGAGGTGCGTTCGGATCAGTTTGTGTGTGAGCGGTTCGCCCATGGGGAGCGCCTTCTCCTGACGAGAAATCCTCGTCACCTATGAACATTCACTGCGTACAGTATGGTTTCCCGTGGCCGCATTCGCCGAATCAACCTTAAACAAGGTTAACCCAACGAGTCGATCAAGGCGGATACGCACGGTGGCCCGGATTGTCTAATATCCCACCGTACGTTCCGAAGCGGGACGAGGGATCGGTACGAGGTACTTCGTAACGGGTGCGACGGGCTTCATCGGGGGCCGGGTCGTGCGCCAGCTCGTGTCGGCCCGGCACAAGGTCACCGCGATCGCTCGCGATCCATCGAAGGCCCAGGATTTGCGCGCGCTCGGCGTCGACGTTCACCCTGGCGATGTCACGGTCCAGGAATCCCTACGGAGCCCGATGACCGGGGCGGACGGGGTGTTTCACATCGCAGGCTGGTACAAGATCGGGACGAAGGATCGCGCCGAGGGCGAGCGGATTAACGTGGTGGGCACGCGAAACGTCCTGACCGTGATGAAGGAACTCGGAATCCGGAAAGGGGTGTACACGAGCACCCTTGCGGTCTTCTCGGACACGCGCGGCCGGATCGTCGACGAGACGTATCGGCATGAAGGCCCCTGGCTCACGGAGTACGACCGGACCAAGTGGGTCGCGCACTACCAGGTCGCGGAACCGATGATTCGCGCGGGCTTGCCCCTCGTGATCGTGCAGCCGGGCGTGACGTACGGCCCGGGGGACACGAGCGAGATCCGACCGACCTTCGTCCGCTACCTCCGGAGGCGGTTGCGGGCGATCCCGAAGTCTACGGCGTATTGCTGGGGCCACGTCGAGGACACGGCGCGCGGGCACCTGCTCGCGATGGAGAAAGGGGTACCCGGAGAAACGTACATCATCGCCGGCTTCCCCCACACGCTCATCGAGGCTTTCGAGATCGCCGAGCGGATCACGGGGATCCCCGCACCGCGCATGCACGTCTCTCCGTCCCTCCTCCGCGGGATTGCCCGCCTCGCTCGGTCCGAACGCCTTCGGGACGTCGCCGGGGTCACGTACCTCGGAAGCAACGCGAAAGCGTGCCGCGATCTGGGATACGATCCTCGGCCCCTCGAGCCCGGGCTTCGCGAGACACTCGCTCACGAGATGCACTTGCTCGGCATGACGCCGACCGCGGGTTGACATCGATTCGCTCTTTGCGGGGAATCCGTCTTATAAACGACGCGCATTTCTGGCCCGTCCGCAGGGAGGAAAATTGGCATGCCGTTCAATGATGGGCAGAGCACTCTGTTCTTCGGTCCGTGGTACCGAAAGTCTCCGTTCTTCGAAGCGACTCAACGAGCGGGCGCGAAGGCGTACGATATCTACAATCACATGTACCTTCCCGGCCTGTACACGGATCCGTACGAGGAATATTGGCACCTGATCAACCACGTTACCCTCTGGGACGTGAGCGTCGAACGGCAGGTGGAGATCAGCGGGAAGGATGGCGTGAAGTTCGCGGAACTGATCACGCCCCGAGACCTGCGGAAGTGCGCCGTGGGTCAGGGCAAGTACGTCGTCATCACGGACGAGACCGGCGGGATCATCAACGACCCGGTCTTGATCCGCCTCGAGAAGAACACGTTCTGGTTGAGCCTCGCGAACTCGGACACGCTTCTGTGGGCGAAGGGCGTCGCCGTGCACTCGGGCCTGGACGTCGACATCGTCGAGCCGGACGTGTCCCCCCTCCAGGTCCAAGGGCCGAAATCGAAGGATGTGATGAAGGACCTGGTCGGACCGGAGGTCCTGGACCTCGGCTATTACCACTTCATGAGGACGAAGATCGACGGCATTCCGGTCGTCATCACGCGGACCGGCTGGACCGCGGAGGTCGGATACGAGGTCTACCTGTGCGACGGAAGCCGCGGGATCGAGCTGTGGGACCGGATCATGGCAGATGGCAAGCGGCACGAAATCCGGCCCATCGCGCCGTCCGAGATCCGCCGGATCGAAGCGGGCATCCTGAACTACGGGTCCGACATGACCCTCGAGAACAACCCGTATGAGGTCGACCTGGGCTGGCTCGTCGACTTGGACAAGAAGGCCGACTTCATCGGGAAGAAGGCTCTCGCGAAGATCAGGAAGGACGGCGTCAAGCGAAAGCTCGTTGGCATCGAGATTCACGGACCCCAGATCCACGCCTGGGCGACGGAATTCTGGGATGTCACCGCGGGAGGCAAGAAGGTCGGGCACCTCACCGCGCTCACATACTCGCCGCGGCTCAAAAAGAACATCGCCTATGCCTGGGTCCCGATCCGACTCGCGAAGCTCGGCACCCGCCTCCAGGTCGCAACGCCCGCGGGGGAGCGCGAAGCCACGGTTGTGAAGAAGCCGTTCGTGGATCCGAAGAAGGACATCCCGAAGTCGTGAGAGGGTCGAACCTCGCGGGTCTCATCGTCTGCGGAGGATTGGGCGGGTCAAACAGGTCGCGCCGCCTTCTGCCTTCCGGGAGATCTCGTTCCCGCGGTACGTCCGCACACGGCACCCGACCTCTTCAAGCCGTTGCCGGGTCACCGGATTCCCGTCGATCATGATACAGTCCCGGGGCGCTACCGCCAAGACGTTCGGCGCCATGCCGTCGAACTCGTGATTCGGGACTTCGATGAAGTCGAATCCTTCCTCCTTCAGGTGGCGCCAGAACGGGACCGGGAGGAGTTGCGGATAGATGACCGCGAGATCCTCGTCCACGAGGCTGATCAGGGACATCAGGTGAAGGCAGGCGGAGGGGCCGCGGAAATACGGGAGGTCGACCGGCTCGGTCCGCACGCCCACTTCCTTGAGGACCCGGTGCAGCTGATTCAAACCCTCGGAGTTCGTGCGGAAGCCTTGGCCCACGGCGAGCAGATCCGGGTGGACCCAAAGGAGATCGCCGCCTTCCGCTGTCGCGGGAGGTCGCAGGGTGGCCAGGATCGGGATCCCCATTTTGCCGAAAGCGTCCGCCATCGAGCCCTCCTCGCCCCGGCGAAGTTCCTTCCCCATCCGAAGCACGATTGCGCCTCGGTCCGTGACGATCGCGGGATCGTGCACAAAGATTGCGTCCGCGCGTCCCGGCTGCGACGCCTCATGATACCGGACGTCCACGTCGGAGTCTCGAAGCATCGCAACGAATGCGTCGTGTTCGGCCTGCGCGACTCCGAGGTCGGGCCTTGCCGTGTATCCCCAGGGTTGCGGGTCGGAGACCGCGAAGTAGCGGTCCGGACGCCGAACGAGGACGGTCCTCAGTGGAGCCACCATGCTCTGGCTGCCATACGCCGCGGTCAACGAAACCGGATGTGGAAATTCACGGGACCTATTACCCTTTGTCCCGTCGTAACGTTCTTGCGATGGCCATGCCCATCCGTGGCGGGCGTGACGTGGGGGAGCCCGTTTCGATTCCGCATCGGTTCAATGCGGCGGCGTTCTTCGTCGATCGCCACCTGGCGGAAGGACGCGCAGACCGGCCAGCCTTCCGTGTTGAAGGTCGTCGCTTCTCTTTCGCGGAGATTCACAAGGCGGTGAACCAGGTCGGTAACGCGCTCCTCGGCCTCGGTGTCGAGCGAGGAGACCGGGTCCTGCTCGTATTGCTCGACGGTCCTGAGTTTGTCGCGACGTTCTTCGGGGCGATCAAGATCGGCGCCGTGCCCGTCCCGGTGAACACGCTGATGCGGTCCGCGGATTACCGCTTCTTCCTGGACGACAGCGGAGCCAAAGTCCTCGTCGTCTCCGAGCCTCTATGGGCCGAGGTGGGACCCGCGGTGGCGTCTACGAAACTCCTGGAGCGGGTCGTAGTCGTCGGATCCGCGCCGCCACCCCATGCCTCGTTCCGAGAATGGATCGCGGACGCTCCCGTGTCACTGAAGGCCGCGGACACGTCGAAGGACGACCCGGCATTCTGGCTGTACTCCTCAGGATCCACGGGGTTCCCGAAGGGCGCGGTGCACCGCCACCGCGACATGCTCGTCTGCTCCGACACGTACGGGCTCCAGGTCCTCCGCATCGCGGATTCGGATGTCACATTCTCGGCGGCGAAGTTGTTCTTCGCCTACGGCCTCGGGAACAACCTGTATTTCCCGATGCGAGTCGGTGCAGAGGCCGTGCTCTTCGCAGGTCGCCCGACCCCGGAGGCCGTCTTCGAGATCCTCGACCGAGAGCGGCCCACGCTCTTCTTCGGCGTCCCGACCCTCTACGCGTCGATGCTCCAGGTGAAGGATGCGGATTCGCGGTTCGACCTCTCCTCCTTGCGGCAATGCGTGTCCGCCGGGGAATCCCTTCCCGCGGACGTGTATCGTCGATGGGTCGATCGGTTCCATGTCGAGATCCTGGACGGGATCGGGACGACCGAGGTGCTCCACATCTTCCTCTCGAACCGGCCAGGCCAGGTGAAGCCCGGTTCCTCCGGCGTCCCGGTGCCAGGGTACGAGGCGATCGTCGTCGACGAGGCCGGGACGCCGGTTCCCCGCGGGGAGATCGGCAACCTGCGGGTGAGAGGAGACTCGACGATGGCGTCCTACTGGAACCGTCCGGAGAAGACGAGCGAGGTGCTCCAGGGGCCTTGGATCCAGACGGGTGACAAGTACACGGTCGACGACGACGGATACTTCTGGTACTGCGGCCGGAGCGACGACATGCTGAAGGTCGGCGGCATCTGGGTCTCTCCCATCGAAGTGGAGAACACGCTGATCGCGCACGAGGCCGTGCTGGAGGCCGCGGTCGTCGGCCATGAGGACGCCGACCGACTCGTCAAGCCGAAGGCCTTCGTCGTGCTGAAGGACTCGAGCATGGCGTCCCCGAAGCTCGCGGAGGAGTTGAAGGAATTCGTGCGCTCCCGGATCGCACCCTACAAGCGACCGTGGTGGATCGAGTTCGTCCCTTCCCTTCCGAAGACCGCCACGGGAAAGATTCAGCGGTACAAGCTCCGTGAATCGATTCGTTCATCGTGATGTGTTTCCGCCAAAACGCTCTTCTATTCTTCACGCCTCCCGGTCGCAACGCAGGAGGTGGTTCCATACCTGGCCACACGCACAACAGTGGGCATGCGACGACGATCGAAGATTCCGCGGGTCCGATCCTTCCCGGCTTCCGGGAGACCGCATGGATCCAGAAGTCGCCGTATTTCCATCGGGCCGCGAAGCACGGAGTCCGCGCGTACGACCTGTACAACCACATGCTGATGCCGGGCCTCTACACGGATCCCGTCGAGGAATACTGGCATCTCGTGAATCACGTGACCCTTTGGGACGTCGGCGTGGAGCGCCAGGTGGAGATCGACGGGCCCGACGGATTCGCGTTCATGCAGATGCTCACGCCGCGGGATATGGAGAAATGCCCGGTCGGTCAGTGCAAGTACGTCCTCCTGACGACGCCGGACGGGGGCATCATCAACGACCCGGTGCTCCTGCGTCTCGGGAAGAACCACTTCTGGCTTTCCCTCTCGGATTGGGACGTCCTCTTCTGGTGCAAGGGGGTCGCCGTGAACGCGGGCCTCGACGTGATCGTCCGCGAGCCGGACGTCTCACCCCTCCAACTCCAGGGACCGAAGTCGAAGGACGTGATGGTGAACCTGTTCGGCGAGGACATCCTGGAGCTCGGGTACTATCACTTGCGGGAGACGGAGCTCGACGGCATCCCGCTTGTGATCACGCGCACGGGCTGGAGCGCGGAGCGCGGATACGAGCTGTACCTGCGAGACTCGAAGTTCGGCGAGGCGCTGTGGGACCGCGTGATGGCCGCTGGGTCGGAGCACAACCTCCGCCCGATCGCGCCGTCCGAGATCCGCCGGATCGAGGCGGGCATCCTGAACTACAGCTCGGACATCATGCTCGACAACAATCCGTACGAAGTCGGACTCGGCTGGACGGTCGACGAGGACAAAGAGGCCGACTATCTCGGGAAGGAAGCCCTCCGGCGGATCAAGCGGGAAGGCGTGACGCGCAAGCTCGTCGGGGTCGAGGTGGACGGCGAACCCCTCGGCGCCTGGATTCCGGATTACTGGGATGTCCATGCGGACGGACGGAAGGTGGGGCACGTCACCTCGTTGACGTACTCCCCGCGGCTCGAGAAGAACATCGGCTACGCACTCGTCGACATCGGCTCGGCGAAGATCGGCACGGGGCTCCGGGTATCCACATCGCGGGGAGTGCGCGAGGCGAGCGTCGTGAAGAAGCCGTTCGTGGACCCTAAGAAAGACATCCCGAAGTCGTGAGCCTGCGATGAATCTTCAAGTAGCGCCCCCGTGGTCGTTGCGGCGATGGCCCTCACCCTCGAATCGCGGATCACGCTGAACGACGGGCGAACGATCCCGGTCCTCGGCCTCGGCGTCTGGCAAGCCGCTCCGGGCAGGGAGACCCGTCAGGCCGTCGCATACGCCCTGGAAATCGGCTATCGCCTGATCGACACCGCGAGAATGTATGGAAACGAGAAGGACGTCGGGGCTGCCGTGCAGCAGAGCGGGATCCCGCGGGAAGAGATCTTCATCACAACGAAACTCTGGAACGACGAACATGGGTACGAAGCCGCGCTCCGTGCGTTCGAGAAAAGCCGCCAGGCTCTCGGGCTCGACTTCGTGGACCTGTACCTGATCCACTGGCCCGTCCCCCGTCTGCGACGCGAGTCGTGGAAAGCCCTACTGAAGCTCCGTGACGAAGGCCACGCGCGCTCGATTGGTGTGAGCAACTACACGATCCGGCATCTCCAGGAGGTGTTGTCCGCATCTCCCATTCCGCCATCCGTGAACCAAGTCGAATTGCATCCGTTCCTCTATCAGCGCGAACTGCTCGAGTTTTGTCGGAGCCACGGGATTCAGGTGGAGGCGTACAGTCCCCTTGCCCGGGGACGTCGGCTCGACGATCCGGTGATTCGGGAAATCGCCGCGCGACATGCACGGACACCCGCTCAAGTCCTCATCCGATGGAGCCTTCAGCACGGACTCGTCGTCATTCCGAAATCTTCGCGCCCGGAACGGATTCGGGAGAATGCAGCGGTCTTCGACTTCGAACTCAGGCCGGAGGACATGGGGCGCCTCGATTCCCTGGACGAACGCTCGCACGTCGCTTGGAACCCTGACGATTTGCCTTGACCGGATTGGGACCACGCTTCCGGGGCGAGGTTTAACGCAAAGGTTCCGATTCCCTGCCGTGGTCCGGCCCCGCTACGAGCTCCCTCCGGGACTTCGGCCCGCGTCTCTCGGCGATCGCCGCCGTTTCTATGCATCGCGGATGGACTACCGGTCCGCCACGGAGTGGATGGCCCGACCGGAGGGCTGCCGGGTCTACGCCCTCATTCTCGGTCGTCACTCGGGGATCTATCCGCGACGGTTCCGACAGTTGAAGAACGTGCCGCTCATCGTCGACGATGTCGAGGACGTCCGGGATCTCCGGCCGTATCTCTTGCGGTACCTCCCGGAAGGCGTCTACTACGACCGGAACGTGTATGCGCTCCTCCCGGAAACACGGGCGGCGAGGATCGACTATGCGCACGCGTGGCGAAGTCGTTTATTCCGCGGTCAGCAACTCGCGTTTGACCTGGATCCCGAGAACCTCGATTGTCCGATTCACGGGGACATCGAGGCGAAGAGGCGGCGGCACCAGGGCCTCTCGTTCTGCGATTGGGAGTTCGGAGAGATTCGACGCCAGGCCACGGCCCTGTTCGACGAACTCTCGCGGCGATGGAACCGGCTTCGGGTCGTATTCTCGGGTCGCGGTTTTCACATCCACGTGTTTGACGAAGCAGCCTTCCGATTGACTCGGGCTGAACGATTGCGGATCGCCAAGAACTTCGCCCGCCGCTACCCGATCCTTCTCCTTGCGTCCGGAGTAATAGACCTTCTTCTTCGCGGCCTTCTTGGATGGTTTCTTCTTCGTCGCCATCTCGACCGCATGCCTCCCTCGGGATTGAAGCCTTTCGCTAATGCGAGTAACTCGCCTTATCGCATTCCTCGTTCAGGTGAGTCGAGGGCGAGCGCTTTGCTTCGCAATCCGCCTCTCGTCGTCCGGCTTCCGCGGGGCCGTTCCGTCCGGAAGTTGTGCCCCCTCGCGCTCGAGGAGCTTCCGTTTCGTCTCCGTTCCGCCTTCGCTGGAGTAGTTGCCCAGCCCTCCGGATTTCGGAACGACCCGGTGACAAGGGATGACGACCACCGCGGGGTTCCGCGCGCAGGCAGTGCCAACGGAGCGACTCGCTCCTGGCCGGCCCAGCTTCTGCGCAATCTCCCCGTACGTGATTGTCCGACCCGGCGGAATCGTCCGCAGGAATTCCAGGACTTCTCGTTCGAACGGTCCGACCTCGAGATGGAGGGGGATGTCGCGGAGATCGCCCCTTCCCGTGCGCACATGCTCCAGGATTCGCGCGAGGTACGGATGCTCGGAGCCTGCGCTCTTGCGGGGCGCGTTCCGCGCGAAGCGCACACTGGCCACGCGATCACCGAGCACCTCGAGTTGGACGTAGAGACCGAGCTCCCGGCTGAACTTGGAATACAATTCGAGCGCCTCGCTGTGTGGGCGACCGGATCGCATCCGGACGAGCGGGAGCATTGCCCGGATTACATGGTGCTCCGCGCGATTCAGGTGCTGTTCGAACGTGCTCCGGGCGATTCCGAGGGAGAGGCTCACGTCCTCCGTCGTGACGTTCCGCGGGAATTCATAGTAACCGGCCTGGAAGGCCGCCAGGAGCGCCCGGGCCTGTTTCTCCGTGAGCTTCGGAAGGAAGAGCGGAGACGAGAGCGCGCCGCGGGCCCCCTGTCGTCCCGCAGGGCGTCGTTTCGAGACGAGGCGCGCACCCGGGAATTGGTCCAGGAGAGTCCGCGGGTCTGAGCTGTCCCCGAGGACGAGGGTGATGAGAGCCTCACCTCGCTGCCATCGGATCGGCGGGAGGATGTGCGCATTCTGTTCCTCCAGGGAGGCGATGACGTCCTCCTCGTCGGTCCCTCCATCGAGCAACAAAGTCTCTTCCTCGCCAGAACGGGCGTGGTACAGAATCTCGCGACCCGAGTCCCGGATCTCCGTCGTCCGTTCGATCCCGTCCGCGTCGCCGACGCAGCGCAGCAGGAGGAGTCGGCCGAGGGGATACGCGTCAATCGCGAGGCCGGGCCGTCGCTCGGTCAACTCCTGGAGCGGGCCAGGGGCCCGTGTCGCGAATGTGAGGTGCGTGGTCGCCATTCCGCCTCCCGGTTCCGCCACGGTTGCGGCCTCATGTCGGTCGAAGGCAATAGGCTTTGGCTCGATCTGTTCCATGGAGGGGGGAAGGCGGTCGAAGACGAAGGACATTGGGCCGGCGATCGCCGGTCCGCAAGCTCGCACGTCAGGGACCGCGGACCGTACATCGCAGTTTTTGGAGCGTTTTGTCACTTAGTCTGTGGGCGAGCCCCTTACTTCGTCTTGCTCAACCGGTCGAGGACGAGCATCGACCGAATCGTGATCAGCTTGCTCGGTTCGTTGACGTTCTCGAGGGCAAACGGCGTGGGCCGGCGCTTCGGATGCTTCTCGTACCACTCCGCCATCTTCCCTTCCAGATCCGGATGGACCGCGTCGAGGTTCCATCGGCCGTCGCTGCGGCGTTTCTTCTCGAGGTGCGCCGTCGCATGCTTCAGGCGCCGGTCATCCCCGTAACCGAGGGCCGTCATGAATTCGAGGCCCACGAGGAGATCGTAGTAGTAATGAACCGGGTAATGGAAGCGATACCAGGGCTCGTAATGCGATCCTTGTTTGTGCAGTTCTCGCTCCAGGTAGAACTCGGCCCCGAGCTCGACGGCCCGCTTCATGTCCTCCGTCCACTTCGCCCTCGGGTAGACCGCGAATGCACTCATGCCCTCCCAGGAGTCCAGATTCCGGCCGGTCCCAAAACAGCTCCAGCCACCTTTCTTGTCCCGGTTCTTGGCCAGCCAATCGAAGGCACTTCTCACCTTCGGATGATCGATGTAGCCGAACCGGACGAGGGCCCGCGCCGTGTTCCCCGTCGTGCACAGATGGCCCTTGTTCATGCCTTCCGGCGCGAAGCCTCCGTCCGCCTTCGCGAATCCTTCGAGCCATCGCTCGCAGGCCTTCGCGATCCGGGGATCTTCCTTGGTCAAGCCGAGATCGGCCAGGATGAGCATCATCCAGTTCGTGGAGAGATACTTCGGACGATACAGGCTCCCGTCGGGCCCCCACGTGCCGTCGCGATTCTGTTTTGCGAGGATTTCCGCAGCCCAGCCCGCCTTCGGGATTCGTTGCTTCGCGGCCCGGACTTCTGGATCGTCCTCCGGTTTCCCAACTAGCTGAATTAGGGCGAGATACCGCATCGCGGGCTGTTCCTCTTCGAGCAACCAGTTCAGGGCCGCTTTCGACGTCATTGACTCCGCCTTGGCATCCCTTCAGGCATCTCGATATTTCATCCTTCGCACCGGTCGGGCAACCCCCGATGGTGATTCCACTGAAGGGCAGAGCGCTTAGTCCTTTACATCTCAGGTTCCGAGGCTCGTTCAGACGGCCAAGACCGCGGTCACGTTCGGCAAGTCACCTGCGACTTCGCGCCAAGTCTCTCCGTAGTCCTCGGTTTCGAACAAGGCCGTGTCGCGGGCCACCACGACACCGCGGCCTCCGGAAAGCGCGGCCAGCTGGTGCGTATTGATGTTCCGATTGAGCGTTTCCGGAAGCCCGCGGACTCGGATCCATATTCGCCCTTCGTCCTCGCTTCGGTACAAGCGCGCACCCGCTCCGCGATCGTGCTTCGCGGTGGACGCGAGGTACACGTCTCGATCTGGGAAGCACACGGTGGCCCGCTGGTACAGGTACGGCATCCCGTTCGGGCGTCGGTCGAAGGTGTCCCCATGATCGTGGCTGATGTGAAAGCCCTCCGCGGTGGCCGCGAAGACGGTGTCCGGGTCCGTCGGGTGGGCGGTGACCTGATGCACGTCCCGGTCCAATCCGTTTCGCAGGCTCCGCCAAGTCTTTCCGCCGTCCATCGAGCGCACGATCCAGCCGACGTGGACGTTCGCGTAGATCGTCCCGTCCGCCCCGACGGCCAGGGATCGAAGCTCCGGGGGCGCCCCATAGGGGGTGTCCCATAGCGGCCTCTCCGGAACCGTTTTGAACGATTCAAGGAAGCGCAGGCCTCCCTCTTCCACCCAGGTGAGCTGGGCATCCTCCGTTCCGACGAGAATCCGACCCTCCGACGAACGGGCCAGGCAATACAGCTCGACGTCGGATCTGGCCGCCATCTTCCAGGTCGTGCCGGTCCGCAGCCAGACCTCCCGTTCTCCCACGAGGAGGGCGATGAGCCCGGCCGAGGCGATACCCGCCGTCACGGGCTTCGCGCCGAAGGGGACGCCGGGTACCGGTCGCCCGTCCGAGAACAACGGACCTTTGTCCGTCAAGAGCCAGACTTCGCTCACCACGAGGACTCCTCCATCTTTCTGGATGCCGATCGAGTCAACAAACGGTCGATGAGGAGAAAGCGCTTCCGGTTTACGAAATTGACGAACATCGTCTAATAATTCGGCCGTCGAACCCTCGCGGCCCCGACGGCCGCCCGCGTCGCGCCATCTGTGGACCCTCGTCCCATTCCCAAGGAGATGTACGAACGACTGCGATTCGACCCATGGCTTCAACCCGCGCCGCGTTTTGGCCTTCGAGGTCGTTCGGGGAATCGCCCGACGAGGTCGCGGTAAATCCGCAAGGCCCGCTCGCTCGAATGCCAGTCTCCCGAAGCCTTGAGGGCGGGTAACTCCTCCTGGCTGGCGCGCAGGCTCAGATATTTCGCCGAGTACGGAGACAGCTTGGCGAGGGCCCGCAGGGGTTTCAGCTCATCCTCGCGAGTGCCGACTTGGTCCAGGAGGTCGAGCAGGGACCGGCCCATCAGCACCCGGATTAATTCCTCAAAGTCCGACAGGTCCCCGTCGTGTCCCTCCACGAGGGAACGCAGGTAGCGGTCTCGGTCTGGCGGCAGGATGTGGATCGGAGGCCAGCCATGACGGAGGAAATGAAGGTTCAGGAGCAGCCGGCCGACCCGGCCGTTGCCGTCGCTGAACGGATGGATCGACTCGAACGAGAAATGCATCCAAGCGCCCAATTCGAACACGTCCTCTCCGAGCATGTCCCGCCGTCCGTATTCGTTTTCCCAACTCGACATCATCGGCACGACCCTCTCCATGCGAGGCGGCGCATGCTTCATCCCCGCGATGCGGACGTTCACCCGTCGCCATTGTCCAGGGTCCGCCTTGATGCCGCGGAACACCTCGGCGTGAAGGTCGAGCCCGGTCGTGAGTCGGATTGGCGCCTTTCTCCTATCGAGAAGATTGGCGAAGGCCGCAGCGTGCTGGATTGTCTCGAGCACGTCCGGCACCGGGCGATTGCCGACGGACTTCTGCTCCAAGAGGATCCTCTCGACGTCGGTTCGGCTCAGCGTGTTGCCTTCGATGGCGTTCGTGCCCCACGTATTCAGGGCTCCCGTTCGCTTCCAAAGGCCTTCGGGCAAGGCGTCGAGTGCGGCGCGGGTCAGCAGTTCCTGGCGGAGAGTCCCGAGTATGTCTTGATTCATTCTCCTTCTCGTATGCCATATTGCCTATTTGAATATGTATGGTGTAGTCGTTTACATACAAGATAAACCATATTACGCTCCAATCCGTCTCCGGTCCAAGGTCCCCTTAGTCCACGCTCTCCCAACTCTCCGTTATGTAGGTGTGGTCGATACGGGTCTGTATGGCGGCGCGCGGTCGGCCCGACCCAGGACAGAGTCGATGCGATTGGGCCGCCATCGACCCTCTCCTCATGGAGTACCATGACGTCGAATGGGGAGTGCCCGAACACGACGATCGGCGTCTCTTCGAGTTCCTGATCCTAGACGGAGCCCAGGCCGGGCTGTCGTGGTTGACCATCCTCAAGAAGCGCGAGAACTACCGGAGGGCGTTGGACGGCTTCGATCCGAAGAAGGTGGCCACTTACGGCCCTCTCGAAGTACGCCGACTCTTAGCCGACCGTGGCATCGTGCGCAACCGCTTGAAGATCTCCGCCACCGTGCGAAATGGGAAGGCGTTCCTCGCGGTCCAGGAGGAGTTCGGGAGTTTCGACAGGTATGTGTGGCGGTTCGTAGGGGGACGTTCGAGGAGGAACCATTGGAAGACCATGCGGCAGATTCCCGCCCGGACAAAGGAGTCGGATGTACTGAGCAAAGATCTGAAGAGCCGAGGATTCTCCTTCGTCGGATCCACAATCTGCTACGCATTCCTGCAGGCCGCTGGCCTCGTGAACGATCACGTCGTAGGCTGCTTCCGGTATCCGCAACTCTGACGTCCGATCGAATCCATTGTTCGTGTTTTGGCACAAAGCATATGGGCCTCCCGCCGGCACGCCGATGCGATTCTATCCGGTCTTGATCGATGGCGACCGATTCTTCGTCGAACTCCTGTAACTTCGGTCCGACTCGAATACCTCGAAGTCTCTACGTTGAATCTTCAAGCCTCTTCAGGATCTGCAGAGCTCTTAGGGTGATCATCTTGCTCGGTCTCCCGCTTCTCTCAAGGGCGAACGGTCTTTGCGGATTCTTGTTGTACGGCCCTACATCAGGCCCTTCTAGGTCGGGATGGACGGCATCAAGACTCCATCGCCCGTCCGATCTCCGCTTCTCTTTGAGATGATCAATCGCGTACCGCAGACGCGGGTCGTCCCCGTATCCGAGGGCCGTCATGAAGTCGAGGCCTACGAGGAGATCGTAGTAATAGTGGACGGGATAGTGAAAGCGGTACCAAGGCCCGTAGGGCTTCCCTTCTTTGTGCATCTCTCTCTCCAGGTAGAATTCCGCGCCGCGTCGCGGTCAACTGCTCCACGAATCGCTCGAGCCCCTCGGTTGAACGTCTGGATCCGAGAACGCGTCACTTCACCGAAGATTCTCTCCTGACGCATCGCTCGCTGACACATCCGTCCTTCCGGAGCAGTGGCCGTGGTCATCCCCCGGACGTCGCCTCGAGGAACTCCGAGATGAGTTGCGCTGTCTCCTGTGGCTTCTCGACCATCGGGAAGTGTCCGGCATCCTCGATGGCAGCGAACCGCGCTCCAGGGACCAGGCGCGAGGCCGCCTCCGCCGACTGCCACGGGAATTGGACGTCTTGGCGTCCGGAGAGGACGAGGGTCGGCACGCGGATCCGCTCGAGGTCCAGGGAGACGGACGCGTCGCGGCGCCGGAGCCCGAAGCCCGTGGCCATGAACGCCCGGCGACGGTCGCGCGGCTTCCACGCCGCGACGATCGCGTTTACCCAAGCGTCGTTCGCGAAGCGTGGGTCGTGGAAGACCGCCTTAATCAGGAGCTTCCGGACGCTCTTCGGACCGGGCGGGCGAACAAAGCACGGGAGGAGGAACGGAAGGTACATCCTCGCGGTCCGTCCCGGGAGTTTGGGGGTCAGCCCGGCTGCGTCGAGGACGACGAGCTTTGCCACGCGGTCAGGACGGTCGAGCGCAAGCATGATCGCAAGGGACCCGCCCATGGAATTGCCCACGACTGCGAGTCGCGGGAGACCGAGGGCGTCGATGAACGCCTCCACCGCACGGCGATACGCAGTCAGCGTCCGCTCGTTCCCTGGGAGCAGGGAACTCCGGTTTTGGCACGGGAGGTCCGGCGCAATCCAAGGATGGCGGACGCCAAGGACACGCGCAACAGGGAGCCACACCTCTGCCCATGTGGGCCACCCGTGTAGCAGGACCAGGGGGAGTCCGGTCGCGGCGCCCCCCTGAAGGTATCGGAACCGGACGCTGCCGGCTTTGAGGAATCGTTCCGCGACTCCCTGAGGCAGGGGTAGGCCAGGGTTCGTGACCTCGTCAGAGGCGGCGCGCGACCCAGCGGTCATGCTCCGCGGCGCGAAAGCCGTTCCAGGGAAGAACTTTCTGTCTACGGCGAGGCGGGATGCGGCGGTTCCACCGGGAATGTCGCGCACGCCCTTGCTGCAGGCGATCGAGGGTTCTCACTCGGCGCGCCACGATTTTAGTTTGCAGCAACACTCGATTGCGAGCCGGTGGAACCGGGAAAGTGGACCGGTGGGATTCGAATCGCAATCCTCACCCGACTCCCGAATCGTTAGTAGATTGATCCCCTGTGCCCCACCTTCAAAACGAGGATCCGGAGGCTGGCCTCATGGATGTCCAGGATTACGCGGTAG
>Ga0184633_10000223_pt1 | contig 18715 bp, 15 predicted proteins | sample PLM31_170_b1_FD_133156 | JGI IMG/M metagenome (GOLD analysis project Ga0184633, IMG submission 133156) | Groundwater sediment microbial communities from an aquifer in East River, Colorado, USA - PLM3-1_170_b1 | ecosystem: Environmental > Terrestrial > Soil > Riparian zone | place: USA: East...
GCCACCTCGGTGAAGATGCATGCCATCTGGGCGCTTGATCGAATCGTCCGACCGAGAGACCTCATCCCCATTACATCAAGGCTCGATAAACTTTCCTAGGGGCACGACCAAGGACCCGACGACACATCCGGAAGGCTGTTGGTTTACCTTCAGTGGCAGGCGCGCCTTCTTTTCAGATTGTCACCCCAAGGTCGGGTGTGCTATATTTCCTCGCTGCTTCCGACCTCAGAGTGACCCGTCCACCGAAAGGGGGTCTGGATTGACAGAAACGATCGGACTATTGGTTTCGACTCTACTCTTGCGCCCGTATGTCTTTCTATTCCTGGCGCTCTACCTGTGGGCGGCCTCAAGCGCGATCGGGTGGCGACGGACGGCTTTCTTTACCGCCATCGCCTGGGCGGTCGCGTTCGCGGCCGAATACTCCTCCACGCGAAACGGGATTCCGTTCGGCTATTACAGCTATACCCAAGTCACCAGGAGCCGCGAGCTCTATCTCAGTAATGTCCCGTTCATGGATTCCCTCTCGTTCACCTTCCTGGCGTACGTGAGCTTCGCGCTGGCGCAGTGGCTGAGGCTTCCGGTGGGCGCGGGCGAGCAAGATGCGGTTCGCCTCCGGCGGTCCCCAGCAGTCCTGTGGCTCTCGGCGTTTCTCTTCATGCTGATCGACGTCGTAATCGACCCGCTCGCGCTGAGAGGGGACCGCTGGTTCCTGGGAAGGATCTACGAGTATCCGAGTCCGGGGGTCTACTTTGGCGTTCCTCTATCGAACTTCGTCGGGTGGGGGGTGGTGGGGATCGTGATTGTCGCCCTGTTCCAACAGGGCGATCGCGGCCTTCCTCCGGAGGCGGCGTCGGGCCGTGGTGTCCGCCCGCTTCTGCTCGGGGCCGCACTCTACTACCTGATCCTCGCGTTTAATCTGACTATGACCTTTGCCATTGGCGAGCATCTGCTGGGGGTGGTGGGGTTGATGCTGTATGCCCCGATCACCTGGCTGTTGGTCAGACGCTACTGGCGGCAGTCAGCCGTGCAGAGCTTCGCACACAGAGGAGCATTCTGAGCATGAGATTTCCGCTGCATATCACGACGGATATGATCACACACCAGATCCGACACGCCCTGAAAGGCAACAAGCGCTATCCCTTCGTCCTGATGCTGGAACCGCTCTACACCTGCAACCTGGCCTGTTTGGGCTGCTCGCTGGAGCGGCACACGGGAAGACTCGAAGACCGGCTGCCGCTTGAGCAGTGCCTGAAGGCGGTGGACGAGTCGGGTGCGCCAGCAGTGTCGATCTGCGGCGGGGAGCCGACCATCTATCCCGAACTGAAGGAGCTGATGGAGGGGATCATTGCCCGCAAGCGGCACATCTACCTCTGCACGAACGCCCTCCTACTCGATAGAGCGGTCTATGGCAAGATCGCGCCGCACGTTCGCCTCACCATCAACGTCCACCTGGACGGGATGAAGAAGACGCACGACTATGTCTGCGCCAGGGACGGCGTGTTCGAGAAGGCGATCGAGATGATCAAGGAGGGAAAGCGCCTCGGCTACCACATGATCACCAACACGACCATCTTCAAAGAGACCGACATCGACGAGGTCGAGGTCCTCTGCCGCTTGCTCCGCGACTACGGGGTGGACGGGATGCTCATCACCCCGGGGTACCAGTACGAGTCGGTGCAGCGGGACATCTTTTTGACCCGAGAGGACATCCACAGTAAGTTCAAGAGGGTGCTGGAGCTGTCCAAGCGATATCGGCTGAACTCCACCCCGATGTTCCTCGAGTTCGCTGCCGGCATGCGCGAGTATCCCTGCTCTCCGTGGAGCACCGTCACCTACACCCCCATGGGCTGGAAGGGCCCCTGCTATCTGATCGGGGCGAAATACTTCAAGACCTGGGAGGAGTTCTGGTACGGGGTGGACTGGGACTACTGGGAATCGAGGAAAGACCGCCGCTGCCAAAACTGCAAGATGCACTCTGGCTTCGAGGCCTCTGCCGTCCGCGAGCTACGGACCAGTCCGAAGGACATGGCCAGAATGGCCGTCTGGAACCTGCTCGGGTAATCGCAAACGCAGGTCCCGCCTGTGAAGGACACCCCGCTCGATCCCGCCCTGCTCGCCACTTCGACAGGCAGCGCCGCTCGGCTTGACCAAGCGATCGACAGGTCCCGGTCTCGCCTCCTGGCGATGCAGGACCCTGCGGGCTTCTGGGTGGCCGAGCTGGAGACCGACTCCACCCTCACCTCCGAGTACCTGATGCTCCGGCACTTCCTCGGTAAGGTTGACGAGACGAAGCGGCGCAAGGCGGTCGCGTACCTGCGCGAGACCCAGCTCCCCGAGGGCGGCTGGAACATCTACCCTGGCGGCCCCAACCACCTGAGCACCACCGTCAAGGCCTACTTTGCGCTGAAGCTCTGCGGCCATTCCCAGGACGAGCCGTTCATGCGCCGCGCCCGGGGCGTGATCCTCGATCAGGGGGGTCTCCTCCGATCAAACGTCTTCACCAAGTTCGCCCTCGCCATCTTCGGACAGATCGATTGGCGCGGCGTCCCGGCGATGCCGGTCGAGCTGTTTCTCCTGCCCAGGTGGTCGTTCTTCAACATGCACGAGATCTCCTACTGGTCCAGGACCGTCCTGACCCCCCTGATGATCATCTTCGCCCACAAGCCGGTGGCGCCGGTGCCGGCCGGAGCCGACCTCACGGAGCTTCGGGGCGATCTGCAGGCGCGGCACGACTACTGCTTCCCCCGAGACCCCCGGCTGCTCTCGTGGCGGAACTTGTTCCTGGCAATAGATCGGCTGCTCCGCTGGTATGAGTGGCATCCGATGCCGCAGCTCCGTCGGAAAGCAATGGCCCGGGCAACACCCTGGATGCTGGCACGGACGCAGGGAGCGGGGGGCCTGGGGGCCATCTACCCGGCGATGGCGAATTCGATTATCGCGCTCCGTTGCCTCGGGTACGAGGTCGAGCACCCGATCGTGGCCAGGGCCTTCAAGCAGATCGAGTCGCTCGAGGTGGAAGACGACCGGACGCTCCATATACAGCCCTGTTTCTCCCCCGTCTGGGACACCTGCCTGGCGGTCAATGCACTGCGGGCATCCGGATTGCCGGGAGATCACCATGTCCTCGTTAGCGCGTGTAGATGGCTTCTCTCCAAGCAGACCTGGAAGGAGGGCGACTGGAAGGTGAAGGCCCCGAGTGCCGAGCCAGGCGGCTGGTACTTCCAGTTCGAGAATGAGTTCTACCCCGACATCGATGATAGCGCGGTCGTGATGACCGCCCTCAGCAAGACCGTCCTTCCCGATGAGAGCGCCAAGCGCGCTGCGGTGACGCAGGCGCTCAAGTGGGTCATGCCGATGCAATCCAGCGATGGCGGCTGGGCCTCCTACGACAAAGATAACAATACGCTGTTCCTCAACGAGATCCCATTCGCCGACCATAAGGCGCTGCTCGACTCGCCCACCGCGGACCTAACCGGCCGGATGCTCGAGATGCTGGGCCACTTGGGCACCGCCCCGTCTGACCCTGCGGTTCGGCAGGCCATCGCATTCCTTCGGAGGCAGCAGGAACCGGAGGGGTGCTGGTACGGTCGATGGGGCGTCAATTACATCTATGGAACGTGGTCGGCTTTGGCGGGGCTTCGGGCGAGTGGCGAGCGGATGGACGAACCCTACATCCAGCGAGCGACCGACTGGCTGATCAGCCGGCAGAACCCGGACGGCGGCTGGGGCGAGTCGTGCTATTCCTATGACAATCCGCGCGCTGCAGGGCGCGGGACGAGCACTGCCTCCCAGACCGCATGGGCACTCCTGGGCTTGCTGCATTCCGGCATCGTCCGGCACCCAACGGTCTCCAAAGGCATCGACTACCTCCTCCGAACCCAGTCTGCCGATGGTTGGTGGGAGGAACGGGAGTTTACCGGGACCGGGTTCCCTCGAGTCCTCTACCTCCGGTACCACCTGTACCGCCTCTACTTTCCCCTCTGGGCCCTCTCCTTCTACCGCACACTTCACCGGACCGCTGGCCCGTCGGATGGAGACAGCACAGCCCACGCAGATCAGTAATGCCCGCGGCGCGCCGCTTGCTATCTTTGTGGCGACAGGGGCCGAGGCCAGGCCGCTCTGCCGGGCACTCGGCCCAACCCACCGATCGCCTCACAGGTTGGACGCGATTACCCGGATCGGACTGGATGGACGAGAGCTGCTGCTGGCGCGGACGGGGGTGGGGCCGGACAATGCCGAAGCCGTCGCTCGGCGCCTCCTTTCCGAAGGGCCTGTCGCAGCCGCCCTTTCGGTCGGAGTGGCGGCGGGGCTCAATCCCCTGCTGCACGCAGGGGATATCCTCGTGGGGGATCGGGCGATCCTTCACCGAGGGGGCGGCGCGACATCTCAGAGCTTCCACTGCGATGACCGCCTGCAGGAGTGGGCCCTGACCCTCGTCCGAGAATCCGGCAGCCGGCACTCTCTCGGCCCCATTGTCACGGTCGAACGGATCCTGCTGACAGCGGAAGAGAAGCATCGTGTCGCTGCAGAGTCAGGTGCGTTGGCAGCAGATATGGAGAGCGCGGCCGTCGCATCGGCAGCCTCGGCTCGAGCGGTCCCTTTTCTGGTCATCCGGGCTATCCTTGATCCCGTCGAAGAGGACCTCAAGATTGCCTTTGATCAGTTCTTGGACGGAATGGGAGAGCCACGACCCCTGCTGCTCGCGCGGCACATCCTCACCCACCCGCTTACCCTCCCTTCTCTGGTCGGGCTGGGACGCCGGACAAGCGCGCTCTGTGCAGACCTCGGCCACCTATTGCGCGACCTCTCCACCATCCCGGCCTGAGATCACGATGTGTGAACGCTCTGCTCAGCTTGACGGTTTGCCCGTCTTTCCAGTATGATTGTACCTCCCACGTCACTGTCCGCCGTCATGTCTCACCTGAGAATCTGGAGACCGAGAGGAGGTCACATCGTCGCTCATGCCTGGCGTTCTGAGGGCGCTGCGGCCTTTGCCTTACTGGTCCTGACGGCCTGCGCCACCACACGAGTGGTGGATGGCGTTCTGATCGACGAGGCGAGGGGGTTCAAGGTCCCGATGCTGCTGGACGACTGGCAGCGGTTCGAGACGAAGGGGGTAGAGGTCGCGTTCCGGGCGGAGCCGGGGGGCCAGATCGCCGCCCTAGCTGTCAGTTGCGACGGCGAGCAGACACTTCCGCTCCGCATCCTGGCCAAACGTCTGTTCTTCGGGATCGGCACAAAACGGGTCCTAACGCAGGAGCCGGTGTCGCTCAACGGTGCAGAGGCGATGCACACCGTGTTGGAGGGATACCTCAAGGACGCCGACGTCATGGTCAGCAGCTATGTCGCCAAAGACGCCGGATGCGTCTACGATCTGGTGTACGTGGCCACCCCTTCAGGCTTCCAGCAGCGGCTAGCCGAGTTTGAACGGTTCATCAAGGGGTGGGTCTTCATCCGACCGCAGGGTCGCTGAGAGCGTACGATGCGAAATGCGACCCTGGCCATTGGAAACCAGTCCCTTCGAATGCTCGACCTGCTGGGCGGGCTCTCGCAGCTCACCTTTCAGACCTTCACCTGCGCCTTCACCCCTCCGTACAACCTGCGCGCCCTGATCCAGCAGGTGGATCATCTTGGGGTGAAATCGATCTCCATCGCCGCCGTAGCCGCGGTGTTCACCGGCCTCGTCCTGGCACTGCAGACCGCTTATGGCCTTGGCAGATTCGGGGCGAAGGCCTACGTAGGGATCATTGTCTCGCTCTCAATGGTTCGGGAGCTGGGGCCGGTCCTCACGGCCCTGTTGGTCGGGGGGCGGGTCGGCTCGGGGATCACCGCCGAGCTGGGCTCGATGAAGGTCACAGAGCAGATCGACGCCATGCGGGCCATGGGCGCCAACCCGATCAAGAAACTCGTGGTGCCGCGAGTGCTCAGCACGATGCTGGTCCTGCCTCTGCTGACGGTCATGGCGGACATCCTGGGCATCCTGGGCGGCATGGTCATCTCCAAGCACGAGTTCCAGGTCGATTACCAGCTCTACTACAATACCGTGGCGCGCAATCTGACGCTGGCCGATATCGTCAGCGGCCTCGGCAAGACGGTGGTCTTCGGCTTCATCATCGCCATCGTCGGCTGCTACAAGGGGCTGGAGACGGCGGGGGGAACGGAGGGGCTGGGCAGGGCTACCACCGCGACCGTGGTCACCTCGGCCATCATCATTCTGATCTCGGACTTCTTCCTGACCAAGTTCTTCTGGTGGCTGGAGGGCTGGTAAGGTGAGCGACCCGGTGATCGAATTCCGCCAGGTCCGCATGACGTTCAACCACATCCCCGTCTTGACCGGGATCGATCTTGCGATCCGGCCGGCCGAAACGGTCACCATCATCGGCGGCAGTGGGAGCGGCAAGAGCGTCATGCTGAAGCTCATCGTTGGCCTCTTCAAGCCAGAGGCAGGCCAGGTGCTCATCGAAGGCGAGGACATCACGCCCCTCACGGAGGACCAGTTGCTCCGGGTCCGGAAAAAGATCGGAATGGTCTTTCAGAACTCGGCGCTCTTCGACTCCCTGTCCGTGGCCGAGAACATCGCCTACCCCCTGCGGGAGCATACTGTCATGTCGGAGCAGGAGATACGGGAACGCGTCAGGGAGACGCTGAGCTTAGTGGGGCTTGAGGGTGTCGAGGAGAAGGACCCTGCCGAGCTCTCGGGCGGGATGCGGAAGCGGGTGGCCCTGGCCAGGGCGATCGCCCTGGCCCCGCGGATCATCCTGTACGACGAGCCGACGACCGGCCTCGACCCAACCAACACGGAGAAGATCAACGAACTGATCGTTGACATGGACGAGAAACTAGGGGTCACGTCGGTGGTCGTCACTCACGACATGCGAAGCGCCTTCAAGATCTCTGACCGGATCGCCCTCTTACATAAGGGAAGGATCGCCGCGGCGGGGACTCCTCGAGAGATCGAAAGCTCCGACTTGCCGCTGTTCCGAGAGTTCATCGCCGGCAGTACCGCCTGAGCCGCCATCGGGTACGGGACGACAGGCAGGGAGGGGGAGTAGGGAAGCATATGCAGGAGCGTGAACGGTCGATGCGGTTGCGCGTGGGGATCTTTGTCCTGGGACTCCTCGTCCTTTTCGTGGTGTTCGTCCTGACCATCGGTGGCCGGAGCCGGATCTTCGAGCGCCGCTATTCCCTGCATGCCTTCTTCGGCAACATCGAAGGACTGAATGTCGGGGCGCCGGTTCACCTGGCGGGGGTCTCTATCGGGACAGTCAGCGCCATTACCTTCGGCAAGGACCACGCCAGCAAGAAGATCCGAGTGACCATGAGCCTCGACGCCAAGCTCCAGGACCGGATTCGGGAGGACACGATCGCCAGCATCGCAACGATCGGGCTGGTAGGGGATAAGGTGCTGGAGCTGACAGTGGGCGATCCCGAGAAGAATCCCCTTGCTCCGGGGGCCGTCGTGGCCACCATCGATCCGCCGGACTACGCCAAGCTCCTCCAGAAAGGCGATCAGATCGTGGAGAACGTGGTACGGATCTCGGATTCCCTAAGCCAAATGTTTGCCGGAGGAAAGGGCGAGACTGCGCGACGGGATCTCGCCGAAGCCATCGGGTCCCTTAATCGGATCATGGGTGAGATCGAGCGCGGGAAAGGATTGCTCCACGCGCTCCTCTACGACGCCAAGAGCCGCGAGGCCCTGGATGACGTGAAACAAGCGGCCCGTGGCCTGAACGAACTGATCACGCAATCCCGGGAGCAGAAAGGATTGGCGCACGTCCTGTTTGCTGATCCGCGAGCCGGTCACATCATGGCAGATCTCGAACAGACCTCGAAGAATCTCAAGCTGGTCTCGGACCGTCTGGCGAAAGGGGAGGGAACGCTGGGCGCGCTGATCGACGACCCGACACTCTACGAGGATCTGTCATCCCTCCTGCGAGGGGCGAATCGTAGCCTGATCCTGCGGACGCTGATCCAGTCTAGCCGGCAGGCGGGGGGCCCCGCCGAGCCTCGATGAGTCTCCTCCCGTCAACGTCGCTCATCGTCCACGGCCATTTCTACCAGCCGCCACGGGAGAATCCCTGGCTCGACGCGGTGGAGCGACAGCCATCCGCCGCCCCCTTCCATGACTGGAACGCGCGGATCGCTGCCGAGTGCTATACACCAAATGGATGGGCCAGGCTCCTCGACGCAGAGGGACGGATCATCCGGCTGATCAACAACTATGCGGGGATGAGCTTTGACATCGGGCCCACCCTCCTCCGCTGGCTGGAGCGTTACGTCCCGGCGACCTACCGCCGCATCATCGAGGCCGACCATGAAAGCGGGATCCGGTCTGGCGGCCACGGCAACGCTATCGCCCATCCATACGTGCACGCCATCCTTCCACTGACCGATCGGCGAGACCGCTCCACGCTGGTCAAGTGGGGAATCGCCGAGTTCCGGTCTCGATTCGGCCGGGAGCCGAAGGGGATGTGGCTCCCGGAGACGGCCGTTGATCTGGCGACCCTGAGGCTTCTGGCCGATCACGGGATCCGCTTCACTCTCCTGGCCCCGTCCCAGGCTGCTCGTGCTCGGCCAATGGGTCACGAGCAGTGGGTGGAAGTCGGCCCTGAGGGGATCGATCCAAGTCGCCCGTACCGGTGCCTCCTGCCGGGCGGCAAGTCGATCGACCTGTTCTTCTACAACCCGGCGCTCTCGCGCGCCATTGCCTTCGAGGGTCTGCTGCAAGGCGCCGATCGCCTTGTTGGCCGACTCCTCGAGGCCTCCCGCCATTCAGACCACCCCCTGTTCATCCTGTGCACCGATGGGGAGTCATATGGGCATCACACCCCTTTCGGAGAGCGTGCGCTGGCCGCACTGCTGGCGCGACAGCCCGCGCCCGGTGCTCTCGAAATCGCCAACTTGGGGGCCTATCTCGAGCGCCACCCACCCACCCACGAGGCCGAGATTCGGGAAGGAAGCTCCTGGAGCTGCGCGCACGGCATCGAGCGATGGAGGGCGGATTGCGGGTGCAGCACCGGCGGTGAGGAGGGATGGCGCCAGGGATGGCGCGTCCACCTGCGGGCGGCCATCGAAGGCCTGCGAGAGGAACTCCACCACCTCTTCGTAGAGCAGGGGGATCGATATCTCACTGATGTCTGGGCCGCGAGAGATCAGTACATAACCTTGATGCTTGACCGGACCATGGAATCCGTCGAATCATACTTCAAGGAACACGGCCGCCGACCGCTCCCGAAGGAAGAGCGGACGGCAGCGCTGAAACTGCTGGAGATGCAGCGGCATGCCCTGCTGATGCAGACCAGTTGTGGCTGGTTTTACGCCGACGTGTCGGGCATCGAGCCGGTGCAGAACCTCAGACATGCGGCCCGAGCGATCGAGCTGGCCTCTACCTTCACGACCAAGAATATCGAGGCACAGTTCCTGGTCACGCTGCAGGCCGCCGGTAGCAACCTCCCCTCAGAGCGAGACGGCCGGCGGATCTGGGAGGCGCATGTCCGCAGCGCACGAGTCGGCCTCGCCCGGCCCGCGGCCCTGTACGCAGCGCGGTCGCTGGTTGAGACGTTACCGGAGCCCTGTTCTCTCTATGCCTTCAACCTCCATCGACTCGCCCTGGAACGCCGTCCAATCGTGGGCGGGATAATGGTCGCGGGCGGCGTTGCGGTGCGGTCGTCCGTAACCATGGAATGCGAGGAGATCGGGTTTGTCCTGCAATGGTCGGACGTCGATGGGATGGTGGGGTATCTCTTTCCCTGGAGAGGGGAGGAGGAGTGTCAACGATGGTGCGAGTCCATTGATATGGCGCGAGACCGCGAGCCACTCCAGGATCACCCCCAGGCAATCCCGATCTCCTTCAAGACTCTCTCCCCCGAAGAGCGGCAGGAGATTTTGATGGCGCTCTACAGAGGACGGGGGGAAGAGCTCCAGAAAGGATATGACAGGCTGGCGGCGCAAACCCGCACGCTGCTGATGTCTTACTTCGACGAGGGGCTTGCCCCGCCGGAGCCACTGAGAGCCCCGGCCGAATATATCCTCGCCCGAGACCTGGAAGCGCGCCTCCGAGAATGGCTGTCCGACGGTGATGCGGGCGCCTCCCGCGCTCTCCTTGCGCTGGCGGATGAGGCGAGACGACTCGGTCTCCGAGACAAGGGCTGCCTGCCGGACCTCTTGTCAGGATCGCTCATGACGCGGATGCGCCACTTGCGAGAGCATCCGGACCTGGAAGCCTTCAAGAGGGTCCAGGAGATTGTAGACCTCGCCGATCGGTTGAGGTGGACGTCGGAGCAGGGTGAGGGCAGCTCGCTGATGGATGAGATCCTCACGCATGAAGTGCCCCCACTTATCGATCAGTTGCTCCGAACTGGAAACAGGGAGCAATATGATTTGGTTGACGCGTTGCTTCGGCTCGGTGAGCGGTTGGGGTTCGCGACCGGAGGGCTCAGGCAGCGCCTTCACCCGATCGAGGAGCGGCTGGCGGCGGATCCTCGCCTCTGGCCATGAAGTCAGCTATCGGCCTTCAGCCGTCAGATTCTTGGCTGATTGCTGATGATTAGAAGAGGAGCACCGCCATGGAAGGCTTAGGCACAGGAACACTGCTGTTGGAAATTGCATTCATCTTTCTGCTGATCCTGATCAACGGCTTCTTCGCCGGGTCCGAGGTGGCAGTGATCTCGCTCCGTCGCAGCCGGGTGCAGGAGCTGGCCGATGCAGGGGATGGGCGCGCATCGACGATCCAACGGCTCAAGGACGACCCCGACCGATTTCTGGCCACCATTCAGATCGGGATCACTCTTGTCGGCACGCTGGCCTCAGCCGTCGGCGGCGCGCTGGCAGTCAAGGCGATCTCTCCGATGCTCGATCGCCTTCCGGGCGGCGGCCTCTTCGTGGGAGGGGAGATGGTCGCCCTCGGGCTGGTGGTCTTGATCATCACCTACTTTACCGTCGTCCTTGGGGAGCTGGTCCCGAAATCGCTTGGCCTCCGCCATGCGGAGCGCGTCGCCCTCGCGATCGCCAGACCCCTCGCAGTCCTTGGTAGCTGGTTCTCCTTCCTCGCCCGTCCGCTGACCGCCTCGAGCCGCCTGCTCCTCTCCCCGTTCGGCGGCTCCCCCCATGGGACCGGCAGCTTCGTAAGCGAGGAAGAGCTCAAGCTGATGGTCCAGGAGGGAAAGGAGAAGGGGATCTTCGACCAGACGGAACAGGACTTGATCGACAGCGTCTTCGAGTTCACCGAGGCCTCGGTCAAAAAGGTCATGATCCCTCGGCCGCGAATCGACGCCATCGAGCTAGAGACGCCCTGGGAGGAGGCGCTCAAGTTCATCGTCGAGACAGGCCATTCCCGTTATCCGGTCTATCGAAAGAGCCTCGACGACATCTGCGGGGTCTTATACTACAAAGACCTGCTCCGCCTCCAATTGGAAAACCGGCCCGCCTCGCTGGCCACCATCATTCACCCGGTCTATTTCGTCCCGGAGACGATGCAGGTCAGCCAACTTCTCAAGGAGCTCCAGCGGCGGCGAATGTCGATGGCAATTGCAGTGGATGAGCACGGGGGCGTGGACGGACTGGTGACCATCGAGGACCTCATCGAGGAGATCGTGGGGGAGATCCACGACGAATACGACACCGCCGCCAAGCCGGTGGAACGACTGAAAGATGGCTCGCTGATTATCGACGCAACGATGAGCATCAAGGACCTGCAGGATGAACACGGTCTGCCCTTCCCTGAGTCTCCGGAGTATGAGACCTTGGCGGGTTTCATGCTGGCCCAGCTTCAGCGGATGCCCAAAGGCGGCGACATTATCAAATATCAGGGGATGAAGCTGACCGTGGTGGACATGGAGGGCCGACGGATCGCTCGGATCAAGGTCGAGGGGGTGGGGAGATAGGACTGACAATCGCTCACTGACCGGAAGGCGTCAATGAATCAGTTCGATCTGATAGATTTCTTGGTTCTTGCGGCTGCTATCGCAATCTTCACCATACAAAACTCAGGCGAGGTGGTGGTGACATTCATCGGGTGGCAGTTTCATAGCTCGCCGGTGGTTGTCATACGTACTTCGAGAGCAGTCGGGGTGATCATGCCGGTGTTGTTGAGCCTCCCCGGCGCGTCTCGTCTCCAAACACAACTGAGGGAACAGGCGCAGCGAATCGGCGAGCTCGAGCAGCAGCCTCAAGACCGTGAATCGAAAAGCGTTCAGGACAGACTCTAATGGGGGTTCAAGAGACCGTCTTCGGGGTCCACGTGACCCAGGTACCGCCTGCTGCGAACTCCACCCTTGACCGTTGATGCTGTCATCCCTTTCCGCCGAACAGATCGAGGCGATCGTGGGGGGCGAGCACAGCGATCCATTCGCCGTGCTGGGCCCGCACCTGGTAAGCGCCAGGGGCAACACCGGCGTGGCCGTTCGCGCCTTCCTGCCCGACGCGGAGCGCGTGACGGTGATCCCCGCTGACCGGTCAAGCGAGATCAAGCCGATGGGCCGTGTACACCCGGCGGGCTTCTTCGAAGTGATGTTCTCGCCCCGCCAGGCCCTCTTCGCCTACCGGCTGCGGGTAAGCGAGAGCAGCGGCCACACCCTCGAGCTCCACGACCCATACCGCTTTCCGCCCACCTTGAGCGAGTACGATCTGTACCTCCTGCGCGAGGGCACCCACCTCAAGAAGTATGAGAAGTTGGGGGCTCACACGACGAAACTCGATGGCGTGCCGGGGGTCAATTTCGTGGTATGGGCGCCCAATGCCAAGCGGGTCAGCGTCGTGGGCGACTTCAACCGCTGGGACGGCCGGCGCCACCCGATGCGGAACCACCCCGGGAATGGGATCTGGGAGATCTTCATCCCGGGGTTGGGGGAGGGGGCGCTCTACAAATTTGAGATCAAGCCCCGGTCCGGCGAGGAGATCGCTCTCAAGGCCGATCCGTTCGCCTTCGCCGTTGAGCTGACGCCCCGGACCGCCTCGATCGTAGCCGATCTCGACGCCTACCGATGGGCAGACCACGCGTGGATGGAGGCGAGGGATCGTCGCAACCCCCTCGAGCAACCGCTGGCGATCTACGAGGTCCACCTGGGCTCATGGATGCGGGTGCCGGAGGAAGGCAACCGTTTTCTGACCTATCGGGAGTTGGCGCCCCGACTGGCCGATTACGTCACCGAGATGGGATACACCCACATCGAGCTGCTCCCGGTCACCGAACACCCGTTCTACGGGTCGTGGGGATATCAGACCATCGGCTACTTCGCGCCCACCCGTCGTTACGGGACTCCCGTCGATTTCATGTATTTCGTCGATCACCTGCACCAGCGAGGGATCGGTGTCATTCTCGATTGGGTCCCGGCCCACTTCCCTCGCGACGCTCACGGGTTGGTCTACTTTGACGGGACCCACCTCTACGAACACGCGGATCCTCGGATGGCCGAACATCCCGATTGGCACACGCTGATCTTCAACTACGGTCGCACGGAGGTGGCCAACTTCCTGCTCGGCAATGCGCTCTTCTGGCTGGAGCGTTATCACGTGGACGGCCTGCGAGTGGATGCCGTCGCCTCGATGCTCTACCTGGACTACTCGAGGAGGCCGGGCGAGTGGATCCCAAACCTCAGAGGTGGGAATGAGAACCTGGAAGCGATCGACTTTCTCAAGCGGTTCAACGAACTCGTCTACCAGCATCATCCCGGCGTGATGACCCTCGCCGAGGAATCCACCGCCTGGCCCATGGTCTCGCGCCCGACCTACTTGGGCGGCCTCGGCTTCGGCCTGAAGTGGAACATGGGTTGGATGCACGACATGCTCGACTACATGGGCCTCGAGCCGATCTACCGAAGCTACCACCACAACAGCCTCACCTTCAGCATGTTCTACGCCTTCACCGAGAACTTCGTCCTACCCCTCTCTCACGATGAAGTGGTGCACGGGAAAGGGTCGCTGATGGACAGGATGCCGGGGGACTTCTGGCAAAAGTTTGCCAATCTGCGCTGCCTCTATACCTACATGTATGGCCACCCGGGCAAGAAGCTCCTGTTCATGGGGGGAGAATTCGGCCAGTGGCGGGAGTGGGATCATGAGCAGAGCCTGGACTGGCACCTGCTGAACGAAGGCCCCCACCACAAGGGGTTGCAGAGACTGGTGCGCGACCTCAACTGCCTCTACCGGTCACAGCCGGCCCTCTTCGAAGTGGACTTCGACCCCGCCGGTTTCGAGTGGATCGACTGCCGCGACTGGCAGCAGGGGGTGGTGGCGTTCGCGCGTCGTGCAAGGAACCCTCACGACTTCATGATCTTTGTCTGTAACTTCACCCCCGTCCCTCGCCATCGCTATCGGATCGGGGTGCCGGTCGGGGACTATTACGCAGAGCTACTGAACAGCGACGCCGCGATCTACGGCGGGAGCAACCTCGGCAACCACGGCGGCGTCACAGCGGAGCCGATCCCCGAGCATGGGCGGCCATTCTCGCTGGTCCTCACCCTCCCACCGCTGGCCACTCTAATCCTCAAACCTAACGGCGCCGGAGCCCAGACATGAGAGTCGGTCCAGCAGGCGATTACCTATCTTGCGCGAACGCGCACGACAATAGGACTCATGGATAACCCTCGGGACAGGCCCTTCGATCTCTCGACCCTTCGACAAGCTCTGGGCTCAGGACAGGTTCCTTCGACTACGCTCAGGGCTCAGGACAGGCTCCGATTTCTTTTTGTCGTGCACAATCATCAGCCGATGGGCAACTTCGATGAGGTGATCCGAGCGTTGACTGACCGGTCCTACCGGCCGTTTCTTACGGCGATCCGTGACCGGCCGGCCCTCAAACTCACCATGCACCTCAGCGGACCGCTCCTTCTGTGGATGGAGCGCCACGCCCACGACTACCTCGATATCGTGGGTGAACTGGTCCAGCGTCGCCAAGTGGAGCTGCTGCTGGGTGGGCTGTATGAACCGATCCTGGCCGCGATCCCCCCCGAGGATCGGGTGGCCCAATTGACCCTGATGGGTGAACTGGTACACTCCCGTTTCGGCGTCCGACCGCGGGGTCTCTGGCTCGCCGAGCGGGTCTGGGACAGCGCGGTCATACCGGCGCTCGCGAAGGCAGGTGTGGCCTACGTCTTGATGGACGACCGAGCCTTCCTCGCCTCCGGATTCTCATCCAATCGATTGCACGACCACTATGTGACCGAGGTGGATGGCCACACGCTCGGTGTCTTCCCGATCGACAGAACGCTCCGGTATCTCATCCCCTTCCGCGCGCCAGCCGAGATCGAGGGCCACCTGCGCCGGATCGCCGAGATGGGGGGGCGCCTGGCGATCGCCGCCGACGACGGCGAGAAGTTCGGCGGCTGGCCAGGGACCTTCAAGTGGGTGTATGAAGACGGGTGGCTGAAGGAGTTCCTTGACCTACTCGAGGGCGCAGGCGACTGGATCGTCTCGCAGACGGCCAGCGAGGTGTTGGAGGACCTTCGCCCCGCCGGACTCTGCTACCTTCCGACCAGCTCTTATCTGGAGATGGAGGAGTGGACCCTCAGCCCGGAGGCAGGGCGGAACCTTGCAGACCTCAAGGCCCGGCTCGGGGCCGATGCCGAACGGTTCACCGCACACATCCGGGGGGGCCACTGGAAGCATTTCTTGATCCGGTATCCCGAGGCCAACCGGGCGCATAAAAAGGGACTTGCCCTCGGCCGACTGGTCCCCACCTGGCGTCGAGCCAGTCCGGTGCGGCGTGAACTCCTCGCCGCTCAGTGTAACGATGCCTACTGGCACGGTGTATTCGGCGGCCTCTACCTCCCCCATCTCCGACATGAGATCTGGCGCCATCTTGCGCGGGCCGAGGCGTGGCTCCGGCGTCGCAAGAGGTTGGAGGTCGAGGTGGCAGACATCGACTGCGATGGGTTGCCAGAGATTTGGGTCCACGGCAGGAGCTTCTCGGCACAGGTTCAGCCCCATCGCGGCGGTCGATTGGTGGAGTGGACCGACTTTGAAGGTGAGGTCAATTTCCTCAACACCCTCACCCGCCGCCCCGAGGCCTACCACGATGCCATCCGGACTGCCTCGGCCCAGGCCGAAGGGCGGGAAGACGGCGGCATCCCTGGCATCCACGACCTGAAGCGTCAAGCGCCGGCCGAGCTGGTGAATACCCTGGTCTACGATCCCTGGGAGCGTTCCGCCTTCCTCGATCACTTTTTCACAGAGCCCAACCCATTGCATTCATGGGCTGCGGGCCAACTCAATGAGCTGGGGGATTTCACCGACGCAGCCTGGGGATGGCGGCCGACCCTCAACGGCGTGGTACTCGATCGATCGGGACGTGTCCGCACCGATTCCCACGGCTGGCATCCGCTCCTGCTGCGGAAAGAGTATACCTTTACGGATAAGAGGGGTTTGACAGTGCACTACCTCATCCTCAACCAAGGAAGAGATCCCCTCGTCATCCGCTTCGGGGTGGAGCTGAATTTTTTCATTCCGGGCCTCGCCTTCGGCCGGTCTCAGGTCGTCATCGGCAAGCGGACGATCTCGCTCGACTCGCCCGGCTCGGCAACCGCTGTGGACTGCTTCACGCTATCCGCTTTCGATGGAAATCACCGCCTGACGATCAGGCTCGGCCACCCGGCAACCCTGTACGGCCATTTGGTAGCGACCGTGTCTCAGTCTGAGCAGGGGTATGAGCGGACAGTGCAAGGAGTGGCCGCCATGCCGAGTTGGGACCTTCATCTCGACCCCGGTCAAGAATGGAAGGGCGAGGTGAGCGTGGAGGCTGATTGACGCCTTCGACGCGGATCGAAAGCCTCCCTCCCTCTTCTCAGGTCCGTTGACTTCCATTCAAAGAATCTTGACCGCCCCCAAGGCGCGGACTAGAATGATGATTGCCCTCACTGGATGTTCAGATAAGGGAGGACATGACGATGCCGCACAGGATGTCTGCGGAGGGCCTGGAGACACTCCGCAAGACCGTTGAGCAGGATCCTGGTAACATCGAGACGAGGTATCTATTTGCCCTCGGGCTATACCATGCAAGACGGGTGAAGGAAGCGATCGCGGAGATGCAGCGAGTCACCATCCTCGATCCGAAGCAGGTGGATGCCTATTTCCAGCTAAGCCTCTGGTACTATGGCCGATGCATGTTCCTCGCTGCCATTGAAGCCTCTCAAAAGGTCCTCGCCATGGAGCCCACCAACCCCGGGGCACACTATCGGATGGCCAGATCATATTTCCACTTAGGGAAATTGGACCTGGCCATTCACAGCTTCCATAAGGTCCTAGAGGCAGACCCGACCCATATCATTTGCCATTACCACCTCGGGATCATCTTTGAGCGGAAACGACTGTGGCACGAGGCCATCCAAGAGTTTTCGCAGGTGGTATCGGAAAGCCCGAATGATGCCGCCTCTCATTTCCATCTGGGGCTCGCCTACAAGCGGTTGGGGATACGCGACCTCGCCATTGGCGAGTTCATGGCGGCGTTGGATCTGGACCCCGAGGACAGTGCGTCGTTAGAGCAACTGCATGGCCTCCAGGGATAACGCGATGGGCAAGCGAACTCATTTATATGACACAGAGCGCGCGGCAGGAGCCACCTTCGGGGAGTGGTTTGGCTGGGAGCTTCCTGCCCGGATCGTCGATCCGCTCTCCGAATATCGAGCGGTCCGCGCCGCCTCCGGCCTGATCGACCAATCGTACCAAGGGATCCTGGAACTCTCCGGCAAAGACAGGACCCGCTTCCTCAATGGGATGGTCACCAACGATGTCAAGCCCCTGAAGGCCGGAGACGGTCTGTATGCCGCCATGTTGACCTCTCATGGCAAACTGATAGCCGACATGAGGATCTATGCCCTCGATGAGGCGTACTGGCTAGACCTACAGGAGCGACTGATCCCGAAGGTCCGCCAGGTTCTGGAGCTGCACCTGATCGCGGACCAAGTGGAGATTCGGGATCGCAGCGAGGAGTTCATTCCGCTCGCCCTACAGGGCCCGACCAGCGCGGAACTTCTGGCTCGACTAGGGATCGAGGGAGCGAAGCGCCTGGTGGAGTACCAGCATCTCAATGGAGTCATCATCGACACACCCGTGCGAGTGATCCGGGCCAGTGAAACCGGGGAGGAGGGGTTCGTCATCGTGGTTCCCGGTACGGCGGCTTCGACGGTCTGGCAGGCGCTCCTCCAGGCGGGCCATCCCGACCTGGCCCGCCCGGTCGGGATGGAGGCCCTCAGCCTCCTGCGGATCGAGGCCGGCATTCCCTGGTATGGCGTCGATATGGACGAGACGAACCTCCTGCAGGAAGCGGGGTTGGAGCGGGCCGCCAGTTTCTCCAAAGGCTGCTACATCGGCCAGGAGACGGTGGCGCGTGTCGCCCACCGCGGCCATGTGAACTGGCACCTGGTCGGCCTCCTGATCCAGGGCGAGGAGGTGCCCGAAGTGGGCGCCAAGCTGCTCCACGAGCAGCGAGAGGTCGGTCGAATCACCAGCGCGGTCCGCTCACCCGCATTGGGCCGGCCCATAGCCCTCGGCTATGTTCGTCGCGAGCGGAGGGAGCCTGGAACCAGCCTGGAACTCCGGACCCCAGGAGGAGCCGCCACCGCCGAGATCGTTCCACTCCCCTTCTCCTTCTCGCCCGCCCCTCTCCCCCACCTTGGGGGAGAGGATTAAGGTGAGGGGGGTGTATGCGCCCGGAACCAGCAACGCCGCTAGGCGAAGCTAATTGGGCCGGCACTAGGGGAGCTGTTCGAACGCTTGCACTACC
>Ga0184633_10000224_pt1 | contig 18696 bp, 14 predicted proteins | sample PLM31_170_b1_FD_133156 | JGI IMG/M metagenome (GOLD analysis project Ga0184633, IMG submission 133156) | Groundwater sediment microbial communities from an aquifer in East River, Colorado, USA - PLM3-1_170_b1 | ecosystem: Environmental > Terrestrial > Soil > Riparian zone | place: USA: East...
ATGCGGATACGTGACGGGCTCGCGGCCGCGCCGACGCCGGATGTAGGGATGCACCATATTGCCCACGATCGGTCCGGGGCGGATGATCGCGACCTGCACGACGAGATCGTAGAACCGCTCGGGACGGACGCGCGGGAGCGTCGCCATCTGGGCGCGGCTCTCGACCTGGAACACGCCGATCGTGTCGGCCTCCTGCAGGCTCCGGTACACGGCGGGATCGTCAGACGGTAGCCCAGCGAGATCCACCTCGCCCCCGGTCTCGCGGACGAGCGTCAAAGAATCCTGGAGCACCGACATCATCCCCAACCCGAGCAGATCCACCTTGACGATGCCGAGCCCCGCGCAGTCGTCCTTGTCCCACTGGACGACGACCCGGCCCGGCATCGTCGCGGGCTCGAGCGGCACGACGTCGTCGAGCCGGCCCGCGGCGATCACCATCCCACCCGAGTGCTGGCCGAGATGCCGCGGCAAGTCCTGGATTCGCGTCCAGAGCGTGGCGAAGCGCCGGATCCGCGGTGCGGTCGGATCGCAGCCGGCCTCGGGCAGATGCTTCGTCAGAAGCTCGTCCGGATCCTGGTAGCCCCAGTTCGCGACGAGCTGCGCGAGCCGGTCTCGCATGTCGCGCGGGAGCCCGAGCGCCTGGCCGACTTCGCGCGCTGCGCTCCGGCCTCGATACGAAATCACGTTGGCGGTCATCCCCGCTCCGTGTCGTCCGTACTGGCGATAGACATGCTGGATCGCCGCTTCTCTCCGCTCGCCACTCGGCAGATCCAGGTCGATATCAGGCCACTCTCCCCGCGCCTCGCTGAGAAAACGTTCGAACAAGAGTTCCATGCCGACCGGATCCACCGCGGTGATCCCGAGCGCGTAGCAGACCGCGCTGTTGGCCGCCGAACCGCGTCCCTGGACGAGGATGTCGTGGGTCCGGCAGTACTCGACGATGTCCCACACGATCAGGAAGTAGCCCGCGAGGTCGAGCCGACCGATGAGGTCGAGCTCGTGCGCGATCTGACGGCGCGCGCGCGCCGCGAGCGGGCCGGCGCCGTACCGCGCCCTGACGCCGCGCTCGGTCAGCTCGCGCAGGTGGCCGAGCGGCGTCTGGCCGGGGGGCAGCGGGAACTCCGGGAAACGGTACCCGAGATCCTTCAGCGTGAAGGCCAATCGCAGCGCCAGCTCCCCGGTGTTGGCGAGGGCGTCGGGGAGATCCCGGAAGAGCTGCATCATCTCACCCCCGCCCTTCAACCAGCGCTCGCCGTTCGTCAGGAGCCGACGGCCCGCGCGATCGAGATCGGTCTTCTCGCGGATGCACGTGAAGACGTCGGCGAGCGGCCGGCCCTCCGGGCGCGCGAAGAGCGGCTGGTTGGAGGCGACGAGCGGCAGGCGGGCCGCGCGCGCGAGCGTCACCAGGCCCTGGAGGATCTCTTCCTGCTCGCGGACGAAATGACGCTGGACCTCGACGAAGCAGTTCGAGCGCCCGAAGATCGCCACGAGCCGGGCCAGGACCTGGCGGGCGCCGGCGCCGTCGCCGGCCGCGAGCCGGAGCGCGAGCGGACCGCGCGCGCCCCCGGTGAGACACACGAGCCCGGCGGCGTACGGCTCGAGGTCGTCGAGGGCGGTCGCGGCGGCCCCCTTGGCGGCGCCGAGCTTCATCCGTGTGATGAGACGGCAGAGGTTCTGGTAGCCCTCCCGGTCTTCCACGAGCAGCGGCAGGCGCGCGCCGTCGACCAGCGTGATCTCGCTACCGACGATCGGCTTCACGCCCGCGTGCGCGGCCGCACGGGCCAACCGGGCCGCGCCGTACACGCCGTCGCGATCGATCAAGGCGACGGCGGGCATGTCGAGCCGGGCCGCTTCGGCGGCGAACACTTCGGGATGCTCGGCGCCTTCGAGGAATGAGAACGCCGACTGCGCGTGGAGCTCGATGAACATGGTCAGTCGTACACACCGTCGAGATACCAGTGACCGGTGAGGCGATCCCGAGCGAGCCGGCAGAGCGCGCCGTCACCGAGCACAACGTCCCATTCATCGCGCGCCCACGCTTCGGCATCCCACCACTCGCCCGACGCGCGCCACGGGCCCGCGCACGCGACGACGTGCCGCGCGTCCACGCGCGCTGGTCGCTCGCCCGCCGTCTCGACATCCACGCGGCTCGCCGGCCGCGTCCGCCTCAGCGCGAGCCGATGCTCGGGCTCGTCGGGGGTGGCCGGGTCCTGGCGCGGGGAGCGCCACCCCCGCGGCCCACGATGATCGAACGGTTCGAGCTCGACTGGCGGCGAGAACGCCAGCATCGTGAAGTCGTCGGGGCGGTGCGAGTCGCCGAGCGCGGGGGAACCCAGATTATCGGCGCCGACGAGGGCCGCGAGGCGCGCGAGCATCGAGACGAGATCACGGGGGACAGGAGTGGGCGGTTGCCAGAGTCCTCCCTGCCCCGCCGATGTCCGGATCGGATGAGCGCTGACTGCGACGCGCGTCACGGGGGCCTGCGGCGGATGCGCCTCGAGGTCGAGGACCAGCAGGGTGAGCATCGGCTTCACCTCGCCCATCGGGTAGGCGAGCGAGACGGCACGCGCATGGTACCCGCCGGAGGCGAGGCCGAGCCTGACCTCGAGCGCGTCGGCGGCGAGCGCCACCGCGGCGAGCCGCTGGCCGAGACGCTCGAGCAGGGTCTCGAGCACGAGGGCGAGGGCCCCGATCGAGTCGATCTCCCACTCGAGTCCCTGCGCTTCTTCCCAGAACGGCGGCGGCGTCCAGGGCCGGAACGGGTCGCGATCGAGGCCGAGCGCCAGATCGTGGGCACGGAGCCCGGCGGGCCCGAGGCGCATGGCCAGGCCATCGCGAGGCAGCGCGGCCAGCTCGCCGAGAGTCCGCGCGCCCCACCGGGCGAGGGTCGCGGCGAGATCCGGGGTGAGGTCGAGCGCGGCGAGCGGCGCCCGGGCGAGCGCCGCACGCTCGCGGCCGGGGGGAATGACCGTCACGGCGCCCGTCGCGCGCGCCGCCGCCACTCGCGCGGCCGTGCGGCTTACCGCGAGCCCCACACGCGCCGTGAGCCCAACGGCTCGCGCCTGATGCACGAGACGGCGTCCGATGGACGCGGGATCGCCGATGAGTCGCTCGAGGCCGACCGTGTCGACGTAGACGAGCCCCGCCCCGCCGTCCTCGATGCGCGGCGAGACGGCCAGGGCTGCTTCGAGAAGGGCGTAACGCGCCGCCACGACGTACTCCTCCATCCACGGTCGGGTCACCAGCATCGGGCAGCGGGCGCGTGCTTCCGTCTCCGTCATGCCCGGACGCACGCCCTGCTCGCGGGCCTCGGCATTCGCCTCGAGGATCGTCTTGATCTTCGCCGTCGGGGTGCTCGCGTTGATGATTGCCAGCGGAGACTCGCGGAGCGCGGGTTCGCACCGCTCGACGGCGGCGGCATCGAAGTGTTCCACCAGCACGCAGCCGAACCGGCTCACGCGCTCCACCAGAGCGACGGCGACCAGCCGGACGCCGCACGACGGGAGCGGAGCACCCGCGTCGTCGTGCGCACGCGCGCGAGCCTCGTGGGAACGGGTCCGGGACCAGCCCACTCGATCCCCTCGCGCAGAGTCTCGATCGCCAGCGCCGCGCTCGACCCGGTGAGCCGCCGACGGCCGACGATCAGAAGCGCCACGTCCGTCCGCCGGACCGCGAACTTCAGGCGGAATGCCAGCGTCGTGGAAAGTCGGGGCACCCGCTCGCCCAGGTCGAGCGCAACCAGCGCGAACCCCGGACAGCGAACGAGCATGTCGGCGGCGCGTAGTGCCACGTCGCGATGCCCTCCGCAGCGGACCCACAGAAGACGGCGCAGATCGACCCCGGCCTGCGAAGCGAACCCCGGGTCGAACGTCTCCTCGGTGTCGACGAGAGCGGCGGTTTCACCCCGGCTCACAACGTCACGGAGACACGCAACGAGGTGGCTCGTGCGGCCGGACGACGGCGCCCCGACGATCTCGGTGATCTCGCCGCGGATCGGAACCGCACGCTTCGGTGTCGGGCCGCCTGTGCTGAGCGCGCCCTCGTGAGGTCTGTGATCGTGCATGGCCAAAATGCTAATCACGTGACGAGTATCAAGCAAGATGAAGATATGGGGGGATCAAAGAGAAAACTCTACTAGATAGTGGGGTTAGGCTAGAGGATGCGATCGGCTAGAATGCGGGCTGGGGAGAGGGTGCCATGGAACTCCGCACCGTGAAAGCAATCGTGACCGGGGGCGCCTCGGGGCTCGGGCGCGCTACCGCTGAACGCCTCGTCGCCGCCGGCGCCAGTGTCGCCTTGCTCGATCGCCCGGCCTCAGCGGGCGCGGACGTCGCGAAGGCCATGGGCCAGCGGGCCATCTTCACCCCCGCCGACGTCACAAGCGGTGACGAGGTAGGCGCGGCCCTCCAGACCGCCTGGGACCGCTTCGGTGGCCTCGACGTGCTCGTCAACTGCGCTGGCATCGGCACGGCAATGAAAACCGTCGGGAGATCGGGTCCGGCGAAGCTCGAAGAGTTCACCCGCGTCATCCAGGTAAACCTCATCGGCACCTTCAACTGCATCCGACTCGTCGCCGCGCTCATGGCGAAGAACACCCCAGGGGCCGAGGGTGAGCGCGGGGTCGTCATCAACACCGCGTCGGTCGCGGCCTTCGACGGCCAGATCGGCCAGGCCGCCTACTCGGCCTCGAAGGGAGGCATTGTCGGCATGACGCTCCCGGTCGCGCGCGACCTCGCCGAGCTCGGGATCCGCGTGGTGACGATCGCGCCCGGCATTTTCGACACCCCGCTTCTCGCGACCCTGCCCGATCCGGTCCGCACGTCGCTCGGCAAGCAGGTGCCCTTCCCGTCGCGTCTCGGCCGTCCCGCGGAATTTGCGGCGCTGGCCCTGCACATCATCGAGAACGCGATGCTGAACGGCGAGACGATCCGGCTCGACGGCGCGATCCGGATGCAGCCCCGGTAGTGCGAGCCGCAGGACGTCGGGGGGCTGGGGCCCCCCCGGCCGAGGCGAGCCTAATGACCGAAGTGCGAGCCGCAGGACGTCGTGGGGCTGGGGCCCCCCCGGCCGAGGCGAGCGAAGATGAAGCCGGGCGAGCCGCAGGACGTCGTGGGGCTGGGGCCGCCGCGGACGAACCGACCGTGGTGAAGATCGCTCCCCGTGACGGGCACCGCGTTGGTGACGGCGCCAAGCTGAAGCGGTCGCGCATCGTCTTCAGAGGATGGTCGCGCCTGTCGGGCCGGATCCGCGTGATCGACCGCGGCACAGAGCGCCGGCTCATGGTTCATGGTGAAACCCTTTCGATCTATCCGCTCAACGGCGACTGGAGACCGGTGCGCCGCGAATACTGGTGGAAGGCGCTCGACGCCGTCGAGCTCCCCCCGCGACCGTCGGCGCTGCTCGTCGGCCTGGGCGGCGGCACGCAGGTCCACCTGCTCCACCGTCTCTCCGCCCCGCGGCACATCACCGTGATCGAGCGCGATCCGGTCATCGTGCGTGTTGCCAGCGAGTGGTTCGGGCTCGATCGTGTCGGCAAGCTGGAGATCGTCTGCGCGGACGCCGAGACCGCCGTCACCGGGCTCGCACAGGCCGGGCGGCAGTTCGACTACGTGATGGACGACGTCTCGTACGCCGACGAGCCGGAGATCGCCTTGCCGAAGCTCCTCGCCGTGGTTCCGTTGGTCACGCCTCGGGGATCGCTCGTCGTGAACCGCCACCGGCGCGGCGATCCGCGGCCGCTCGCCCGCACGCTGCGGCTCTACTTCCGCGAGGTCAGGCTTCGCCGCGTGCGGCGGACGGGGGAGAACACGCTGATCTGCTGCTCGCGACCCCTTGTCAGTCGCGACGGAGGCGTTTGAACCGCAGGCGGTGCGGGCGCTCGGCCTCGGCGCCGAGTCTCCGGCGGCGGTCGGCCTCGTAGTCGGCATAGTTGCCCTGGAACCAGACGACCCGGCCGTCGTCCTCAAACGCCAGCATGTGGGTCGCGATCCGGTCGAGGAACCAGCGGTCGTGGCTGATCACCAGCGCGCAGCCCGCGAATTCGAGCAGGCCGTCTTCCAGTGCGCGCAGCGTGTCCACGTCGAGGTCGTTCGTCGGTTCGTCGAGGAGCAGCAGGTTGGCGCCGCTCTTGAGCATCGTCGCCAGGTGCAGGCGGTTTCGCTCGCCGCCCGAGAGGTCCGCAACGCGCTTCTGCTGGTCGCTGCCCCGAAAGTTGAACGAGGCGACATAGCTGCGCGACTGCACGGACCGGCCTCCGAGCATGAGCGTGTCGGCGCCGCCCGAGATCTCCTCCCAGACGGTGCGTTGGCCCTCGAGCGCATCGCGGCTCTGGTCGACATAGGCGAGCTTCACCGTCTCGCCGAGGCGGAGCGTGCCGGAATCCGGCTTCTCCTGCCCGACGATCATTCGGAAGAGCGTCGTCTTCCCCGCGCCGTTGGGGCCGATGACACCGACCATGCCGCCGCGGGGCAGCTTGAACGAGAGGCCGTCGATCAACCCCCGGTCTCCGTACGCCTTCCGGACGTCGTCGGCCTCGACGACGATGTCGCCGAGTCGCGGCCCGGGCGGGATGGCGATCTCGAGCGCCGTCGCGCGCTTCTCGAACGACTCGTTGAGCATCGCATCGTAGGCCTGAAGACGCGCCTTGCTCTTGGCCTGGCGGGCGCGCGGCGCCATCTGGACCCACTCGAGCTCGCGGGCGAGCGTGCGCTGGCGCGAGAGATCCGCCTTCTCTTCCTGCTCGAGGCGCTGGCCCTTTTGCTCGAGCCAGGACGAATAGTTGCCCTCCCATGGAATGCCGTGTCCGCGATCGAGCTCGAGGATCCAGCCGGCGACGTTGTCGAGAAAGTAGCGGTCATGGGTGATCGCGACGACCGTCCCCGGGTATTCCTTCAAGTAGCGCTCGAGCCACGCGACCGACTCGGCGTCGAGGTGATTGGTAGGCTCGTCGAGTAACAGCATGTCCGGGCGCGAGAGGAGGAGTCGGCAGAGCGCCACGCGCCGGCGCTCGCCGCCCGAGATCTTGGCGACCTCCATGTCGCCGGGCGGCACGCGGAGCGCGTCCATCGCGAGCTCGACGGTGCGGTCGAGATCCCAGGCATTCACGGCGTCGATCCGATCTTGCAACCGCGCCTGCTCATCGAGCAGCTTCTCCATCTCGTCGGCCTCGACCGGCTCACCCAGGCGGGCACTGACCTCCTCGAAGCCCGTCAGCAGGGCGCGGACCTCGGCGACGCCCTCCTCGACGTTGGCGCGGACGTCCTTCGCGGGGTCGAGCTGGGGCTCCTGCGGAAGGTATCCGATGCGTAGCCCGGCGGCAGGGAACGCGTCGCCGAGGAAGTCCTTGTCGACGCCGGCCATGATCCGGAGCAACGTGGACTTGCCCGCGCCGTTGGCGCCGAGCACACCGATCTTGGCCCCGTGGAAGAACGAGAGCCAGATGCCGTGGAGGATCTCCCGCTTGGGCGGGACGACTTTCCGAAGATCCTTTATGACGAACGCGTATTCGCCTGCCATTTGTCGGGCCAGGGGGGCTTACGCCCCCCTCTCGACTCCCCCCTGTTGGGAGACGCTCTCCTTCATGAGGCGACGGTGCTCCGGCATCATGCAGCGATCCTGGACCACCCGGATGCCAGCCCGCGCGAGCTTCTCGGCCGCCGCGTCGTTCCGGATCCCCAGCTGGAACCAGACCGCCTTCGGCCGCCACGGCAACGTCAGGATCTCGTCGGCGTGGCCCGAAAGGTATTCGGGACGACGGAAGATCTCGACCACGTCAGCCGGCTCCGAGAGATCTTTCAATCCGGCCACCGTCGGCGCGTCATGGAGACGGCGGCCGGCGAACTTCGGATTCACGGGCTGGACGCGGTAGCCGCGAGCGACGAGGTAGGCCGGAACGTAGTGCGCCGCCTCGGAAGGGTCAGCCTTGGCACCGAGCACCGCCACGGTCCTGGCCTCGCGAAGGATCGCCGTGAGGCCTGCATCGTCGTCGACGAGATGGACACGCCAATCGCTCATGGTGAGGTCCACCTTCTCACGACGAGGCCAGCGCGGCAATGATCTCGGCGCCGAAGGTCTCGGCCCGCCAGCGGCGCACGCCGTCCAGCGAGGCAAGCGCATCAGGCTCGCGCGGCCCCGCGACGGCGACAATCGTGATCAGCCGGTTGGGCAGGAGCAGTCCCGGCTCGAGCCCGAATCGTGGCGCCGCCTCCTTCCGCCACTGCCGGAGCGACTCGATTCGGCGGGCGACGATCGCCGGAAGCCTGAGCCGTGGGTGGCGCTCGAGCGTCGGCAACGAATCCTCCGGCAAGGCCTGGGCACGGGCCACGGCGGACAGGATCGCCTCGCCCCATCGCGCGATCACCTTGGGCGTGCAACCCGGGACCAGCGCGAGCTGCGTGACGTCGCCGGGTGGCGCCTGGGCCAGCCGCACGAGCGTCTCCTCGCCGAGGATCTTGAACGGCGGGCGATCGGTCTCGCGCGCGAGCTGCTCCCGGAGCTCGTACAGCTCCCGGAGGATCCCGAGGTTGCGCGGGGGCAGGTCGCGGGCGCCCTTGAGGCCGGCGAAGGCGTCGGGGTCCTGAACCCGCTGGACGACGGGCTGGGCCGCGAGGGCGGCGCATTCCTCCTCAACCCAGGAGAATCGGCCCATCCGCACCAGCTCCTCGGTGAGCCGGCGCTTGAGCGCGAAGAGATGAAGCACGTCGGCCTCGGCGTAGCGGCGCTGGGCCTCGGAGAGAGGGCGCCGCGACCAGTCGTCGCGCTGCTTCGAGGGTGGTAGCTCCACTTCGAGGTAGTTCTGCAGCAGGACGTCGAGGCCGAGGGCCGTGGCGCCGAGGAAGCGGGCGGCGATGGAGGTGTCGAAGAGCGACGCGAAACCGAATCCGCGGCGCTTGAGCTGGACGAGGTCGTTGTCTCCGGCGTGGAGCACCGTCACGACGGACGGCGTGGTGAACACGGGGGTGAGCGGCGTGAGATCGCCGAGCGCCAGGGGATCGACGAGCCAGACGTCGCGGGACGACACGGCCAGCTGGATGAGCGACAGACGCTCCGGGTAGTGGTGCAGGCTGTCGCCTTCCGTGTCGAGCGCGATCTCGCCCGATGCTCGAAGGCGCTGTGAGATCTCGGCGAGATCGGCATCGGTCTCGACCCAGCGTGAAGCGATCGTGTCGATCGGTCCGAGTCCGCTCAGTCCTGAAGGGCTCCCCTCAGCGGAGGCACCGCTTCGGCTCGCACGGTCCCGACCCATTGCAGAACTCCCCTCAGCGGAGGCACCGCTTCGGCTCGCACTACCCATCGAGCATTGGCCCGAGCACGGTCCGGAGGTGCTCGGCACTGGCCGGCGCCCGCAACGACGCGCAGACGCCGAGGGCTTCGGCCCTCAGGAGGGTATCCGGGCCCATCGCGTGGGTCAACGCGACCATCCGCGCTGCGAGGCACGCCGTCTCGCGGCAGAAGCGCTCCGCGACCGGCAGGGTGGCCAGGATCACGTTGGCGCCTTCGCGCTCGACGGCCGCGGGCTCCGCGTCGGTCCGCGTCGCGATGACGCGCGCGAGCGGGAAGAGGCGACGCAGAGTTTCCGTGAGAGCGTCCCGCGTCGCCGTGTCGTCCTCGAGGACGAGGAGCACCGGCATCGACCCCAGTGTACCCGACCGGAATGGTCATCGCGCCGTGGTAGGATGCCCGAGCGACTTGCGGAGGGTCTCGATGGCGAAAGAAATCTCGATCGTCCACCACGCCGACCGGCGCACCGACGTGGTGATGCCCTACGCGCCGGGCATCGTCGTGAGTCGGGGGAGACTCGTGTTCCTCTCGGGCGTCACCGCGGCGGCCGTCTATCACAGCCACCCGCATCGCGAAGAAGAGTTCGACCTGCCTTCGACGATGCGTGAGCAGGCGGTCCTCGCGATGGAGAACCTCAAGAAGACGCTCGCGGCGGTCGGCTGTACGCTCGCCGACCTGGTCTCGGCGACGCGCTTCCTGACCGACGTCGCCGAGCAGGACGATCTCAACCGCGTCTGGGCCGCGTACCTCGGCGGTCACCTGCCGACGACGACCACGGTCGAGGTGTCCCGCCTCGCCACCCATCCGCGCTGCAAGCTCGAGATCAGCGCGATCGCCGTCGCCGACGAGGGAAACGCCTGATGGCGACGCTCGGCTTCGTCGGGCTCGGCACGATGGGAGGCCGCATGGCGAAGCGGCTGCTCGACGCGGGCCGTCGCGTCGTCGGCTACAACCGGACACCCGAGAAGGCACGGGTGTTGGTCGCCGCTGGCCTCACGCTCGAGAAATCGCCGCGCGCTGTCGCCGAGGCCTCGGACGCCGTCTTCAGCATGGTGACCGACAGCGCCGCGCTCCGCGCAATCGCCCTCGGCCCCGACGGCGTGATCGCAGGGCTCCGACGCGGCGCGGTCTGGGCCGAGATGAGCACGGTCGGGCCCGACGTCACGCGAGAGCTCGGCCGGGCGGTCGCCGCGCGGGGGGCCACGCTGATCGACGCGCCCGTCTCCGGCAGTCCCGTCACGCTGGAGGCAGGCCAGCTCTCGTTCATGGTCGGCGGCGATCCGGCGGGGCTCGAAAAAGTGCGCGAGCATCTCACCGCGATCGGGCCGACGATCACTCACGTGGGCGAGCTGGGGCTCGCGGTGACGATGAAGATCGCGACCAACCTGAATCTCGCCGTTCAGATGCTCGCGTTCAGCGAGGCGGTGGCACTCGCCGAGAAGTCCGGCATCGAGCGCGAGCGCGCCGTCGAGGTGCTGCTCAAGTCGGTCATCGCCTCGCCGATGCTCAAGTACCGCGGACCGTTCGTCCTGGGCATGCCGGCGGAGGCCTTGTTCAACGTGGACATGATCCAGAAGGACCTGGGCCTGGCGCTCGACACCGGACGCGCGCTCGGCGTTCCGCTTCCAACCGTCGCGCTCACCGACGAGCTCCTCACCGCGGCCCGAGGGCTCGACCTCGCCGACTACGACTTCGCGGTCGTCTTCGACGTGATCGCGCGCTTGAGCGGCCTGCGCCCCAGCGTCAAGAAGCCCCGGTGACCGCGGACGGGACAACGCAGCCGGTCGCGCGCGCCGGGACGCCGCGCGGCTATCGCAGCGTGAGCGTGGCGCGGCCGGAGGCGGTGTCGACGCTCAGGGTGAACGCGTCCAGCACGTCGCGGCCGAGGAGGCCGTCGATCGGCGCCGCCGCCCCCTCCCCACCAAGCAGCGTCGCCGGCAGCGTGTAGACGATCACCGGGAGCGGCCCGATCCTCGCCCCGGCGACATCGAGGAGCGGCAGAGTCACGAGCGTCGCCGTCGCCGTCCCCGTGACCCCCACGACCTGGATCGACCGTCCGGCTTGCCCCGCAAACCCCGCGCGCTCGACGGCCGCGGGCGAGATCACCGTACGATCGGCTCCGGTGTCCACGATCAACGTGAGCGGGGTGCCGTTGAGGCGGGCCTCGACGGTGATCGGCGCCCCCGGAGTGACCCGGAGCGACACCGGCGCGTTCGTGTCGAGCGCCGGCGCCGGACGGGCTTGGGGGGCGCTCAGGAGCGTCGCGCCATCGCGAAACGTGCTGGGGATCGAGGAGAGATCGGCCGTGTAGTACACGGTCCCCTCGGCGTCGGTCCAGCGATAGAGCTGGGCGGTGGCGGGCGTCGTGAGGAGGCAGCCGGCCAGGACGATCAGCCCGAGTCGAGGGTGTCGCGTGGCTGCCTCTACAGGATGACTTTCTTCGCCCGGAGCGCGTCGATCTCGTCGGCGGAGTAGCCCCACTCCGCGAGCACCTCGTCGGTGTGTTCGCTCTGGAGGGGCGCCGGCGTGCGGACGCCCGGGCGCATCCGCGAGTACTTCACCGGCGTGCCGATGACGGGGATCTCGCCGAGCGTGGGGTGCAGCACCCGCTCGATCATTTGGCGAGCTGCCGTCTGCGGATCGTTCATCACCTGGTCGACGGTATTGACGGGCGTCGCCGGCACTCCGGCGTCCTCGAGGAGCTTCAGCAACGGCTCGCGATCGTATTTCGCGATCGCGTCCGCCACGGCCGCCTCCAGCTCGACGCGGTGCCGCACGCGTCCGAGGTTCTTCGCGAAGCGCTCGTCGTTCCGCAGGGCGCCGAGGTCGAGCGCCACGACCAGCCGTTGCCAGAACCGGTCGTTGGCGCCGGCAATGAACACCCACTGGCCGTCCCGGCAGCGGAAGGTGCGGTACGGCGACAGGGACGGATGCGAAGAGCCGAGAGCTTTGGGCACGGCGCCGGTGAGCAGGAAACCCTCGGCGTGGTAGTTCAGCAGCGTCACGGCGGTTTCCAGGAGCGAGGCGTCCACCCGCTGGCCGAGGCCGGTCGTCGCCCGATGGAGAAGCGCGTTGGCGATGCCGAACGCGGAGAAGATTCCGGTCGTGAGATCGAGGAACGAGACGCCGGCGCGGACGGGTGGGCCGTCGGGCTCCCCGGTGATGGACATGATGCCGCTGAAGGCCTGCATGAGCGCCTCGTAGCCGGCGCCGTCCTTCCGCGGGCCGGTCCGTCCGAACGCCGAGATCGAGCAATAGATCAGGCCCGGGTTGAGCGCGGACAGGACGTCGTAGCCGAGGCCGAAACCTTCCATCGTACCTGTCCGGAAATTCTCGATGAGCACGTCGGCGCGCTTCACGAGGTTTCGCAGCACCGCGGCCCCGTCCGGGGCCTTGAGATCGAGCGTGAGGTCACGCTTGTTGCGATTGATGACGAGGTATGCCGCCGACTCGCCCCCCTTGTGGGGTGGCCAGGTGCGCGACTCGTCGCCGGAGCCGGTGTCCTCCACCTTGATGACGTCGGCGCCCATATCGGCGAGGAGCATGCCGCAGAAGGGCCCGGCGAGGACGCGGGAGAGGTCGATGACACGGACGCCGTCGAGCGAGAGGGCTGGGGTGACCATGTGCGCTACTATAACTCTATGTCTCGACTCCGCGAGGCGGTGACCCAGCGCATCCTCGTCCTGGACGGGGCCATGGGCACCATGATCCAGGCCGCGAACCTGGAAGCCGAGGATTTCGGCGGCGCCCGCTACGAAGGGTGCAACGAGCACCTGAACCTCACCCGCCCCGACGTGATCCGGTCGATCCACGCCGCCTACTTCGAGGCCGGCGCCGATCTCGTCTCGACCAACACCTTCGGGTGCGCGCCGTACGTGCTCGCCGAGTACGGTCTCGCCGAGCGCGCGTACGAGATCACGCTCGCCGCCGGACGCCTCGCGCGCGAGGTCGCCGGGGCGCGCTTCGTCGTCGGCGCGATGGGGCCGTCGACGCGCTCCATCAGCGTCACGCGCAACGTGACCTTCGACCAGGTCCGCGAGGCGTACGGGGTTCAGGCGGCGGCGCTCATCGCCGGCGGCGTGGACGCGCTCCTGCTCGAAACGGCCCAGGACACGCTCAACGTCAAGGCGGCGGCGCTCGGCGTCCGCGCGGCCATGCGCGAGGCCGGCGTCGAGCTGCCGCTCATGATCAGCGGCACGATCGAGCCGATGGGCACGATGCTCGCGGGACAGGGCGTCGAGGCCCTGTCCGTGGCGCTCGAGCACCTCGACCTCTTTTCGATCGGCCTCAACTGCGCCACCGGCCCCGAGTTCATGACCGATCACTTGCGCTCGCTGGCGGCGATGTCCACCCGCTTCGTGAGCGTGTACCCGAACGCGGGCCTTCCCGACGAGCGCGGCCAGTACGCGGAGACTCCGGCGAGTCTCGCCTTCAAGATGAAGCGGTTCGTGGACGAGGGCTGGGTCAACTTCGTCGGCGGCTGCTGCGGGACGACGCCGGCGCACATCCGAGCGCTGAAGGCGCAGGTGAGCGGCCGCCCACCCCGTGTCCGGGCGGCGCGGGAGCCGCAGGCCGTCAGCGGGATCGAGGTGTTCTACCCGGCCGACGACAACCGCCCCTTGTTCGTGGGGGAGCGCACGAACGTGATCGGCTCGCGGCGGTTCAAGGAGCTGATCGTCGCCGACCAGTTCGAGGAGGCCGCCGAGATCGGCCGCGCCCAGGTGCGGAACGGCGCTCAGATCCTGGACGTCTGCCTCGCCAATCCCGATCGCGACGAGGCCGGTGACACGGACCGGTTCATGACGCAGATCACGCGGAAGGTGAAGGTCCCGCTGATGATCGACTCGACGGACGCGCGGGTCCTTGAGGCGGCCCTCCGCCACTGCCAGGGCAAGTCCATCATCAACTCGATCAATCTCGAGGACGGCGAGGAGCGGTTCGAGAAGGTCGTGCCCCTGCTCCGGACCTACGGCGGCGCCGTCGTCGTCGGCTGTATCGACGAGGACAAGCGCCAGGGCATGGCCGTCACGCGCCAGCGCAAGCTCGCGATCGCCGAACGCAGCTACGACCTCCTCACCCGCAAGTACGGCGTGCCGGCGCGCGACCTGATCTTCGACGCGCTCGTCTTCCCGGTGGGAACCGGCGATGCCAACTACATCGGCTCGGCCGTCGAGACGATCGAGGGCATCCGCGCGATCAAGCAGCGGTTCCCGGAGTGCAAGACGATCCTCGGCATCTCGAACGTCTCGTTCGGCCTACCGGCGGCGGGGCGCGAGGTCCTCAACTCGGTCTTCCTCTACCACTGCACCAAGGCGGGCCTGGATTACGCGATCGTGAACACCGAGCGCCTCGAGCGCTATCCCTCGATCCCCGAGGCGGAGCGGCGGCTCGCCGAGGACCTCATCGACTGCAGGGGCAGCGATCCGGTCGCCGCGTTTGCCGCTTACTTCCGCGAGAGGAAGAAGGCGCCGCCGCCGGCCACCGCGCTCTCGCTCGACGAGCGGCTCGCGCGCTACATCGTCGAGGGCAGCCGGGACGGCCTGATCGACGACCTGAACGCCAAGCTCCGGGAAGCGGCGCCGCTGGCGATCATCAACGGCCCACTGATGCGGGGCATGGACGAGGTCGGGCGGCTGTTCAACGACAACCAGCTCATCGTGGCCGAAGTCCTCCAGTCGGCGGAGGCGATGAAGGCCGCCGTCGCGCACCTCGAGCCGTTCATGGAAAAGGCCGAGTCGGCGACGCGTGGCACGATCGTGCTGGCCACGGTCAAGGGCGACGTCCACGACATCGGCAAGAACCTGGTCGAGATCATCTTTTCGAACAACGGGTATCGCGTGATCAACCTGGGCATCAAGGTCCCGCCCGAGGAGCTGATCGCGGCATATCACACGCACAAGCCGGACGCGTTCGGCCTGTCGGGCCTCCTCGTGAAATCCGCGCAGCAGATGGTGGTGACGGCTCAGGACCTCCGCGTCGCGGCCATCGAGATCCCGCTGTTCGTCGGCGGCGCGGCGCTCACCAAGAAGTTCGCCGCGACCCGGATCGCGGCCGAGTACGGCGGGCTCACGCTCTACGCGAAGGACGCGATGGCGGGACTCGACCTCGCCAACCAGCTCTTCTCCGCTCCGACCCGCGAGGCGCTCGTGGCGCGCATCCGCCGTGAGCAGGCGGCGCTCGTGGCGACCGCGTCCGCCACCCTCGAGCGCGCGCCCGCGACGCCGGAGCTGGCGCCGCCGCGGCGGCTCGAGCGCGTGGTGGTCCCCGCGCCGCCGGACCTCGAGCGACACGTCCTGCGCGACGTGCCCCTGATCCACCTCTACCCGTACCTGAACCTCCAGATGCTCTACGGCAAGCATCTCGGGATCCGGGGGCTCGTCGAGCGCCTGCTCGAGGCCGGTGACCCGAAGGTGCTCGAGGTCCACGAGATCGTCGAGGAACTGAAGCGTGACGCCGTCGTCCGCGGGCTGCTCCGCGCCCACGGGGCTTACCGCTGGTATCGCGCTCGGGCCGCCGGCGACACGGTGGCGCTCTTCGACGCATCCGGCCGCGAGGCGGCGACCTTCGAGTTTCCGCGACAGAAGGACGGCGAGAGGCTCTGCCTCGCCGACTACGTGAGGGACGACGCGGACGACTACCTGGCGCTGTTCGCGGTGACCTGCGGCGCGGGAGTCAGAGAGCTCGCCTCAGCCTGGAAGGACCGGGGCGAGTACGTGCGCTCCCACGCGCTCCAGGCGCTGGCGATCGAGTGTGCGGAGGCGTTCGCCGAGATGCTCCATTCGCGGCTCCGGACCCTGTGGGGATTTCCGGATCCGCCCGAGCTGCCGATCAGCGAGAAGCTGAAAGCGCACTACCAGGGGATCCGTGTGTCGTTCGGATATCCGGCCTGCCCGAACCTCGCCGATCAAGCCACCCTGTTCAGGCTGCTGGAGCCCGAGACCTTCGGTCTGAGCCTGACCGAGGGCTTCATGATGGATCCGGAGGCGTCGGTGTCCGCGCTCGTGTTCCATCATTCCGCTGCGAAGTACTTCAAGGCCGACTGAGGCTCTGCTCCGGAGACGCGACGAGCCCGAGCCGGGTATCGGCTCGGGCTTGTGAGGCAACGAGGAGTTGTGAACTAGAAGGTGATCTCGAGCCGCACCGTCGGGACGCCGAGTGACCGCTCGTTGTCCCTCACCTTGATGCGCCCGCCCTCGTCGTCCAGGTAATAGGCGTCCCGGTCGCGCCGCGGTTTACCGTGCCCGCCCGCCTCGTCGAGCGCGAAGGGCAGCCGGAACCTCCCCCTGAAGTTGACCGTCAGATCCGGTTGGCCGTCGCCGTTGGCGTCGATTGCGGCGACGCCGTTCGTGATAAGCCCGAGCGGCGCCACGCCCGCGAGCGACTGCGAGAGATCGGCATCGCCTTTGAAGGTCCCGGTCATGATCACGAACTCGGGCCCGTCAACCAGGTTGTCACCCTGGACCACCACGGCGAAGGTCCCGCTGAGGGTGCCGGTGCCGGTCACCAGGCTGAGATCGTCCGCCCCACTCGCGTTCAGCGCGCACCGCTTGGCGTCGGGAACGACCAGCACCACCCACGACGGGCAGAGCGGGGTCCCGATCTTCGCCCAGCCGGAAAGCTGAGCAACGGCCATCCGACGGCCTCCCGCAACCACGCTCGTCACGAAGTTGCCGGCCGCGTCTTTGAGGTACATGTCCTCGGTGACTTCATAGAGAACCGCGTCCGCGAGAATCGCGTCCACATCGCTCGCCAGGGCCGGCGCAGGGCCGAACACCAGGGCGAACAGTAGGAACATCAGTCCGAGCAGACTCCACGTCACAGCGTTCTTCCTAAAGATGCTAGTCATCGCAATCTCTCCTCGTCCCCTGTCTCGCGAATTGATGAGTCACGACTACCGCATAGGACCAGATGCAAGTGGGTTACCAGGACATCTGGTGCGTAAGTGCCTTATTTAACTTACTTCAGGTTTGAATATCTCGGGGGGAATGATCCGTAAGTGGCTGATTTATTGTCGTTTCTAGTCCGGAAATGATGGCGAATCAGTATATGTTATGTGTTTCTAGTAGTTACGGATCATAGAGCGAGCTGGCCAGAAACTTGACGGGGGGCAGAAGCGACACCGGTCGAGCGCGATCTCACGCGTCGGAATCTTGCTCCGCAATCGTGGCCCCCGGCCTGGCCGGAAGCTTGACGGTGAAGGTGGAACCCTTGCCGAGCTCGCTCTGGACCTCGATCGTCCCGCCGTGGCTCTGCACGATCCCGAGACTCACCGACAACCCGAGCCCGGTACCGCTCACGTCGGGCTTGGTTGTGAAGAAGGGCTCGAAAACACGGTCGAGGTGCTCTGGTGCGATCCCGGTGCCTGTGTCGATCACCTCGACCTGCACCATGTCCGCGCTGGCCGACGACCGGATGGTGAGAGAACCGCCGCTGTCCCTCATGACGTAGACCGCGTTGTTGATGAGGTTCAGGAACACCTGCTTGACCCTCGGCACGTCGACCTCCACGGGCGCCAGCCCCGGGGCGTAGTGCTCCTCGAGCCTGATCGCGTCCAGCGCGCCCTGGCGGCGTAGCATGCCGAGCGTCTGCTCGAGGACCACGTTGAGGTCCGTGATCTGCGGGATGAATTCGCGCTGCCGGCTGAAGTGCAGGAGGTCTCTCACGATGTCGCGGGCACGGCCCGCCTCCTCCTGGATGAGGTCGAGCTCCTCGCGCATCGGCCCACCGGGGGGGACCTGCTCGGCGAGGTACGAGGCGAAGCCGAGCACGCTCGTCAGCGGATTGTTGATCTCGTGGGCGATGTTGGCCGCCAGCTCGCCGATCGCGGCGAGCTTGGTGGATTGGATCAGCTGCGCCTGCGTCCGCTTGAGCTCGGCCATCTGGTGCTTCACGCCCTCGTACAACCGCGAGTTCTCGCTCGCCACCGCGGCCTGCAGCGCGATGCCCTCCGCCAGCCGCAGCTCCTCGGATGTGAAGCGATGGTGCTCCTTGAGCCAGGCGATCGCAAAGCCCCCGATGCTCACGCCCTTCCAGCGCATCGGCTGGATGAGGACCGACTTGTGCGGCAGCAGCCTGGCGATTGGATGAGTGAAGCGCGGATCCTCCTGGCTGTGACTGGCGTACACCGGTCCCTCGACCCGCCGCCAGTCGCTCACCCGGGGATCCAGCGATTTCAGGGTCGCGCTCTCGAGCGCCCCCAGCAACTCCTTGGGCACGTGATAGCCGACGATCGGCACGAAGCGGCTCCTGTCCTCGCTCAGGAGCCAGGCCCCCCCGGTGTCGGCACCGAGCGCGCGCACCATCGCCCGTGTCGTCCTCCTCAAGACCTCGGTCAGCTCGAGCGTCGAGCTGGCGTCCTGGCTCACGGCAAGGAGGGTCTCCGTGTGACGCAGGCGTTCCTGCGTCTGCTCGTACAGG
>Ga0184633_10000225_pt1 | contig 18696 bp, 21 predicted proteins | sample PLM31_170_b1_FD_133156 | JGI IMG/M metagenome (GOLD analysis project Ga0184633, IMG submission 133156) | Groundwater sediment microbial communities from an aquifer in East River, Colorado, USA - PLM3-1_170_b1 | ecosystem: Environmental > Terrestrial > Soil > Riparian zone | place: USA: East...
AACCTGCTACGATCCGCACGATGGAGGCGCCTCCGCACCGGCAGACGGCCGCCGCGCGCTCCCGAGGCAGGTTGACGGCGACCCTGGTCCTAACGTGCGGATTCCTCGTCGTCGAGGTGGCGGGCGCCGTGTGGTCGGGCAGCCTCGCCTTGCTGGCCGACGCCGGGCACATGCTCGCCGACGCGGCCGGCCTCGGGCTCGCCCTCTTCGCCATCTGGATCGCCACGCGCCCGCCGACGCCGGCGAAGACCTACGGTTACTACCGCGCCGAGATCCTGGCCGCGCTCGTCAACGCCATCGTGCTGCTCGGAGTCGCTGGCTTGATCCTGGTCGAGACCTACCGGCGCGTGCTGGCGCCGCCCGAGATCCTGGGCGGCCCCATGCTCGCCGTCGCGACGGTCGGGCTCGTGGTGAATCTCGCATGCGCCTGGATACTCCACGGCGCGGCGGCGGCGAGCCTCAACGTCCGCGCGGCGTACCTGGAGGTGCTCGGCGACGCGCTGAGCTCCATCGGCGTGGTGGTGGCCGCGGCGATCGTGGTCGCGACCGGCTGGACGCTCGCCGACCCGCTCGTGAGCGGGGCGATCGCGCTCGTCATCGTGCCGCGCACCTGGCGCCTCCTCCGGCAGGCGGTCAACGTCCTCCTCGAGGGGACGCCGGCACACCTGGACCTCGGAGAGATCGAGGACGCGATGCGCCGCGTGCCGGGCGTGCGGCGGGTGCACGACCTGCACGTGTGGACGCTCACGTCGGGGCGCGAGGCGATGAGCGCCCACGCCGTCGTCGACGACGTGCGCGACAGCGAGCGGCTGCTGGAGACGCTCCACGCCGTCATGCACGCGCGCTTCGGCATCGACCACACGACGATCCAGCTCGAGACGGATCCCCCCGTGGTGCTCCGCATCCAGGGACCCAACCCGATATAGTTGGCCGCGGGAGGCATCCGATGGCGACATACGCGCTCACGGAGAGGGCGGTCGTGTTGCGGCCCGAGGACGACGTCGCGGTCGCGAAGGCGGAGCTGACGGCGGGCACCGTGCTCGACGACGGTGGGCACCGCATCGAGGTGCGCCAGGACATCAAGCCCGGCCACAAGGTGGCCCGCACCGCGGTCAGGATGGGCGCTCCTGTTCGCCGGTACGGTCAGGTGATCGGGTTCGCCACGCGGGACATCGCCATCGGCGACCACGTCCACACGCAGAACCTCGGCATCGGCGAGCTGGGCGCGGACCCTGGATCATCGGCCCGGTGATGTAGCGGCTCGGCGCCGATGGGAGACCTGATCAGGGCGGGTTGATCTATTTCGGCGCGACCGTTCTCGACGCGCTTCGCCGCGCGGCGGCGCAAGTGGACAAGATCCTCAAGGGCGCGCGGCCAGGTGATCTGCCGTTCGAGCTGCCGACCACCTACGACCTCGTCGTCAACCTCCGCACCGCGGGAGTGCTCGGGCTCACGATCCCGCCGTCGATCCTCCTGCAGGCCACCCGGGTCATCGAGTAGGGCGTTGGTGAGGCCCCGGGTGATTCGCTGGGACGCCTCAGATCGCCGGGCGCGGGAGCCGCTCGGCGCGCGGGTCGGGCGCGCCGCCGACCAGGCGGTCGGAGAGCCAGCGCGCCGCGAGGCCGCCGGCGGCGGCGCACACCACCGTGAGTAGCAGAGCCGTCGCGGTCTCGCTCGCGGCTGGCACGAGCGGCGCGTAGGCCGGCAGGCTCGTGAGAAACCAGGCGTAGGCGGCGAACATGCCTAGGCCGTAGACGATCGTCGCGACGCCCGGGCGGCGGCGGGGATCGGCCGACGCCATCAGCGCGGCCGGGAGCAACGTGAGCGAGAGACGCAGCGGCCAGGCGGTCGCCGGCACCGTCCGATTCTTTTCGGCGATCTCGCGTCCCACCGCGAGCGCGGAACTCGGGTCTCTCGCGATCTCTTCCTCGATGAAGGAGGCGGGCTGGAAGATCCCGAACCCGGCTCGCGCCACCTGCTGACCCCCGGCTCCCACGGCGAACGACACGACCACCGCGAAAACCGGCGCCCAGCGCATGCCGGACACCCGCGCCGCGGTCACGAGGGCCAGCGGGAGGGCGAGGGCGGCGAGCATCGTGAAGGTGTGGAAGAGGACGCCGCCGTGGGAGTAGGCCACCAGCCAGGACGGGTCCAGGGTCACGCGGATGCCTCCGTAGAGCACGCCGCTCGCCAGGACCAGCACGCTGCGTCCCGTAAAGCTTCCGAGGGGATACACCTCCGTCGCGATCAGCACACAGCCGAGCGTGCCGACCGCCGAGCCGAAGAGGGCGAGAAGGTGCGGAGGGCTCCAGAGGGTCACGTCGATGCCGAAGAGCCGGTGCCAGAGGTCGTCGATCGGCGCCGCCAGGACGACGAGCACGAGCCCCAAGGTCGCCAAGCGGAATCCACGAGTGGGCGCGACTCGCCCCCGCCACTCGAGCGCGAGAACGCCGCCACCGAGGACGAGCCCACCGACGACGCTCGAGTAGATCATGAGGTGCGGGGGGATCCAGAACGTGTCGCGCCCGATCGTCATGTGCCACTGGATGTCCCACGTGAGCCCCCAGGCGCCAAGGAGCTTGGTGACGAGGAGGCCCCAGAGCGCGCCGCGGCGATAGCCGAGGCTCGCGGCGCCAGTCACGACTGCACCACCGTGACGACCAGTCCGATGGCGGCGAGAATGTTGCCGACGCGCACGCACTCGGGCTCCGAGCCGACCTTGACGACGGCCTTGCCGGTGTTGTGGACCTGCCAGGCGAGTTCCCACCCCTTGGCCTCGCTGCAGCCGATCGCCTTCTGGAGCTGCTTCACGACCTGTTCGAAGGTGTGACAGTCGCAGTTGTGGAGGACCGTCATCCACGGCGGGGCGACGGCTTCCTGGCCGATCTCCTCGACGTCCGACTCCGGAGAGGCCTTTTCGAGCGGCGGTCGACTCATCGCGGGAGCCCTGTCCTCCCTAGGCGGGGCCTCGCGCGGCCAGGCGGCGGGCCAGATCGCGGCGGTCGGCGGCGTTGGTCGTCGGGCAGGAGGCGAGTCGCGCGACGTCGCGGTAATAGCGCTCGACGGGGAACTCGCTGGTGTAGCCGTACCCGCCGTGAACGCGCATCGAGTCGAGCGTGACCTCGTAAGCGGTCTCCGACGCGTACACTTTCGCCATGGCGATGCGGACGTCGTCGATCTGGTCGCCGGCCGCGTCGTAGGCGAGCAGGCGCGCCGCCGCGATCCTGGTGGCCATGTCCGCCAGGATGAGCTGGATCGCCTGGTGCTGGGCGATCGGCTTGCCGAAGGTCGTCCGCTGCTGTGAGTAGCGAAGCGCCGCTTCGAATGCGGCCTGCGCCAGCCCGAGCGCCGTCGCCACCACCCCGAGCCGAGCGATCGAGAGTGCCGTCGTCACGTGGTCGTCGCCGCGGCCGGCCACGCCACCGAGAAGCTCCCGCGAGGAGACACGGCAGCGCTCGAAGTGGAGGGGGCAGGGATCGAGGCCGCGCAGCCCGAGCGTCGGGATGGCCGGGCCGGCGCGGAAGCCGAAGGTCTCGCGGCCGACGAGGAAACAGGTGGCGCCGGCGGCCGCGGTGGCCCGTACGAGGACGCTGGCGACGTGCGCCCCGTGGTCCACGAGCGGCGCGACGCCGTCCAGGATCCAGGAATCCCCGTCGGGGGTGGCGGTGACGCCTGGCGCGAAGGCGACGGTGCCGAGGACCTCTCCGCGCGTCATCGGGGCAAGGAGGCGCTCGCGTTGCTCCGCGGTGCCGAAGCGGCCGATCGCGTGCGCCGCGGCGAGGTGGGCCGTGACGATCGCGGCGAGTGCGGCCGAGCCACGCGCGAGCTCCTCGAGGATGATTCCGGCGGTCCGCGCGTCCAGCCCGAGACCACCCCACGTCGGATCCACGAGCGCCCCGAGGACGCCGAGCTCGGCGAGCGCCTTCAGCAGGGCCGTCGGATGAGCATGCGCCGCGTCCAGCTCCTGGGCGGCGGGGACCACCTGCTTGTCGACGAACTGTCGAACCGCGAGCACCATCTGCCTCCGCTCGGCGGGCCCGCCCTCGCGCGGAGTCAGGGTGTCGGGCCGCTCGCCGTACCGCTGAAGGAGGCCCCGGGCGATGATCGTCCGCTGGATCTCGTTGGTTCCCTCGCCGATGATCATGAGCGGCGTGTCGCGGTAGTACCGCTCGACGTTCAGCGCCGCGAGGCTGCCGCTGTCGGCGTGGAGGCGGAGCGCCTCGACCGCGATCTCCTGCGCAGACTCGGTGGCGAAGAGCTTGGCCATCCCGGCTTCGAGGTCGCACCGCTCGCCGCGGTCCTTCATCGCGGCCGCCCAGGTGGTGAGCAGCCGCGCCGCGGAGAGCTTCGTCGCCATGTCGGCGATCGCCGGCGGTGCCTCGGCGCCGAGCGAGGTCAGGTGGGCGAGGGTGTCATCGTACGCGGCTTGGGCGACGCCGACGGCGCGCGCCGCGATGTTGATCCGGCCCGCCTCGAGCCCGCTCATCACGTGCTTGAAGCCGCGTCCCTCGATGCCGCCCACTAGGTTGGCCGCCGGCACGACGCACTCGTCGAAGATCAGCTCCGCCGTGTCCACGCCCTTGTAGCCGAGCTTCGCGATGGACTTCGCGACGCGAAAGCCCGGGTGGCCCTTCTCGACCATGAAGCAGGACATCCCGCGGTGGCGGGGCTCGGCCTTCGGGTCCGTGAGCGCCAGCAGCGCGAGCGTGTTCCCCTCGCGCCCGTTCGTGATGAACAGCTTCGTGCCGGTGATGACGTACTCCGCCCCGCGTCGTGTCGCAACCGTGCGGATCGCCTGCAGGTCGGTACCGGCGTGGGGCTCGGTCAGGGCGAGGCCGCCCCGCGCCTCGCCACGCGCGAGGCGGGGGAGGAAGCGGTGCCGCTGCTCGTCGGTCCCGTGGTTCAATACGATCAACGCGGCCATCGTGTGGCTGTTGATGACGCCGGCCAGCGACATCCAGCCGCGGCAGAGCTCCTCGATGACCCGCGCGTACGTCGTCACGCCGAGGCCGAGGCCGCCGAAGGCTTCCGGGACCAGCGCGCCGAAGAGGCCCAGCGCGCGCATGCGGGCGACGAGGGCGTGCGGGTAGGCGTCCGCGTGCTCGAGCGCCGCGGCCACCGGACGAACCTCAGCGTCGACGAACTCGCGCACGGCGGCGACCACGGGATGGTCCATGGGCGATCAGATACTACAATAAGGGCGCATGCCCCTCGACGACCTGGCCCTCGGTCTGCAGCGCGCGCTCGATCGTCTCGTCCGTCGGCTCCTGCTCGGCGCGGCGCCGGCGTCTGGTCGCCGCCGACTCCTGATCGTCCAGATCGACGGGCTCTCGCGGGCCGTCCTCGAAGAGGCGATGGTACAGGGGCGAGCGCCGTTCCTCGCGCGCCTACTCCGCCAGCGCGGCTACCGGTTGGCGCCGATGAGCGTTGGGCTCCCGACCTCGACACCGGCCTTCCAGATGGCGGCGATGTACGGCGTGCGGCCCGATATTCCCGGTTTCCACTACCACGACAAGCGTCGCAAGGCCGACGTCTACTTTCCCCGCGGCGGTGACGCGGCGCACGTCGAGAAGGTCCAGGCGGCCGGCCGTCGGGGCATCGTGGCCGGCGGCGGCGCCTACGGATGCGTCTTCACCGGCGGCGCCGCCAGCAACCTCCTGACGTTCGCGATGATCAAGCGCCCCAGCGGGACGGGCCTGCTCTGCACCGTCTCCAAGTCGGTCGTCCTCGCGTGGGTGCTGATGAAGGGCAGCCTGGCGTCCTTGATCGAGCTCATCCGGGCGGCGCTCCGGATCGTCGCCGATCCCCTGTCCGTCTCGACGGACGGCTGGAAATGGCTCGCGATCAAGATCGGGATCTCGGTGTGGCTGCGGGAGCTCTTCACGCTGGCGGTCGCTCACGACCTCTACAGCGGCGTCCCCACGATTTACGTCAACTATCTCGACTACGACGTGGTCGCCCACGGGTGGGGGCCGCGCCACCGGCGCGCGTTCCGCGCGCTCCGCCGCGTCGACGCCTCGATCCACCGGCTGTGGCGGATTCTCCGGCGCGTGCCGGAGTATCGCTACGATCTCTACGTGCTGTCCGATCACGGACAGGCCACGTGCATCCCGTACCAGCGAGTGACGGGGGGACCGCCCATCGAGCGGTCGCTCTTCGACGACTTCTTGGATCCGGCCGGCGCTCCCCGGACGGCGGCGCCGGAGGGCAGGGGTCGGCGATTCGCGAGCGGCCTCAAGGCGTACCGCGCGCAACGGGCTCCGGGCTTCTTCCAACGGTTCGTGAACTATCTCGAGCGGGACTTCCCGCGGGTCCTCGGTGAGACGCCCGAGGTGCGCGAGCGTGCCGGGATCCGCGTCATCTCCGCCGGGCCCAACGCGTTCGTCTACTTCCTGGAGTCCGCGAACCCCCTGACGCTCGAGCGGATCGAGGAGCGCTTCCCCGCTTTGGCGACGTCGATCTCCAGCGCCCGCGGTATCGGCCTCGTCCTGGTTCGCTCCGCGTCGGGGCCGCTCTGCTTCTGGCGAGGCCGGCGGTACGGCCTCGACGAGCTCCACACCGGCCCCTTCGCCGGGCGGCCCGACCTCGACCGGGTCGTGGAGGGGATCCGTGACCTCATGGCGATGCCGTCAGCGGGCGATCTCGTGATCTACGGGACCAACGCGCCACAAGGCGACGTGTCGTTCATCTCCGAGGTCGGCGCCCACGCCGGTCCCTCTCCCGACGAGCTGCACACGTTCCTGATCCATCCGCGGCACGCGGACGTCCCGTCACCGATCACGCACCCGATCCAGCTGTATCCATACTTCGTGCGGTATCAGCCGGAGGGGGTGTGATGCACCTCACCGTCGTGAGCTACAACATTCACCGCGGCGTTGGACTCGACCGCCGCCGTGACCTGGACCGGATCGCCGACGTCATCGCCGAGGTCTCGCCCGACGTCGTGGGGCTGCAGGAAGTGATTCGCGAAGAGGGCGTGCCGCACGCTGATCAGGCCATGTACCTCGCGTCGCGGCTCGACATGTCGGAGATCGTCATGGGCGAGACCCGGACCCACGGGGGTGGAACGTACGGCAACGTCGTCCTCACCCGCCTGCCCGTGCTGGGATCTGGCCGGTGCGACCTGAGCCGCGGTATCCGTGAGCCGCGAGGCTGCCTCCGCGTGGACCTCGACCTCGCGGGCACGCCCCTCCACGTCTTCAACTGCCACTTCGGACTGGCACTACGCGAGCGGCGCGAGCAACTCGACCTGCTCGGCGTCTTCATCCGAGACTCCGAGCGCCTCGCCGGGCCGCGCGTCCTCCTGGGGGATTTCAACGAGTGGCATCGCGGGCCGGTGACGCGCGGGCTCCGCCGTGAGTTCTCGTCCCCGATGCGGCGGCGTCGCACCCACCCGGCGATGTTCCCGCTCTTCGCGCTGGACCGGATCTACTGGGACGCCGAGCTCGAGGGCGAGGAGTTCAGCGTGCACCGGAGCCGCCTGGCGCGTGTCGCCTCCGACCACCTGCCGGTCGTCGCGCGCCTGCGCCTGTCCCAGCCGCCGCCGCGCCTGGCCCCCTACGTGGTCGGCGACGCGCTTCCGCCCGCGGAGTAAGGGGCAGTTGGCGACGGCGATGATGGCGTCACGCCCGGCCCGCGAGGTCGAGCGCCGCCAGGAACAGCGTGCGGGCGCCGTAGTCGATATCGCCGATCGGCGTGAACTCCTCCTCGCAGTGGCTCCGGCCGTCGCGCGATGGCACGAAGACCATCCCGGCCGGTCCGATCGCCGCCATGTACTGGGCGTCGTGGCCCGCGCCGGAGCGGATCCGGCGGTGGCCCGCGCCGGCCGCTTTGGCGGCGCGCTCCACGGCGTCCACGACGTCGCGGTCGAACGGTGTATAGGGGACGCGCCAGTAGTGCTCGAGCTCATACCGCACGCCCTCGCGCTCACAGGCGTCGCGGACGATCGGCTCCAGCCTGTCCAGCGCCCGGTCGAGCGTCGCATCCCGGGGATCGCGCATGTCGATCGAGAGCGTCACCCGGCCGGGGATCGCGTTGACGATGTTCGGCGTCACGACGAGATTGCCGACCGTGGTCACCAGGTCGCCGCCGATCTCACTGGCGATCCGACGGACGCCGGCGACCACCTCGGCGGCGGCGACGAGGGCGTCGTGGCGGATACGCATCGGCGTCGGCCCGGCATGGTCCTGCACGCCGTGGATCGTCAGCCGCGACCACGCGATGGCGACGATTCCCTCGACCACACCCACCGCGAGCCCGTCCTCCTCCAGCAACGGTCCCTGCTCGATGTGGAGCTCGAGATAGGCGCGGAACGGGCGGGCGACGCAGGGCTCGGCGCCGAGGTAGCCGATCCGCTCGAGCTCGTCGACGAGACGGATCCCGTCCTTGTCCCGCGCGTTGTAGGCGTCCTCGAGGGCGATCTTGCCCGCCATCACGCCGCTGGCGATCATGGCCGGCTGAAAGCGCGCTCCCTCCTCGTTGGTGAAGACGGCCAGGGTGACCGGATGGCGCGTCCGGATCTGCTCGTCGTTCAGCGTCCGGATCACCTCGAGGCCGCAGAGGACGCCGAGCTGTCCGTCGTACCTGCCGCCGGTCGGCACCGAGTCCACGTGGGAGCCCATTATCACCGGCGGGAGCGCGGCGTCGCCCGCGCGCTGGCCGAAGATATTCCCCATCTGGTCGACCGTCACGGAGAGGCCTGCCTCGCGCATCCGAGCGACCATCCAGTCGCGGCCACGCTTGTCCTCATCGGTGAGCGCCAGGCGAGTGAGCCCTCCGCGCGGCGTCTGGCCGATCCGCCCCAGTTCCTCGATCGACTGCTCCAGGCGACGCCTGTCGATCTTCACAGTTTCCCTCCGGGACCGAGCCTTAAAGCCCCAGATACGCACGCTTGAGACGTGCGTCGCTCAGCAGGTCGCGTGCCGGGCCTTGAAGGACCAGCCGTCCACTCTCCAGAACGCAGGCGCGGTGGGCGAGGGTGAGTGCCTCACGCCCTCACCGTTGATCACGCGCACGGTCTCGAAGATCTTGGCGACGAGCACGGGGCCAGCCCAAGCGTCGGCTCGTCGAGCATCAACACCCGCGGCCGCGCCATGAGGGCACGGCCGATCGCGCACATCTGCTGCTCTCCCCCTGACAGCGATCCCGCGAGTTGCGTCCGGCGCTCGCCGAGGACAGGAAAGGTTCGGGGAGACGACCTGAGCGCGACGGTCGCGTTGTAGCATCGGCGCGCGCGAAGTGTCAAGGCAGCCCCCGACCCGTCGTTCACCCGGTTGTCGCGTCCAGAGTGGCTGGTTTAGACTCTGGACAGTGAGTGACGGTCTGTTTCTCGCGCCCTCCACGATCCGCTTCTGCCCGCTCTGCGGCGCGCCGCTCGCGGCCGAGCCGGTGCCGCCCGACCATCGCGAGCAAAAAGTGTGCTCGCGCTGCCGATTCGTGTTCTACCTGAACCCGAAGGTGGTGGCGGCGACCATTCCGGAACGGGACGGCGCGACGCTCCTGACGCGCCGCTCGATCAATCCAGGGCGCGGCCTCTGGACGTTTCCCGGCGGGTTCGTCGACTTCGGCGAGACGGTGACCGACGCGGCGATGCGCGAGACCTTCGAGGAGACGGGCCTGAGTGTGGACCTGACCGGGCTCCTCAACGTCTACACCTACCCGGCCGCGCCCGTGATCATCGTCTATACGGCTCGGGTCATCGGCGGCACGCTCACGACGTGCGACGAGAACGACGCGCTCGAGTGGGTCAGGCCGGAGCGGATTCCGTGGGATGCCCTCGCGTTCCAGTCGACGCGCGAGGCGCTACGGGAGTGGGTGGCGGCGCGGGGCGCGATGCCCGGAGGCTAGGCGCGCGTGGGCAGGGCGACCGTCGCCCGGCCGCTGACGACCTGCTGGTAGATGTCGACGATCCGGGCCCGGCACAGGTACGTTTCCCCCGGCTGCAGGGGGCGGAACAGCTCGAACTCCTGCTCGCCATGGAGGATACGTGAGATGTCCGTGCCGAGATCGCGAAGCAACGCCCCGGTATCAGCCGTATCGTCCCGGAAGGTCACGGCGAAGGTCGGCGGCGCGATCACGTCACCCCACTCGGAGGCCGCCCCAACCCGGTCGTCCAAATAGAGCGGATTGAGGTCACCGATCGCCCTGGCGAACTCCTTGATCTTCACACGCTCGACCGTCACGGCGTAGGGCGGGTACTCCTTGCCGATCAGGGCTTTGTTGATCTCAGCCAATCAGCCGCCCTTCTTCATCGCTCGCGCGAGGAACTTCTCCATGTCGGGCACCACGAACCGCTCGTGCCGACCCTCGGCGATCTTGTCCTTCTCGTCCCACGCCTCGACCGCGAAGAGATGACGCTTGCCGTCGATCTCGAGAAGGGTGGCTTTCGCGCGCACTGTCATACCGACCGGCGTTGCGGCAAGGTGTTTCATCTCGACCATGGTGCCGACGGATCCCGCCCCCGGCGGCAGGTACGGCTTGAGGACCGCTCCGGCGGCGTCTTCGAGCATGCCGATGACGAACGGCGTGGCGAAGACGTGAACGCCGCGATTGCCCATGGCATGCGCCGTCCGGTCGGCGCCGACCGTGTAAGCGACCTCCGCCGTCGCGCCTGGCTGGACGTCCACGGAGCACGGTTTTACCGCGGAAAGAGAAGAGACTGCAAGCCCATCGCGACGAGCAGCACCTCGATGATGCCCAGGAAGACGCGATCGCTCATGTGGTCGAGCATTTGGCGCCCCAGCCACGCGCCCGCGAACATCGTCCCGCCGAGGACCGTGCCCACCACGACCGTGTCCCAGGTCAGGAGCGCGTAGCGCGCGAGGGCCGCCCCGCGCGCCAGGTGCATCGCCATAGCGCACACGGCTTCGGTCCCGATGAACGCACTGCGGCGCAGGCCGTACGCCAGGAAGAAGGGCGTGTTCAGCGGACCCGTCGTGACCACCAGCGCCGAGAGGAGGCCGATGAACGCGCCGAGGAGGGGAAAGTGGCGGAGGCGCATGCGGAACAGATCGGTGGCCAGCACCCGACGGATCGGCACCGAGGCGATGAGGAAGACGCCGACGAATCGACCGATCCACTCGGCCGGCGCGCCCGCGTAGAGGGCGGTACCGAGCGCGGTCGCCGGAACGGCGCCGAGCGCGAATCGGACGACGACGGCGCGATCGACCTCCCCGCGGCTCCACCAGATGCGCGAGAGATTGCCAATCGACATCGTCACCGTGAGCACCGGCACCGCCGAGCGGATGCCGACCGCCCACGAGACGAGCGGCAGCATGATGATCCCGGCGCCGAATCCTGCGACCCCGCCGACCACTGAGCCCACGAGCGCCCCGACGAACAGCACCACCCAGCCGATCGGATCGGGCATGTCGTGTCATCATACGCGCGATGTCTCGGTGGACCGCGGCCGCCGGCGCGCTCGTCGTGTCGCTCGACTCCATGATGAACATCGCGTTTCCTGCGATCGCGACGGCGTTCGCGGCGCCGGCCGAGCGGGTGCGCTGGATCATCATCTGCTACGTGCTGACCTATGCGATCACCTCGTTCGCGGGAGGCGCCGCCGCCGACCGGCTCGGGCACGTCGCCGTGTTCCGGACCGGTGTCGCGTTGAGTGTGGTCGCGTTCCTCATGGGCGGCGCCGTCGCCGGCTTCGGCGGGTTGCTCGTCGCGCGCGTCGTGCAGGGCTTCGCGGGAGGCCTCGTCTACGGGACCGCGCCGGCGCTCTCGACCGCCCGCGCGGCGCCCGCGCTTCGCGGCAGACGGTTGGGGTTTTTGAATGGGGCGATCGCGCTGGGTGGGGCCCTCGGTCCACTCGCGGCGGGGCTGCTGGTCGAGGTCTTCGGCTGGCGCTCGGTCTTCCACGTCCGGGTGCCGCTCGCTCTCGGCGTCCTCGTCGGGACCGCCGCGGCGCTCCGACCCGAGCCGGCCGCGAGCGGGCGCCGGTCTGTCACAATCGCCGACCTGACGCGTGGTCCCGTGCTGCGCGCGAGCGCGCTCTCCTTCGTCGCCCGAGGAGCGATCTTCGCGATCTGGCTATTGGTGCCGTTCTATCTCGTCGATGCGCGTGGGCTCAGCCCGTCGGTGGGCGGAATGCTCTTCATGCTCACGCCGCTCGGCACCGCGCTCGCCGCGCCCCTCTCGGGCCGGCTCGCCGACCGGGTTGGCGCGGGCGCGCCCGCGGTGGCGGGGCTTCTGGTCGAAGCCCTCGGGCTCGCGCTCCTCGCCTCCGCTGACGGCGTGACGCCGCTCGGTGTGATCGCGGTTGCCCTCTTCACAGCGGGATTCGGGCTCGGGTTCTTCGAGGTCCCCAACATGGCAGCCGTCATGGCCGCGTTCCCGCCGGGACAGCAGGGCGCGGCGGGCGGCCTCACGTTCCTGTCGCGCACCCTCGGCGTCGTGGCGGGCGTCGCGGTCCTGGCCGAGGTCTTCGCGACTCGGCGGGCTACGGTCGGGTTCGTCGCGGCCTTTGCGCAGTCGCTCCTGGTGGCGGCGCTCGCGGTCGCCGCCGCTGCGCTCTTCGCGCTCGCCGGCAGGCGCCTTCAGCGCTGAGCGGAACGCGGCGCCGACTGACCAGGTTGAGGTTGCGGTGATCCCGGCCCGGGTGCTAGCGTGGCGGGGGTCGGGGCTCGCCGTCCGAGGCTTCGGAATAGTCTCAAGGAGGCGTTGATGCCGGTCACACTCACGTCCAAGCGGTATCAGGTCCAGGACCCGGCCGACGCGATCGAGTTCTGCTTCCAGCAGGGCTGGACCGACGGTCTGCCCGTCGTCCCGCCCACGCCGGACCGGGTGAGCGCGATGCTCGAGGCCGCGCGCCTCGAGCCGCAGCAGCAAGTCGCCTTCATCACCAACCGGACGGTGTCGGTCACGGCGGAGAAAGTCGCGGTCAACGCGGTCATGGCGGGTTGCAAGCCCGAGTACATGCCGGTCGTCGTGGCAGCCGTCGAGGGCATCGGCGACCCCCAGTGGAGCTATCACGGACCCGGCACCTCCACGGGTGGCGCCGCCGTCCTCATGATCGTCAACGGTCCGATCGCGCGCGAGCTCGAGATCAACGCCGGGGACAACCTCTTCGGGCCGGGATGGCGCGCGAATCTCACCATCGGCCGCGCGCTGCGCCTCGTCATGCGCAACGTCTGCGGGTCGCTGCCGGGGCTCCTCGACCGGGGGACGCTCGGCCATCCGGGCAAAGTCTCCTACGTGATCGCGGAGAACGAGGCCGACAGTCCCTGGGCGCCGCTGCACGTCGAGCGCGGTTTCCGTCCCGAGCAGAGCACCGTGACGGTGATGGCGGCCGAGTCGCCCCATCAGTTCTACAACCAGCTCTCGAACACCCCTGAAGGGGTGCTCACCACGCTCGCCGACGCCATGCGGCTCGGCGGCAGCGCCGGCCGGCAGCCGCAGTACCTGATCGTCCTCGCGGGCGAGCACATGCGGACGATCGGGCACGGCGGGTGGGGCAAGAAGGAGATCAGACAGTTTCTGTTCGAGCACACCCAGAACTCCCACGCCCACCTCAAGCGCACGAATCGGCTGCCCGGCTCGATTCAGCCAAGCGACGAGGCGAAGCTGCGACCGCTCGTCGCGTCCGCCGACGACATCCTCGTCGTCGCGGCGGGGGGCCGGGCCGGCGCGTTCTCGGCATACATCCCGGGCTGGGGCGGTAGCCGTTCCTCACTGGCCGTCACCAAGGAGGTCAAACGATGATGGAGCTCCTCGATCCCACCGCGGAGGTCACGACGCGGGCCATCGCGTACGTGGATCGGCCGGCGACGCTGGAAGGCAAGCGCGTCGGCCTGATCGACAACACGAAGTTCAATTCCGACCGGCTCCTGGAAAAGATCGGCGCGATCCTCAAGTCGGAGTACGGCGTTGCCGAGACGCGCATGTTCCGCAAGCACAACGCCTCGGTCCCGGCGCACGAGGAGATCATCCAGGAGATCCAGAAGACCTGCGACGCCATGGTCGCCGGCGTCGGAGACTGAGGGTCCTGCTCGTCGGGCAGTGTGCTCGACGGAATCGTGCTGGAGAAGAACGCGGTCCCCTCGGCCTCGATCGTGACGGACGTGTTCGAGAAGACGGCACGGGCCATGGCCGAGCAATGGGGCGTGCCGACCTACAAGTTCCTGATGATGGCGCACCCCATCGCCAACCTCACCGAGGAGGAGCTCGATCGGCGCGCTCGTGAGATCGCGCCGGAAGTCGTCAAGCTGATCCTGCAGGGCCAGGCATAGAGTCCGCGTTCCGGCCCCCCTGGTGGTGCCGGAACGCGCACGTCCAGACGGTCTGGGGCCCGCTCTTCCGCCGCGACCGCGTTCGGTGGCGGCGGGAGCGGGTGCCCACGCGCGACGGTGACTTCGTCGACCTCGACTGGGCCACCCCGGCGCCGCGCGAGGCGCCTCTGCTCCTGGTCCTGCACGGTCTCGAGGGCTCGTCGCGGTCGCACTACGTGGTCGGCCTCGCCCGCCAGGCGCTCGCGCGTGGCTGGCGCGTCGTCACGCTGAACTTCCGATCGTGCAGCGGGGAGCTGAACCGGCTGCCGCAGTTCTACCACTCCGGTCACACGGACGACCTCGACGAGGTCGTTCGTCTGCTCGTCGCGCGGGAGCGGAATCTAAGAATCGGCGCCGTCGGCGTCTCGCTCGGCGGCAACGTCCTGCTCAAGTGGCTGGGCGAGCGGGAGGTAGGAGTGCCGGCGGAGCTCGTCGGGGCCGTCGCCATCTCGGTCCCGTTCGACCTCGAGCCATGCGCCCGCACGCTCGACCGGGGGCTCTGCCGATGGGTGTACGCGGCGAACTTTCTCGGCACGATGCGCGCCAAGGTACGCCGGAAGGCCGAGCGCGATCCCGACCTTCGCCGCCTGGTCGATCTGCCCCAGGCCCTTCGCGCGCGGACCTTCGCCGAGTACGACCGCGCGGTCACGGCGCCGCTCAACGGCTTCGCCGACGAACGCGACTACTGGCGGCGCGCGTCCAGCGGCCCATACCTTTCACGCATCCGCCGGCCAACTCTGCTCGTCAGCGCCCTGGACGATCCGATCGTTCCCCGGGAGGCGCTTCCGAACCCGGTCCTGCTGCCGCCGTCGGTTCGAGCCGAGTACGTGCCGCGTGGCGGTCACGCGGGGTTCATCGAGGGGCGATGGCCCTGGCACGTCAGCTCGTGGGTGGAGCGACGCGCGATCGACTTCCTGGCGCCGCTCGTCGCCGACGGGGACGGTGCGCCCCGGACGAGCCAGGTCTGCTAGCATCCCGCTCATGCGCCACGACGCCTACGGTCTGCCGGTTAGCACGGAGGCGCTCGAGGCGCTCGAGGCGTGCTTCAGGGCCGGGGACATGGACCGGGCCGAGCGTCTGCTGGCCGAGCGCATCGCCCGCCGTCCGGACCACTTCTGGAAGAGCCGAACCGCTATGGGTATTCGCACCGCCGCTCGATGACGCGTGCGTGGACCCGCGCCGCGCTCTGCATCGTCGTCGCGGTCGTCCTCGGCGCGTGCGCGGCACTGGGCGAGCGGTCCACCGACCCCGACCTCGTTCGACTGACACTGTTGCAGATCAACGACCACTACGTCCTCGAGCCCGTGGACGGCGGGCGACGGGGCGGGATGGCGAGGCTGGCGACGCTCGTCCGCGAGGTCCGGCGCGAGAACCCGAACACGGTCTTCGTTCTTGCGGGCGACACCCTCTCACCTTCCGTCGAGTCCACGTTCCTCCAGGGCGCGCAGATGATCGCGGCCCTCAACGCGATCGGCCTGGACTTCGCGACGTTCGGCAACCACGAGTTCGACTTCGGCCCCTCGATCCTCATCGAGCGCATGAACGAGTCGAAGTTCCGCTGGCTCTCGGCCAACGTCGTCGACCGGCGCTCGGGTCGGGCGTTCGGCGGCGCGTCGACCGAGGTGATCCTCACGCTCGGTGGCGCCCGCGTCGGGCTCTTCGGTCTCACCACCCCCGATAGCGCGACGACCTCACGGCCCGGGTCGGATGTCGTGTTCGGTCAGCCCGTCACGGTCGGCCGGGAAGCGGCCTCGCGCCTCAGAGCGCAGGGTGCAAGCCTCGTGGTGGCGGTCACGCACATGGAGATGGCCGAGGACAAGGCCCTCGCCGCGGCCGCGGACGTCGACGTAATCCTGGGCGGGCACGAGCACGAGCCCCTGGTCGCCGAGGAAGGCAAGACGCTGATCACCAAGGCGGGGTCGGACGCTCGCTACCTCGTCCAGGTCGATCTGTGGCTCACGCGCGACGGGCGGCTGCTCGAACGGTCCTGGCGCTTTCGCGAAGTCAGCCGACGGGTGCCACCCGATTCGGCCGTCGAGGCGCTGGTCCGCGAGTACGCTCAGCGGCTCGACCGCGAGCTGGACGTTGTCGTCGGCCGTACCGCTGTTCCGCTGGAGGCGCACGGCAGCAAGGTGCGGACCCAGGAGACCAACCTTGGCGACTTCGTGGCCGACATCATACGGGAGCGTCTCGGGAGCGACGTGGCCGTCGTGAACGGCGGCGCGATCCGTACCAAGCGCACGGTGCCGCCGGGGCCGCTGACGAAGCGCGACGTCCACAGCCTCTTGCCCTTCACCGATGTGGTGCTGAAGCTCGAGATGCGTGGACGCGACCTCCGGGCGGCGCTCGAGCACGGGCTGGCCCAGGCCGACCGCGAGGGCGGCGGGTTCCTGCAGCTCTCCGGGGTGCGGCTCGTCTGGGATCCCGGGTTGCCGGTGGGACGCCGGATCGTGGACGCCTCCGTCGGGAACCGACCGCTCGCGGACGATGCCGTCTACACCGTCGCCGTGCCGAGCTATCTGGTGCGCGGTGGAGACGGGTTCACCGCCTTTGCACGGGCGGCAATCATCATCGGGGGAACCAGCGGGCCGCAAGTTGCCCAGCTCGTGCTCGACGCCCTCACGGCGCATGGTGAGATCGCTCCGACTATCGACGGTCGCATCACCAGGGCTCGCTAGCCGCGGCTTATCCACTTATCCCCAGGAATCCACAAAGCGAAAATCAGCCGGTGTAGCGCGTTGCTACACCCCTCGGCCCTTGTGAAGTAAGCAAAAATCGGCTCGCGCGCACGAGGGTGCCTGATGTCATCAGTTCTCTCGCGGCCCTGCGTGGTCGAACGCGCCTAATTCCGCATTTCTCGCGGCGATGTTCGCTGTTGATCTCGTCGCGCTCGGCACCGTACCGTGCTTCCACCTTGCTCAAACCGCCCCGCGTTCTGGTCGTCGATGACGAGCGATACGTCCGGGGACTCCTGTCCGAGTTGCTGACGATCTGGGGCTGTGAGGCCGACGTCGCGTCGAACGGGACCGAAGGCCTGAAGCTGTTCAAGCAGAAGAGCTATGACCTCGTCCTCACCGACTACGTCATGCCCGGGTGCTCGGGCCTCGAGCTGGTCGAACACGTTCGAACCAGCGACGCGGCGGTCGGCGTGATCATGTTGACGGCGTCGGGAGCCGAGCTGGACGGCCACGGTCGGCGGCTCGGGTTCACCCTGCTGCGGAAGCCGCTTCAGATCGACCGGCTCGAGAAGGCCGTGAGGCAGACCCTGACCGCCCGCTAGCGCCTACTTGCCGAGGACTTTGCGGGGATCTAACGCGTCGCGAAGGCCGTCGCCGATGTAGTTGATGGAGAGCACGGTGAGGAAGATCGCCGTCCCCGGAAAGAGGGCCCAGTGAGGCGCGAAATCGAGGTTGTCCTTGGCGTCGAACAGGATCCGGCCCCACGTCGGGATGTCGGGAGGGAACCCGAGTCCGAGGAAGGACAGCGTGGACTCGGCGATGATCGCCGCGGCGACATCGATGGTGCCGGCCACGATGACCGGCCCCATCGAGTTCGGCAGGATGTGGCGCACCACCTGTCGGAGCGGCGAGGCGCCCAGGCTGCGCGCCGATTCCACGAATTCCTTCTCGCGTAGCGACAAGAACTGGGCGCGCACGAGGCGCGCGACGGGCATCCAGCGCAGGCCGCCGATCACCGCGACGATCAGGATGAAGACGCCGATCTCAGGGCCGAGCGTCTTTCGAAGCGCGTCGCGGAACAGGTACACGATCAGCAGCAGCAGGGGAAGCCCGGGGAGCGACAGGAACATGTCGGTGATCCGCATCAGCGTGTGGTCGATCGCCCCGCCCAGGTAACCGGACATCGCGCCGATGGCGGTCCCGATGGAGATGGCGATCAGCATCGCGGCGAGGCCGACCGCGAGCGAGATGCGGCCGCCGTAGAGCATGCGCGCCAGGAGGTCCTGGCCGAGATCGTCGGTGCCGAGCGGGTGGCTCCACGACGGGGTCTTGAGCTTGGCCTTGAAGTCGATCTCGTTGATCGGATGGCGCCAGGCGAGAGGACCCGCCAGCACCGCGACCAGCATCGCCAGGAGGATCACCGTGCCCACCATCGCGAGGCGATGACGGCGGAAGCGGCGGGCCGTCTCCCGCCACAGGGAGGACCGCGGCTCGGCCGCCGCGACCGCGAGCTTCCCGGCGACCGTGGGGGAAGCCACTCTGGCAGTCATTACCGGTAGGAAATCCGCGGGTCGAGCCACCCGTACAGAAGGTCGGCCGCGAGATTGGATACCACGACCAGGCACGAGAAAATGAACGTGACCGCCATGACCACCGGCGTGTCGTTGGCGAGGATCGAGGCGATCAAGAGGGAGCCGATCCCCGGCACGCGGAAGATCTGCTCCGTGACGATGGCGCCGCCGAAGATG
>Ga0184633_10000226_pt1 | contig 18681 bp, 40 predicted proteins | sample PLM31_170_b1_FD_133156 | JGI IMG/M metagenome (GOLD analysis project Ga0184633, IMG submission 133156) | Groundwater sediment microbial communities from an aquifer in East River, Colorado, USA - PLM3-1_170_b1 | ecosystem: Environmental > Terrestrial > Soil > Riparian zone | place: USA: East...
GTCTTATTAGTATGTTGTACGTGTACGTGCATCTTGGAATCGATTGCCATATACTGTACCTAAATGGACTATAGGGAACATGTTTAAAAAATTTTATTTATACAAAGATATTTTTTTTATTTTTTTTAAAAAAAACAAAAAACAAATTAAATTTAAATTTAAAAAGTTAGGAACGACTTTTTTATTTTTCATTTTTCAAATTAATTAATTTTAAATACTCACACTCCTAATTTTAATTGTTTGTCATCAGTAGGAGTATACCAACCATTCTGGCTAGGGCTACATCAGGCAGCAATCAATTCTTTATTGAACAAGAACAATCCATACGATGCAATCATGCATCTAAGAAACATGATGGCTTTCCTACCTGAAAAGTCTAGACCAAAAGATACAGAGATTGTAGAACAGTGTGGTAAAGAACCAGAGATGGCTAACGACTTTACTATAGATCCAGAGGACACTTATTATGACATAGCTATAAGACAGTATCTAAAGAAGTATTCATTCCTAATCTATGATTACATTGGTAAGTACATTGATAACGAAATGTCAAGCAGGAAGCTATAGCAATGTCAGAACTAATAGAGCTAACAGAACTAGAGAAAAAGGAACAGGAAGAACTAGCTAATCAACTTGTACTAGATGAGGTAGCAGATAAGAAGTTAGAGGAGTATCTTGGCCCAAAGATTACCAAAGTTATCATCAATGGTAAGAGGGAAAAGATCTACTGGAAGCACACACCAAATACTATAGTTGAAAACATTCTTCAGATCTTGAACAAGACTGGTTACGTTGCCATGCTTAACATCGGGCAGTCAGGAAGTGGAAAAACAACTTGGATGAATTGGTTGATTCATCAGTTACATCAAAAAAGAAATTTTACTATTCATAAGTATAACAGGGGTGAGATTGCCGACATGTACAACATCCTTGACTCGCTTCAAGTCGGAGTCAATCACATACTTTGTTTTGAGGACGCATCATTTTATCTCAACAGTTTAAAGCCTGAAGACTTGGACAAGATTGAAAGCAAGTTAACCCATGTACGTCATGACATTCAGGGCGAAGTTATTGCAATCTTTAACATCCATTATTCAAAAGCAATCAAAAAATTCTTTCGCAACGTTCCATTTTATTTTCTGACATCACTTAGCATGGACGAGTTTGAAAACTTCAAGGACATGTGGCGACATGCCAAGTGGAAGCTAAGAGACTATGTTTATTATTACAGAGAGATGATGATGACTAAAGGTTGGGCGATGGAAATTTCTAAACGTGATGAAATATTTTTGAGGTACACAACAGATGAACCTTTCAGGTTAGCTTTTGCAAATGAAAACGGTTTCGCACATCTCTTTGTTTACTGGAAAGAATCTTGTGCAATATGTGATGAGGATTACAGCACAAGAAGAGTACTAAACGAGACTCAGTTAATAAAAAATATCTTTGACCGTTACAATGAGAAGCGAGGACGTGCCATGCTGTACTTGTACATGTTCGTTAGAAAGGGAATGAAAGTTTTAGACTCTCAAAGGCAGTCTGTATGGAATGCAATTGCAGAACTTGATAGAAATAATAGGATTCAGTGGGACAAAGTTAACCTCATCTTGAACAAGACTAAGAAGACCAGCTCTAAGCGTACCTATATTCACAAGGATATACTGGATGAAAACATTAAAACCATTGAAGAGAACAGTGACATTAAAAAAATTCAGGAAGACCAGCAAAAAGAATTTGAAAGGGATGTCGAGGAATACGTAGCAAGTATACCAGATGATCCAGACGTAGCAGATACAGCTAAACAGTTAGATTCATTCAGTGACGATCCTAATAACATGGCTTACGGCTTTGACAATAATGAAAATGAATAAAAAAAATATGGGGTTTTAGTTCTCGACTCTTGGAGCTGAATAATAATCCATGTATCCAATGTTATCTAAAGGAACATGAATCCTAAGTGGCATTTTTGTAGTGCACTCAAGCTTGAATCCACGCTTATCTAAAGTCTTTAAGAATCCTGTTAAATATTCTTGCGAATAGTTTACATCTAATGGTTCTTTATGGCTCAAGTCATAATATGGCATACCTCTTTCAATGACGGATCTAGACTGTCCGTTATCTCCCTTAGCTGATAGTATAAACTGTTGATTATCTCCGCTAAAGTTTACATATTCACTAACAGCTTCAAAGGTTTTTAGAATCTTTTTGAAACTGGGTAAGCCTTCTTTGTGCACGGTCAGCTCAGAGTTATAACTTATCTTCGGTAATGGTGTGTCAGTCTCACTTACTTCGATGGTTCTTAGATCAAATTCCATATCCTTAGAACGTAGCTTAATTATTTCTGGGTGTGCAACACTACAGATTAAATTAATCGTTTCATTTGCATCAAGCTCTTTTAGAATCTTGTTTATCGAATCAAGTCTTAACCCTATTAAACTATCATTGTTTACTTCGTACTTTTCAAAACAACTATTGGGTATCACACAGTCAATTAAAGCAACGTGCGAAGAGTCCATAACTCGGAAGCTTAAGCCCTCACTGTTTAGATTAATTGTTAGCTCTTCGACTAGGAAGCTAGCAGATTTTAAAGCTTGTCTGAATGAATCCACATTAAGTTTAACGTCAAAGCTTGGATCATTATTCTTTGTTTTTTGTTCACTCATTTAAATTCACCACACTATAATCTTTGATACTATCTTGATTATCATAAACGATCTCACCTTTATAATTATTCCATGTCATAGGATCTTTAACTTTGTATAAACCAATAGCATTAATTCCACGCTTGCGATTGATAAAGAAAATTATCTCTAAACAAATTTCAGTTATAAAGTTTTGACAAACACCGTACATTATTTATCTACCTTCCTAAACTCTTTGGCAACAATGATCGCAATGGCTTTAGAGTAAATCGGGATCGTATCATCTCCATGTAAAAAGTATTTAGTTACTTGCTTACATTCTTTTAAAGCTCTTTTGTATTTTCTAAACCTAGTCTTAATGTATATAGTCTCAATCAGTAAACCGTTAGGAGCTTCAATCTCTACCTTAGCCGTATAATGTTTTATCTTCTTAGCCATTTTTATAAGTGTCTCCTTAAACGGTCTTCGATTGGTTTACTAAGATATGATATGTATTTCCATTGATGTTTATTACAAGATTTATTTTCCCACAGTAACCATAAAGCGGATGTATTATTATTCAATTCTTATCCCTCCAAAAATGATTATCTAAAACATGCTTTTCTATTTGACTAGCTAGGATCATGTAGTCAGGCTCACCAGTTTTAAAACATGTATTGCATTTAATTTTTCTATCATTAGAATGATCCCAACGTCCCATTAAATTAAAACCTCAGTGGATAAAATAAAGTAACCTTCAAAAAATATCCTATGTGTAAACGTACCATCAATAAAAGATAGTATAGTTAACACAGTTACAAAACAAAGTATCAAAGATAATACATACATGTAATTAGTAACTAACAAAGTCTTAAGGCTCATTGTTTTCTTTCCTCACTTAGAGTTTTGATTAATCCTTTTACATCTCTTAGCATAGGAAAAAAGATCAGTAATACGATCATAGCTATAGAATAGAAATTAACATTAGGATTATAATTCAAACCTAGTATGTAACTAAATAATCCTATAGCTATAAAATCAATTATTAGATTTATTGTATGTCTCTTCTTTGGATTAAGTTTCTTTTCTTTTAGAATGCTCATGCAGTGATCACCTTAGCAGCTAAAGGCTTTTCATTGTCTGCCTTTGCTTCAATGATAAGTGTTAATACATTCTCAACTTTGGATAGTACTTTTAAACATAGTCTGCCTACGGCTTCGGGTGTCTTTTCTTTTGTATAGCTAGCTATGTATTGCCAAGTGTGCCCTTTAACTTCATACCCATATAATGAAGCTAGAACACAAGCTGATAATTCAGCTACAGCTTCGTTGATTGCATCCTTGTTTTTTGCTAATGGTTCGATCATACTGTGGGCTTTGTGTGCTAGCTCATGGAAAAATACTTCGGGATTCTCTACGCCTAAAACTATTTCATTATCCTTAGAGCTAAAGTAACCAAGTGCACTAGTAGCGATCGGGCTTGTCGAATCATATCTTATATTCATATTCCACTTTTTAGCTACATCCATTAATGGAGGGACATCTTTTGGTTTATACTCTGGTAATGGTTCGCCCTCAGTATCTTCAAGTCTGAAAACTGGTAAGGTATTAAAACCAATGCAGATATTTTTTTCTGTCTCTTCATTGGTATCTTTGTTTACTTCTTTTATCTTTTGCATTCTAGGACTAAGAATATAAATCGCCCTCGATCCTTTCTTGACAAATCTTTTTACATCCTTCCATTGGTTAAAGCCTCGTGCGTCTACTGTGCCTTGCTTGAATGTGATAAGTCTATTACCTAATGACCAACGGCTAAAAGGTTTATCACCATTAGATACAAAGATATATTTAATATCTTGTGTGAATGTTTCACTTTGAAAAGCTTCAACTATTGTATTGAGTTTTATTTTTGCGTCTTCAGTTGAAGGCATACCTAATAGTATGATAGTATGATTATATAAGTAGCTAGTGGAAATATTGGTCTATATAAATCTCAGGCGTGCGACCTTCATTTCCAATGACTACTTAAATAATAGTATGATTATCTTACTATCAGATGAACAACGTAGAACAAACAGAAAAACAAGTCTTAAGTTATGCAATGAAAAATAATCTTAAAGTTTTAAACTGTAAATTAATCAAGTCTTATTTTGAGAATCCATTTTATTATAATGACTTAGCAAGAATTGATTATTATAATACACAGGAAGGCAAAAAATATATAGTCTATTATTCACCCACTGGATCACAGTTTGTTTTTAATACATGGAATCAAGCTTTGAGTTATAGATCAATGCTAGTTAATAGGTGGGAAAACTTATCAGAGTTTCCACAAGAAATTAATGTCTTTAATCAAAAGCATGTTACTATATTTAATGATAAGATGATCTTCGGTGTGATAGCTTCAAGGTGGATCGATGAAATGATAAACGGTAATTTCCAAAGCTGTAAGGAGATGTTAGCTTAATGAATCAATCTTTAACACTAGAATTTTATAACGATCCTTCACATGGATGGGTTAAAGTTTCATTTGATTTACTAAACAAACTAAATCTAGTAGATAAAATTTCTGGATTTAGTTACGTAAGTCACTATGATAAGGTAGCATACTTAGAGGAAGACTGTGACGCTAGCTTATTACATCAAGCACTTAAGAAAAATAAGATAGAGTACACAGTGAACGAACACAACACAAGAGAACCCAGTTTTATAAGAAGGTTACAATGCTATGAACCAAATGAGGTTAATGCTTAATGGCATTCCAGTTTAAACAAAGACATGACATAAACACATGTGCTTTATGTAGAGATCACTTTAACAAATATCAATTTCTATTCATGCAAAAAGCCGAAGCAGTGATAAGAATTAACTTAGCTAAGAGCTGGCTAAACCATTTAATGATTGAGGATAATTTGATATGAATGCATTAATTAACATGGACTTTGATATAATCCAAAGCAAGCTTAAAGAAGTGTTTGAAGCTGGTAGGATCTTTTACTATGGAAAGAATCATCAAACAACTTTACACGAATACAATCTAGTCTGTAAATCAATCACGGCTTTAGTTAATTCTAATTGGTCTAAGAGTTTTCCAAATGGATCGTATTACAGTATAGCTAAATCAGTTAACACAGTAGGCTTAAGTATAATTGTAAGCGTATCAAATGAAGACTTTAAATCTATTCTACAAAGTGAGGCTATCAAAGCATGAGTAATTTAATACATGAAGTACCAGAAATAATATTAGAACAGCTACAAGCTTCAAGGGTTAACGGCTTTCCATTCTTCGCATACACAGGTATTAAAAAATATATACTCTATGGCAATGAAGAATTAATTTTACACTTGCCAACAAATCCTAGTAAGTATACTTCTTTATCTGTAGTGTATGACAGAGGACAAGATCTTTATGATATTATTTTTAAACAAAGTGGCTTACCTATTAAAAAAATTCAAGGTATCTACTGTGATCAAATGGCAGAAATTATTATAAGAGAAATGGGAATTAATTAAAATGATAACTGAAGAATTAAGTGATTCAGAAAAGAAGAATTTTTTGGCTGAATATGAATTTGAATTCAAAAAAGGTCAGGCTATGTACTACTCTAAACTTTCCTTAGAAAGACCGTTGACAGATCAAGAATTAAAAAGATTCAGACAACTTTGTAATGAAATAGGGATCAAACTATGACAAAAAAAGGAATAGATAAAAAGTTTATTGTAAGACATGATATTAATAATAAAAAACTATGGGTGTTTGAAGTTTACTATGCAGACTTGATTAATAATGATAAAGTCTTTAGAGATTATCCTAACTTTATAAGTGCAAGATATGAAAATAAACAATCTTGTTTAGATGACATTAAACAATATAAAATTAAGGGTTCAGTGGGTGTTAGTTGGAGAGATCAAGAATGAAGTTTGAAATATACAACGGCTCAAAGTATGCAATGGAACTAATTAAATCTCAAGGTGTTAGGGCTTTGAATCCTAGAACCATGAGATACAAAGCAGTAAACAAGCTAGCAAGTTACGAAGTGATAGACAAAGATCATACACATGTTTTAACTAGTGACATGGACTTAAGAAAAGAAGCTAAACAAAAGGGGTTAATACTTTGAAAAATTTTGAGGATATGCCAAAGCCTAAATCAATTTTAACATTATCATGGGAAGACATTTACGACTATGCTAAAAATAACTTAGGTCACGAACTAAGTAGAGAACAAATAATATCTTTATTTGATTCAATAGATTCGGGTGACTCTGAAATTATACAGGATGGCTTTTGGGAATTGATTAAACAAAGAATCCAAGACGCAACAAACCCAACGGAGAATATTAAACTATGAAAGCACACACACACGATGTATATTGGGAACAGAAAAAGAACCGATTCAAGTGTATTAAATTTGGATGTAAACAAACATTCACATTAAAACAATTAGTGAATATATTAAAATCAAATTGGCTTAAGGTAACTTGGAAAGGAGACTCGTTAAGGTGTAACTAAAGATGAATGTTAGAATAGTTAAGAGTCATAAGATTAGTTTTCCTTTTCAATTACTACTAAACACAGATCAGTATGTAACAATAGAGTATCACTATGATAAAAAAAGCATGGGTACAAATCAAAACAAATTTGATCTAGTACATTTTATTCACGGATATGGTTTAGTATCACGCATAGAAATCTCGGTAGACTTGGTAAAAAGATTAATCAAAAGCAAACTAAAGGAGAGTAAGATTCTTTATGAAACTTAATCAACTTGTACAATTAAACGAAGATCAAAGAGTGAGTTACTTTAGTTCTTTTACTGATCTCATTGAAGAGTTTAGCGTAAAATATGCTATCATTTCATTCTTTAATATTAAAAAAACAATGTCAAAGAAGGATGCAAAGCTTTGGCTAAGCGATGTTAAAGAGGGTAGCATTGAAGACGTACAAGATCAAGACCATATAGACGAGTGTGATCACTGTAATAATCTAGGACATAGAGATCCAGAGTGTGAATTTATAGCATGAGATTTAGATGGACAATGAAACAACTAAAAGAAATGTCAGACAATGAAATACTTAGAGGTTTAATAACTGAAAGAACCAGTACACTTCATCCTTATGCACCATTAGCAGAAAGACTTAATAAAATATATCGCAATCTGGACAAGAAAATAAACAAGAAATAAAATGACTTTATTAGAACCAATTCAAATAGTTTCACTTGCTTATGGCGTGATTGGCTTTATGATTGGAGGCTTAGCTGTATTCTTTGGCAGTATCTTTATCAAAAAAAATAACAGTTATCCAATGAACCCTAACGTTTGTTCATCCATAAATCTAGGGGGAGGATAACATAACAATGACTGAAGAGGATCAACTTGTACAACAAAGATTATTTGAAGAAGAATTAGAATCTATAGAGACAGATTATCTTTATGAACATTATTTGGAGACTTTGTAATGGGACACAGCATTCCTTATCCTTATTCAATTACTTTTCTAAGATTAATGGAAGCAGTTGATAAAAACCTGATAACATTAGACAAAGCACACAAAACTTGGTGTTGTGTTGTCAAAGTCTGGGAAAAAAAGGAAAAACAACTTGTCCAAGTCTAAACCAATGATTAAGCTTGGAAAATGTGGAGTTTGTAAGAAGGAACGCACATGTAAACTCATTTTAATGATGGGACATAGAGGTGGGCTTGCAATTATCAAAATTTGTGCTGAAGATTATCAAAAATTGCAAACAAGAGAAGGTAAAAAGGATATTGAGGACATTACATTGATGAAACATGGATAACAAGGACAAACTAAAGCAATACTTGGAAAGACTTAGAGAACTAAACGCTATTGCATTCAAATCTGATGAAGAGCAGGCAGAGTTTGAGCAGTTGCAGAAAGAAGTAGCTCATTTAATGGATTCAAGCATTGTGACACATGAAAAACAACTTGAACAGAATGATGCTCTAAATATTTTTGATGATGTGAGCAAAGATTTTCCAGTTGTACCATTAAAAGAACTTGCAAGCAAAGAACCTAGTAAAGATGTAGTAGACTTGCAATTAAAAGAACTTGAAAGACAGAAGACAAAACTACAGACCATGATCAAGGTAGCTAAAACTGGTGAAGAGGTAGAAGCTTTAAAGGAAAAACTAGCCGAGATAGTAAGAGAGCAAAGCTATTTCACTTCAAAGCCAGACAAGAACGGCTACATTAAGATTAATGAAGACAAGTTTCAGCAAAAATTAAAGAGGTTAGAAGATAAACTTGCTCAAGCTAATGGCTTTGGTGAGAAGCTTCAGATTAAAATGCAGATAGCTTCATTAAAAATGTACAAGGGAACTATCAAGGCACGCAATAAAGCAATATGGACAGGTAGAGGAGTAAGAAAAGTACAGGGTGGCATTGCTACTATTGCAAAAGAATTAGAGCCGTTAGCTAAGATGGCAGAGTATGATCAGTTTTCACCTAAACAAAAACAGGATAAGAAGAATAAAAAAGAAAAGAAACACAAGAAGGGAAAGAAGCACAAGCATAAAGACAGTGAAGATAAAGATGATCAAGATAAATCTAATGACTATGGTTTCAATACAAAGAATGTGTTCGGAAAAAACAAAGGAGAGAATTGGTTTTAATGAGTAAAATCTGTAAAGATCCTTCAGACATAATACTTGGACGTAAAATATATTCACCAAATAATTGTGAATGTGATTGTGAAAATCAGAAACAGGATACACAAATAGGTATGATGTGTAGCAAATGTGGTCATGTACAAAGAAAGAGATTGAGAGAATGATTAATTTTCCAGTATTTAAAAAGCTAGTAGAAATGCAGGTGTATTTAAATTGCAAGCACAAAGAAACGATCTTAATACAAACTTAAATAATATAAAGTATGATAATATGATAATGCAACTACAGGATAAATTACTTAACTGGTATGACAAGGCATGGGGTCTAATTGACATTTTTGATAAAAAACATGCAGAACAAAACACACAGTGGCAACAAAGAGAGATAGATCAGGTTATTAGATTAGTTGAAAGTTTTCATAGTAAATACAAAGGTGATTATGGTAGTGAACAATTACACATTGAAAGAATAAACAAAGTGCTGGATAAACACTACAAAGAGGGATTAGACTTTCTTGACATGGACACATTGAAAGACAGCATTCATAAGATTCTTGAAGCTCATGGTGGAGATGAAGATAAAGACTTTGTAAAAAACATCTATGAAGGAAAACCTATAGAATATTTTACAAGGGAATCATTTATACAAACAACATACTTTGGTCATGGTAAGGAAGCATTTGAAAAATCAGAAGACAGAAGAGCATATTTCTTTTATGAAGTTCTAGAAAAGGTAAACAAAGACATAGCTGAATCATTTTTTACGATGCTACATGATTTGGTTCAACAAAAATTAAATGCAGGGATTGTTGAACAGATTGAGGATTTTATAAACTATAAAAACATGGGATTAATTGATGCAAATGCATGTGATAAATATCTATTAATGATTCAAGAAGCAGTAGAAAAAGAAACCAGTAGCGGTAAGAGTACATGGAATGTACATAAAATAAATGAAAAAATCCATAATGCATACAGATACATCGATGGAATATATGATTATAAAACAAAGAAAAGAGTGTGGAATAACGGATATGATCTGACTGAAGCGGAAATCTATAACAGCATAAACTGTGCAGAAATGAATTGTAACATCAGAGTATTGCTTAGCGAAGACGACAGGAAAAGAATCTTAAACGGATATGGATTAAAGGATCGGTATTGTGAACATCATACCAAAGTAGACGATGGAGGTAAGGATAGAAATAACGAAAAATTAGAATGGTACATTAAAAATCTACCAAAGACACCAGTAGTATTAAGATGGATGCATGTAGATAATGATTCATGGCTTGGAAAGAAAAATTTAAGAGATCGGGTTGAAGGATTTATCAAAGCAAACAAAGAATCAGTATCAATACTTAAGGAAGGTATTGGAACTTTTATAGACGGTCACATGGATGAAGATAGAAAAATAACACCAAGAAAAAGGGAATACTTGTATTTACAAATTGAAAACAAACCTACACTAATTAGGTTCATTGATTCGTTTGGAGATGATTTTAGTTCAACTTGTTCAACACCAGAAATTTTAAGAGACAGAAAACAAATCAACGAATACAAGCAATGGGAGAATGTATAGTTGGCAAAAGAGAAGTTTGATGCAAAGAAGGAAGCCATGAAACTCATGCAGGAAGAAAAAGAGAGATTAGCAAAACTAGTTCATGTAAAATCTGAGACAAATAAGCGACAAGGAACAAGAATTATCGTTGAAACATCTAACGGTGATGAATTACAGTTTTTCTATGTTGAATCTGGTACGTTTCAGGGATGGAATAAAGAATGACTATACAATCGAGTGAAGCGGTATAGTTGGCAAGTATTTATTTTATCGGGTGGCTTATAATGATTGCTTGTTGTAGTCTTGGGGTTTCTCAGGTAATTATGAATGGTTTCGAATACATCCCATTATTGATTATTTGTGTGATAGTAGGAACAGCATTTAATTTATGGACTCTGGTAAATCTTAGGCTGGTTTCAAGAATTTCCACCTGATGTTAATTTAGGTGGATTTTGTGTTAAGTTAGGTTGTTTAGATTTTTCGTTTTTTATTCTTGCGCTTATAATATGAATATACTCCGTAACCTATGCCAATGGCTGCCCCCATTCCTATTGCAAGTAACCATTCAGGTGCATCGTAAACAAGATGCCCCCAAGGATCTTTGTTTGGATCTTTTTGATCCCAATGTACTTTGTAATGGTCTTTGTAGACACGTACATGAATACTTTTTCCGTCAGGTAATCTTTTGCTAAAATGAGCCAGACAGCCATTTAGTAGAATACCAATTCTTTGTTTAAAATCATCTGGAAGAGATGGAACGATGGTAGGTAAGACTATGATGTTAGTATGTTTAGGATAACTCAAGACAGTGCCAATTACTTGTTCCCAAGAATAATATCCATCAATTAATCGGTATGTAGTACCTGACATATTCTAAAATTCTATTACGTCATTATTGATTATAAACAGGATCCTACGATTCATCTGCCTAAGAATTAACAGAACCTTATCTAAGAAGTGATTTAAGGTCAGGTATTAATTCATCAATTTTTTGTAAGAGCAAACTGCAAAATGTGTTAATTCGCACGCTTAGTCTATCTGCTTCTATTTTACCATAATTACTAATAAAGACTGGAATTGTATAGAATTTGTCTAATTGACCAAAGAGAGTATTCGTTCGGTTAATTGTTACATAGATCTCCCCAATTTTTGTTTGCAGTTTTGAAGGTAACAAAAGAAAATTTCCTGAATTAATTGCACTTTCATAGGCAGGAACATCAATAAACAACTTATCACCAATGAATCTTTTGTCAGATTCATTCCAACCTACCTCAATTCTTCCCTTAAGGAGTGTTTGGAAATTTTGTATTTCTTGAAGTATAGACTCTATTACATTATTTCGAATTTCCTTAAGATCGCTCTTTTTCTTTTTTCTTTCCCATAATATCGCAAGCCAAAAACCAAGAAAAGCACCTATTATTGTAGCACCTAATTGAACCCAGAAATCAGTCCAAGGATCTGATGTTATCATCTAGCATCTTTCAAAGCATGTTACAACGATCTATATTTTACCATTTAGGATATAATGAACCGCTATGACCGTTTGGGCAAATCGCATTATCTGCATCCTTAGTTTGTAAGGCTTGTCCTTCAGGAAGTTCAATAGTAAATTCAACTTTGCATGTCTTACATTTCATAGGGTATTTTATCATTTTAGTCATGTGTTCTAACCTAACCGCTTATTGTAAGCAGGACATACTCCATAATTGGATCTCATATATGCTCTGATCTCTGCTCGTTCTCTTTGCTCTGCCCTTTCCTTACTTCCAACAACTTCAGCTCTGTAAAGAGACACTCTTGGTATTGGATCTCTGCCACTTAGAAAATGAGAATTAAGTCTATTTCTAATCCTACCATGCCCTATGTAGACAATTTTTCCATTACTATCACCCAATTCGTAAACTCCATACGCATCAGTTTCTGATAGTACGTTATCTTTGTTAAATGATGACCATTTTTTATAAAGTGGCATGGTAAGCTAAAATTCAGGTAATTCTCCTAAATTATCACTTTTGGTTTCATTACCATCAGTACGAATGAAATATTCTCCAACTAATGAATAACGAATTACATTGTCGCCCTTTTCCCATTTACTAGTAGTTTTGTTTTTGCGTATTGTCATGTAGGTTTTTGTTGCTAGATTAGAAACTACTGTTGAACGGGTTGCTTCATATCCATCGCCGAACTTATCATCGCTGTCAACATGTTGTATTACCTTAACAATATGCGTATGTCCTGTATTATATTGAACTGCTGAAATTAGATAGTCTGCCCACTTTGTCATGTGATGCAGAAAACATTCATGGATTTAATGGGATCGATCTATAAACTGGCAAAAAATATAGAAATTATATTTTTGTCATCTATTATATCGAATTTTCAATTTGGTTAGTTTTTATTTTTTATAATGATGCATTATATCTTGGATTGTTGAACCACTGGTCTTTATCCTTCCAATCATGTGTCATTAATCCTGCACCAACAGCAATCAGTTTTGGCGAATCCGTCAAGATTCCTTTTGTTAGTTCTGTTACAGACTCAACTGATTTTTCTCCGTGCTGCGGTTCGGCTGACGATTTTTTGGTGGGTTTGTGCCTTTAAAACGCCCATTTTGACGGTTTTATTGATATTTTATCTCAATTGACTGTAATTCTTTTGTTAACAGTACGGTTATTAACCGATCGGTTAATATATTATTATATCATGAATAAGGTTATTGACACGTTGGAAAAAAGATGAGAAGGAATTTGATGTTAAACTAACCAATGATAATGCAGGTAGTTTAATTTGTCGAGTACCTAAACCGATCATAGATCTACTTGGATCGCCATCAAGCATAAAGTTTGTAATCTCTGGTAAAAAGATAATCGTAGAGGCAAGTGAAAAATGACAACTATTGTAAATTCAACTTTGGCAAGAAAAGGTTCAAACAAATACATGAATAAAGCAAAAAATGGTAAGAATGATGAATTTTACACACTTCTTTCAGATATAGAAAAAGAACTGAGACATTACAAAAAGCATTTCAAAGGAAAAACCGTTCTTTGTAATTGTGATGATCCTCGTATAAGCAATTTCTTCCATTACTTCTCATATAATTTTGAGCAATTAGGCTTGAAGAAACTGATCACTACTTGCTATAAAAATCAAAATATGAATATGTTCAGTGAAAACAAATCTAAAACAGGCATTTACTTAGAATATACTGGCGACAAAAACCAGAATAACATCCCCGATCCCACAGAAATTGGAATTACTCATTTAAAGGGCGATGGAGATTTCCGAAGCCAAGAATGCATTGAACTGCTAAAACAAAGTGACATTGTTGTCACCAATCCACCATTTTCATTATTTAGAGAATATGTTGCTCAACTTGTAAAATATAAAAAAAAAATCTTAATCATTGGGACATGGAATGCAGTTTCATATAAGGAAATATTTCCTTTAATTAAAAATAATAAAATGTGGATTGGTATTAACAGTAATCGTAACTTTTCAGGGTTCATCGTGCCAAAGCATTATGAATTATTTGGAACAGAAGCATATACAGATGAAAAAGGGAACAGAATAGTAAAATCTAATCAAAATTGTTGGTTTACAAATCTTGATGTTGCTAAGCGACACGAAGAATTAATTCTTTATAAAAAGTACAACAAGACTGAATTTCCAACTTACGATAATTATAATGCTATTGAAGTTTCAAAAACTAAAGATATTCCAATGGATTATGATGGAGTTATGGGGGTTCCAATAACTTTTATGGATAAATTCAATCCAGACCAATTCGAGATTTTGGGTGATTATCGCTACCATGATGGATGCAATACTGCCAATGATATTAATTATTTAGATGGGGGGCAGTTGTTTAAACGGATTTTAATTAGGCATAAAAAAATACGAAAATAGATTTAAAGTTTAATAGTATTAATCCTTGAAAAATTTGTGAAAATAGAACTCAAAAAAATTACCAGCAAAGAATTATCCAAAGGTTATGTGGATAATGCAGAAGAAGGCGTTTTTGGTTATGACGGAAAGTTGGATATTAGACCACCATACCAACGAGAATTTATTTACAAAGATAAACAACGTGACGCTGTTATAAACACCGTTACAAAAGATTTTCCTCTCAATGTAATGTATTGGTCAGTCCGTGATGATGGAAATTTTGAAGTGATAGATGGACAACAAAGAACAATTTCTCTTTGCCAGTATGTTGCTGGTGACTTTTCAATTGATGGATTAGCATTTCATAATCTTCAAAAAGATAAACAAGACCAAATATTGAACTATCCTTTGATGATTTATTTGTGTTCTGGAACTGACAGCGAAAAATTAGAGTGGTTTAGAATAATTAACATTGCAGGAGAAAGACTCACAGATCAAGAATTACGAAATGCGGTTTATTCTGGTTCGTGGGTTTCTGATGCTAAACGTTATTTTTCTAAAAACAACCGCCCAAAAATAGGAGATGATTATTTAAGTGGAGTTGCAAACCGACAAGAGTATTTAGAAACAGCCATTGACTGGATTTCAGAAGGAAAAATAGAAGAACATATGTCAAAGCATCAACATGACAAAGATGCAAAGGAACTATGGGAATATTTTCAGGCAGTAATAAATTGGGTTAATACTATATTTACCAAATATCGTAAAGAGATGAAAGGGGCTCCATTTGGCTTCCTCTATAACGAGTTCAAAGACAAGAAATTTGATGCAAAGAAATTGGAAAAAGAAATTACTAAACTGATGGAGGATGAAGATGTAACGAACAAAAAAGGCATTTATTCTTATGTCCTAACAAGAAAAGAAAAATATCTAAATCTTCGTTCCTTTACGGACAAACAAAGAAGAGAGGCATTTGAAAGACAAAAGGGTATTTGTCCTAAATGTGGCAAACATTTTGAAATGGAAGAAATGGAAGCAGACCATATACAGCCTTGGCATGATGGAGGAAAGACCATCTCAGAAAATTGTCAGATGTTGTGCAAACAAGATAATAGGCTTAAATCAGGAATATGATTTTTTAAACAGATTCAGACTTATTATTTATCATCACGCAATCTAGAGAAGATCCATATTTCAGGTCTCTATAACTTCACAGAACCTAGAACAAGAATCAAAGGGAGTACCTAAGTGGTATCTAAAATTGATTTTTGCCTTGACTAAAATATATGATCAAGGTTACGCAGATTCAATAAAGGATTCTGAACAACTCAGATAACTTCCTAACTTAACACCAAATCCACCTAAATTAACATCAGATGGAAATCCCTGAAAACAGCCTAAGATTTACCAGAGTCAATTTATGGGTAACAACCGAGTTCACTAAAATACATTCGAAAGGAAGTGCAAAGAGCCAAAGGTCATGACATTATGAAAATACGATATAAAGAACCCAAAAAACTGAAAATTGAAAATAAAAAACTACTAGAAAAGATGATTAAAATTATAGAACATTATGGACGAGAAGGCTACAAGTTAACTCTAAGACAGCTTTACTATAGTTTGGTTGCACAAATAATAATTAAAAATGACAAGCATGAATATGCAAAAATAAGCAGGATGTTAAAGGATGCAAGAATGTCAGGACAGGTAGACTGGGATATTATCGAAGATCGAATTAGAGTACCACAAATGCATATTCAGTTTAATAGTACAGATGAATTGCTTGAAGTGGCAATCAATTCTTACAGGCGTGACAGGTGGAAGGGACAAGACGAATACATTGAGGTCTGGGTTGAAAAGGATGCATTGGCAGGAGTACTAGAACCAATTACAGAACAATATCATGTTCACCTTTTAGTGAATCGTGGTTACTCCTCAACAAGTGCAATGCATGATTCAGCACTAAGAATTAAAGAAGAACAAGAAAATAAAAAATGTACAATTTTATATTTTGGAGATCATGATCCAAGCGGTGAGGATATGGTTAGAGATTTAGAAGACAGGTTAAAAGAATTTGGATGTGAGGTAATGGTAGACAAAATTGCCTTAACAATGAGCCAAGTAAAAAAATATCATTTACCACCTAATCCAATAAAAATGACAGATACAAGATCGATAGGATACAGTTTCAAGCATGGAGACGAGTCATGGGAACTGGATGCGTTAAAGCCAGAAATTCTAAGGCAATTAGTAGTAAATAATATTGAATATCATTTGAACAGAGAAAAGTATGATCCTATAGTTGAACTTGAGGAACGAGATAAGAAAGCATTGCGAAGGTTTGCAAAAAAGTTTCAGGCTAAGAAAAAGAAAGCTAAGAAAAGACGAGGTAAAAAATAAATGGTATATCAAATTCCTAAAGCAAACATACTTAGAAAAGCAAAGCGATTGGTAGAAAGTAATTGTATTGCTGAAGTAGTAATGGGAGTTTATCAGGTTTCAAGCTCTACACAGAAAGACAGGTTCTATGTAATTGAAAATTATGCCTGTGAATGTGTGGGTTTTAAGATTCATGGATTTTGTTCTCATAGTGAAGCTGTAAGAATATTTGAAAAGAAGAGGGATGAACAATAAATGTTTCAAGACATACAACTATACCACATGATTGAAGCAGTGTTATCTAATCCAGTATTTCTAAAATATGGTTTGATTGGTTTACTTGCAAATTCTTTTCTAGCTTCAACTATACTTCCAATACCTGTAGAAATAACTAGTACAGCTCTAATCGTAGGAGGTGAAAGCAAGCTAATCGTATTCTTAGTTTGGTTTATAGGATCTGTAATGGGTGGATACTTCAACTATGGAATAGGAAGAGGTGGTCACAAACTATTTGACAGACTGAAACATGTCAAGCATGAAGATAAAAAATCCCAGTCACTTCTAAACAAATATGGATGGATAATCATTTTTGTAGCTCCATTTATTCCAGTGATTGGTGACTTTATCAATATTACAGCAGGAGTAAAAAGATATGACTTTAGAAAGTTTTCAATTGCAATGCTAGCTGGTAAAGCTGTAAGAATTGCCATTGTAGTATTTGTAACTGGATTGATATTTAATTAACGAACAAAAAATTAACTTTTCATTAACAAGAATTTTTTATGTTACGCCTGAAAACATGGCAATTATTTAGCTAGAGCTAAATTTTTAGATGGCGGGAGGAAGAATTTTTTTACAAAAAAAGATAGCTTAGGCATTTATAAAAAGAGTAAAAAGATTATTTGCAATGAAAACAATATGATAGTATGACAAATGAAAAAAGATACCGTCTTACAGACAGTGAACCAATCTGCATGGAATGTGATGTGCCTTTTTCTAAACACACGCCACAAGATGCAGAGAAATGTGTAGAAGCATTTCATGAAAGAAGAGGATACTATGGTAACTTCATGTATCTCCAAACTGGCTTACAGCAAGCAGGAGTATGGAAGAAGTGGGAATAACAAGACAGGGAGTAATCTACAACGGAGAAAAATGCGATAGTTGCGGTGACTTTATGCATAAAGCTTTGTTGCCAATACATGATTACTATGGAGTATCAGATTGGTTCTGTCAGAGATGTTCACCATTGACTTTAGAAGACTTTGACAGACTAATGAGCAAAGTACCAAAGCGATACAGAGAACAAGCTACAGAAAAACAGATCAAGGACTTTAGAAAACTGATAAGAAAAATGGAGAGACAGAAATGAGGCTAGTCAATCACACAAACATCTCTGACAAAAAGATACGTGAAATAATCAAGTTTGTAAGACCGAATGGAATATCGAACTTTGATGTCAGAATCAGCAACAGCAAAAGCTTGTTTGCAGGAAGAGCTTATCATAATGGTAGTTCATACCATGACAGATGGACGACACAATTCATTGTGGTAAGAATAACTAAAGACGAGTCAAGCTTTCCATACAAGGTCAGTCATTCAAAA
>Ga0184633_10000227_pt1 | contig 18622 bp, 15 predicted proteins | sample PLM31_170_b1_FD_133156 | JGI IMG/M metagenome (GOLD analysis project Ga0184633, IMG submission 133156) | Groundwater sediment microbial communities from an aquifer in East River, Colorado, USA - PLM3-1_170_b1 | ecosystem: Environmental > Terrestrial > Soil > Riparian zone | place: USA: East...
CGACCCATACGGCCACGGCTACGAACACGCCAGTGCCGACCGACACACCAACGGAGACGCCAACCCATACGGCCACGGCCACGAACACGCCAGTGCCGACCAACACACCGACGCCGACGGCGACCCATACGGCCGCGGCCACGAACACGCCACTGCCGACCGACACACCAACGGCGACGCCGACTCATACGGCCACGGCCACGAACACGCCGCTGCCCACCAACACACCGACGCCGACGTTCACATCTACCACGACGCCGACTTCCACGCCCACCGCGACGACCACGGCACTGCCAGACTTGATCTTCGCCGACGGTTTCGAGTCGGGCAATCTCTCCGCCTGGTCGTCGGCCACCACGGATAGCGGCAACCTCAGCGTGAGCGCCGCGGCCGCGCTGGTGGGCACCCAGGGCATGCAGGCGCTGATCAACGACAACAATTCGATCTACGTCACCGACGACCGCCCCACTGCCGAGCCGCGTCACCGGGCACGCTTCTACTTCGACCCGAACACGATCACGATGGCGAAAAACAACGCCCATTTCATTGTCTATGGGCTCAACGCCGCCGGGACGGTCGTGATGCGAGTGGAGCTCCGCATGTCCAATGGTCAGTATCAAATTCGGGCCAGCCTGCTGAACGACGGCACGAGCTTTACGTCCACGGCCTGGTTCACGATCACCGATGCGCCGCACCCGATCGAGCTGGACTGGCGAGCCGCGACCGCGGCGGGCGCGAACAATGGCGGCCTGACCCTGTGGATCGACGGGGTTCAAAAAGCCAACCTGACCGGGGTGGACAACGACACCCGGCGGATCGACAGCGTCCGGCTGGGGGCCGTGGCGGGCCTCGACAGCGGCACTCGGGGCACGTACTACTTCGACGCGTTCGAGTCACGGCGGCAGACCTACATTGGGCCGTAGACTGCTGAGCCGTCCTGGTGTGGCCCACAGGACTGAGTTTTAGAACAGTGGGAGTGATGCGCGGGCTTCGCCTGCACATCACTCCCACAGGTAAAAAACCATCTCTCTGAACTTGGACGAGACCTACTTCTTCAATACGATCGGCAAGTACAGCGAGGACCCTGAGGAACGTGCCAGGATGATGCCATCCAGAGGTTGCAGCGTTACCGCTTCAGCTGGTGAGCCATCATTGTAGCGGGCCAAGGAACGGAGATGCAAAGCATCGGCGATGCAGGGTGCCTCACCTAGACAACTCATCCGCACATAGGGGTGGTTGTTGGGTGATAGGGGCACTTCGGCGACCAGGTGCCATTCGTCGCCACCGGAACGTTGATCGAATGTCTTCGAAGCAACGACCTGATCCCCGACGACTACTTCATAGGTCACGTCCTGGTTCCAGGTGGCCGCCTGGGGGGCAGCGGGCCACCACGTGCTGATGGTGTACGTATCAGTCGCTTGGATCTCAAGATCCCAACGTGCTTCGCCCTGTGAGCCACTGCGTTCGTGACAGGTGATTTGCCAGCAATGATAAAACGGTCCGGTCGCCTGCCACTCGCCGCTGTCATAGGTCACTTGGGTCCAGGTGCCGGTGGTCGAAAAAGCTGCCCCCCCATCGTCCTGAATGGTTTCATAGCGGGGCGCTTGTTGACCCTGAAGACGCGCATAGCCAGGACCGACAACGATCGTTTGTGGCGTCCGTGAACCGTTCAACATAACCAGACCATTGGAGAATTTCCTTTGATAGACGTCGGGTGGACGCACAACCACGCTCACATCATCCAACCAGACGGTGCCGGCAGTTTCCCCAAACAGGAATTGGATCCGTGCATCGTTGGTGGTTTCAGTGGCTGCAAACGAGACCGTGTATTTCTTCCAGTTAGTGTCAATGAAGACGTGTCGCGAAAGGCCGTAACCGCGCCAATCGGGGCTGCCTTTCTGGGCGCTCAAGGTGATCGTGCGCTGTGTATTGCTCTTGGCCCAAAAGGTGACGTCGCAGATCACACCCTGCTCGAGCGAACGGTTGTATTGGGCCAGATCAATGTGCCAGTCAACGCCGGAGGCGGCCGCCACGTCAATTCGGGCCGAGGCAGCCCCAACGGCCTTGTTGGTGGTGTCGCGAGTGACCGTGGCGGCACTCCCCCCGGCGCTGTTGACCTCAAAGCGCCAAGGATCGGTGATTGCCGATTCGAAACCACCGTTGACGATCAGACTTTCGTCCGGGGAGATGCCCAGGTCGACGCGCTCGGCTGGCCCCAAAGGATGGCCCAAATCAAAATCCAGCTCGTCATACCACCAATCATTTCCGTGCCAAGTATCCCCAAATTCGTAGGTGAAATAGCCATCATTCATCAATGTCAGGGCTAGGCCAAAACGGACATACGGGTAATAAGTGCGAGCAAACTCCAGTGTTGACGGCGGAATCTCGATCCAAGGTGAGTAACCGTAGCCGTAGGCGATTTGGTCAGGGGGGGACGACTCGATCATGGTTGCGGCCGGCTGCCGGGCCATCGCTTGCCAGGCGTTGTAGCCCGCCCATAAATCCGGAAAGATTCTTTCACCCTCAAGCACGTCGGCGCTCTGAAAGCCGATACTAATGCCATTGAAAATCTCGGCTATCCCGGGTTCATCGAGGTCTATCGAGTGGCCCATCACGATCGCCTGAGGCATCAACATGCGGAACGTCTGGAGCTCGTGGAATACCCCCGCCTTCCATGCGGCATCGAGCACAGCTGGATCATCGGCAACGCCATTCTCGTCAGCATCGAACAAGAAAGGATTGCCGTAGATATCGTGGTCATACCAGGAGATGGTGGTCGCGACGTTGTCAAAAAACATGCCATCAAACATCAAATCATTGTCCACCATGCGTTGATAAGCCATGCGGGCCCGGTATTCGGCCACATATGGCTTGGTCAAGTTCAGGCGATAGCTGCCGGGCCATGATTCCAACCGATTCCCATAAATGTCTTTCAGGTAGTAGTCATCCGGTAGACCGGCGTCGTCAATCGCATTGATTTCAGTCAGGACGAGAATGTCGGGGTTCAGATAGCGCAAGGAGCGGATAACATCGGCACTGCCGAGAGGTGCACCCAGCCACAAATCGATCCGGGCCATGTAAGCCGGCCCTTTGGCGATGAAATCCGACCATCCCCACAGGTTACCGGTGCGTGGATAAGATGGGTTTGCCTGCGACAGGCTGCGGTAATTAAGCTGGAGGACGTAATCGGGTTGCGAGGCACAACGCACATAAACACTGTTTACGACATTCGGAGCGGGATCGAGGTTCCTCACCATCGTTTGGTGGAATGTGGTCCCAGTGCCCTGGTCGAAGGATGTCATCTGGTTGTATGGCAGGGGAGACATCAGGGCAAAAGCGCAGGTTGTGCTGGCAGCAGATTGCACCGTGAGGCTCAACGCCGTGGTGCCGGGCGAGAGCAAGGTGCTGGGCGGTTGAGCGTCGGTAATGGGAATGCCCAGGACGACCAAAGGTGAGCTGAGATGAACAGCGGCGGTTGTAGAACCGGTCGCGGGCTGGAATTCAAAGGCCCGCGAGTCACCCACGTTCGACGAATCCGTGGCCGACCAGGCCTCGCGGGTCCATAGCCCGTTCAATCGCCGAACCCAAGTAGCAGGCTGGAGAACGGCAGAGTAACCTCCTGCAGCTGTGCGGCTGACGCTTGCCCAGCAAACCACCATGAGCAATCCCAGCCAGGGCAAAACCCTGATCGAAGGTCGGTTGTGCCGTTTCATTGTCGTCAGCCTTTCTGGAGTTGTGATGTCACTATCATCCACGGTTGATCTGCACAGCTTGCGCGGCGCTCGCCGACCGCCTGTGGGTGTTGAGCCCGGCCAGGAGCGCTTCCACACCGGGATGCAGCCTCCTGCGCCCGCGGGGCTGGCGGTTAACAGCGGTCAGCCCACACCGTTCGCCCTCCCCCCGAGACGTCGGGCTGGCAATGGCTTGGCCGACCGACATGAGACTGCTCCGGTTTGGTCATTCTACGCCCGTTTGCATCCAGCCGGACTGGCCCGTCAGGAGCAATCGAAGGCCTGGTTCACTTCGGGATCGTTTTCACATACTTCGGCCTGGGCAATACACGGCATCCATGTTATAACAGCGCTCCCGATTAACACGGACCGCCCAACCGAAGATGATGGTTCCAATTTCGAGCGACAGTTACCTTAACCGATTCGCGTCTTAATGTTTTGAGTATTGATATGACCACTCTCAAATTGACCCAGCGCTTGAGGAGCCTTTCACGGCTGCTCTCTGACGAGAACCTAACCAAGAAAGCGTACATGAATGCCATCGCGGCAACTCTAGACTATGGTGCGCGATTAGTCACTGGCTTTCTGGTAACCCCCTTTCTCGTATCCGGGTTAGGCGATTCGCTCTATGGCGTGTGGAGAACCCTGACAAACTTAACCGGATACATTTCCGCGGCCAGCGGTCGCCCGACTCAAGCGCTCAAATGGACCATTGCCCATGTGCAAAGTTCAGCAGACTACGAGGAAAAACGGCGCCATGTAGCCAGCGCCCTAATCGTTTGGGTCTTATTCTTTCCACTCCTGGGGACGTTGAGCGGGATAGTGGTTTGGTTCGTGCCATTTTGGATCAAAGATCTACCTGCAGAATACTACCTGATCGTGCGCGCGGCGGCTGGCCTGCTTATGGCCGACATGATTGTGACTACCCTGACGATCCTGCCTCAGTCGGTGCTCGAGGGGGAGAATCTAGGGTACAAGCGCATGGGGCTGTCCGCTACACTCGTGTTTGTGGGCAGCGGGTTGGCGATTCTTGCCCTGTATTTGAACACCGGGCTGGTGGGAGTCTGCGTTGCAGAGCTGACGACAACGCTGTTGACAGGGCTGTTTTTTCTATATGTCGTGCGTAGCTATGTGCCCTGGTTTGGCGTTGCCAGACCATCATGGCCCATGGTGCGCCAGTTTTTTGGCCTGAGTGGATGGTTTCTTGTCTGGCGCCTAGTTACGCAGTTGATGACGGCCAGTGACCTTATTATTCTGAGTATGTTGGGCTCTGCCAAGCTGGTCACTACGTATGCGCTCACCAAATACGCCCCAGAGAGTCTGATCGACGTTGTGGCGATTGTGGTTTTTGGGAGTGCCCCTGGCCTGGGAGGAATCATTGGATCAGGAGATCTCAAGAAAGCCTCTCGTGTGCGCGGTGAGATTATGCTGCTCAGCTGGCTGGTCACGGTGATCATTGGAACCACCATTCTGCTCTGGAACCGGGCCTTCATTCAGCTCTGGGTGGGACCAGAACGTTATGCCGGCCCCGTGCAGAACTTCTGGATCCTGGTGCTGATTACGCAGTTCGTCTTGATTCGGAACGATGCTAGCATTATTGATCTGACGCTGGTGCTATCGCGCAAAGTTCTTCTCGGGCTGTTTTCGGCTGTCTTGTCGGTCGTCATCGCCGCACTTTTAGTCGGCTACTTTAAGGCTGGCATCCTGGGCCTAATTCTTGGACTCATTGCCGGCCGTTCCATCCTGAGTCTGGCCTATCCACTCTTGATCGGGCGTTTCCTGGGCGTCTCACTGTTCTCCCAATTTAGGGGAACCCTGAGACCGATTGGGACGACCCTGGTACTTTTCTTTTTGGCCACGAGGCTGGACGGCTTCTTGAACTCCGGCGCCTCGTTTGACGCAACCTGGATTGGTTTATTCTTCCTTGTAGTAGCAACCGTGGGAGCTGTGTCATTGCTTGCCTTTTTCCTTGGCTTGAACCACGACCAGCGACAACGCATCCTCGAGCGCGTCCGGCTGGTGATTTCGACGGCCGCGCGCTAGGGGATTTCAGTTGACGCGCCATCCACCCATTCACGCTATGCATCACCCACACCAGAGACGGTTGTCATGGAACGCGATGATCTGACGAAACGCTATTCATTCATCTTTGAGAAGCGAGGGATCGAGAAGGCCTTTCGATTTGTGTATGACGTCTATCGGTCCGGGAAACTGCGTGAATTTCTGTCTTTCATCGTCTGGGAGCTCTTTCATCGAGCGGGCTTGTTTCCGAAAAAGGACTATCTGAAATTCAACGACAACGAGGTGATCACGCTCGGCAACGAACGTTTGAGCAGTTTGGAGTTCGGCGAACGCATCGATCGTTTTTTTCGACACCGACAGCTGAGCAATCTTCGCTCCGATCACAATTGGAAACTCCTCTTGATCGATCATACGGGCGAGATGTTTGGATGTCTCTATCCAGAGGACACCGATCTGTACCGAAGCACCGACCGAGGAGCGTCGGTGGTTTTCGTCAAGAGATTCCCCGAAAGGATCAAGTCGATCTTTGTCTCTTATCAACACACGATCTTTGTCTGCGTGAAAGGCGCGGTGTATCGGAGTTCGGACGATGGCCGCTCCTTTACGAAGTCGTTGGTCCTAGGTTCTTCAGAGAGTTTCTTCCGGCATAACAATGCCATGACCGAAACACCCGACAAGACGCTAGTGATAGGGGAATATGGCAATGTCTGGGAGGCAAAAGGTTGGAGGAATCTCGCGCACTTATACTTTAGCTCGGATGAGGGCGAGACGTGGAAGCGATCAGACTTTTTGAAAGAGAAGGGGACGAACAAGCACGTGCATATTGTTCAGTACAGTCGACTCTTAAACAGGTTGCTTGTGGCCGATGGCGATAACAAGAAGAAGCTGTGGATGAGCCAGCCATTAGACCCGATAGGTTTCCAGGACCCTCAGTGGAAAGCCGTCAATCAATTTCATATACAGATGGGAGGGTATACGGCCATCGCCGAAAGTGACGGACAAATAGTGTTTGGGACAGATTATCAAGGCGGTACCAATTTCGTCGTCACGACCAAAGACTGCAAAAAGTTGACCAAGCGAATCGTCCCAGACCCCTATCGAAGAAGCCCGATCGACAACATGGTCCAAAGGAAATCGAAGCGAGGGGTTGAAATCTGGGCGAATCTCCCCTACTCCACAGCCAACTCGAAATGTCTGCTCATGTACACGGCCGACGGCGGAAAAACCTGGAATAAAGTCGTTGAGTACAGCCGCGCCACGCATACCGTTTGGTTGCTTAACTCGTCGAAGGAGATCGCGGAGGAGTTGTATTATTCGATTGAAGATCTGAGGAGTAACGACAGAGTTGTGTACAAGATTGTTGACCAAAGCGATGGCCTCCGAGATGGATAGAGGGAACCGCCTGGTGGCTGGCCGAAGCGCCACGCCCATCCTGGTTCCTAACCCTGGAGCCACCCTGAAATGGAATTTATGAAACTTTCCCCGCTTGCACCGGCCATGTTACCAGCTGATCATCACCCGAGTACCGCGCACGACTCAGACCGCATACGCCCTGGCGACCTCATGACCGAGCCATCAACCCTTACCCTTGTCCTCAAAGTCTGTCAAGCGCTGGCCGAAGAGGACATGGCCTATTGTCATTGGAAAAGCAATAACGCGCTTGATCGATCGGCCCGTGGCGACAACGATCTCGATCTCCTGGTGAGTCGGAATGACGCGCCACGCTTTACAGAACTTCTGTATCGCTTAGGGTTTAAGCGGGTAAAAGCTCCCACAGAAAAACAGATGCCCGGCGTGCTGGATTACTTCGGCTACGATGCGGAGGCAGACCGAATGGTACATGTCCATGCCCATTATCAACTCATCTTGGGCCATGATATGACCAAAAATTACCGCCTTCCTATCGAAAGGCCGTACCTCGAGTTGGCCGTTCAGGGCGACCTGTTCAAAGTCCCGGCACCGGAGTTTGAATTCATCGTTTTCGTCATTCGGATGACATTCAAACATTCGACTTGGGACGCTATTCTTGGCCGCGAGGGCGCACTCACAACCGCCGAGCGACGAGAGCTTGTCTACTTACAGGCCCGGGTTAACCAGGACCGCGTTGCAGGTCTCTTGCAACGCCATTTGCCCTATATTAGTATTGAGATGTTTAACAACTGTCTGCAAGCACTACAACCCGCTTGCTCCACCTGGACTCGCGCGAAAGTCAGTCGAGAACTGCAGACCCAGCTTCAGGCAAACGCCCATTATGCGTTATCGGTCGAACCTTTGCTCAAGCTGTGGCGTCGGGCGGCACTGTTCATTCGCCGACGCGTTTTCAAATCTGCGACCAAGTATCAATTCGAGTGGGGGGGCACAATGATCGCCATTGTTGGCGGGGATGGCGCTGGTAAATCGACAGCGGTCGAGGCGCTCTATGCCTGGCTTTCGAAGCATTTTGAAACGGGCTGCGTACACCTGGGAAAGCCCGCCTGGTCATGGGCGACCATAGCTATCCGGGGGGTGCTAAAGATTGGCCAAATTCTGGGCCTGTATCCGGTTGAGGCCTCTGTTCCAGAGACGCTTGAACAGGAATCCCTGGTATCTCCCGGATATCCCTGGTTGGTGCGCGAGGTGTGTAGGGCTCGTGATCGGTACTGGACCTATGTCAAGGCTCGACGTTTTGCGGCCAAGGGTGGATTGATGATCTGTGACCGGTTTCCTCTCCCGCAAATCCAGCTCATGGATGGGCCGCAAGCGCGGCGATTTATTCGCCAACTGATGGAGGGGCCGCAGACGCAACGATTTATGAGCCCACGTCCAGCCAGCCGACTGGCCAAGTTCTTGGTCCAGCGAGAGGAAAGTTACTACCACCAAATGGCGTGGCCTGAGATAGTGATCGTGCTCCGAGTTGACCCAGAGGTCGCCGTTCAACGCAAGACCGATGAGGATGCAACCTCAGTGCGAGAACGTTCGACGGAGATATGGCAACAGACTTGGGAAGGCACGAATGCTCACCTCATCGATGCCAGCCAATCCAAAGCAGACGTCCTGACTAAGCTAAAGGCACTTATGTGGTCGGAGCTCTAAATGAAGGAGAGGCTAAGGCATACGGGGGTCAGGCAGAGATCCTTGCGGATGGTGGAGCTGGTTGGGCCCGCCGGTGCGGGCAAGACGACGCTTGCACGTGCTCTGAGTCAGTCCAGTGGAAAAATCGTGGTCGCTCCCGACATTTCGCTTCGAAAAGTCAAGTGCATTCCAACATTCGTCCATAGTGTCCTTCTATTGCTGCCCATTTTTTTACGGCGGTGTCGCTGTGGTCGCTGGTTTACCTGGGACGAGATTAAGGCCATGGCGTATCTCAAGGGATGGCCGCGTATTTTCCAACAGCAGGCGGCGGAGAGTGAAACGATTATTCTCTTGGATCACGGACCCGTTTTCAAACTTGCCACACTCCACGCATTCGGCCCTGACAGGCTTCGAACGCCAGTGGCTGAGAAGTGGTGGAGCGACATGTGCAAGCAGTGGGCTTCCCTGTTAGATATGGTGATCTGGCTTGACGCGACCGATCCAATTCTTGAAAAACGTATCAACGCCCGGGATCAACGGCACGCGGTAAAAGGAAAACCCGAACCGGAAGCATTACGCTTTTTAGCCCGCTACCGGGCATCCTATCAGCAGATCCTGGCGAAACTGACAGCCAATGGGGGGCCGACACTGTATCAATTTGACACCAGTCAGACCTCGATAGAGCAAATTGCAGAAAATGTTCTGGCTGCCTGCGATATAGAATCTCCTGGAAGTCGCGAATGACCAAGATGCAGAAGCGACTGGCCATTTTCCTCCCTTCTTTGGCGGGTGGTGGCGCCGAAAAGTCAATGCTCAAACTGGCCTATGGCTTGGCCCGGCGGGGCTATGCTTTGGATCTGGTGCTCGCGAGGGCAGAGGGGCCTTACCTATCTGCAGTGCCTGAGCAGGTACGCGTGGTCGATTTGAAAGCCTCTCGGCTTCTGTTCAGCCTGCCGGCTCTGGTAGGCTATCTGCGGCGCGAACGACCTGACGCACTGCTTTCTACTCTAGACTACGCCAACATCGTGGCGCTCTGGGCGCGACGCTTGGCTGGTGTACCCCAAAAGGTAGTCGTCAATGACCAGAATACGATTTCACTGACATCGCAGCATTCGCGTCAACGGCGACAGCGGTTGATACCGCGATTAATCAAGCGCTTCTATCCCTGGGCCGACCAGATTGTCGGCAATTCGCAGGGCGTAGCAGATGATTTGAGCCAGATTACCGGGCTTCCGCGCTCACAAATTCAGGTCACATACAATCCGATCGTGACGCCCGAGCTGTGGGAGAAGGCAGAAGCCTACCCGAATCACCCCTGGCTCGAAGCTGGCCAACCGCCAGTTCTGTTGGCTGTGGGCCGCCTGACCGCGCAGAAAGACTTTCCGACACTTCTGCGGGCGTTTGCCCAAGTTCGGCAGATGCAGTTGGTTCGGTTAATCATTTTAGGCGAAGGGCCGGAGCGACCTGCGCTTGAGGCGTTAAGTGGAGAGTTGAACCTAGAGCCCGATGTGCGTCTGTTGGGTTTTGTGGAAAATCCATACGCCTACATGGCCAACGCCTCTCTTTTCATCTTGTCTTCTCGGTGGGAAGGTCTGCCCACGGTCCTGGTCGAAGCTTTAGCGTGTGGAGTCCCCGTCATAGCGACGGATTGTCCCAGTGGGCCTCGAGAAATCCTGGCAGGTGGACAATACGGTTCACTGGTGCCGGTTCAGGATGTGCCTGCCCTCGCCGAAGCGATCCGTTTAGGTTTGAATGGTCACATACCGCGCCCGTCTAGAGAAAGTTGGCGGCCCTATGAGCTGGAGGTAGTGGTGGACCAATACATTGGTCTTCTGGTAGGACAATGACATGCGCACAATAGCATTTTGGTTGTCGCTTGGCCTCGTGTTTACGATTCCTTGGGAAGCCGTGGTCGAATATCCCGCACTGGGTTCAGTGACGAGACTCATCGGGTTTGCGGTGGCAGCTTTCTGGGTGCTGACCGTGGCAGTCACGGATCGAATTCGGAAACCAGCTCCATTTCAACTGGCCGTCTCATTATTCGTTGTGTGGAACGCGATTAGTGTCATGTGGAGCGCGAACGCTGACAGGACGACCGAACACCTGGTGACATGGGCTCAATTACTCATATTAACCTTTATTGTGTGGGATCTTTATACGACCCGAGCTGCTATGCTGGCCGGGTTGCAAATGTATATCTTGGGTGCGTATGTCGCCCTGGGGAATACGCTGGTCAACTTTTTTTCTGGCCGCACTTTTTATTATGAGCGCTTCAGTGCGGCCGGCACTAATCCTGATGATTTGGGCTCCGTTTTGGCGTTAGGCATTTCGGTGGCCTGGTACCTGGCTGCCTCTAAGAGAACTCAGAAATGGCCGCAGTTGCTAAAGTGGGTAAACTATGCGTATATTCCAGCCGCCTTAATGGGCATTGCTCTATCAGGCACGCGCACGGCCCTCATTGCCGCGATACCTGGCGTCGTGTTTGGCCTTACCTCACTTAGCCGTCTTAGACTTTCAGTACGGGTTGCAATTTTCCTGCTATTGATATTGGCCGTCGTCAATTTACTGCCTCTTATCCCGCAAGCATCGCTCCAACGGCTTGGTACGACGGGCAACGAACTTACTTCGGGCGATCTCAATGGTCGTGTACATCTTTGGACTCAGGGCCTAGTTTCCTTTGTAGAACGTCCACTATTAGGTATCGGTAGTAACATGTATCGTTCTGTGAATACGGAGGGCAAGGTTGCTCACAACTCCTTTATCTCCGTCCTAGTTGAGCTCGGGCTGATAGGTTTGATCCTGTTTGGAATCATATTGGCGATGGTCGTGATCCAGGCATGGCATCAGCCTAGGTGGGACCGACTTTTCTGGCTTTCCATTCTGGCGGCGTGGGCTGTCGCCGCTTCTACCCTAACCTGGGAGTATCGGAAGCCAACATGGCTGTTTCTAAGTTTTGTCATCGCGAGCTCGGCCCTAGCGAGTCAGCGCGCTGAAGGTGTGCAGTTGGTTCGACGTAACGAGCCTGACGTCCAATTCAACCGTGAACCCAGGTTGTCAAATCATCCCGATGAACAGGAACAGCGATCTCTAGCATAGGTCCCCCATGAAGCTCAGCATTCTACATATCGTGCTTTCGATTGGAGAGACCAATGTGACCTACAACGAACATTGTCTTCCACTAGTTGAGGAGCGGGATATCACAATATGTACGTACTTTCGATCAGCTATCACCCCCCCCCCAGCGCTCACTGTGTTTGAAGGCGACGGCTCTCTAACAGGCTTCTTTCGCACTTTGAAAGCCGCGCTAGAGGCAAAGGACTATGATGTTATTCACGCCCATAGCCCCCACGTTGGATTGCTATTTCTGGCAGCTACACTTTTTGGTAGCCGAAAGTTCGCTTCCTCTGCCGTCATCACCGTCCATGATAGCTACCCAAATTACAAGCTAAGAAACCGTTTAATGTTCGTGCCTGTCTTCGCCAGTTTTCGCAGGGTTATTTGTTGTAGCCATGCAAGTTTCAAAAGTTTCCCGGTCTTCTACAAGTGGCTGGCCCATGGCCGGCTGGGTGTGGTTCAAAATGGTCTAGACATAGCGCGGGTCGACCGCATCGCAGCGAAAACCCAACAACGGCCGCTGGAAAAAAGCGACTTTACGGTCGTCGCGATTAGCCGATTAGTTGAGATAAAAAACCCTTGTGCTGTTCTCACTGCCTTTCAGCAGAGCATGGATCCTATCAGCCGCCTAGTCTATATTGGTGATGGGCCCTTGCGCCACGCACTCATTGCAAAAAGTAGGGAAGCACATCTTGAAAACAACATAGATTTTACGGGATTGATTCCACGCGAAAAAGTATTTGAGCATTTATTTGGCGCGAATCTATTCATCTCTGTATCGCGAGGGGAAGGACTCCCAGTTGCGGTTCTGGAAGCCATGACTTGCCGCTGCCCAGTGTTACTCTCGGATATACCGCCGCACCGAGAAATAGCTGAAGGGGTGGACTTTATTCCGCTAATCCAGCCGGATGATGAAATGGGGTTCGCCCGAGAAATCAAGAGGTTTAGAGAGATGCCAGCTGCGGAAAGAGCCGCGATGGGTCAAAAGTGCCGAAAGCTGGTCGAGGAGCGATTTAGCTTGGACGCTATGCACGCCGGATACGATAAAATTTACGCTCAGCTAATGGATCGGCAAGTCCTACACTCGCCGAGAAAACCAGATCGATGATTGTTGAGTTCATCGGCAGTACCGGAGCAGGGAAAACAACGCTGCTGAAGGCGGTTCAGCGCCGGCTGGCTGAAACAACTCATGTCACCGACTCCATCAGCCTGGTAACCAGCCGACTTGGCTTGCGAAACGTAACGAACCCTACCGTTCAGAATCTGATCCAGGAGCTTGTCAGTCTACCCTTCTTTATCCGCTCGCTGCACCAGCATCAGGCGTTTATCGTTTATACCATTCGAATGTTTTCGCGCAACTCCGATTTTTCAATAGGAACCCTCAATAATCTACGGAGCCTGGAGCGCAAGATTGGTGTATACGAAATCGCTAGGCGTCACACCCACGATCAGATCATTTTGGTGGATGAAGGACCGATTCTTGCAGCGCACATGTTTGTTTTCACTAGAGCCTCTTTTACCTCCGAGGAAATTGCTCAGTTTGCCAGTTTGGTTCCATTGCCCGATTTGGTTGTATATGTCCGGGCCCCGATAGACACCGTGATCAAACGCACACTCCACCGACCTGACCCGCCCCGGGAGATGAACTCGAAAAGCCCGGCCCTGACCGAGAGCTATGTCCAAGGTGCGGCTACGATACTTGATCAACTCGTCGAAGCCGCGCCTATTCAATGCCGCCTATTGATTGTGGAAAATCGTGATTTCACCGAGCTAGGGTATAACGCGCTGGTCGACGATATTGCCGAGTATATTCTCAAATATCGGTCTCCTCGCTAAACAAGCCAACCCATCCCAGTCGCCTGGTCCTTAAGAGTCACGAAAGGGTCGCAAAACACTTTGGCTAAGATTCGAAAGCTTATTGAGGCACTGAATACCAGTGGGCTACGGTATTGCCATTGGAAAAGCAATTTGTCACTTGCCGAAGCTCTGTCAGGTCAAACCGATGTTGATTTGCTTATTCATCGAAATGATGCCAGCCCCTTCAGAACGCTATTAAGTCAGCTGTGTTTTCGACCTGCAGTTAACATGGATGGCGAGTCTTTCCCATCTCTGGAGCACTACTTTGCGCTCGACGAAGAAAGTGGTGTCCTGGTGCATGTCCATGCTTACTATCGGGTGATCACCGGCGAGAGTTTGTCTAAGAATTATCGCTTCCCCGTCGAGGAAATGTTATTGCAGAACACACGGGCAGAAGACTCGGTCCGAGTGCCCACCAAAAGTGCTGAACTGGTTGTGTTCACACTGCGGATAATGCTGAAACACACGTCGCTGGTGGAACTTGCCTTACTCCTGAGAGATTGGGAACACGTGAAGCAGGAAGGCGCGTGGCTGCTAGAAAATAACCCGATGGATGAAACTTTGAAATTGATCGAAGACTGGCTGCCCGCAATAGATACTGGCCTGTTTTCCAAATGTGTTGCCGCTTTAAAGTCTCCGGTGCCCCTGTTGCGCCGCATTATTCTAGGCCTTCAACTGCGCTCGCAGTTGAGTATCTATGCCCGGCGTTCGCCCATTCGGGCCTGGTTAAGTGGGTTTCAGAAATTTTCGATCATGCTGTTTCGGCGCTTGACTCGGCCCCAAAAGGGGCTGATTCCCTCATCGGGCGGGGCCGTGATTGCATTTGTCGGACCGGAGGCAACCGGCAAATCCACGCTCCTAGCTGAAATGCGACACTGGCTTGGCGAGCACTTTGCAGTGGATCAGATCCATGTGGGTAAGCCTAAGTCCACTGTACTGAGTATTCTCCCCAACTTACTGGTGCCCGCGTTGCGCTTTGTACTTCCGACCTATCGATCAAGCCGGGTAGAAACGCAGTACGCCTCCAAGGAGCGATCAGAACACTCACAGTCAGTTTATCCGCTCCTCTTTGCTGCTCGTTCAGTCCTGCTCGCCTACGATCGCCGTGCGTTACTCGCCCGAGCATTTGCTCAAGCGGCCAATGGAAGTATCGTATTGTGTGATCGGTATCCCTCTTCGTCCAGTGGAGCTCCCGATAGCCCCCAACGATCACACTACCCCGTTCCGCAAGGTCGAGATCCCCTGCGCAGCCAGTTGGCTCGGATCGAGCAGCGGCTGTACCGGGAGATACCGTCACCCGATCTCGTCATCTTTCTAAGCGTTCCCGTAGAAGTTGCCATTTTGCGAAACAAGACCCGCGGCAAAGAGGAGCCGGAGGATTACGTCCGCCTGCGGCATGCCCAGAGTTCCAGCCTGGAATTTGAGAAGACATCCGTATGCAGGATCGACACGAATCAACCTCTTGACCAGACTGTTCTTGAGGTCAAGAAGGCCATTTGGAACGCTTTATAGGCTGTGGCGCACACCTGGGAACGGCCCAAGAACCTGCTGGCGAGTCTCTTGCGGAGCGTGGCTAGATTCGAGCGCCGTGCTCGGCAACGCGAGCCAATCGACGCCTCGGAGGTGTCGCCCGAATCACGGCAAAAGATTAGAGTGTTGTTGCTGATCACCCGTTTGACCATCGGGGGTGACACCAACGTGGTGCTGGACATCGCCAGCCGCTTCAATCAGCATCCCCAGATCGAAGCGCACCTGGCCGTCGGCCCAGTGGCTGAGGGTGAAATTGACCTCACCCACCTGGCCTACGAGCGAGCGATCCCCACGAAAGTCATACCGAGTCTAGTGAATCACATTAATCCCTGGCTCAACCTGCGAGCGGTCGCAGAAGTTCGTGACCTGATCGCCAAGGGGCAGTACGACATTGTGCATACCCACTCCTCCGTGGCGGGGGTAGTTGGCCGCATTGCCGCTGTCACGGCCGGGGTTCCGGTCATTATCCACCATGTTCACGGTTGGGGGCTGCAAGAAGGTATGTCGGCGGGTATGCGCATGGTCTATCTGGGTCTGGAGCGACTGTGTGCGAGCTTCACCAAACGCATGATCGCCGTCTCCAGGGCCACCATTCAAAAAGGACTGGCGTATCGCATCTGCCCAGAAGATAAGTTTGTCCTAATCTACAATGGGATTTCGCTGGAAAAGTTTCGGCAGCCCGTTGACCGGCGAAGAGTGCAGATCGCGTTGGGCCTGGATCCGGAATGTAAAATCGTGGGGATGATTGGCCGTTTGGACAAGCAGAAGAACCCTCTCGATTTCATTCGGGCCGCTGCTATCGTGGCCAAAGACTACCCGAAGGTCCAGTTTCTGATCGCCGGAGACGGTTCATTGCGTCCTGAATGTGAACGCTTGATTGATGCGCTCAAGCTCCGGGATAGGTTTTTTCTCCTGGGTTTTCGAAATGACATCGACCAGATCATGCCTGTGCTGACCATGACGGTGTTGAGCTCTTTATGGGAGGGCCTGCCGCTTGTGTTTCAAGAGGCCATGAGTGCTGGCAAGCCGATTGTCGCCAACAATGTCGATGGCGCCCGCGACGTGGTGATCGATGGGGAAACGGGTTACCTGGTGGAGCCACGCCAACCCGAGCAAATGGCCGAGCGGATTCTGTATTTGCTCAACCATGACGAGATCTGTTCCCGAATGGGCCATGCGGCACAACAGGCTTCCGAGCGTTTTTCCACCACGCGGATGGTTGAGACGATCGGAGCGTTGTATCGAGAGCTTTCGGCAAAGGGCGACACGGAATCGAGGTTTCGCGAAGTGGCGTAGCGCTTGGGCCCATCGCGTCGCTGCGGCGACACTCGCCGGTGCCGCGCCCGTGGGACTGTGAATGGCCCGATCCCAGCCAGGAGCATCACATGCCGGCTTGCCGCGCAGGCCCGGCAAACACCCGTCCTAAGACTGGCTGGCCAGAACCTGGAAACATTCGCTCCGACCTGATCACGACACACGGCACGTTCAGATCATGACCAACTCGGCGATAGGCAAGCGTCTCTTCGATATCGTCTTTTCCGCCGGTGTCCTTCTGGTGACCTGGCCCCTGATCGTGATCGGGGCTCTAGCGGTCAAGTTGACCTCGCCCGGGCCGGCGTTTTACCGCGCCAAGCGGGCGGGCGTCGGTGGCCGGCCATTCGCCATGCTCAAGCTCCGCACCATGCGGATAGGTTCCGACACGCCGGATCGCAAGATCACGGCAGAACACGACGACCGCATCACGCCCGTAGGACGCTGGCTGCGTAAATTCGAGATCGACGAGCTGCCGCAGTTCTGGAATGTGCTGTGCGGCGACATGTCGGTGGTCGGCCCACGCCCAGGGTGCTGCGATTCTTGATGGGTGATAATTCCGGGCGATGCGGCAGCCCACCCACAGGGTGCTTGTACGCCTGCCGTCGGCGAGGGAGGTCAGTGAGTTGAATGGGGATTCCGCTAGCACGATGGTTCGCGGGTGGTCTTTTTCTCCGTTCAGCTGACCGTCATGGGCAGCGGGAAGGACAACAATTCAACAATAGTCCACCGGTGGTCAGTCAGGTCGGCGGCTTGGGCGGGTGTCCGTGGGCGACAGCGTTGGGGCAAGCGCCGCCCGCCGCGTAGGCGGGGCTCCGTCAATGGTTCGTTCGGTCGAGCCCTTGAAGATGGTGGACAATTCAGCGCAGCCTCACGGGGCGGCTACGATGACGTCGCGTTGGACGGCAACTCGCCCAGCGCAGCCGCGTGAAATGCTCTGCGCCCTGTCCGGTTTCGCCAACTAGCCGACCGGCAACGGCGGTGCGGGAAAAGCGAGTCGCTTCGCGTCCCGCACCGTCCATCGGTGATTGGTAAACCCAGCGGCTTGGGCCGGCGTTCGCGGTCGGTACCGTGGTCGCGATGGTTGTCCACCGATCACTTGCCGCAGACGGCCATGCGGCCGCGCGAAGTGGTAATACGCCCTCCATCAGTTGAAGTGCAGAGCGAGCTCGTTCAGTGAATGGGGCACGCTCCACGAGCGCCGCGCCAGTCCGGCGATCGAACGCCGGATCGTCAGATTGAGGCGCTCGATGAAGGCGGTCTGGATGCGGCCGGACAGACCGAGCGCGCGCAGGGCCTGACGATACTGATCTGGTGTGCCGAGACGCGCAGCGCGTGCTGGCGGACTTCAGCCACGCGTCGGCGGCGATACCGTTTGATGACTTGGGCACGCTCTGCGAGCAGTCGAGCGCCGACCGCCCAACAGCGTCGGCGTTGGCCCACCCGCTGAACCCACTCTCCGAAATGGGCCGTGAGCGCATAGAAATAGAGCGCCAGGCCATCGCTTGAAAAGATGGGTAGGTGCTAACCGACAGTAGATACCTGACCCATAAATGTTCGTTGGAACCGATAGTACATGCCTGACATGCGGGTGTGTGGCAACCGCCAGAGATGGTGAGATCAGATGTCGCTTACTTCTTCAAAAACGGATAAGGCCAGCGTTTGAAGACGCGGCCTTTCACATAGACGGTCAAGTGAGCGCGTTGCGTATCCAGGACCACTTTGACGTACTGGCCCTTCAACCGTTTGCCGACCCTGAACGTCTGGCTGAGCAGATGGACGTTGCCATGGGGTGTGACCTGGCGGATGAAGGTGACGCGCCCCGCGGCCAGCGGCAACGGGTCGGTGGGCACGGCGAAGCGCGGCGGCAGTTTCTGCAGTTTGCGCCGCCGCCGATACTGTTCGGGGGTCAAGCCGCCCAGCCGCCGTTGGACAGGCTGGGTGTTGACGGTGTCCTGTAAGCGTTGCAGTTCGCGCTTGAGCGCGCTCACCCGGGTGAAGTGGCG